>Ga0210402_10000343_pt1 | contig 52644 bp, 54 predicted proteins | sample IncBWC7MmetaG_FD_161055 | JGI IMG/M metagenome (GOLD analysis project Ga0210402, IMG submission 161055) | Forest soil microbial communities from Barre Woods Harvard Forest LTER site, Petersham, Massachusetts, United States - Inc-BW-C-7-M | ecosystem: Environmental > Terrestrial > Soil >... | reverse complement strand
TTCGGAGTTAGTGTAGGCACCCTGGCACTTGAGGCAGCGATTCCATGCCCACTCACTCCATCGGCACGAACGCCGCTATCAATAGGGATCCTTGATCTTGTTAGCCGATAAATCTTATGTCGGCAGTCGCTATGCAAGATATGTGCTGATCATTTTGACGATCGTCTATGTCTTTAATTTTATCGATCGGCAAATTGTTTCCATACTCGCTGAAGACCTCAAATCGGACCTGAAGGTTACCGATGCTCAGCTGGGGATTCTATACGGCACGGTTTTCGCCGTATTTTACGCATTGTTCGGCATACCACTCGGGCGCCTGGCCGACGTCTGGACCCGCAGAACGATGATTTCCCTCGGCCTTGCTTTCTGGAGCGTGATGACCGCATTGTCGGGCACCGCGAAAACCTTCGGCGCATTGCTCACGTTTCGCATTGGCGTTGGCATGGGAGAGGCGAGCGCCACTCCCGCGGCGCTTTCAATGCTATCGGATTATTTCGGTCCCAAGCGCCGCGCCACAGTGATGGCGATCTATTCCAGCGGTCTTTATATCGGCGGCGGCATAGGGCTGGCAATTGGCGGCATCGTGCTTGATACATGGCGTCGCTGGTTTCCCGATCAGACGGCGGCACCCTTCGGGCTCCGGGGCTGGCAAATGGCCTTTTTATTGGTGGGTGTCCCGGGAATTCTGATGGCGCTATGGGTCAAGACTCTGCGCGAGCCCATCCGTGGCATGAGCGAAGGAGTGAGCGTAACTCCCGAGCCGCATCCGTTCCGGGTGGTCGGTCGGGAAGCGATGGGTGTGCTACCCGGACTGAACTTCATCAATCTCGTGATGAGCAAGGCGAGCCGCGGCACCATTGTAGTCAATCTGGCGGTACTGGTCGCCTTGATTGCGAGCGCTTGGGGTCTTACCCGGTGGCTGGCCAACCCCGTTCAATGGATCGCGATGGGCGTCGGCATTTACTGCACGTTTACCTGGACGCAGGCCTTGATCATCCGCTCACCGGACGTGTTCAGCGCGATTTTCAAGAACCGCACCGTCATGCTGATTTGCGTCGCTTTTCCTTGCACGAGTTTTGTCGGCTACGGCAGCAATTTTTTTGCCATTCCCTATCTTTTGCGCGCCCATCATGTCAGCAAGGCGGAACTTGGCACAGTCGTCGGCTTGACGGCCGCGGCCGCCGCATGGATGGGCATCCTGATCGGGGGACTCGTGGCCGACAAATTGAAGCAGAAGTGGGAACACGGCCGTTTGTGGGTCGGATTGTTTTCCATCGTCGCACACGTTCCATTCGCGGCTGGCGTGTATTTTTCCCCAAACCTCTCGGCGGTGTACGTATACAATTTCTTTGCGTTGTTTTTTAGTCCGATGTTCATCGGCCCCGCCTATTCAACCGTGAACGACTTGGTTCCGCCGCACGTGCGTGGGACAGCTTCCGCCATCTGCTTGATGATGGTGACCTTCATCGGGCTGGCGATGGGACCCTTTACGATGGGGCTTATCAGCACGGCATACGCGAAACGCGGCATGGCTGTTGGGCCTGCGCTGCGCCTCGGCGTGACCTGGGGTTACCTCATGCTGATCGTGGCATTCGCATTGACCATCATCGCCTGCTATACGATTCGACGGGACGCGGTCAGGGCTCGGGCCGGCTTCAAGGCGTAATGAAATTCAAATGACCCGTCCGCACGTCGGAGGACCTCGGCTGCTCGGGCGGGTAGCATGCCCAAGGCCGGCCACCCGTGGCCGCGCGGCGTTGGCTATTTCGGGCCCGGCGCCGACTGCACCGAAATGGCGAGCGCCTCGGTATAAACCACCTCGACCTCATCGCCCTTCGTGACGGCCTTGAGCTGCGCCGGGTCGAGCACTTGAAGATCGTACTCGTTGCCCAGCGGCCCGCGCAGCGTGACCAATTGTGTCTTGGGGTTAACCGCCACGACCGTTGCGAAGGCGGTCACCTTGCGACCGACCGCCCCGCCCGGCTTCATGCCCTTGGGCGAGCGGATTATCGCCGTCTCCGCACTCGCCGGCGCATCGGCAGCGCCGCGCTTCTTGAGCTGCAAGGAAATCGCCTCGGTGTACTCGGCGGTCACCTTGTCTCCGACCTTGACCTGATCGAGATTCCTCGCTTGATCGCTCACATTGACCTTGTGCATCTTGCCCTGAGAATCGATCAGCACTAGGTCACGGCTCGCCATGTCGATCAATACCACGGTGGCTGTCATCTTGACGGTTTGGCTCTCCCCGACCTTGCCGGGGGCCTTTGTAATCTCCGCGGTGGTCGTCTGTGCACGCGCGCCCAGTGGCGCGGCGCCGATCAAAATCGCCGAGAGTGCAAACGCAATCGTGCATGTACCGACTTTCATTGGTGGATATCTCCGGTTGTTCAAAATCGCATTCTCGGTGCCAAGGCGGCAGTTCCCATCGCGGGCCTGCTCCTCATGCGGGGTCGCACGTTAATTTGCTTCCGACGGCTTGCCCGGACAATGGGACCTTCGTCCCACAGGATCGGCTAAGCTCCCGACATGCGGGCTCTTATCCTTTCGCGTTACGGCGGATCTGAACACACGGCGCTGACCGATTTGCCAGAACCGTCGCCCCGGGCTGGTGAAATCCTCATCCGCGTTCACGCTGCCGGCCTCAACCCGGTCGACTACAAGACGCGCGCCGGCGCGCTCAAGGTCATCCGCAACTACCGGCTGCCGATCGTGATGGGCAGCGAGCTCGCCGGCGTCGTCGAAGCCATTGGCCCGGGGGTGATGCGGTTTGCCAAGGGCGACCGCGTGTTCGCGCGCGTGGACAAGAACATCATGGGCGCCTTCGCCGAGTACGCCGTGGCCCACGAGGACCACGCGGCGCGGATGCCAGCGTCGCTGGACTTCTTATCAGCGGCGGCGGTACCGCTCGCCGCGCTCACCGCGCTGCAGGCGTTGCGCGACGAGTTGCACTTGACCGCCGGCCAGCGCGTATTCATTCCCGGCGGCGCGGGGGGAGTCGGCACTTTCGCGATTCAGATTGCCAAGCACGTAGGTGCCCACGTGGCGACGACGGCCTCGCCGCGCGGGGAGGCGCTCGTCAAGCGGCTAGGCGCCGACGTGGTGATCGACTATCTGCGCGAGCGCTTCGAGGACAAGCTGTCGGGCTACGACTGCGCCTTCGATCTGATCGGCGGCGACACGCTGGCGCGTCTGTGGCCGGTGCTTAAGGTCGGCGGACGCGTTGTCTCCATCGCCGGCATGCCGGAGCCCTTGACGGCGCGAAAGGATCTGGGACGCGGCTACGGCCTCGCCGCGCTGTTCTGGGTCGCCAGCCTGACCACGCGGTTGCGTGCCGCGCGCCATGGCGCGAGCTATCGGTATCTCTTCATGCACCCGAGCGGCGCCGACTTGGGCTATCTCGCCTCGCTGATCGAGGCCAAGAAGCTTGAAGTCGTCATCGACCGCGCCTTTCCGTTCGCCGAGGCGAAGGAGGCGATCGCTTATCTCGAGACCGGCCGCGCCAAAGGCAAGGTCGTCCTGGCGATACGTTGATGTTCTCCGTCTGGTCGAGCCGTTCGGGCGTCCGTCGCGGCAATTCCCGCATGAAGAAAACGCAAGCGCCGGTTATGAGTCCGAAGCCGCTAAGCAAATGACTCCGAGGACGATACACAGCGCACCGGCCACGCGGCTCCAGCCGGCGTGCTCCTTGAGTAATCGGCTGCCAAAATAGGTTCCTACCAGCGTCGCGAGTTCGCGCGCCGGAGCCACGTGGCTGATGGGGGCCAATGTCATGGCCCACAACACTAGGATGTAGCCAAGGGGCCCGAGTGCGCCTACCACCAGGGCTGCACGACCAAATTCCCGGATTTCCTGGCGCATCTGTGTGATGTTGGTCAGTGCGGGCCGCGCCAGCACGATGGCACGAAAGAAATTGCCGCTGTAGTCCACCAGAATCGGCGAAATTGCCAGATATTTGACGGCCCAACCATCATTCAATGTATAGCTGGCGATGCAGGCGCCCGTAATTAAGCCCCACAAGATTCCAGCGCGCGGCGAATGCCGTCGTGGCCGCCAAAGGTCGGCGACCAGCGCAATGCCGCTGACCACCAGTAAAACTCCGAGCAGGGGTATCCACCCAGGTCGTTCTCCCAACAGCAAAGCCGCGCCGCCGAAGGACAGCAACGGGCCGGTGCCACGGGCAATGGGATACACCAGCGACAAGTCGCCGGCACGGTATCCCGACTGGAGCGCGAGCGAGTAGGCTAAATGCAGCAGAGCAGTGGCAACGAGCGCCAGCCAAGGTTGTAGGCCTGGGTGCCAATGGGTGTGCGCCAAGACCCAAATTGCCGGCCCAGTCCATAGCAGCAGCGAGGCCATGGAGTACAGCCAGACGAAGTGCGTTGATCGAGCCGCCTTTTTCGCCACCAGGTTCCAGCTCGCGTGAGTACATGCAGCTAGCAATACGGCAAGCAATGCGGCGACGGGCATTCAATCATCCCTGAGGGCTGAGCGAGGCATCGTATACGGCGGCGGCGAGTCCGGGAATAGACGCTAACCGATCGTCATCCCGAATCTATCGATCGCGTTGCGCGCGCCGGCAGGACCTCAACCTGATGGCCCTGTGGACTTGATCGACGTCCGCCGTATTGTACGTGGGTCTCGGTACCTGCTCGTAAACAGCACGTGCATCAGCCAGAAGACCAGTGATATCGCCACGACAATTACCGGTATATCGTGGAGCGGTGTCTCGCGTATCACGTCGGGTAATACCTTGCTGCGCTCTCCATTAAAAAAAGAGACGGTTGTAATCAATAGCGCAAAGCACATACGCCATAGATGTCGCGCGATTCGGTTGGTGGCCGTAAGCCCCCCGCGACTAAACATGCGAACGTCCAAACCAGCAGCCAACAAAGCGATAGACGCGAGTACGAAGTAGGCGACGGCGGGAATTCCATCGTTGTCCAGCCCCGCCGCACTGTTGGCTGTCTTCCAACCAAAAACCAGGGCAGCAACGCCGACCACCAACGCAATAAGCGTCAAACCAGAGTCTGAAAGATCTGTGTGTCTTTCCTTACGCTTGACAGTTAGCCAAGCGGTTGCAGCCATGTAAAACGTTAAAGTCCCGACGAGAGCATTTGTAACCTGCGACTTCCCTAACGCCAGGTACGTGGCACTCGTCGACATGCTTAGCATCGATACGAAAAATACGTTTCCGGACATTCGATGCAGGCGAGACCCTTTGCGAAAAAACAAGGCCGCAAAACCAGAAAGCAAGCCGAGGATTGCAGCGCAAATATGGACAAAGAGTACGGGTGAAAGCGCCATTCTAATGCTCGCTCAACGCGGCACCTGCAATGTCATTGCGTGGAACGGTTGAAGGTCTGCAGTGATACTACTGGCAGCGGGATTACCCCCCAACACCAGACTATCGAGTCTGTCCCTAGAGGTCACGGAGTCGTCCCTGTCGCGCCCGCTGATGGCATCGCGACTGCCGCAGAGCAAACCAATTGGCGGCTAAGGGAACCGCCAGGCACCGTCGCATAATTGATTGCAATTCTCCGGCATAATCGAGACGAATGACGCGGGACCGCGCCTAAGACTATGAAGCTTGAATATCTGGCGGATCACTTAGGTAATCTTCGGGAAGTCGCAAGCCTTCACTTCGAAGAATGGCCAGAGCTCGGCGACTCGATCGATGCGCGGCAAAAGGCACTATCTACATGTTGTAGACGCGGCGAGATCCCACTCGGGATAGTCGCGCTTGATCGGGATTGTCTATGCGGATTCGCTTTGCTCGTTATGGAGGATTTCGAGCTGCGGCCCAACCTGTCGCCCTGGCTGGCCGGCGTCTTTGTACGACCGCAACATCGAAAAAAGGGTGTAGGAACCGCTTTAGTATCGCGTATCGAGTGCGAAGCGAAGGCTCTCGGCTTCGAAACCCTGTATTTGTACACGGCGCACTCGGAATCGTTATACGAGCGTCTTGGCTGGAAGGTGGTCGAGCGTTGTTTTCATAACAATCGCGAGTACGCGGTCATGGCTAAGGCGCTTTAGTGTATCAACCAGAAAGCCAAGTTCATTGACCGGACTGCTCACGCCGCTCGACACGCGTTCGCGATGAAATCCACCTGCATATCGACAATAATTGTGGCCACACGCTCTGTGCCCAGCACCGCCGCGAGCAGGATGTATTTGTGGCGCAGATCATCGCGGCCGGCGAGAATCCGAACCACGACCTCCTTGTTCCGTTCACACCACCATCCCTGGCTAGTCTACTCAGCCGATACTTACGGGTATCGACGTTCCGCCATAGGGATGCAGGCCGCCATTGAGATCGATTAATCGATCATTATGATCATAAAGATTGATTTTAGAGGCCTGATCTGCTTGCGCTTTTGCTGCCGGTAGGCTTAAGATACGTTCGATTAATCGCGTTTTAGTCGGTCAACGATTGATTAAACGAGTATGAAGGTTACTCAATCCGCACTCTTGAACTCCGCCCAAGCCGCTGAGGCGAAAAAGTTGGGGGCGGACCTCGCGCGCTTACGGATCGCTCGCGGCATGAAGCAGGACCAAGCGGCACTCCGAGCTGGTCTATCAAGAAACACTGCGTATCGGCTGGAAAAAGGCGATCCGGGAATCGCGATGGGTCAAATCCTGCGCTATCTGGAAGCCATCGTGCCGGGCAAGACTCTATTGGAACTCTTGTCTGAGACGGATCCTGCTTTAGCCGCTCTCAGTGCGAAAGAACAGCGGCGCCGGGTCCGGACGCTGTCAAAGCGCGAGCTCCAAGAGATCGATTTTTAAGACATGACCGCAGCGGAACAGAAGCTGTATGTCTATACCTATCTCGACACGGAGTGGGTGCCTTGCGGTCAGCTCACTTTGTCCGAAGACGGAACGAAGCTGCTGGCCTCAACGTTCGCGTACGGGCTGCGTTATCTGCAACGTCCCGGCGCCCTAGAGGTGGACCCCGTAGCCTTGAGCCTTCGGGACTTAGGATCGGTACGCGGTACGGCTTTATTCCCGCCGAACAATCTTCCCCTGTTCGGCGGAATTCGCGATGCGGCGCCCGATGCCTGGGGCCGGCGGGTCATCGAGTCCCGCCTGAAAGTACCCGCCAACAGCCTGCCGGAGTCGAGTTATCTGCTTCATGCGGGCAGCCAGCGTGTGGGAGCGATCGATATTCGATCTTCCCGAGATTCGGCCGCCACGCCGGGCTTTGGAACTTGGGACAATCTTGAGTACTTGATGGACGCTGCCCAACGCGTCGATGAGGGCTTACCGATTCCCGCCGCGCTCGAGGAAATCTTCGCGGAGGGCAGCGCGCTCGGTGGTGCAAGGCCGAAAGCGACGGTTCGTGATGAGGAACGGGTGTTGTGGCTCGCTAAATTTCCGAGCCGGAAGGATGCGCTGCTAGTTCCCGTCCTTGAGACGGCGACGCTGCGACTGGCGGCCGCTTCGGGTCTCGCCGTTCCGCAGGTGAAGCTGGTTCATTTTGGTTCCCGGGCCGTAATGCTCATCCGTCGCTTCGACCGATATTGGGCTAAGGCAGGTCACGATGCCCCGCTGCCGGAAGATCTTCTCAGCACGGTTCCAGCGTACGGATCAGCAGAGAAGCGCTTGGGGTTTGTCAGCGGTCTTACACTTCTGGCATGTGACGAGATGGAATCTCCGAATAGGTCCTACGGAGAATTGGCACAAGCGGTTCGACGCTACTGCCACCCGCACGTGATACGGGAGAACAATCGCGAGCTGTTTGAGCGCCTCGTCTTCAACATCTTCGTCAATAACGACGATGATCATCTGCGCAACCACGGCTTTGTCTGGGACCCGCGACTTCCCGGATGGCGCTTAAGTCCGCTGTACGATGTTATGCCTCGTGCCAGTTTGGCGCACGAGCGGCGCCTGCACCTGGGCGTTGGGCCGCAGGGACGGATCGCTACCCTCGACAACGCTTTCGCCGGTCGCGAGATGTTCACCTTGTCCGCGGAGGCCGCCGCCGAGAGCATCGCCAAGATTTGGAGGATCCTACGCGAGTGGAAGGTGTACTTCGAAGAGTACCAAGTACCTTCCCATCAGATCGAGAGGATCGCACCGGCATTTCGGCACATTGACGATCTCTCGACGCAGCCACTGCGGAAGCTGATACCTTGACCGGGTTCTCGTGGCGCGCGATCCTGGTTCGCTACGTTTGGTCCGACATTTCGCCGCAGTCCGCGCGCATGGAACAGTCATTCTCGGCGGACGGTGGCAAGAACTGGGAAGTGAATTGGATCTGCGAGCTCTCGCGGTAATATCAAGGTCGCATTCACATCATCAAGCCTTCACCAACTCGCGATTTCTTCGAGACGCTCTCCTTGGACGGCAAAAAAGAAGAGCTCGCCCCCGGTGCTTGGCTGCTTCGGGGATTCGCGCTCGACTGCGTCGTTATGCTGCTGGCGGAAATCGAGCGCGTCAAGGCCGCGGCGCCGCTGCGTCACCTTCTCACTCCCGGCGGCTTTCGGATGTCCGTGGCGATGACCAACTGCGGCGGTTTCGGCTGGGTCAGCGATGCAAACGGATATCGCTACGAGAGCTGCGATCCATTGAGCGGCCGCCCGTGGCTGCCCATGCCCGCGGCGTTTTCCACGTTGGCCCGATCAGCCGCGCTCGCCGCTGGGTTTCCGGGCTTTGATCCGGACGCCTGTCTCATCAATCGCTACGAACCCGGTGCTCGTCTCACGCTGCATCAGGACAAAGACGAACGCGATTTTCGCGAACCCATTGTTTCGGTATCCCTGGGCTTGCCGGCGGTTTTCTTGTTTGGCGGCAATACGCGAACAGAACCAAGGCGCCGAATACGACTGGAGCATGGTGATGTCGTGATTTGGGGCGGCCCCGCGCGCCTAAGGCACCACGGCATCCTGTCACTGAAAGATGGTTGTCATGCTGTATTGGGTCCACAACGCCTTAATCTCACATTCCGGCGCGCGCACTGATATTCTCCGCACTTAAAGCGACCAAGAAACCGCTGGTCCACATATGCTCTTCACCCAAAAACTCCGCGCTGGTGTAAAGAGCGGCGAAGTGACTGCTAGTGTGCGCATCTGGAAAATGCCGCGTGTAAAAGTGGGAGGAACGTATCGTCTCGATGATGGCCATATCGCAGTCATCTCGATTCGAGAGATTTCCTGGGATGACCTGTCGGACAAATTGGCGCGCGATACCGGGTTTATGAACTTGATCGACTTGATGAAAACCGCGAAACACGGCACCGGGCAGCACATCTACTATGTTCGATTCCGATATATGCGTGATCCAACGCGGCCTGCCCGCACGGCACGGAAACGCAATCACTGAGCTTTCCATGCTACGCGCTATTCTGATCATCGCGACCAATTGCTGTCTTGTCCTGGCGCTATCCGGTTGCACCGACGGCGCGACGCGGCTGGCCGGCGAGTTACGCGACAACGCAGCTCAATTGCGCAACTCCGGCGCAAATCATTCCGTCCTGACGCACACTCCTCGTGCTCGCCCCGAGGGATGTGAGGCAGCGTATTCTCTGCTCCTCGCGCAACGATCGGCCATTGTCATCTGGTGCCGGCCCGCGCTGGGCGCGGAGCCGACTCGGAGCTACTCAACCACGTATCATTTGAACTTCGTTCAAGTACCCGAGAGATTTGAAGTGGAAAAACGCCCAGGCGAGCCCACCCTCATCGATCTGGAAATGCGCGACGGCAACGTCGTCGTGGCCAGCGTCAGGTAATGTTTGTTCCCTTGACTCTTGGCAGATCGGCGCTCTAAGGGGTAGTGTATTCCCAGGCACGCAAGGAGCGACCCGATGCCCACCCAACCCTCCGACATCGCAAACCTTAAGTTTCAAGACTTCGAGGCTCAATTGCGGGCGCAAGGATTTGACGCGGTTCTGCAGCGAGAATATCGCCCGCTGGAGGCCATCGATACCCATGTACATGCCTTCGCAGCCAAAGCCTTGGTGGTGCGCGGCGAGATGTGGCTCACCGTGGGAGGCCACACTCAGCACATCCGCGCCGGCGGCACATTCGAACTCGAACCCAATACACCGCACTCTGAACGCTACGGCCCCGAAGGCGCCACCTATTGGGTCGGTAGACGCGAGGTGCGATAGCCGCCGAAAGATGGCATCGGTTCGACCGATAGATTTTCCGCATCCCTAAAAAACCGAACTTTCCCGAAACGCCGCGCAGGCGTAGTGTATTTGACAACACCCCGTTTGAATTACAAACACCACCCTCGGAATTTTCATCATGGAAGCAACCAAACGCGCCCAACTGCAGCCAGCCCCATTCCAACTGTCCTTGCGCATCCGTCACCCTTCTATGGATCCCGAGGTCATTTCAAAAGCGCTTCGAATCGAGCCAGACCACTCGTTCCAAGCCGGGCAGCTGCGCCAATTGCGAAGTAGCGGCGTGCCTGCAGTGCACTCGCAGTCCTATTGGTTGGCGGCTCTTAATCCCGCGGCGTGGCTCGAGAACCCGTCCATCCCGGAACCCCCCACCTTCGCTGCCGCGCAGAAGCACCTGGATGCGGCGCTCGCGCGCAATCTCTCGTGGGCGCTCTCACTGTGCGCCGTGCGGCTCAGTAAACTACATGGCTCATTGCTACAAAAGATCCGCTCGGAAGGCGGCGAGATCAGCCTGCTCGTGACGCTCTCCCCCACGGCTGCGAGCAGCTTCAATCTCCCGCCCGAGGTCAGTCGGATATGCGGCGAGCTCGGTATCACGCTGGAATTCGAAATGACGAACGATTGATGATCGAGGCAGGCTCCTTAAGCAGCGCGCGATGATTTCTATAAGGTTCCTTCCGATTGCGCTCGTCCTCGCGCAGGGCCTTAACACGGGCGCTGCACCCGTTGAAACCTTGGTTGAAGCACCGGGTCCAACGGGCCCGCTGAAGGGCACGATGCTCGCGCCACCCGTTGGCCACGGTCCTGCCGTGCTCATCATCGCCGGCTCCGGTCCTACCGATCGCGACGGCAACAGTCCCGGCGGGATACTGGCGGCGCCCTACCGCCTCTTGGCTGAAGGCCTGGTTGCGCACGGAGTGACGACGGTGCGGATGGATAAGCGCGGCCTGGGCGGCAGCGTGGGCGCAACACCTGACGGCAACGCGGTCACCATCCCCGACTATGTTACCGATGTGCATGCGTGGGTTGCTCTCATTCGCAAGCGTACCGACGCGCTCTGCATTTGGCTTCTCGGACACAGCGAAGGTGGACTGATCGCCATGGTCGCCGCCAAAAGCCAACAAGATGTCTGCGGTCTGGTTCTGGTCTCAACCGCCGGCAGACCCATGGGCGAAGTTCTTCGCGATCAGATCAAGGCCAACCCAGCCAACGCGTCTCTGCTAGATCAAGCGCTGCCCGCCATCGACTCGCTGGAGGCGGGCAAGCGTGTCGATATCGCAGACATGCCTCCTCAGCTGCAGCGATTGTTCAACCCGAGAGTGCAGGGATTTCTGATCAGCGTCTTCTCCTATGATCCCGTGCAGGTACTGAAGGACTTTCCTAAACCGGTACTTATCCTTCAAGGGCAGCGTGACATCCAAGTCCACGAAGCCGATGCCCGAAACCTGAAATCTGCCGACCCTCAAGCCACGCTGGTCCTTCTCCCCGATGTCAATCACGTACTCAAGGCCGTGACATCGGACGATATCGCTGCGAACATCGCAGCCTATTCCAATGCCAGCTTGCCGCTGGCTTCCGGCGTCCTCGACGCCATTGCGGACTTTCTGACCGCAAACGCGACAACTCATCGCCGGGTGAGTGATCGCGCCAAGCAAGACTAGCGGCTATTTCCCCGACGCGGCAGCAACGATTTGATCTGCGATTCCAGTCTCTTCAGATCAAGGTCGCCTTGGTAGCGCGCAACAACCCGGCCTTCTGAATCGATCAGATAACTCAAGGGCAATCCGAGCACACCGCCGAAGCGCTCTGCGAGCTGCGGATCTCCCATCAGCACTGGATAATCCATCTGGTATTTCTCTTGCGCTCGGATGACGGGTGCAAGTTCGTCGTCCATGGAAATCCCAACGATCTGCAGGCCGGCGGACCCGTAAGTGCGCTGCCACACTACGAATTTCGGTATTTCTGTGAGACAGGGTCCGCACCATGTGGCCCAGAAATTCAGCAGCACGAGTTTGCCTCGATAAGCGCTCAGGCTGAACACATCTCCTTTGATGTCGGTGCGCGTAAAATCGGGCGCCACCCGCGGAACACTGTCGCTGCCAAACGCCAGGGCCGAGCTCGATAGACCCAGGGCCACGACAATCGCGCGTATCAGCACCATCACTAATCGCCCTTCGCCACCGGGTAGCCCTGGTTGACCCAGTTGTCGCCAAAGTTCTCGGCGATGTACAGGACCTTCAAATGCGTGAAGCCCAGCGTATGAAGCGTGTCGTAGGCGGCGGCAACATTGGGGCAATGACTCCAGGGACAGCAACCGCAATAAATGACGATCGCGGTATCCTTGCCCAACTTCGCAACGCGATTGCGTAGCTGATCAAGGCCCGCATCTTCCTTCGCGGAACCGATGTATTCGGAATCCGGAATGTGCGCCTGTGCGTAAAGATTGTGAAAACCAATCTGCAGAATCAGCGGCTTCGGAACGCTGGTACTCTCGAGATTCGCAGCGAGTTCGGCGGGCTGCATCAGATCGGCGGTGGGGATGGATGCCGCCGGCTTATGTTCCGCCAAGGCCAGCGCCGACTGGGACAGGAGAATAAAAGCGAAGACATACGTGCTTGAGGTTTTCATACGGTCGGTTTCGTTGAGTAGTTCCAGGGCAGGGGATTGAGCTTGGCGAGATCGTATCTTAAGGCCGACACTACCACCAATTACCGCGATGCCTTCAGGCCCAGCGCAAACTGCGGATGCTGAAGCACTGCGTCATGCCAGGATGCGTCGTCCGCGAGGCCGCCGAAAGGAGCCTGCGCGTCGCTGCGCCGCCACTTGTCCAGCCAGTCTGCACCGAGCAATTCGTGATCGTGCGGTTGGGAAGCCGCGTGCGGCGACAGGCCGATCGTGGTTTCCACCTTGCGGCCCGTGCCGCGGCCCTTGGCGACATAGAAGCCGGCTGCCAGCATGGCGGCGCGGACACTGGTGGAATAGGTGTACGTAAAAAGCTCCGCTGCCTTGTCTTTGCACAGCCGCGACAGTTCGCGAAATGCCGGCAGCGTCCACAGGGCTGCATCGGTCTTGAACGAGAAGGGATCGAAGAAAATGATGTCGGGCGGCGGCGCTTCAAACTTTCGCAGCGCGAAATCACCGCACAGCAGCAGCCAGTCGATCTTCGATCCGCGGCTGGCCCAGCGGTGATCGCTTAACAATGCCCGCGGCGCCGCGTGGCGAAGATGCTTGAACAACCGGGTGTGGTCGAGCGCGAGTTTGAGCGCATCCAGATCGTTTTCGAAGCTGACCAACGTCAAGTGTCTTGCCTGCCCCGCGCCGGGTGATGCTTCAACGGAGAGAATCGACGCCATGGCGTTGCCGGCGGCGCCCAACCCCACATCCCATACCACCAGAGGCTGATCTTCGCGAGACTGCAGGCGCGCGACCAACCGCGACTGCTCCACGTAAAGCGACCGGGCTTCCTCGGCCGGATCGCCCCCCACATGCATCACCTCGCCCGAAATCATCTCACGAATGAAGCCCACGCCGTCGCGGGCGATCACCTCAAAGCGCCCACGCGTCAGACGCCGCCTGCGCAGGGCCGCCCGTGTTATGAGTGCCGCCGGCTTGCCGTAGCTGTCGCGCGCGTCGAGCACATCGCGCTGCGCAATATAGAACGACCGCCACGTGCCGGCGAGGATATGTGCGCGCATGGTGCGCATGAGCTGCAGGTAAAAATGAACATTGTGAAGACCCAGCAGCTGCCATCCGGTGGTTTCGTGAACCCGCTGCAGATGATAAAGATACGCAATCGAATGAGTCCTGCAGGTGTAACAGCCACAGTCGGGATCGATCGGCCCGTCCATGCCGCGATAGGCGGCCCTGCGCAAATCGCGTCTCCCCAAGCTGGTGAAGGCGACTCCTTGCTTCGCAAGAGCGGTGGGCAGAATGCAATCGAACATGTCGACGCCGCGGTGTACGGCTTCAAGCAAATCCCGGGGAGTGCCGACGCCCATGAGATATCGCGGCAGATCCTCGGGCAGGAGCTCCGTTACGGTTGCCGTGCAATCTTCGCGCTGCGCCCCGCTTTCACCCACCGCAAGACCGCCGATCGCATAGCCGTCGAATGGCATGTCCGTAATGACGCGAGCACTCTCGATACGCAGATCCTCGTAGCTCGCGCCTTGCACGATGCCGAACAGCGCCTGGGCGGAGTCGCCGCGCGCCGCCAGACTGCGGCTCGCCCAGCGATGGGTCAGCTGCATGGCGCTGCGCGCCACATCGTGCTCCACGGTGGAGGGAACGCACTGATCGAGCACCATCATGATGTCGGCGCCGATCGCCTTTTGAGTTTCGATGCTGCGCTCCGGACTGAAGTGCACCAGCGTGTTGTCGACGTAACTCCTGAATTCGGCACATTCCTCGCGCAGAGTGCGGCTTCCCGGCAGCGAAAATATTTGAAATCCGCCGGAATCCGTCAATACCGATCTCGGCCAGTTCATGAAGGCATGGATGCCGCCGAATTTCTCGAAGATCTCGACGCCCGGGCGCAAAAGCAGGTGGTAAGTGTTGGCGAGCAGCACCTGCGCACCGCTTTCGAGCACATCTTCGCGGCGTTGCGAGCGGACCGCCGCGTGGGTGCCCACCGGCATGAAGGTGGGGGTCAAAACCTCGTTATGCCGAGTCGTGAAGCGCGCGGCGCGTGCCCGCGAGTCCGAAGCCGTGGCTTCGAGTTTGAATTCCAGCCGCCGCACGGCGGTTACTTGACGGCCAGCTTCGTGGGTGAAACGACGCTCTTCATATGCTCAAACTCGGGCCGCGTGGATTGCGCCCCGTTGTCGGTCGACTTGAGCAGGGCCGCGAAGTAGCCCGCGGCTTGTGCCTTATCGCCGGCCGCCTCCGCGGCCAGGCCGGCGTTATAAAGGCCGTTGAACCGATTGGGACTTGAGTTGAGCGCCTGCTGGTATTCGACCAGGGCTTCCTGGGGCCTCCCAAGTTCGAGCAAGATATCAGCGAGCATTTCGCGTGCCGGTATGTCGACCTCCCCCTGGCCGACCTTGTCCTGCAGATCCGCGCTGTCGCTCATATTTTTCAATGCTGCCGTTGCGTCGCCCTGCGCATATGCGATCCACGCCAGCATCTCGCCGCGCACGATCCGGGCTCCTGTCGACTCTGCATAGTAAGCACGCTTGCCTTGCTTCACCTCCGCCATCAATGAATCGTACTGCGCAAGATTGGCCTGCGCTTGCGACGCCTCGCGCAGATGCCCGGCAGCCACGGTGCGCGCCCAATAGGTTAGTGTCTGGGTCTCGGGAGCCGCACCATTGATGGGTGCGAGCGCGGCCGCCGATTTCCAATCGCGCATTTCCAAATCAAATATGATCGGCAGCTTGGTGCGGTAGTACGGAAACATTCCCGTCATGTAGTGCTCGCCCATCTCCCGCATCGCCTCGAAGCGATCGAGCGCGGCCGCTGAACTGCTAAGCACCTCCCGGGCTTTGGCATCCTGGCCGCTTTGTAGGTAGGCATACAGAAGAAAGTCGTCGGAGTGAAACTGATCCATGGCGCCGCTCTGATTGCGCGCATCTGCCGCATGCGACGCGGCCACCGAAGCGGCATTGGAATCGATGTCCGCTTGCCACATACCCAGCCGAGAAAAGATGTGACCGGGCATGTGTACCGCGTGCGGGGCCGAGGCCGCAATCTCGCCATAGTGTCTGGCCGCGACCAGGCCATCCTGGGCAAGCGATGGCGTGTCGCAAGCGTGAATGATGTAGTGCACTACGCCGGGATGGTCGGGATACTTGACGAATAGGGGATTAAGCACCGCGAGCGCCTTGTGCTCCTGCGTCAAGCTGGTGTCATTCGGGGCCGATGCGGCCAGCAGCGCGAGTGCGTAGAAGGCGCCTGCATCCGCATCCTGCGGAAAATCCTTGTACAGCTTGGCCATCGCCGCGGCATAGTCCTCGATGCGGGCCCGATAGTCGCGCTTATCGGGCCGAAAGAAGTTGCTGAGTGCCGTGACGTACTCACGCTCGCGCGCGGTCTTTGCCGGGCGCGCCCGCGCCGCCTGCAGCTCGCGCCATCCCTGCGCCATCGTAGATTCGCCAGGTCGCTCCCAGATCTGGTGGAACAGGCTCATCGCGATGCCCCAGTGCGCCATGGCGCAGCCAGGATCACTCTTGGCAATCTGCTCGAATTGCCGCTGCGCTTCCTGGTACCAGAAATCGTGCAGCAGTGCGACCCCGCGGACGAATTGAGCGCGCACCGGAGGTGCACACGACACCGAGAAAGACACCTGACCTAAGCGTTCGCCGGCGGCGGCCTCTGTTTGGTGAATCTGGGTCTCCGCGGCCTGTACGGCCGACGCTAGAGCAATGAGGGAACCCAATAGCAGTAGAGGTATTTTCATGACGCGCATTGTAAGGCATCGGATCGCAAGCTACGGAAGCCGCCCGCGTGCACGACCCCTAAATTAATTCGACCAGCCCCCGTCGACTATGTGGCACTGTCCGGTCGTGAATTGACTCTCATCCGATGCCAGATACAGGGCCAGCGCCGCGATTTCGGCGGGCTGTCCCAAACGCCCCATGGGCTGGCGGGCGATAAACGTCCGCAGACTCGCATCGTAGTCGCCGCTTGCAGCCAGACGCTGGTGCAGGGACGGAGTATCCACCGTGCCGGGACAAATTGCATTGCACCGCACTCCGCTGGTGACGAAATCCGCCGCGATCGATTTGGTCAGCCCGATGACCGCGCCTTTTGTCGCGCTATAGGCGCAGCGATTGACGACACCCTTGATGGAGCTTGCGACCGACGCCATGTTGATGATCGATCCGCGCCGGCGCTCAAGCATCTGCGGCAGCACCGCACGGATGAGATGAAACATCGAGGTGACATTCAGATCGAACGACAGCGCCCATTGGTCAACGGTGCAGTCGAGGAGCGATCCGTTCGCAACAAAGCCGGCGCAATTGAAAAGAATATCGATTTCGCCGGCACCAGCCACCACGCGCCTGATCTCGTCAGGCAGCAAAACATCGAGCTTGGTCGTGCGGCACTGCTGCAATTGCGCCAGCGCCGCGGTATTGACATCGGTGGCCAGCACATTGGCGCCGTGCGCGGCGAACAGTTCCGCCGTGGCACGGCCGATACCCTGCGCCGCCGCGGTCACCAGTGCACTCTTTCCGGCGAGTCTCTGTGTCTGCATGGCAAGCCTTCTTAGGTTGGGCCGTTTGCGAATTCTTCAGCCTGCGTCCGCGTAGGTCTTCACCAGATCGGTCAGGAAATCCCGGCCGACATACACGGAGTGCACGCTTCTGCGCTCGTTGAGTCCATGCACGCCGTTGCCGTCGGGATCGCCCCAGCCGCCGGGCACGCCGTAGACCGGTATGCCGATGGCCTCGAGAAAAATGCCGTCGGTGGCGCCGGTCGACATGGTGGGAACCAAGGGAACGCCGGGGAAATATTTGGCGACCAGCGCCTCTGCCGGGCCGATGATTTTGGGATCGAGCGGCGGCGGTACGGCGACCGGGCGGACCGGCGGAACCAGAGTTAGCCTGACGCCGGGATCGCCGATGGCCGCGAGCAGTGCGGCCCGGGTGCCCTCCACGGTTTCACCGGGGAAAATGCGGCAATTGACGTTCGCCGCGGCGCGCTGTGGCAGCGCATTTTCGGCGTGGCCGCCTTCCAACAGCGTGGCGACGCAGGTGGTGCGCAGCATGCTGTGATACTGGCGGTCCTTCGAGACGATCGCCTCGGCCGCCTTGTCGCTGGGGTTCTTCGACAAGGCCAGCATCGCATTGCCCAATTCGTCGCCGCGCGCCGCACCCGCCTTGCCGAAAAAGACCCGCGTGGTGTCCGACATCTGCACCGGAAACTCGTAATCGCGCACTTTCGCCAGTGCATCGGTGAGCTCGTAGATCGCGTTGTCGCGAATCGGGATGGAGCTGTGACCGCCGGCATTGACCGTCTCCAGCTTATAGTTCTGCGCGGCCTTCTCGCCCACCTGGATCGACTCCACCACTACCTTGCCATGGCCGTCGGTGCGACCGCCGCCACCCTCGTTGAGCGCGAATGCCGCGGCGATGAGCTCGGGCCGGTTCTTCGCCAGCCACTCTGCACCGTTGAAGGCTTTAGTGGTCTCCTCGCCGCAGGTCAGCGCCAGCTTGATGGTGCGCTTGGGGTGGTAGCCGCTTTGCTTGAAGCGCATCAGCATATCGACCCAGGTCGCGTCCATCGCCTTCATGTCGGCGGTTCCGCGGCCGAAGAAGTAACCGTTTTCCTCGATCAGCACAAAGGGATCGCGCGTCCAGTCCTCGCGCTTGGCTTCGACCACATCGAGATGTCCCAGCAGCAGCATCGGCTTCGCAGAATTGGAAGTGCCCGTCAACGTGGCAACCAGTCCGCCGTCCTTGGGATGCTCGGGACTCGCAAACAGCGTGACATCCCTGTCGGAGAAGCCCGCCGCCTTCAAGTGCGCCGCCATGCGCTCGGCGGCGAGGGTGCAGCTTCCCGAGGACAGCGTGGTGTTGGTCTCGACCAGCTCCTTGTAAATTGCGCGGAACGATGTCTGATCGGGGCGCAGCGCTGTCATCGGCGCCTCCTCTGCGGTTGCCGGCTGCAGTGCCAGCCCCAAGACGCCGATTGCCGCCATCGTCCCCGCCGCCATCGCCGCACCGGCCATGCCAAACATTCGCTTCTGCATCTTGACCCCCGTTGTTATGCCCGAAGATTGACGGTAGCTTCGGGTAATGGCAAGCGCCATCGCCTGGCGGTTCGCCGGGCTCGGCGGTCAGGGTTTTTGCAGCCAGTAGCGGCTCATGAGTTCCCGGGACCAGCGGGGCTGGCGTACCGGCTCGCGCGGCAGAAACTCCGCCATGACAGGCTTGATGTCCAATACCGGCGTTTTGTCGATCGCATCCAACTCAGCGACGTAAAGTTGCGTGCCCACGACGCGCAAGACCCGGCAGACGGTGCTGCCAATTCGATTCGGACGATTCTTGCCGCGCTGCGCGAAGATTCCCACGCGCGGCCACGCCGTGTTATTGCGCGGATGCCGCGCGCCGCTCACGATTTTGGCGGTATCCACTTCGTGAAACAGATAAATCACTTCGACATGAGAAAAATCCTCAATTCCCTGCAGGGAGTCGGGCGTGTATTCGGCGGTAAGGCGGATGCAGGCTTCCTCGCCGCCCCAAAAATCATCTTCAGCATGCGGACGCACTGATTCCACATACCCAACAGGTTTGAATACTTCCATCGCGACTCCCTGGGGCGGTGGTTGCGCCTCCGGTTCAAAATACGCCGTCGTACGGCGGCCTTTTCTTTCTTCTGGAGCGCTGCCACACAACGCCCGGGAATCCCTTTAGTGGCACCAGCGGTTCGCCCGAATAGGCCCACTCAGGCGTCTCCTCGACGGCGATATGGTATAGAGGCTGCCGGCCGGTGCGCAGTTTAAAGAGCGCCCGCGGAACATTGACCATCTGTGGTGAGTGAGCCCGCTCGTAATAGAGCGGAGTACCGCAGCGAGCGCAAAAGTTGCGCGTGGATCCCACCGTCGGATCGTGGTAGCGCGTGATGTCTTCGAGGCCCATTGTCACGCGGAAGCGGCTGCGCCAACTGCCCACGTAGGTGGCATAAGCCGCGCCATGGGCATGGCGGCTCGCAGCGGAATGATCGTGCCACGCCCAGCGCGCGGGGAAATCGATTTCCACGCGAACCGCGCCGCACAGGCATTCTCCCGGCACGGCTGTTTTGAACACTCTTGGGATCTTTTCGGATGCCGTTTTGCTCACGTTGAACCTCGACGCTGTTAGGCATTGCGCAGTCATTTCCAATTGGCGAGGATAGCGTGTATCTATGCCGCGCTCGGGAGGGCCCATGTCAGCAACCACAAAGACCGATCCTACCGATCTTGAAACGCTACACGAGTTGAACCGCGACTACATCGCCGCTGTGCAGGCGGGCGATGTGCACCGCTTCGAGGAAATTCTCGCCGAGGAATTTTGTTGCTCCAATCCCGATGGGTCCCTGGTCGATCGCCGTGGATTTCTAGCGCAGACGGCGAAGCCCGTGACCATATCGGCTTTGCGCGCCCACGATGTGCTCATTCGGCGGTTCGGGGACGTCGCCCTCATTCACGCGCGCACGACCTATGCCCTCCCCGACGGCCGCCAGGCCTACGGGCGCTACACGGATGTGTGGGTGCGGCGCACCGGCACCTGGAAAGCCGTTTCAGCCCATGTCACCCGTTGCTGAACGTACTTGCCGGATCAACCTAGCCAATGGGTGTCCTTAAAGTCAGACGAGCTGACCGCCGAGGTCGATCCACAGGGTGCGCAATTATCGGTTTTGCGCGATCGCGCCGGGCGCGATCTATTGTGGGGCGGGGATCCATCGGTCTGGTCCGGGCGCGCTCCGCTGCTGTTTCCCATCGTCGGCGCGCTCGCCGGGGGCAGCTACCGTCTGGGCTCCCGCGTCTATCATCTCCCCCGACACGGCTTCGCGCGCAACCGGCGGTTCGAAATCGTGGAATCAACCCCGGCGAGCGCGATTCTTAGATTGCGGGCCGACGCGGCCAGTCTCGAAGACTATCCATTTCGCTTCGAGTTGGAGGTTCACATTGCGCTCGATGGCCCAACACTGTCGCTGACGAGCTGGGTACGCAACTTGAGCGATGAAGACATGCCCGCAAGCTTCGGCTATCACCCGGCGCTGCGCTGGCCCTTGCCATTCGGGGAGTCGCGGTCGGATCATTTCATCGAATTTGCGAGCGATGAGCCAGCGCCAATCCGGCGCCTCGCCGACGGCTTGTTGACCCCCGCGCTTCATCCAACGCCGATATCGCATCGCCGGCTCGCACTTGTGGATGCACTCTTTCAAGACGACGCCGTTATATTCGATCAGCTCCGCAGCCGCTCCGTGAGCTACGGCGCCGAAGAGGGGCCGCGGATTCGGGTTAGTTTTCCCGATTCGCCTTACCTTGGCATCTGGTCCAAGCCACAGGCTGAATTCATCTGCATAGAACCCTGGCACGGCATTGCGGACCCAATCGGATTTTCCGCAGACTTCACAACCAAACCCGGTGTGTTCACGCTTGCGCCACACGCCGCGCTGCCGATCAAAATGGCGATTACCTTGCTGGGGGATTGAAGTCGCGGGTCAGCGCAGCTGGCTGTCCTTGCTGCCGCGCCGGTTATAGCCGGCGAACTGAGCCGTTTTGCGGTCGTGCTCGCCCTGACAGGCGACGCAGAAGCGAACGCCATGAACCGCGATTCTCCGTGCCTCGGGAATCTCGACCCCGCAGTCCGCGCAGTGGGTCAAAGACGGACCTTGCGGCAGCTGATTTTGAACGCGACCGATGGCGTCCTTCACAGTCGCGTCTATCTGATCCTGTACGGCACCGTCGCCGGCCCAACCCGTCGCCATTTCAAGCCCCGCAAGCCATATTTAGGAATTCGCCCCTGGCCTTTATGGACCTTGAACGGTGGAATTTCAAGCCGGCCGCGCCTTCCATAGCTGCCGCAGGCCCAAAGTCATGACGGGCAGCACAAAAACCACGATAAATAGATAGGCAAGGCCCCGATACCCGCGCGCGATCAGGGTCACCAGACCAAATCGAGCCGCCAAAAAAATCGAGCCAACGAGCAACGCGCCCGTGATCGAAAGACGAGCGACCCTCGAGATGGTTCTTCCGGTGCGCCCCATATGCGCCTCAGCAATCCGCTCGTTGATGGCATGGACGCAGCCCGTACCGCTTTCCAAGAGCGCCAGAAAGATCATGAACTGAAACAGAAAATGGAACGCCGGAAAATTCAAGCGGCGTAGCAGGAAATCGGACGGCAGCGGCTCGGCGCCAATTTGCGGAAAGTAGGCAATCATGCAGGTGAAGAACAGCAACGCGGGAATCATGGCCAGCGGTCCTGCGAGCGCGCCCGCAATGAGCGCGTCCTTGTTGCTGCGCAGGTGCCGAAGCACGGGCAGGATCACCACGGCGCCCACGATATTGTAGCTGGCATATGTCAATCCGCCGGCAGCCCAGCCGTGCATCGAAGTCGCGGCCGCGAAATTGCCAAGAATTCGCTCACCGAATGCAAACAGCGAGAGCACCACGAACATCGCGTAGACCCCGTAAAGGACTATCGATACCCATTTGAACAGGCGTTCCACCGACACGCTGCCATAGGCGGCGACGAAACTGATACTCGCTATCAGAATCGAGGTGCCGAGCAGCGGCGGCCAATTCAAAACGGCCGCGCCAATCGCGCCCGCGGCTGCGCCAAATACGGCCAGGATCAAAATGATGAACAGGATGTAGGCTGCCTCGAACAGCACCCAGAAAGGGCCCAGCAGGTTCTTGAAGAAGGTGCGGTAATCCCAGCTCGCAGTCGATCGTGCCAGGCAGAAGGTGACCGCACAGACGGCGCTCCAGATGCCCATGGCGAACAGCATTGCCACCAGTCCGCCCCACGGTCCGCTGGGCAGAAAGAACTCCGCGAGCTCGCGTCCGGTTGCGTAGCCGCCGCCGATCACCACCGCCTTGAACGCGAGTCCCGGCAACAAATAACGTTGAAACCAGGAAGACGGCCCCTGCCCGGCTGCTACCGGGCCGCTCAACTCTGGTGCTCGCCGGCTGATTTCATTTCGATTTTTCGATCGGCTTGAACAGCAGGTCCTGATAGTCGTAGCTGAAATCCGCCAGGGGTGACACCGCTTTCATGGTGACAAAATCGACGTTGCCGCCGGCATCGAGACTGAAGGTGACATACGCCGGCTCAATTGACTTATCGTCGAAGCGGGTCACGAAGCTGTCGTATTGCCAATGCTCCAGTGCGCCGCCCATGCGCGGCGTCGATTTGAATTCGATCGTGAGCTTGCCGCCGGCCTGCGAGATTTCGATGTTGCCGTACCAGGGATCGGCATAGGTCCCCGCGTAGCGCGCAAGCGGCAGCGAGGGCCCGATTCCGGCGGGTTTTGCCGCGGCCGATTGGTAGGCTTGCAGCGCACTTGCCAAGCGCTGCTGCTTCAGCGCGATGAACTTGGCGGGCCAATCGTTCGTCTGCTGGCCAAGATAATGATCGAGCAGCTCATACATGAGGCCGAGGACGATCTGGCCGTCTTCGCTGTTGATCTCGATCGAAAAGCCCACCTGCTTTTCCGGAATCAGCACCACGGCGGTGAGAAAGCCGAGTACCGCACCGCCATGCCAAACGATCCTGGCGCCGCGATAATCGCGCACATCCCAGCCCAAGGCATAGGCATTGAACATCGGCTGGGTCACCTTCAGAGCCTTAGGAAGCGGATCGATCGGCTGCAGAGTCACCGGCGTCCACATCTGCTCATGCGCCACCTCGCTGAACAGCCGGTCGCCGCCCCCGGGCAGCTTGCCGCCGTCGAGCTGGATCAGCAGCCAACGCGCCATATCGTTCGCGCTGACGGCGAGGCCGCCGGCGGGTGCCGCGTTGCGCCCCAGATCGTCGCGTTCATCGAGGCGGCTCTGATCGCCGACTCCGCGCAGTCCGCCGTTCATCCGCGCATGCGGTTGCGCCCGGTCCACGGTGGCAAATCGCGCGTCATTGTCGGTGGTTGACTTCAGCATTCCCGCAGGTTTCAAAACATGATCGCGGACGAATTTCTCCCAGGTCTCGCCGCTCACCTCTTCGATCAGCTGGCCCGCCACCATGTAGAGAACGTTGTCATAGGCAAAGCCGCTGCGGAAACTCGTTGCGGGCTTGATATAGCGCAGCCGCCTCACCGACTCGGCGCGGCTCAAGTTCGTGCGCGGTACCATCAGAAGATCGCCGGCGCCGAGGCCGAGACCGCTGCGGTGCACGAGCAAATCGCGGATCGTAATCTCGCGCGTAACCCACGGATCGTACATCTGAAACCATGGCAGATGATCGATCACCTTGTCGTCCCAGCCGATCCTGCCTTGATCGACGAGTATGCCGAGCGCCGCCACCGTAAACGCCTTGCCGGTGGAACCGGTCGGGAAAATGGTGTCGGCGTCGACCGGAACGGACTCGCCCAGCGCTCTGACGCCGAAGCCCCTGGCGAGAGTTACCTTGTCGCTCTCGACAATGGCGATGGCCATGCCAGGCACGCCGACTTGTTTGCGCAGCTTGTCGACGCGGGCTTCGAATCCCGCCGGCGGCGCGGCATTCGCCACGGCGGCAACAGCCCATACCAGCAATGCCAGGATTACTTGTTTCACGAGAACTCCGGTTCGACCGCGGCCAAAGAACTGATCTCATCCGCGCGCGCCGCTTCGATGCGTCGCGTCATCGGATCCAGAGCGAGCAACATCGCGGCCGCGGCCAAGGCGATCACGGCCAGCAGCACGAAGAAGCGCGCATGCGTCGTGCTGCTCCACAGGGCGCCGACCACGCCTGCGGTCAGGCTGCCGCTGAAGATTGCAAGAAACCATGCGGCCACCGTGGTCGCGCCGAAACCGGCCGGCGCCAGGCGCGCGAATAGCCCGAGACCGGTCGGCAAAATATACAGCTCGCCCAGCGTGAAGATGACGAAAAACAGCGCCAGCCACGCCCAACTCGCGCGGCTTGGGCTCGACACGGAGGCCACGATTGCGAGCAACAGGTACGCGGCGGCCACGATCATGGCACCGGTGGCCATTTTGCACATCGAACTCTGCTGGCGTCGCGCAGCGGCTTGTTGCCGCCAGCGTGCGAGCAACATCGGCGTCATTACGATTACGAGCAGCGGATTCAATGCTTGAAACCACGTCATCGGTATCGTCATCAGCGCTGTCGCGCGATTGATGCCTACATCCGCCCACAACGCGACCGTGTTGCCTACCTGCTCGTAGGCGCCGCGAAATACTGTGACGGCAAGACCGATTGCAAACAGCAGCAGAAAAGTCGAGCGATGACTGCGCTCCGGTGCGGTGCGCGCCACGGCTTGGTGCACGGCGCGCTCCTGAGGGGGCAGATACTTGGCGCCGAACACATAGATCAAGAGACCCGCGAGCATGCCGATTCCTGCAGCCCCGAAGCCCCAATGCCAGCCGTAGAATTCCCCGAGCGTTCCGCACACCAGCGGGGCTAAAAAGCCGCCGATGTTGATGCCGACGTAGTAGACGTTGTATGCCCAGCCGCGCCGCGGATCACCAGGGCGATACAGATCGTTGATCTGGCTCGGCAGACTGGGCAGGAACAGGCCGTTGCCGATCGCAATGGTGGCAAGCGCCGGATAGAACAGCGGCGCGAAGGTCATCATGAAATGGCCCGCGGCCATGACGCTGCCGCCGATGATGACCGCGCGCCTTTTGCCGAGCCAGCGGTCCGCGATCATGCCGCCGAAAATCGGCGTGAAGTACGCCACCGCCGTGTAGAAGCCGTATATGAACGACGCTCTTTCCTGGCCTATCAGCAGCTGCTTGGTCATGTAGTAGACGAGCAGCGCACGCATGCCGTAGTAGGAGAATTGCTCCCACATCTCGGTCAAAAACAGAATTGTCAGTCCGCGCGGCTGGCCGAACCATGTCTGCTGGTTCGTGTTCATGCCGGGACCGCGTGTGTTGCCCCCCACACATTGTCACCGCTCCACGCCGTGCCGTTGACGTAGGTCATGCTGGGAGTCCGGTCGTGGGCGAGAAAAATGGGCCCATCCAGATCCACCACATCGCAAAGCTGCCCGAGCACGAATGCGGGAGCCATCGCCAGGCTTGTCCCCACCATGTTGCCAACCATGACTTTCAGGCCAAGACGCCGCGCCTCGCGTGCCATCGCCAGCCCCTCGGTCAACCCGCCGCACTTGTCGAGCTTGATATTGACCACGTCGAAGCGGCCCTTGAGACCGGCCAGATCGACGAAGCTGAGCGCGCTCTCGTCCGCGGCAATCGGAATACTCGACTTGTAACCCGCAAGATCCGCCTCGCGGCCTCTCTTGAGCGGCTGCTCCAGCAGCGAAACATTCGCTTCGACCAGCACGCGAAGCAACGAATCGAGCGCCTCGATGGAGTAACCTTGATTGGCGTCCACGCCCATCCAGACCTCGGGGCGCGCCGCGCGCACCGCCTGCACGCGCGCGCTGTCGAGCTCAAGATCGCCGGTCAATTTCAACTTGAGCGCGCGGGCCTGGGCGTATTTGCGCGCGCCCGCTACCATCGCGGCGGGGTCGTCGGCGCCGAGGGTGAATGTCGTCAACAAGGCCTTGGGCGGCGGTAGTTCAGCGAGCTTCCACACCGGCGTCGATAATCGCTGTGCGTCGAGTTCCCACAGTGCGCAATCCACCGCATTGCGCGCCCCTCCGGGCGGCAGCAAGTCCTGGAGCGTAGCGCGGTCAATGCCTGCTTCGATGACTCCGCGTATACCTTCGATCGCATCCTGCATCGCTGGCGCCGTATCGTTCAAATAGTAGACGCCTGAGGCTTCGCCGCGACCGCTGTGCAGCCCGTTGTCGAGCGTCACGACGATGACTTCCTGCTCCTCGAATACAAAGCCGGAGATGCGAAACGGCGCGGCCAGACGCAGCTTCTCGACCGCAATCTGCAAGCGCAATACACGCATCAATAGTTCGCCCCAAAACCGATCAGCTTGAAGGCAAAGGCCACCCATAGCACCATGAACGACGCAACCACGAGCACGATGCTCCACAATTTTGCGGGCCAGCGGCGGCTTCCGCTCCACACCGTCCGCAGGTTCCACGCCATCAGGGCGAAGCCGCCGATGAAAGCGAGGATGCCGAAAATTTGCGCAAAGTGGAGCACCGAATCGAATTTGGGACCAAGTTTATTAAGATCCTTGAACATCATGGTAATCGCCGCCGCCCACGTGCCCAAAGCCGCGAGGATCAGAATCGCCGCAATTTTGCTCCAGCGATAGGCGCGCAGCGCCGGGCCCTCGAGGATGAGCTTCGCGCCGTAGCGGCGGCGCACCACGGCGGTGACCGGCCACAATAGCGCGGTCATCAGGAGCGCCGCGGCGCTCGCGCCGAGCAGCGGCAGCAGCCACGCGGCATTCTGATACCAAGGCGGCCGTTCGAACACCATGAAGGGTGACAACTCGTCGAAGCTGAAGCGCACGGGCTTGCCGTCGACCACCTTGGCGGCGAGGCGGTAATGACTGCCGCGATCCCGCCAGACGAAGGGAGCCGTTTCGACCCAGTGGCTCGGCTTGCCGTTCAGGTTGGGGAACGGCAGGACCAGCTCACCCTTGGCGTCGACGCTGACCTTGGTCTGGCCGATCAAACCGACAACCGCCACGAAATTCGACTGCGAGCCGCGCGAATTGACCCAGTTGCCCGTGAGCATCGCCGCGTGTTCGGCGGCGGTCTTCGCATCGACCTTGGCTTCATGCTCATCGACTGGGAAATAGCGATCGGCGAAATCCTCGAACAACGCGGCGCGCAAGCTGCCGGCAGCGCCCTGTTTGCCCAGGCTGTTGAACGAAACGTAGAAACCGACGTTCTGCTTGAGAAACAAATGCAGCGAGGTGTGAAACCACTCGGTATCGCCGAGATGGGCAATGACTTCATGGCCGTTGATATTGGTTTCGAAGAAGCCCAGCTCCATGCGATTGAGGGGCGGCAGCAGGGTCAGCGGACTGTTATGCATCTTCTCCGCAGTTTCCGCGCTCAAGATGCGGTTGCCGTTGTATTCGCCATTTTGCAGATGCGCGATCATGAAGTGCGCCATGTCCTCGCCGGGGGAAGATAACGAGCCGGCCGGCGCGGGACCCACCATTTCGAATACATGCGGCGGCTCGGAGGCGAGTTGGTAGCCCTTGGACATCAGCGGCGCCAGATCCGGCGGCAGCGGTTGACGGAAGCTCGAGTGTTTCATGTCGAGCGGCGCAAAAATATGCTTGTCGACGTAGTCGTCGAAGGTTTCGCCGGAAATGCGCTGCACGATGTAGCCGGCGAGCGAGGCCCCATAGTTGGAATACGCAGGGGTGGATCCGGCACCGAACACGCGCTCCGGCACCCATTGCTTGAGCAGCGTTTCGAACCCCGGCGCCTTGGGATCCTCGGACATGATGCCCTTGACCTGCTCTTCGAACCCGGCCGTGTGCTGCATGAGGTTGCGCATCGTGACCGGCTTGCCGTCGCGCGCAGGAATCTTGAAATCTAGATACTGATTGACGTCGCCATCGAGATCGATCTTGCCCTGCTCAACCAACTGCATTACCGCAGTCCAGGTAACCAGCTTTGATACGGATCCCGGCCTGAACAATGTCAGCTTCGGATCGACCGGCGTGCGCTCGGCGACGTCGGAGTAGCCATAGCCGCGCATGGTCAAAATCTTCCCGTCCTTGACCACGGCCACCACGGCCCCGGCGATGTCGCCGGTTTTCAGGGCATAGGGCATATAGCCGTCCAGCCAGGCATTGACATCATCGGCCGTCAAGCCGACCGCGGCGGGCGGGGGCGTTTCCCCCCATGCAGTCATCGAAACGCTCGCCAGTGCCAAGAGAACTACAGCCAATTTTTTTATCGTGTGCATAGATTTTCCTAATGCGACCTTGAGCCGCAGTTAACACTGTCGTTCAGGTGAGGCAGGCATCGACGAGCGATTCGAATTCCGCGCCGCTCCGCATGGGATCCGCGACCGGCAATCGAAGGCGCCGGCTCTCTGCGGCGAGCAAGCGCCGCGCAGCGTCGTCACTTAAGTCCGCGGTATTCAAGCTGACGCCGGCGCAGCGGACCGCAGCATTGGTGCGGCGGCCGAGGCGCAGATTCAAGTCAATGGTTTCTTCGATGCTCGGCAACGCATAGCCGGGGTGGCCGAGCACGATGTCGCGGCCCTGCTCGTGGCAGACGATGATGACGTCGGGCTGACTGCCGTGCAGCAGCGCCAAGGAGACCCCGGCATAGGCGGGGTGGAACAGCGATCCCTGTCCCTCGATGACATCCCAGTGCTGCGCAGGCGCGTCTGGACTCAACATTTCGGCGGCGCCGGCGGCAAAATCCGCGACCACCGCATCCAGGGGAATCCCGCCGCCCGAGATCATGATGCCCGTCTGCCCGGTAGCGCGAAAATCCACGTCCACGCCGCGCTTGGCAAATGAACGCGCCAGGCTCAGGGCGCTGTACTTCTTGCCGAGTGCGCAATCGGTGCCAACGGTGAGCAGGCGTTTTCCGGATCGCTTGAGGCCCGAGGCGATCGGAATATTGGGCGGCGGGGTGCGCACATCGATGAGCCTGCGGCCGCGACGCTCGGCCACGGTTTTCAATTGCGGCGTATCGTTGAGCTTGGTGTGCATGCCGCTGATGATGTCGAGACCCGCGTCGAGCGTCTCTATCAGCGAGGGTATCCAGCTGTCGCTGATCACGCCGCCCGAGTTCGCGACACCGATCACCAGCGCGCGAGCACCGCGCGCGCGTGCCTCCTTCGGGGTGAGACGTGGCAGTCCCGTGGTAACCGTGGCACCACCGCACGACCACTCGCCCACGCAGCGGTCTCCCGCCCAGTCGCGAAGACCGAACGCCGTTTTGGCGTAACTCGGCTCCGTGGTGTCGCCGAGAAACAGCAGGTACGGCTGCGGTAGATCCAGTATCCCCGACATTCGTGCCTCCGACATGTGCAGTTCGGGTTTCAAGCTCATTTCTGCGGCAATTTAGAACTTCGCAGACAGAGTTACGCCGATCGTTCGCGGCTGAATGTACGCAACCTCGCCATTCAATCCCGGCGCGCCGTTGTTCTGGTAGTTGGTGATGCCGCGCGAATCTCCAAGATTCTTGCCGTACAGCATGACGCGGTAGCGATTGTTATCCAGGCCAACCCGAGCGTCGACCGAATTGTACTGCGGCAAGACTACCTCAGTAGTTCCAGGGGGCGGCGCCGAATTGGGCGGCGGCTGGCTGTTGAAGTCGGCGCGCCTCGAGCCGACCCCGGCCCACGTGGCGCCGATGAACGCCTTGTAGTTCGCGAACGCGGCCCAGTCATACTCGCCATCGAGCGCGCCGCTCCACTTGGGGACGAAAGGCAACGGGTCGCCGGTAACGCCGCCCACGGTCGGTGCATCCGCGGTCAGATAGGCGTCGGTGTAGGCCCCGGTCAAGCTGAATGTCAGACCCTGCAAGGGAATATAGCCCACGGTCCATTCCAGGCCCTGGCTTTTCGCCGTGCCGCCATTGCCGTTGACACCGTAGCCGTTGACTGCTTCGAGGAGCTGAATGTTGGTCCAATTCACGTGGAAAGCGGCCACGTCGACGGTAAGCTTGCGGTCGAGCAGGGTCGATCGAACACCGAGTTCGACGTTGACGGTTTTGTCCGAGCCGTACTCTCGCGGAACGGTCGGCGGTGCGATGGCCGGCAATGCATTGGGACCACCCGGACGATAACCGCTCGCTACCCGCGCATACACCATGGTGTTCGCATCCACGTGCCACTGTGGCGCAAACGAATAGGTGAAGACGTGGCCGCTTGAAGGCGTGTTGAACAACTGCGGCACCGGGACGAGAAGTCCAGTGATGTTTTCCGTGACCGTCTGCTCGTTCTTGGAAAAGCGGCCGCCGGCCTGGATGTCGAATTGCGAATTGAAATGATAGGTCACGTTCGCAAATCCGGCATATTCCTTATAAGTGGAATCGAGTATGGGTATCTCGAGCGAAGGAAGTCCGGAGGGTCCGGCGCCGGGCAGGGTAACAGCGTTCAGATGTTCGACCAGCTCGCCGATCTCGTGGGTAAAGTAGCCGCCGACCTGCCATTCGAATCGATCCGAAACCGACGATGTCAGACGAAGCTCCTGCGTGAACTTCGACAGGTCCGCACTGTTGTCGATGTAGCCGCCAAGACCCGGCGCAATCACGGCACCGAGGAAATCGCCCAAAGTGATGTTGGGCGGAATGAACACTGTGGATGTGACATCGGTGACGTAGTCCGAATCCAGAATGCCGTAACTGGTGGTCGATAGGATGCTGAAAGGTCCCGCATTCCAGTCAATCGTCAAGTTGTAGTTGTTGTACCTGAAGCTGCTCGGTTCCGAGAGGAAGCGCTCTTGCGTCAGGTCGCCGTGTACGGGTTGCAAGGTGACCGGATTCACATCCACCAGCGGAGTTCCTTCGTATCTTGATTCCTGTGTTTCGGCGGTCAAGCGGATGGAGAGATCATCGGCCGGTGCGACCAACACGGAAGCGCGCCCGCCGCGCTTGTGACCTTCATTCACATCGCTCTTGCCGCTCAGGGGATCGTCGATGTATCCGGGCACATCCTGGTAGAAGCCGCCGATGCGTACAGCAACCTTGTCGCCGAGTGGGAGGTTGACAACGGCGCGCACGTCGCCGCCGTTCCCGCCGTGATCCACGCTCTCGCCTGTCATTTCGACTGCACCGGAGAAGCTGCCGAGAACCGGCGTTGTGGTGACGAATTTCAACAGACCGCCTTCGCTGTTGGCGCCGTAGAGAGTGCCCTGAGGTCCGCGCAACACCTCGATGCGTTGCAGATCCCAGGTATCGAAGTCGCCGGTGAGGACGGAACCATTGAGCAGAGCGTTGCTCGACCCGAACGGCGATTCGTCAATATAGACAGAGACGGTCGAGCCGACGCCGCCGGAGTTCTGGCCGCGTAAGGTCAGGCGCGTGAGGCCGGGCTGGACACCCTGCAGCGAGAGGCCCGGCACCATGGCGGCATAGTCGCTGAAATCCCGGTCCACCCGCTTATCGAGAGTATCGCCAGGCAGGGCGGTCACGCTCATGGGCACATTGGTGAGGGGCTCGGCGCGCTTCTCCGCGGTGACGACGATGGTCACCAGCTCGTTGCCATCTGACGGCTGCGCTGCCGCATCAAGAGCAGCGCTCTTCTGCGATAGTAAAGGACCGGCTAATCCTAATGCGGTGAGTATTGCTAGTTTGAGTGTCGTATTCATGAACTTCCCCCTGTCTTTTTCTGTGTTTCTATCCACGTGGTGCCGAGCAAGCGGCGAAAATTTCCGCCGAGCACCGCCTGTATGTGGCTGTTGCCATAACCGCGCCGCATCAAAGAGTCGGTGAGGTCGTAGACCTTTTGCGGGTGATTGAATCCGTCGGTATCAATCTTGTCGCGAAACGCGTAGCTCGCCTTGTACCCCGCCTTCAGTTCTTTGTACTGTTCCGCCGGCATGTGGTCGTAGCCCATCAAGTCCGAATCCGAGCCGATGCCCACGTGCTCGATGCCGACGAGTTTTGCGACATGATCGATGTGATCCACGATGTCCTCTACCGTGGTGGGCTCCCTATCCTTTACGAAATTGCGCACGCCGGTGATGCCCATGACGCCGCCCTTTTGCGCCAGCTTGCGGATTGCCTCGTCGGTCTTCAATCGCGGATGATTGTTGAGCGCCCGGCAATTTGCATGCGTGATGGCTATGGGCTTTGGCGACAGTTCGATCGCGTCCAGCGTGGTGCGATCGCCGCTATGCGACACGTCTATGAGCATGCCGACGTCGTTCATCGCCTTGATGATTTCCGCGCCGTAGTCGCTGATGCCACCGTCAACACGGTCGGTCGAACCGCCGCCGATCAGATTCTGGCTGTTATAAGTCAGCTGCGCACAGCGCAACCCCAATTCGTAGAAGGCCTTGACATCCTTGACGTCGCGGAACTCGTCGGCATTCTGCAGACCGATGATCACCGCGATCTTGCGCTTCAGCTTTGCGCGATCGATGTCTTGTGCCGTTCCCACCAAGGAAAACACCTCCGTACTGCGGCCGACAAAACCGCTCCATGCGGCGATGAACGACAAGGCGTCGTCATAGGCGCTGGCGCCGCCTATACCTATGGAATTGTGAAATGCCGTGATGCCGCTCGAGCGGAACATCGCGGCGTCGGCGTCGCTCAAAGGAGCGGAAAAGGCTTGCGGAGTGAAATCCAGTTTAAGGGGCGCGAGCATGTCGATCACGAGCGAGCGCTCAACCAGGTCAATGACCTTGGCCGAATATGTTTTTTTGCGGTCCGGCGCCGGCGCGGGCTGCGCCATGCCACTGGATGGCAGCGACAGCGCCGCAGCGGCACCGGCCAGCGTCGTGACGAAACGACGACGGCCTGAAAAGAAAAGAGGTTCCGACGACATTTCCCCACCATGATGTCGCAATCCGGCCAGTATGATCCTGATCAGAGAATTGTCAATAATGTTTCTCTAATCGGGATCACAGCGATTTTCCCGCTTCCCGGCCGCGGTCCAGCACCTGTATGCTTGATCGCGGCGATAATGGCACGAGCACCCAACCCCTGATCACGTTCTTGTTTAGAGATTTGCTATGGACGTGAAAGCGCGTCAGTCGACCTTGGGGCACCTATTGCGCTCGCTGCGCTCGCGCAACGGCTGGACCCTGAAGGAGATGAGCCAGCGCACCAGCATCCCGGTGTCGACGCTGTCTAAGATCGAACACGATCGGCTCACTCTGACATACGACAAGCTGGTGCAGTTGAGCCAACGGCTCAATATCCGCATTTCGGAATTGTTCACGGACAGCGAAAGCGATGTCGAACCCGCCGTGACTGCGCGGCGCAGCATCGGCCGCATCGACGATGCGGTGCGCGTCAACACCAAGAACTACGACTATTACTACCTGTGCCCGGAACTGCGCAGAAAGCGCATGATCCCGATTTTGACCCGCATCCGGGCGAAGAGCGCGCAAGAGTTTGGCGAGCTCGTGCATCACTCCGGCGAGGAATACATCTACGTCCTGGAAGGCGGGATCCAGGTTCTCACCGAATTTTACGATCCCGTCGTCCTCAAGGTCGGCGAATCGATTTACCTCGACAGCAAGATGGGGCATGCCTATGTAACCGCGGTAGGCTGCGAAGAAGCCATCGTGCTCGGCGTGTGCTCCAGTACGGATGAGAGCCTCCTGGAGTCTTTGTTGTCGTTGCACGCCGAACCGAGCCCACCCCTCTCTGCGCCGAAGCACGCGGAATCTGCGCGTCCGGCGGGCAAGCTGGCCAAAGGCCGCAAACGCTGAGCTGGTCAGGCCACCTTTGCCAGCGCCGCGACGCGCTCCCAGGTGGTCGCGCGCATGCTCGGTCGCGCGTTCATTCTGTCCAACCACATGCGAAGACTCGGTTTGTCTGCCGTGAGGGGTTCCCATTCCGGTGTCTGACTGAAAAATTCCAGTTGCGGCGCCAGGATCAAGTCGGCCAAAGATATTAAATCACCGGCGAAGAACGCGTCGCCGCCCAACTGGCGCGCAAGTTCCGCGAACACAGCGTGGGCCTTTGGCATGGCGGCAGCTATGGCTTCCTCGTTCGGGGTGAGCCCCATGAGGCGCGGCGCCACGACGCGCTGGAACCCGATCACACTGGCCACACCCTGAAATAGATACCAATCGTTGATGTTCATCAGCTGATCCATACGCGCCGCGACACGCGGATCAGCGGGCGTCAGCGCGGGTTTTGGCAGCACGCGATCGATGTAGCGCAGGATCGCCTGAGTTTCGTAGAGCCTGAAGTCGCCGTGATCGAGGACCGGCACCCGGCCGAAGGGATGGCGCGCCAGATGTTCGGGAGTTTTGAACATGCCGGGCGCCACGGGAGCGAGGCGATAGCGTGCGCTCTTTTCTTCCAAGGCAAGCAACACGGCCCTGCCGAACGGACTGCCGGGGATGCTGTGGATGACGAATTCGTTCACGGGTATCTCCTATTTGAGTGAATATGGTTGCCGCCATGCGGCCATTGCGAACCTCACGCGCGCACCGCACCCGAGGCTTCTTTTGCGAACAGTTCGAGCAAGCCCGGCCAGCCACCATCGACGCCGCTGCGCATTTTTTCTCCGGCCGCAGCGCCCATGCGTTCGAAGTTTCTGTGCTCGAGTTCAACGCGCGTGCGTCCGGCGCCGTCCGCGACGAATCGTACTTCGACTTCGGATGCGAACTGCGCGCGAGAATCGGGTTTCCACTCGGCGCTGATCTCCCAGCTCATGACGAAACGCTTTCCGGGCTCCCAGATGCGCACATGGCCGACGACCGCATCGGTGCCGTCCTCACATGGCGTGTACCAGCGCCCCCCAACGAACGGTTCGATGATCGTCTCTTTGATGGGGGATGCCCCGATGCCGTGCGATTTCGGCCACCAGCGATTGATTCCGTCGGTGAACACCGCAAAGGCTTTTTCTGGAGTGGCTTGCACGAGCACGCTTTTACGCACCGGCGCTATGCTGATTGTTGCACTCAAGGGTTCTTCCTCCGTTTGACCGTCTTGGGCTTCTCCACTTCGTTCTTGAAGGCTTCGAGCGCGTTTTCCCAAAACTGGTCAAGCCAGCGGCGCAGTTCGCCCAGCCCGTTGGGATCAATGTAGTAGACGCGCCTGGCGCCGTCGGGCCGGCCGTCCACGAGCCCCGCCAGTTTCAGCGCCTTCAAATGCTGAGACACGGCCGGGCGGCTCACCGGCAGGCCCGCCGCGACCTCGCCGACGGACGCCGGCCCGCGGCGCAGCCGTTCAAATACCGCCCGGCGGGTTGGGTCAGCAAGCGCGGTCAGAGCATTTACGTAAGCCATGACTTACGGTAAGTGATGACTTACGAAATGTCAAGCGTCGGACGACCGACGGTTGCGAAGGCGGCTTTCTCTCTGGCAATGCGATAGAGATGAGGTCGCGGACCTACGGACGCGCTAGGACGGCTACTTGGGAAACATGAACTGCACTTGCGCGCGGATCTGCCAGGTATTGGCAAAATCGGGCCTGACCACGTTGTTGTAGTAGCTGATCTGGGTGTTCACCGGCAGCCTGCCGATTTTGAACAGCTTCCCCACCCCGGCGCCCATGGGCACGGTCCACATCTGCGAGGCAGGATTGGCATTCCAGTTGACGGTGAGGATGGGCGAACTCGTAAGATATAGGCCGCTGTGGAAGTTGTAATTGATAAACGGCTGCACCAGTCCGTTGCTGTACTTTCCACCATCTCGGCTATTGGGGTTGCCGCTGCTGCCCAAGGACCAGACATTGTTGGCGAGCACGCCATACACCCAGGGGCTGCCATGCTCCAAGTGCAGCACCACGAAGGTGGGCCCCAATCCTCCGTTGTCGTTGCCGAGCCGGTCATTGCTGTGCGTGGGCAACTGGGCGACGGTCCCAATGCCCCAGATCCAGGCGCCGGGCTTCGCAGGCGAGAGGAAGGCCGAGAACTGCACATCGCCGATGCCGCTCACCCCACCCTGACCCGGTGCAAAGGCCGGCACCTTGACGATGGGAATGATGGTGCGCGTGATGATGTTCCAATCATCACTGATTGAAATTGGATACACCGGCTGGATATTGAGCACGTTCTGCGTGGCATTCAGCGGGCCCACGTTGAAGTACGCATTCTCCTGGAACGGCACGCTGATGAGATTGCCCACAGGATTTTGCGCAATCTTCGCCAAATCCTCGGCGCTCAACTCCGCATGCGCCGAGGGGGCGAGCAGCGAGGCTATGAGCAAGGCTACAGCGCACAAGACTTGTGCAGGCGGTTGACGATGTCTGTCCATGTGGCGGGCTCGCGCTTCAATGTCGCCCATTCCGGGCAACCCTGCCCGATACTCTGCCCCCAGCCGCGAATCCGTCGTATGAGACCTTAGTCCGGCTTTTATTGGCCCAGACCTCCAATTCAGACTGATGCTGCGCCCCGGCCGTGTTGTGCGACAAAGGCGTCGATTGCCCGCACACAATCTGGCTCGTTGAGCAAGGGCGCATGTCCGCGGTTGGCAACGGTGATGTGCTTGAGCTTTGGGTGTTCGCGCGCCATTCGCTCCACCGTCGCGGCGCTCAGCAAGTCAGACAAGGCCCCGCGAATCACCAGCAGCGGCACGCTTTTGGTCAGGGAAAACAGCCGCCACATATCGGCAGGGGTGGTTGGCGGCGCCTTGAACGCCTCGCTGATCTTTGGATCCACATCAGGTACGGGAATTCCATCCGCATTTTCCCGGTACCCTTGGTGGGCGTAAGCCAACCAATCCTCGTCGGTGAGCCCCGGAATCGCGAGACCATAGATACTTTTAGCCTGTGCGGCCGCATCGCTCCAGGACGTAACCGGCGGCAGCTTGCCCGCATACCCGGCGATACGGCGCAACCCGGCCGGATCGATCTCAGGACCCGCATCATTGAGCACGACACCCGCAATCCGTTCCGGCTGCGTTGCCGCCATCACCATGCCCATCAGCGCGCCGAGCGACGTGCCGACAACCAAAACTTTGTTCAAACGCCGGGCATCCAGCAATGACCATGCGTCCTGAACATAGGTCGGTAATTGATAGTGAGCAGGGTCGGGATCCCAGGCCGAGCAGCCGCGGCCGCGCAAATCCGCGGCCAGCACCTCGCCGCGCCCGCTCAAGTGCGTTGCCAGCGCCGTGAAATCGCGGCTGTTGCGCGTCAAGCCCGGCAGGCACAGCACCGGCAGGCCGCCCGCTTGCTGCGCCGGATAAATGCGGCAATACAAACGCAGAGCATCGACGCTGTCATAAAAAAAATCACCGCGGTTGTTGCTCATATTGATTTTCCCCCTGTCACATTGAGGGACGCGTATTCCCGCCGCAGCTCCCGTTTGAGTACCTTGCCATTGGCATTTCGCGGCAGGCTATCACGAGAGACCACACCGCTGAGACGCTGCTGCCGGCCGACTCGCGCATTGGCCCAATCGAGCAACTCGGCAGCTGACGGCGAGTGTCCCGGATGCAGCACGACCACAGCCAGTGGGGTCTCGCCCCAGCGCTCGCTGTCGATGCCGATTACGGCCGCTTCGGCGACCGCCGCGTGCTCGAGCAACACCGTCTCGATGTCGGCCGGATAGATGTTCTGGCCGCCGGAGAGAATCATGTCTTTCTTGCGATCCACGATGTAGAGAAAGCCCTCGGAATCGACCCGGCCAAGATCGCCAGTGCGCAGCCACTGGGCGCCCACGGGGTCGATCCAGGTCGCTTCCCGACTTGCCTCATCTCTTGCATGATAACCGGCCATCACCAGTCTGCCGCGGCCGACGATTTCGCCGGTTTCGCCCGGCGCCACCTCATGGTCATCGTCGCCAAGGATGCGAATGTCGGCGCCAAGCACGGGTTTGCCGACCGAGAGAACCTTGCGCTCGAGTTCCTCGGGCTCGAGAATCGTCATCAGTCCCTCCGTGAGTCCGTACAACTCGATCAGGTCGCAGTCAAACTCGCGGGCAAATCCACGCTTAATTTCCGGCCTGAGCGGCGATCCGCAGCACATCAGGGTTTCGAGGCTGTCCGTTCTAAACGCGCCGCGCTCCGGACAGGCGAGCAGGCGTTCGAGCTGCACGGGAACGAAAGCACCATGGGTGATGCGTTCGGCCTCAATCAGCGCCAGCGCCTCGCGAGGATTGAATGCGCGCGCCAGCACCAGTGTGCCGCCTACCAGTATTGTCGCAAGCATCGTGACCCAGGTGATGTTGGAAAACAGCCCGAGTGTGATGAGCGTGCGGCAGCCGCTTCGATACCGAAGCACGAGACCGGCGTCATAAGCCCAGTGCATCCGGCACGCGTGTGTGTGAATGATGCCCTTGGGCAGTGCCGTCGTTCCGGAACTGTAAATAAGGTTGCATTCATCATCGGGCGCAATCGCCACCGCGGGCACGGCAGGCGTCTGCGCCGCAACGAATTCCCGGAAATCGAGCCACCCGCCGTGCGGCGCGTCGTAGCCGACGAAGTGACGCGCACCGAGGTTGTCCGAGGAACGCAGCCCATCGATCCTCGCGCAATGATGCCCGGAGGCGAACACGGCGACGCAGTCGGCGTCGGTGCACATCGCGGCCACTGCCGCATCATTGATCGACACGTTCAGCGGCACGGCGACCGCGCCGGCGCGCACGATACCAAAGAGCGCGAGCACGGTCTCCAGACGGTTGTCCATGAGCACGGCAACCCGCTCGTGCGGCTCCACCCCCAGAGCCTTCAGTCCGTTCGCCACCTGCGATGTGGCGTCCGCGAACTGAGCCCAGGACAGCGCGCTCGTGCCGTCGATGAGCGCCTGCCTGCCCTTGAGCCAGCGACCATTCTGTTCAATCAGATCCGGTAGCAGCGGCCGGGGCGCTTGGAACCAGGCCATGTTATACAGCTTTAGTAGTGGTAGGTTACCGTTCCTGAATACGTGCGCGGCGGACCATAGAAGCCGATCTGGCTGACGCCGCCGAGCAACCCGGTGCCGGGGCTGCCGAAGTCATAACCGGCGGTGCGATAGTAACGGTCCGTCAGGTTCTTGGCATCGATGGAAATCCGCCATGCCTTGCTGTTGGTGGTGAATGCAACGCCGGCGTTGAGCAGTCCGTAAGCCGGCTGATCCGTGACGCTCGGTGTCGTATTGGCGACTTTGGTGAAGCTGCGCCAATCGTAGCCGGTGCGCGCCAGCAACGAACCGGAGGACAGATCCCAGGAATACGTGATGTTCCCCGATAGGGTCCAAGTGGGCGCGTTGATCGGACGGTTCTGGTCGGCCACGTTTATCGACGGCGAGGTCGGCGTGCAGCCTGGCGTGCCGGCGAAACATCCGATCAAATAGTTCTCGTAATAGGAATCAAGATAGCCGACGTTGAGCGAGAAAGTCGCCGGCCTGATCGGCCGCCACACCGATTCGAGTTCCGCGCCTTTATTGATCTGCTTGCCCGCGTTTAAGACGGCGGTAACGTTTTGCGGGACGCCTCCGGCGTCGACAAATTGCTGCACGCCGATTTGGGCATTGCTGTAGGGATCGTAGAACACGGTGAAGTTCAACAGCAGCGTGTCGTTGAGCAGTGTCGACTTGACGCCGGCCTCATAGTTGTCCGCAGTTTCCGAGTTATAACCGTTCTCGGTCTGCGGATAGAGGGCGGCATTGCCGCGCATATCGAAGCCGCCGCTCTTGAAGCCCTTGCTGTAGCTCACGTAGGTCATGACTCGCGGAGTCCAGTGATAGTCGAGCCCAATCCGCGGCGAGACATTCACGAAAGCGCGGCTGTTGGTGTAGTTCGTCAATATGCCCGCGGCTGCGCTCGGAAACAGAAAAAAACCGGACGGCGGTGCGTTGCCGTTGAAGAATTGTTCGCCCGGCAGCAATTGATTGGGAGCGATGCTTGCGTATTGCGCCTGGTACACGCGCGCAGTCTTGTCATCATCGTTCCAGCGCACGCCGGTGTCGAGGTTGAGCTGGTCGGTCAGCTTCCAGGCGGCATCGCCGTACACGGCCGTGCTCTTGGTCAACACGCATCCCTGAACGATGGAGGTGAGATACAGACCGAAGCCATTCGGCGGCGGTGCCGCCAGGACGCCGAGCGATGCGTTGTAGGTGCCGCAAGCCGTGCTGTCCATGTAGAAGACCCCGCCGACGGTCTTTACCCGGTCATTGGTAAATGCCAGCTGCGCCTCGCCAGAAGACTGTTGATCGTGAAATGCGCCCGGCACTTGGAACAGGTTCGCGTCTAGTTCCTCGAAATCAATGAACTGTTGGCTGCGCCCTTCGCCATATGCGCCGACGACCTTCAAAGTGAGCTGATCGGTCAAGCTTTGCGTGTAGGTGGCCGACTCGCCGCTGCGATGCGAGTAGTCGTTGCTCACCGGCATATCGGTGCGCGTGTCGAACGGGTTGCCGAGCTGTGGCGCCAAATAGTTGTTCAGGCGCTGGCCGCCCGAGGCATTGGAGTTATCCAATATGTCCTCGGCGATGATCTTGAGCTTCGAGCTTGCACCCCACGTGATGGTGAGATTTGCGCGTCCGGCGGTCGCGTCCCTGTTCGACACGCTCTCGCCGATGTAGTTGTACTGGCTCGGCGGGAATGGCGGCTCGGAAACCACTTCGCCGTAGCCGTAGTGCTGCAGTCGGGCGAGCGCCAACCCGAAGTAGACATGATCGTCGATTAACGGTGTCGAGAAGCTGAGCTTTTCGTCATGCTCGCCGTAGTTGCCGCCGGTCGCGGACACGGTAAGAGTTGCCGGTCCGGCGATATCGCGGGTGTCGTACTTGATGGCGCCGGCGATGGTGTTTTTGCCATATAAGGTGCCCTGCGGACCGCGCAGTATTTCGATGTCCTGGACGTCGAGCACATCGAGCAACCCAGCCTGCGGCCGCGCCAAATACACATCGTCGATGTACACGCCGACGCCGGGTTCGAATCCCCACAACGGATCGCTCTGACCCACGCCGCGGATGTAAACGTTGATCGTGCTGGTGGTCGCGCGGTCGGCGGCAATCTTGAAGTTCGGCACGAAACTGTTCAAGTCATCAAGGTTCGTGACAGCCTGGGTCTGCAGCGTGGCGGCGCTGAGCGCGGTCACCGCAATGGGCACATTCTGCAGATCTTCGGAGAATCGTCGCGCCGTGACCACCACTTCTTGAATATTGCCGGTGTCGGCGCTGCTAGACGCACTGGACGGCGCAAGTTGATTGGCATCGGCCGCAACGGCGGCGCCGGCGACCAGCAATGCTATCCAGGCTAACGCGGCGCAGAAACTGCTACTCATGGCTGTTCTCCCCGGAACACATAATATTTGTCGGCCGTCGCAGAAAATTCATAATTTAAACGACCGTTGAACTTTATTACAACGATCGTTCAATATCAAGCCGGCCGCGACTGGCGTGCTGGCCGGCCTGGTGGCCTTCCAGGGCGATGGCGGTCGTCGCGGTGAGCTGTCGGCGCGCAAAGCCTTGCGCGCCACGCTAGAATTGCTTTTTCCGACAAAGATAAAAATGAGCCGCCCGAAACGCACCACCAAAGACAAGCTCATGGACGCAGCTGAAAAGCTTTTCGCCAAGAGAGGCTTTCATGGCGCGTCGCTGCGTGACATCACCGCCGCGGCGGGTGTGGACCTGGCATTGGTCAATTACCACTTCGGTAGCAAGTTCAGGCTGCTCACCGCGGTGATGGAGCGGCGCGGAGGAATATTGAACGAAGAGCGGCTGCGGCGTTTGGCGCAGGCACGCATGGATGCCGCGCCGCAGCCGCCCACCACCGAGGCCGTGGTCGACGCGTTCCTCGACCCGATTCTCGAGCGCCTCGCGCACGCCGGTCCCGGCTGGCACAGCTACTTTGCACTGATTGCCTACGTGAACAACTCGCCCGAGTGGGGCCGCAAGCTGATGGGCAAGACCTTCGACGGCGTGGTGCGCCAGTTCATCCAGGCGGTGATGGAGTCCCTGCCCGGATCTGCGCCGCGGGACATTTTCTGGGGCTATAACTTTCTCACCGGCGCCCTGACGCTTTCGCTTGCCGAGACCGGCCGTCTCGACGCGCTGTCCGACGGCCTGTGCCGTTCGGACGATGTGGCCGAGCTCAAGGCACGATTAGGTCCCTATGTGAGCGCCGGACTTCGCGGCCTGGCGCGCGGTCCGCGATAGCGCGTTGCGCTTCAAACGGCAGTATGGGTGCCCATACCTGCACAACAGCGGATTGCGGCATACTGGGTATTAACGAGCGGCGCAAGCGCCGACTTCGTCGACAATACGCACCCAACGGGAGACCTTATCATGGATTCTTTTGAAGTGGCGTTCAACAACCTGTTACTGACGATTCCTGGCACCTACACGCTGCAACAGTGGCAAGCAGATTACCAATATTGCATTGCCACGATGGGACAGAGGATTCTCACGAAATTCCCGACCGCCGCACTTGGCGGCCCGGGTAAAGGGATCCAACCTTCGGGCGGCCCGGGTAAAGGAATTCAACCTTACAGCGGCCCGGGTAAGGGAGTTCAACCCGGCGCCTTCGCAACACTGGTGCTGGGCCTCCCATGGGATATCTAGCGCACGCTCAATAACCCTGGGGGTTGGCCTTCAAATTTGCAATCAACTGATCGTTGGATCGGCCCACCTGTGTCATGAGCGCTTGAAAGTCAGTTCTCGGCCGAAGTGAAGCAAAATAGGGCTCGTGGACTGCCCACCATGCGCCGCGCCAGCCGAGTTTGGCCGCTTTGTCGAGATCCCGCATCGCCTCGTCGCCCCGCCCCTTGAGCGCGTAAATTTTGGCGCGCAGTTCATAGGTCGCAAAGCGTTCGACGCCGGCGGCGATCATTCGATCGATCATGGCAAGCACCGTGTTCAACTCGCGCTCCGCCGACGCGCGGTCCCCAAGCGCAAGGTCCGCGACCGCAAGATCCACCCGATAGGAAGTGCCTGGGCCCTCATATTTTGCATACCACGGGGTGTCGGCATAGCCGCTCAGGAGATCGGGCGCGGCCAAGGCACGCTTCACCAGTCCTTGGACCGCAGCAGCGTCGCCCAGAAGCATCCGCGAGTAAGCGGCTTCCAGCAACGCCTCGGCGTGAGGCGATTGATCCAGATGCATGGAGTCGACATAACTGCGTAGTGCTGCGGATCCATCCTCGCAGTAGACCACTCGCACCAGCGCGACCTGGGCGCTGTCTTCGTCCTTCGTGGCGCTGCGACCGAGTTCCACTGCTGCGCGTGCCGGCGCAGCAAGTCCGACGGACAGAAACAGCGTTGCTCGCGTTCCGTAAAGTACAAATTCGTCGCTGGGCTCGGCCTTGATAGACACCGCATTCCAACGCAGGGCCTCATCGATCCTACCTTGCGACACGGCAAGCCAGGTCAAGGCATCGGCGGGCGCCGCGTTGCGGGGTTGCAAAACGCGCGCGCGCTCGCAGGCGTTCGCGGCTTGATCGTACTGGCCCAGATCTTCGAATGCCCTGCAGCGTTGAATCTGCAAAATCGAATTCAGCGGATCCAACGCCGCGGCGCTATCGTAATTCTTCAACGCTTCTCTGGGCCGGCCTTCATCGAGCCGAATCCGGCCAATGGATGCGTACGCACCCATATCGCTCGGATCCAGCGAAATGGCAAGCTGCAAGTCATCGAGCGCGTCCTTCACGCGGGATTGGGAATCACGCAGCGCTCCGCGGACTGCATACGCGCCCGATAAGCGGTTATCGAGGCGCAGGGCGGACGCAATCAGGGGTTCCATCGCCGCAGCCGTGTCCGCAATCGGAACCTTCCGAAGGTAGCCTTGATTCAACAGGCCCCTCGCGAGTCTGAAGTAAGCGGGCGCAAACTTTGGATCCGTATTGAGCACCTGCCGATAGAGATCAACGGCGCGGTCGATTGATTGGGGAGTCGCCTGCTGCTCGTAGTAATGAGCGAGCAAATACAATTGATACGCCTGCGGATCTGCGCCGCGTCGCGCCGAGAACTGCCGCTCAGAATCCGTGCTGAGGCGTACTTTCAATGTCTCGGCCACCGAGCGCGATATGTCTTCCTGTATGTGGATCGTATCCTCGATCGGTCTGTCGAAATTTTCCGACCAAAGGTGATAGCCGTTGCGGGCATCGATGAGCTGCACGGTGATCCGCATATGATCGCCGGATCGGCGCATCGACCCTTCGAGGATGTGATTAGTATCGAGCGCCTTGCCGATCTTGCGCACGTCCTCCTCCTGCCCGCGAAACGCAAACGCCGAAGTTCGAGCCACCACGCGCAATGTGGGAATCTGCGAGAGCCAGTTGGAGAGTTCCTCCGTGAGGCCGTCGCAAAAAGATTGGTCATTTTTCTCGGCGGTCAAATCGACGAAGGGCAGCACTACGATGGACGCGGTGCCTCCCTCAGTTTGGCGGGATGTCAGCAACCTCATCCAGATCCATGAACCTGCCACGATGATCGCAATCAGCACCGCGCCGCCCGCGGCGACGGGCATGAGGCGATGCCGACGTTTCGCCGGCGCCAAGTCGGAGGCTGCGGCTGGGGCCGCAACGGCGGGCTCGCCGGTCGCCATGTTCTCTTTTGCAGGGTCGATGCGTCGCACCGGAGCGATGAGCCGATAGCCCTTGCGCGGAATGGTCACGATGTAGGTCGGATCCGGGTCCACGTCGCCGAGAAGCCTGCGCAATTGGGAAACCGCTTGATAAACGGACGCTGAACCTACGACCACTCCGGCCCACACTTCGGCGAGCAGACGATCGACGCTGACGACTGCACCGGCGGAGCCCGCCAGGCACATCAGCAGGTGCATCGTCCGCGGTTCGAGCTTGTGGATCTCCGCGCCCCGGGAAATGGTATCCAGCCCGGGATTGACGATCCAATCGCCGATCTGAACCGCATCGCCCAAATTCCCGGCCGGCATCGCGAACGCCTCCTGACCATTAGTATAGGCTGGCAACCTCCTGCAGCGGATGGCGCTACGGTACTTTCCCCCGACGGTCGCGTCGTGCTAAAAAAAATGGCGATTTGAGGCAAGCGCCGCAAATCGCCATTAACCCAAATGCCTCGATTCGGCGAATGCGCGCCCTTAAGGCCGAGCCTGCGCCACCAGCGCCTGATCATGGATCTGCCCCAGAGCGGCGGTCGTGGCGTCATCGACGCACCGCAGGTATTGGGTGTGGTGAGAGAGCGCCCATGGATCGACCACCTGTTTGCACAGGCGCCGGGCCGTCTTGTCGAGCCGATCACGGGCCATTTGCATGCCCTGTGCCGTTGACAGGTCAAGATCAGCCAACGATACCATCGCGATTGCATCGGCGGCGTGCGCCGGCAACTGCTTGGAAATCGCCGCGGTCATGAAGACCGTGCAGAGGCTGATCAATGCGAGCTTGCTGACGCCTGATTCGGTTGGGGCGCGAGCAATGGATGATGTCGGGATGTTCATTGAAAGTAACTCCTATGATCTCGTGTCTTGAAGATCCGGCGTCGCCGATGAGCCCTTCCGGTACCCATTGTCGGCGCCGGTGTCCATCACTTGCTCGCAAGACGGACTGGACTGCCAAAACGCAGCTCGGTCAGTGCAGGCGAGTTAACGCTCTTCACGGCGTTGTCGATTGCGTGGTCCACGCAGGCGCGCCGGGCCTGCTCCATTCGCAGGGTGTAGTACATCTGAGCCGGGCACACCTCAACCGCCGCAGTTTGGATGCGGCGATAAAGTGCTTGTGCTCCGGCGGCCGTCGTTATATTCAGATCGTCGAACTTGACGGTTTTGGAGGGTGGATTGAGACCATCCGCTCCCGCCGGTGTCGTCAACGAAGTGAATGCCGCCGTCCCAATGATGCAGAAGATGGCGGTGTAGAGGTTGGTGCGTAGTGTCGTATTCATGGTCGTTTCCTTTAGTGTTGACTGGCTGTGAGAACTCGCCGCCGAATTGCACCGGCGGCTTGGGTGACGGTGTACGGGGCCGCGACCCTCGGAGTCCTCAAGCGTTGCTAAGGAATAGCTAAAGAATTTCTGAACCGCTGCAAATCAATCACTTAGCAGGCACGCCAAGCATTGAATTCGGGCAATGGCGGCAGTTGGGGCTAGCCTCTTTTTGGAGGGATCGAATAGGTGCCGACCGCCTTGGCAACCATTTCTTCGTTGCGGTCCGAATACAGAGCCACCTCGCCCACGACCAGGCTGCGCCCGACCTTGATCAGCTGGCATACGCCCACGATGGGCCGGTGCGGCGAAGGCTTGCGCAGAAAGTTGATGGTCAGGCTGGTGGTCACCGCCAAGGGCACGATGCCGATCGTGCCCAGGATGGCGACGTAGAGCGCAACGTCAGCCACCGCCATGAGCAGCGGTCCAGAGACCGTCTCCCCCGGGCGCAGTTGATCCTTGCCCACGGGATGCGTGACGGTGGCGCTGCGGTGGCCAACCTCCTCCACCACGCATTTGCTTTGGGGAAATTCACGCGCCAGAAATTCGACAATGTCTGGTTTCGTCGCCATGCAAGACCTCGAATGGACGTCCAATTGGAGTAAACGTGATCGGCGCGCCAAAATAGTGTCCGGGCACCCAGCATGTGTCAATGCTCCGCGCCCCTTGGTAGCGCCTGAAGGCCCACCAATGTACGCTTCGATCAATGAAATATTTCACGTTGGTGTGGGCAGGGCTGTGGCGCAAGAAAGTGCGCACGATCTTGACGGTGTTCTCGATCATGACCGCCTTTTTTCTGTTCGGCATGCTGCAAGGGATCAACATCGGCATAAGTTCCATCACGGATCGACTGACCGATACGACGCGCCTGCGAGTCTCCAACCGGATCGACCGCAACGGCACCATGCCACTGTCGCACGTTGCCAGAATCGCAAGCCTGCCCGGCGTCGCCAGCGTGACCCCGATCATGGCACTGCTGGGAACTTACCAGCGGCCCTCAAATTTGATTGTCGGCCTCGGCGTGGATATAGAAGCCTGGCAGAAGGTTTATCCGGAGTTCAGAACCTCGCCGGAGCAACTGCGCGCGATGGCGCGCACCCGTGACGGTGCGCTCGTTGGCGCCGTTCTTGCGCAAAAGTACGGATTGAAAATCGGCGATCGAATTCCGTTGCAATCGATCAACATCGTCAACAGCGATGGCTCGAAGAATTGGATCTTCACCATCGTCGGCTTCTACGACATCGATCAGGCGCATGATTTTGCGACCAATCTGCTGCTCAACTACGACTACATCAATGAGGCTCGAGTCGGCGGCAAGAATACCGAAATGCAAATCACCGTAAGAATGAACGATCCTAAATCCTTTACGAAGATTGCCCCGGCGATTGACGACATGTTTGCGAATTCGCCCAATCAGACCATGACGCAGAACGAAAAGGATTTCATTCAATCCACTCTCGCCCAGATCGGCGATATCAACTTCTTCGTCAATGGCATCGTGGGCGCGGTGCTGTTTACCCTGTTGTTCTTGACGGCCAATACCATGATGCAATCGGTGCGCGAGCGAATACCGGAAATCGGCGTGCTCAAGGCTCTCGGTTATTCAGACGCGACGATGCTGGCGCTGGTGCTCGTCGAGGCGCTGCTGCTGAGCTTGGCGGCGGCGGGCCTTGGTCTGCTTGCAGCGTCGTCGGCATTTCCGGCGATCATGGAGCGCATCCCGAGCGGAGGCCTCGAGGGCCTGAGGGTGCCCATGGCGGTGTATGGTTGGGGCGCGGGCATCGCAGTTCTGCTGGCGCTGGCGAGCGGCTTGCCGCCGGCTTGGCGCGCCCGGCGCTTGAAAATTGTCGACGCACTCGCGGGCCGTTAGGGGGAATTTTATCAACACCTTCAAACAAGTGGTCGCAGTGACCGCGATGAATCTGCGCAATCTACCCGCGCGCGCCGCATCCTCCTTCGTCATCGTCGTAGGGATTGCCGGGGTGGTGGCCGTGCTGATCTCTGTTTTGTCACTCGCCACCGGACTCACGCGCACTCTTTCCAATACCGGGCGCGCGGAGCGCGCCATCATTCTTTACGCGGGGGCGCAATCGGAGGTCGAGAGCAACATAGCGCGCGACTCGGTCCTGACGCTGATGGATCTGCCCGGAATCAAGCGGGGCCCGGACGGCAAACCGCTGGCATCCGCCGATGCGATGGCATCGATGTGGCTGCCCAAAAGAGCCACGGGTGCGCTTGGCAGCGTCACATTTCGCGGTGTTTCTGGCAACTCCTTCGCTGTGCGCCCAGAAATTAAGATTCTTCAGGGCCGCATGTTTCAGGCGGGCGTACGCGAGCTGATCGTTGGCCGGACCGCGCAGGCAAATTTTCAAGGATTGGCATTGGGAAGTCGCGTGATATCGACCGACACCGAATGGCAGGTCGTAGGTGTCTTCGAGAGCAATGGCGACGCCCACGAATCCGAACTCCTGGCCGACGCCGATACGGTCTTATCCGCATACCACCGCACGACATTTAATTCGGTAACGGTGTGGCTTGAATCCCCCGCCGCCTTCGACACATTGAAAGCAAGCGTGACGACCAACCCGACCCTATCCATGGATGTGCAGCGAGAAGCGGCCTATTACGAGCAACAGTCGAAGCGATTCGGAACATTTCTTGCGATCGTTGCCAATGTGATCGGCGTCGTCATGGCCATCGGCGCTATTTTCGGGGCGCTGAATACCATGTATTCGGCGGTCAGCGCGCGGGCGGTGGAAATTGCGACCCTGCGCGCCATCGGATTCGGCAGCTCGGGCGTTGTCATGTCGGTGTTGGTGGAAGCGCTGACCCTGTCGATTTTCGGCGCGCTCTGCGGCGCGGCACTGGCTTGGTTCTTTTTCAACGGCAATACCGTGAGCACCATCTCCGGAGGGGGCGGATTCTCGCAGGTTGCTTTTCATCTGCACATTGGCTTGAACCTGATCATCATCGGAGTCGCCTGGGCATGCGTCGTCGGGCTGGTGGGTGGCTTGTTTCCGGCGATTCGCGCCGCGCGTTTGCCGGTGGCGGCGGCGTTGCGGGCGCTATGAACCCCGATTGCAGCGACTTTGGCGCCACCAAACGCCATGCGCGTTCCATGAGATCCGGCAGCGCCTGAGGATCGATACTCGCAAGGCGCACCAGAATCCATGGAAAATCGCGATAGTGGTCGGTGATGAAGAAAACCAGCGGATCGGACTGCAGCAATATCTCCCGGTCCAATAAATCGGCGCGCAGCACCAGACATTCCCCGTCCTGGTGCAGACGCGCCAGCAGTTTGCCTCGGACCTTGAGAGCCGGTGTCCCGTAGGACGTCGAGTCCTCGACACCCGGCAAGCCGCGTGCTGCGAGGCGCACCTGCTCAAACGTGACACCGGCTGAGGCGCCGCCGCGGCCTGTGCGGCCGCTCGCCACGGCGCGTGTGCCGGCCCGATTGGTGCGTTTGATGTTCGTCACGGCGCCGCCGGCATCAGTTGCTCCTTCAGAAAGGCAAGAGTCCGTTCGAGCGCCTCCCGAGTCGGCTCCCCGGTCTCGTCGATCAGATGATTGGTCAACACGCTGTGCGCCGGCTTCGGTCCGCGCGGATTGGCATGCCTCTCGTCGATCTCTACCGCTTCGAATGCCGCGCCGAATTCACCGCGCAGCCGGTCGAATCGTTCCTTGGGACACATCGGGTCCTGAATGAAGCGCAATGCAAGAATGCGTGCGCCGTCGCGGTCGATCTTCTCGTGGGCCGCCCGCAGTTCCTCGGGCGATGCGTGCAATCCGCCGCGCCGCGACCGGGTGACTGCAAATGGCAGCGACGGCTGCGCCAAAATCGGCGCCAGCACCGGCGCATTCAGCATCATGGCCAGGGCAAAATTGCCGGTGAAACACATGCCGATTGCCCCGACGCCGCGGCCACCGCGCTCGGCATATGCGTGGCGAGCGAGTGCCCGCAGCCAGTCGACTATGGGACTCGATTGGTTGGCCGCCAAGACTCTGAATTCCCGGCTGATGCATGCTTTCAAGATCACGCGCAGGGCATAGCCACGCCGCGGCGGCCGCATGGGCTCGCCGAATAGCAGCGGCATGAACACGGTGTAGCCTGCATCCACCAGCCGTTGCGCAAAGCCGGCGACCGCGGGAGTGATGCCCGGGATCTCCGACATGACGATTACCGCCGGACCGCGGCCCGCTTGATAAACGACGCGGGCCACCCCTTGAAATTTCAGGGTCTGCATGTCGAATCCCGGGACGGTAGTCATGAGCACCTATGGGCACCAAAAATCCATGCGCCAGTCTATGCGCTGCGCACGTCGGGCGCACACGCGATGGCGGTGGCGGCGAAGTAGCGGTGTACTATGGAGGCTGCGCAATGCGAGGAGTTTGCCCGTGCTGGATCTCGTTCTCGCCATCCTTCACCACGTTCTGATCTTCGGGATATTCGGAATTCTGTTCGCGGAATTCATGACCTTGCGGACAGGCATGAGCAATGCCGCCGCCGTCCGCATTGCTGCGATCGACATGTGGTACGGGATACTGGCCGGCGTGGTCTTGATCATCGGCTTCTGCCGGGCGATTTATGCAGCCAAGGGCTGGGCGTACTATTCTCACAACACATTCTTCTGGGCAAAAATGGCGACCTTCGCCGCAATCGGACTGCTGTCCGCGCCGCCCACGATACAGTTCATTCGCTGGCGAAGGTCGGGGGTGACACCCGACGATGCGGCCGTAAGATCGGCCCGCCGCTATCTGCACGCCGAACTCGGTCTTTTCGTTCTGCTGCTGGTCTTCGCGGCGGCCATGGCACGGGGCTACGGAGAATTTTAGGCACGAGGGGTGGAATAATGGGTGCGCCAGTCAACGCTGCCGGGCTTGTCATTTTATTCCTGCTGCAATTGTTCGGTTCCGCGCCCGTGGCATTCGCGCAGCCGCCGGCACCGCCTTGCGAACTTGTGGTTCTTGGTTCGGGAGGACCCGGCGCCACAGGGCGCGCCGCCTCGAGCTACCTCGTGCTCATCAATGGAGTGGCGCGGATCCTGATCGACGCAGGTCCGGGCTCATTTGCAAGGCTCGGTGAAGCCAGGATTTCACTGGCGGACACCGATGTCGTTCTCCTGACTCATCTGCACATCGATCATGCGGGCGAACTGCCGGGCCTGTTCAAGGCGCGCGCCGTGTCGAGCTCCGGGCCGATTGAGTTCAACGTTTTCGGCCCCGACGGTTCGCGCTCGCATGATCACGGCGATTATTTTCCATCGACGCGCCGGCTGCTTGATCTCTTGTTCGGCCCGCAAGGCGCATTCGCATATTTGAGCGGGTTTTCCGCGCCCATGACCATTCATGCACACGATATTTCCACCCGAATCAGCACGGACACGATACCGCAGGTGATCGTCAATGACGGCGCGCTTACGATCACGGCGATTGCAGGACACCATGGCGATGCGCCGGCGGTGATCTACCGCATCGATTACGCTGGCAGCAGCATTACATTCTCTGGAGATATAGATGCGAAAGGCCTGCCTAACTTGGTGAAGATTGCCAAGGCGAGCGACTTACTGGTGTTCAACAGCCCGGTGCTCGATCCGCCCGGCTCCCCTGCCATACTTTATACCCTGCACACACCGCCGCACGCGATTGGCGAACTCGCGAAGCAGGCCGGGGTGCATGAACTATTGTTGAGCCACCTGTCGCCTGCCACCGAAACAATGCATCAGGCCGTCCTGGCATCCATTCGACAAACATACAACGGTCCGGTGAGCTGGGCGCAAGACGGCATGCGGCTACGGCCGCAGCCCGGCGGCCCTTAAAGGTCTCCCCCGTACGCCAGACGATCCATCATTTCTGCGAATCGACCCCAGTGAATGCGCTTGGCGCTCTGGCGCCGCGCGCCCGACCAGAACAACGAGCCACGCCCGATCTGGATCTCGCCAAGCTTGATGTGCTTGCGATAAATCTGCAGTGACAGCGCCGATTTGGCCTTGGCCAGTGTAGCGTTGGAAATTTCGGCCTTCACCTCGTAAGCACGCGCCAGCCTCTTTGCGCGGTGTTTCGGCTTCTTCTTTGCCACGGTTGCACCTCGGAATCTGCGCTTGGGTTAAATCCACACATCGTTTTCGGCGGTTAACTCACCGCCGGCTTGCCCGGTATTTTTCACCCCGCGCGGTTCGATCAGCAGCAGCTTGACCTCGTTTTCGGCGTAGGGCTTGTGCTCAACGCCCTTCGGAACGACGAACATCTCGCCCCGCGATACCTGGACCGCGCCGTCGCGAAAATCGATGCGCAGCTCGCCGTCGATGACGATGAACGTTTCATCGGTTTCCTGATGGTCATGCCAGACCAAGTCGCCCTTGAGCTTCACGACCTTGAATTGATACCGGTGCTCACGCTGCCGCTTTCAGCGCGCCGGTCCCTGCCTCGCATCGACTGGATGTCTGGCTTGGCGGCGCGACGATAAGCGGTGGCTCGTTCCCGCAAACGGACGGGGGACACTTCCCCGCAGATCGGATGTTTCGGCCCGCATTGACGTTCCGATCATGCGTGACACCACACGCACTGCACACCCAGGT
>Ga0210402_10000341_pt1 | contig 52784 bp, 47 predicted proteins | sample IncBWC7MmetaG_FD_161055 | JGI IMG/M metagenome (GOLD analysis project Ga0210402, IMG submission 161055) | Forest soil microbial communities from Barre Woods Harvard Forest LTER site, Petersham, Massachusetts, United States - Inc-BW-C-7-M | ecosystem: Environmental > Terrestrial > Soil >... | reverse complement strand
CAAGGGGGAATGCTTTGCCAAAGCGTACATATCAACCGCGGAAACGCCGCCGCGCCAAGACACACGGGTTTCGCGTGCGTATGAAGACCAAGGGTGGCCGCAAAGTGCTGGCGGCGCGCCGCAAGAAGGGCCGTCATCGCCTCACGCCAGAGTAATGGCGAAGGCCCCGCCGCGGGCCAGAAGTTTCCTCGCGAAGCCAAGCTGGTGCGGAAAAGTGAGTTTGATGAGGTGTACCGCGCCGGCAAGCGCCGCTCGAGTTCCCACTTCTCTGTTTTCATTCGCGCCAGTGGACAGCCGATCAGCCGCTTCGGGTTCAGCATCAAGAAAGCTTTGGGCGGCGCGGTGGTGCGCAACCGCATGCGCCGGCGCCTGCGGGAAATCGTCCGCTGCCACCGGCAGGAGATAACCACGGGATGGGACATCGTCATTCATCCGAAACAGTCTGTAGCCACGGCGCCGCTACCGGCGCTGACGGTGGATTTTCTGCGCCTGTTGAAGGATTTGTGAAATATTCTTCCGCCGTGGAGCGGGAGTGGCAAGCCCCTCCCCTAAAAACGCTTGGTGCCGCTCGCGAGCGGAGTTTTGGCGTTCGAGCGTTGCTCTTCGTGCTGAGTTTCTACAAAGCCTACCTTTCCGTTTTGTTTGCGGGTACTTGCCGGTATGAGCCGACTTGCTCGCGTTATGCGTACGAAGCAATCGATCGATTTGGAGTGCCGCGCGGCGGCTGGCTGGGATTGAAGCGGCTGCTGCGGTGCCATCCGCTGTCAGGAAGATTCGGATACGACCCGGTTCCGGAGAAATGGGAAGAGATGCGAGCGAATTCCGACGTAATGGGTAAAACGCGCGAGGTGCAATCGTGAGCACTCCGCCGATGAATCAGTTGCCTCCGCTGGGGAAGTCGAAGGACAAGTTCACGCCGGAGTTGCGCATCCTGGTCGCTTCGCTTTTGTCCATGGCAGTGATATTGCTGTGGGCGAAGTTTTTTGGCCCGAAGCCGCCGGTCAATCCGCCGCAGGAGAATCAGCCTGCGCAAGTTTCAACGACAACTCCCGGTAGCACCACGCCTGCAAACACGCCGAGTGCGGTTGCAACTCCGGCAAAGATTTCCGCCGCGACGACGCCGGTTGTTCTGCCGACGGCAGACGCGCAAGAACGCACGATCGTGGTGGAGAACGCGTTGTATCGCGTGGAATTCTCCAATCGTGGCGCGGTGGTGAAAAGCTGGCAGTTGAAGAATTACAAGGACGATTCGAAGCCGCAGAAGACTCTGGACCTGGTGCACCCCCAAGCTGCGACGGAGACCGGCGGCTGGCCGTTCGCGCTGGTTTTCGATGATCCGCAACTCGGAACCCTGGCCAATTCCGGACTCTATAAAATTTCGAGCGATGCGAATTCCCTGGAAGCTCCGGCGGACCTGACTTTTACGTGGAGCGACGGCCATCTGCAGGTCACCAAGAAATTTCATTTCGATCATTCCTACACCGTGAACGTCGAGACGACCGTCACCAACAACGGTAACCACGTCATGGCCGGGTTGGGGTGGCTTGGCGGTTTTGGTGATTTGACGGTGACCAATCCCATCCCGGTGGAGACGGTTTTCATTTTCTACAGTGAGGGCGGAAAGCTGACGACCATTGCCCACAAGAAACTGGACGGCCCGGAAAAGTGGGGCAACGTCTGGCAAGGCGGCAAGGAATTCACCGGCATTGAAGACCGCTACTTCACGGCCGCGTTCCTTCCTTCGCTGAGGGATCCGGCCCCTCTGCAAACCCGATACTGGAAGGTGTTCCACAACATCAAGGTGGAAGGGAAAGATCAGTCCGAGCCGGTTCCGGAGATTGCCACGGCTATATCTGCGCAGAACATGGCTCTCCGAGTCTTCGTCGGTCCCAAAGATTACGACGATTTGAAGGCGATGCACCCTCCGCTGCATTCGCTGGTGCAATTCGGCTATCTGGAATTCATCGCCGATCCGTTGTTCCACGGTCTGAAATGGCTGCACAAATACATTCCGAACTACGGCTGGGCGATTGTGGTGCTGACCCTGGTCATCAATATGGTGCTGTTCCCGCTACGCATTTCCAGCTACAAGACCACGCTAAAAATGCAGCGCGTGGCGCCGGAAATCAAGCAGATCCAGGAGCGCTACAAGAAGTACAAGTTGAACGACCCGCGCAAGGCCGAGATGAACAAGGAAGTGATGGCCATCTACTCGCGCGAAGGAATCAATCCGATCGGCGGCTGCTTCCAGATGTTCTTGCAGATGCCGATCTGGTTTGGGCTGAACCGGGCGTTGAGCTACGCGATTGAGCTCCGGCATACGAAGTGGCTTTGGATCACGGATTTGGCGTCCAAGGATCCCTATTACATTCTTCCTGTGCTTGTGGGCATCACGATGTACCTGGTGTCGAAGATGACTCCGATGACCACCACCGACCCACAGCAAGCCCAGATGATGAAAATCATGCCGCTCACCTTTTCCGTGATGTTCGTAGTTTTTCCGTTTTCGAGCGGCCTGGCGTTGTATATTTTGACCAGCAGCCTGGTGGGTATCTTGCAGCAGTGGTACCTGAACAGGTCGCATCCTCTTCCCGCCCCGGCCAAGCCAACGCGCGCCAAGAACTAAGGCCAGTTCAATTGCCGCGAGGAGCCGTTCCCGGTCTGACAAGTGTGTTGAGATCACTATGACGAATGAACTGGTTCGCGAAGGGAAACTCGACCGCGCCGCCACTGCCGACGCCCTGCGGGAATTTCTGCAGAACATCCTGCGGATGGGTGGCTTGGAGTTGAAAGTTACTGTGCGTGAGGCGGAGCCATCCGCCGGCGGAGAAGAGGGCGAGGCAGAAGTGTTCGCCGATCTCGATGGCAGGGACAAAGAAATTCTGCTGGCTCGCGGTGGCGAAGTGCTGAAGGCGCTGGAGCATCTGGCCTTTCGGGCGCTTCGGCTTGAACCGGCGTTCCACGAGAAGATCCACCTGGATTGCGCGGGATATCGGGCGCTGCGATTTGAAGAGTTGCGGATGACCGCCCGCGTGGCCGCGGAACGTGTGCAATCTTCCCGGCAATCGTTTCAATTGAATCCCATGTCGTCGCGGGAGCGGCGTATCGTTCATCTTGCGTTGAAAGACTTTCCGGGTGTGCGTACCGAAAGCGTTGGCACCGGTGAGGAACGCCAGGTGGTGATTCACCCCGCGAAGAAATAAGCGCAAAGCCCTTTTGCGTGCGGAGGTGGAGCCTCCGCTTTTAGGGATTAAGATCTGCCTCGACTGTTCGATATATAACGAGATTGAAGCCGCAAAAGCGAGAGCTGAGCTCTCGCACTCCAAATAAGACCTGCCTACTTTTTGACCCAACCTTGAGATAGGACTTCTCCATCGGCGGAGAATCGTACCCGGTATTCGAACGAAGGCGGCCTGTCGCGGCGAATCTGAGGAAAGCGCACATCAAGAAAATCCACGACTGCCTCGGAACCCTCTTTGTGAAAGCGCGAAACCGGAAAACGCGCAAACCAGTGGAATTTTTGAACCTCGGGCAAGGTGCGTGCCTTTTCGATGAAAGGGTTTGTTGGTGCGTCCGGGTAATAAGTGTGCACGATGGCCGAACTTGAAGAGGGATCGCCGATTCCAGTGGACTTTGAAAAGAGCGAATCGCTAAGGTCCATGCGAACTTCATAGACCCCACGTGGCGCCCGGATGAGACCGTCCCAGTGCCAGAGCGACGGCGGGAATGGAAGCGCGGCGGTGGACTGCATTTCGATATTTTCTGTTGCAGCGATTTTCTGAATGCGATCGAGCGCCTGATGATGAGCGTATGTGGCGGCACACAAATAGGCGATTGCTAATCCGAGACCCGCGCGATTCCACGTCACAAACTCGAGGCGGTGTCCCCAACCGCGAGCGGCCGGAAGGAGGAACAGAGCTGCGAAGAGCACAGTGGCGAGCACGATGGCGTTGTTGGATACCGGAGCTCCGACAATTTCTGCGATGCGAGAAATGACGAACGGCACGGGTGTAAAGACGAGCCACATAATCAGGGCGCGACGGCGACTGTGTTCGGGATCCTCATAGGCCCAGGCAAGCAACTGCGGAATAAGAAGAATTGCCGTGAAGCTGAAATCAAGAATGAAGAGGATATCCCAGGCCGGGCGTGACCATTGGAATGGAGACCAGATCATGGTGCCGAAGGAGGAGACCAGATCGAGAAAAATGTGGCTGAGAATGCCGACAGCCCAGAGGCTGCAAAGTGCAAGATACGAAGGCGAGTCCCACTTGCGCCAGCGGCAAATGGCGAGCGTGACGGCGGCGAGTAGCGCGGACCAGATCGGCAAACAGAGCAACGAATGAGTGATGCTGCGATGCCATGTGATGATCAGCATCGGATTGCTTGAAATGAAATCACGGAGGACGTCGGAGTCCGGAAAAATGGCTCCCAGCGTGAGGGACCATGTAACGAGGCGGCGTTTGTTTACGGGTTTGGGAGGAAAAAGGTCCGCTCCGCTGAATACTGCTTTGGCCAGGAGCGCGCCGGCGATGCCGTGGGTGATCGTGTCCATGAATAAGAAATCGCTATAGATCAGGTGACAGAGAGCAGCGAGATGCCCTTTGGCAGAACACGGCCAATTTTAGCCGCCCTAATCTGGTGCCACTGCAGAATTTCGAGGGCAGCGTCGGCGGCATCAGGTGCGATTGCGAATAGAAGGCCGCCCGAGGTCTGTGGGTCGAACAACAGTGCGCGATTTTCTTCGGGAACGCTTGGTGCGAATGTGACGCAGTCACGAAGAAAGTCGAGATTGTTGTTCAGGCCGCCGGCGATCATCCCCTGACGAGCCGCATCGAATGCGCCGGGAAGTAAGGGGACTGCGTTGTATTGAATCTCGATCGTAACCGTCGGAATTCCCTTCTCCGGATCGCCAAGCGCCATTTCGCGGGCGTGACCAAGTACGCCGTATCCGGTGACGTCGGTGACTGCATGAATTGCCTGGGCATTTGTTTTTGCGGCGACTTCATGGAGCGCTTCGGCGGCCGCGCGATTCAATTGAGACATGGAAGCAATTGCCGCATCGATGCTTGCTTGTCCTGCACGCTCTCTCTTTAGCGCGGTAGAAATAAGGCCCGTGCCGACCGGCTTGGTCAGTATAATTGCGTCATTTACCTGCGCGCCGACATTTCGCCAGATTTTTTTTGGGCGGATGGTCCCGGTGACTGCGTAGCCGAACTGGATGTCGTCGTTGCGGATGGAGTGGCCGCCGATGACCGTGCAGTTCGCCTCTTTCATCTTGTCGAGGCCTCCGCGGATAATCTGCTCAAGGATCGCGGGATCGCCCTTTTCTGGAAAGCCGACGATGGACAGGGCGGAAATGGGTTTCCCGCCCATGGCGTAGATATCACTGAGAGAATTGGCCGCAGCGATTTGACCGAAGGTGAATGGATCGTCGACGACCGGCGTGAAAAAATCCACCGTCTGCACCAGTGCGAGATCGTCGTTGATTAGATACACCCCTGCGTCGTCGTTGGTGCTGAAGCCAACGAGTACGTTTGGATCAGTCGGCAGTGGTAGGCGCCGTAGTATTGAGTCCAGCGTCCCGGGACTCAGCTTGGCCGCTCAACCAGCTGCCTTGACCATGGCCGTAAGTTTCACGGAGTCGGTCAAGCCACACCTCACTGTGCTGCATTTTGATTATAGCGAGCGCGCGGATTTTCTGCTGCTGAGTGGTGGAAACTTGGTTCCTGGCGCGACTTGCGCGGAGGGGCTGGAAAGTGTTCTTATCTCGGGATGCCGTGGGACTTCTGGTTGATTTTTCTCTTCCTGGGTGTGGTGATTCCGTGGAGAGGTTACACGCGGCTCAAAAAACTCTTGGCTCGACCATCGGTTGATACGAAGGAGAAGTTGGCGCTGTACGCGGTGACGATCGCCTTTCAGTGGGTGCTGGTCGGTGTGGTGGCCTGGCGGTCGCTGGTTCGAGGATTGACCATTGAAGAACTTGGGCTAGGTTCGCATAGCTGGACAGGGGTCGCAGCAAGCGGTCTGTTCGGAGCAATCTTTATCGGAGGGTTACAATGGCTGAACCTGAGGCGAATCGGCAAGATGGAAGGAGAAGCCCCAGAGTTATTGCGAAAACTGGCAAAACGCCTTTTACCGGTTAATCTTATGGAATACTTGCCTTTTTCCGCGTTGGCAATCACTGCGGGAGTTTGCGAAGAGTTTATATACAGAGGGTTCGCGATAGCCGCGTTCTCCAAGGCAGGATTACCCCTCTGGCTAGTAGTGATCACGTCATCCGTACTCTTTGGACTGGCTCATGCGTATCAAGGGCGCAGCGGAATTGTAACCACGGGAATATTTGGTGTGCTGTTGGCGATCGGCAGGATCGGTTTTGGGAGCTTGGTTCCGGTGATGATGTGGCACGCTGGACTCGACCTCGCTGCTGGAATCGCAGCCCCTAAGTATTTGTTGAAGAAGCCTGCCTTGGGCTAGTTTTTCGACCTAGGATTATCACAGGGTATTGACAACTATGACAACAGATGTCGCGATGCCGCTTTCTGAGGAAACGGTCCGGCGGGCGTTAGGGGAATTTCAAATTCCCATTGAATCACAGCAAGTCATTTTGATTCAACAATATATAAAGATATTGCTACGTTGGAACGAAAAGCTGAACTTGACGGCGATTCGCAATCCCCTGGAGATACTATATCGTCATTTTTGCGAATCTATGTTTGGCGCCGGTGCAATTCCTGTGGATAAGGGGCGACTCGCCGACATCGGTTCTGGTCCGGGATTTCCGGGGATTCCCTTGAAAATCATCCGGCCGGAATTAGAACTATGCCTGGTTGAATCGAACATCAAGAAAGGGACTTTCCTCGCCGAGGTTGTTCGAGAACTTCAACTACCAACTACTCGGGTTCTGATCAGTCGGTACGAGGAGTTGGGTGAAGAGTTAGCGCCGCTGGACTTTGTTTGCTCTCGGGCGGTGGGCGAGTTCAGGCCATTTCTGGGATGGGCCGCGTCGAATCGCGTTGACGCAGGCCAGGTAATCCTTTGGATCGGCGGAAGAGATCTGGAAGAAGCACAGAAGTCAAAGCAGTGGGACTGGGGAGAGCCGATTTTGATACCCAAATCACTTCAACGCTACCTCCTGATGGGGAAAAAGAAAGAAATGTCGGCGTGACGACAAAACTCACAAATTTATTTAGTTTCGCCGACGCGTTCCTTTCGCTTTCGATATAATTGAAAGACCAGAAGAAATCCCGCCAGTAAGTGTTCCACGTGGAACAATGGTCTATTGTCCGTGCACGTCGCTAAATTCTGGTGAGGTTGAATCAGTTCTCACAGGGCTTCTAACGGCGACCCACCGCAAACCCTTAATGCGCCTCACATGTTTCCTTTGTCTTTTTGGGTCTGTAGTCTCCACTCGCTCGCAAAGAGAAAAATTTGCTCTGACTCGTTTTGGGGGTAGGGTTACCCGCTAGCGATTGTTCCACGTGGAACAAACCCTCGAGACCTGATTGAATTTCGTGGTTCAAGAAGAGGGAAAGTGGGGTGCGAGGGTGATTCCTGTGGATCGGCCCCTGACTCCAGTGTTTCACGTGGAACAATGTTGAATCTAGCAGAAATCCTCAGCCCAACCAGTGTTCCACGTGAAACATCTTGCAACTGTTGCAGGACTTTGATACTTTCCGCACGTTTGGGAGAATAATTTGGCTCGCATCATTGCCATCGCAAACCAAAAGGGCGGCGTAGGCAAGACCACTACGGCTGTGAATCTGGCAGCATGTCTTGCCACGGCCGATCAACCTACTCTGCTGGTCGACTGCGATTCCCAAGCCAACGCCACTGCCGCTATAGGCTTTCAGAAGGACCCTTCCCGCAGAACTCTATATCACGCCCTAATACTGAATGAGCCGTTTGACAGAATTATTCAGAAATCGCAGGTGAGTGGATTGGATGTACTTCCCGCCGATAAGAACCTGGCAGGGGCGGCGGTTGAATTGGTCGCGGCAGAAAACCGTGAGTATAAGTTGCAGGCCTACCTGCAGCCAGTACGGGAGAAATATAATTTCATCATCCTGGATTGTCCGCCGGCTCTTGATCTTCTGACTCTGAACGGGCTCGTTGCAGCTGATGCTGTCTTGGTTCCGATCCAATGCGAGTACCTGGCTCTCGAAGGGGTCTCAGAACTTCTGGACACGCTCATGCGCATTCGTCGAACACTAAACCCGAGCCTTGAGATCGAAGGCATACTTCTGACGATGTATGACGAGCGAACCAGCCTTTCCAGGCAGGTTGCCACCGATTTGAGAAGTTTCTTTGGAAGTCAGATCTTTCAGAGCCTGATTCCCCGAAACGTGCGGCTTGCCGAGGCACCAAGTTTCGGTAAACCTATTATTTTCTATGATATACACAGCAAGGGCGCCGAGGGATACACACAGCTAACACAGGAGGTAATTGCCAATGCCGAGAAACGCCTTGGGACGGGGGCTCGGAGCGCTCATTCGGGAGCCTGAGCCGCAAGCTCCTGCTACGCCTCCACCAGCTAGCGCAGGAACGCCAGCAGCGTCACATCCAGTTGCGCCCGGAGGGTCGGCCGCGGCGGCCGTCCCAGCTCTGAGCGCGGCGCCTGCCGGACCGCTACAAATTGATATCGACCTGATTGAACCGAGTCCTTACCAGCCTCGCACACGATTCCGTGAGGAAGCGCTGGATGAACTGGCTCGTTCCATTCAGGCAAGTGGGATTATTCAACCAGTCGTGCTGCGCCCGGTTGGAAATCGTTACCAACTGATTGCCGGCGAGCGGCGCTGGAGGGCTGCGCAACGAGCCGGGCTGAAGAAAGTTTCGTCGATCGTGCGCCAGGTCCCCGATGAATTGGCGCTGGAAATGACGCTGGTGGAAAACATCCAGCGGGAGGATTTAAACGCAATCGAAGCAGCTCGAGCCTTTGAACGCCTGATGGACGAATTTCAACTGACGCAGGAATCGGTGGCGGAACGCACAGGAAAAGATCGAGCAACTGTCGCCAATGCAATTCGCCTGCTGAAATTGGAAGCCACGATTCAGGATTGGATTGAGGAAGGCAGATTGACGGCTGGACATGGGCGCGCATTGTTGGGAGTGGCGGAGCCGGCGTTGCGGATGCGTTATGCAAAGCGTGCGGCACGAGGCGGCCTGACAGTGCGGCAAATTGAACGGCTCGGCTCACGGCGGGCGCGCAGCGCAAAGTCGACGACGGAGAGTGCGGTCGATCCAAATATTCGCGAAGCGCTGGATGAGTTGCAGCGTCACCTAGGCACGAAAGTCCACTTGCGCGAGAAGACGCGGATACGTCCGGGACAATTGGTCCTCGAGTTTTATGACCAGGCTCAATTGATGGGAATTTACGATCGGTTGATGAAGTAAACGCCTCTCCTAAAATTCTGACTGGACGTTCGTTCAGGGATTTCATTCGACAACTCATTCGCGATGTAGCGTTGACTTCTCAACGTGTGCAGCTACATTGGTGAAGTAGACTTCCGAAGCATCGCATCGGGAGCAACGTTTGGGGGGAATGCCAATGGCTTGGAAGTGGCCCAGTTCATCGAAATCTGGCAGCGGCGAAGAGTGGACAGGATTCATTGATCAGGGTGTGTCACTCGAAGGCACCCTCACACTAACGGGGACGTTTCGCATCGACGGCCACGTGAAGGGCAACATCATTTCCGAGCAGACTGTCATCTTAGGCGAAAATGCAAAAGTTGAGGGACAGATCGAGGGGAACCGCGTGGTGATTTCAGGACACTTTGATGGTGTGATTTTTGCCCGCGGCCGCGTAGAGATTCAGCCCAAAGGCGTAGTCACTGGCGAGGTGCATTCTCCTTGTATGGTCATTGATCCAGGCGGAATCTTTGACGGGCGTTGCCACATGCTGGCCGCATCGGATGCGTCAGCGGGAGTAACCATCCCGATTCGAGCCGTCGCGCAATCCTAGAGAGCTGAGCAAATCGTACCTTTCACGCGAATTCCATACCAACTTATCCTTAACCGCTTTAATGCAATTTGATAGTTAGTATTCACGCAATCTAACTATGAGGAAACTGTTGCAAGCGCCTTCTGTGCTGCGTTGATCCCAGCCTGGATGTTCGATTCCCAGTCGAGATGGGGGACCTTGGAACTAGAGGCTGCTTCGTAAAAGCGCAGCGCATCGCCGGGGCGATTGAGGCGTTTCATGGAAAGTCTGCCAGCTGCCAGGAGGGCGAGAATGGACTGCCGCTCGGCGGGGCAGGCCATGGCAAGTTTTTCGTACTCGGCGACAGCGCGTTCCAGGTCTTCTTTTCCTTCGAGAGCCCGGCAGAGTTCCAGCCAAACGTCCGCTGGGAGGACTTCACCCCCTGAGCTCGTGAACTCGTCATAGTCTTGCAGGGCCGCGTCCAGATCGTGGGCCTTCAGGTGGAGCTGGCAGGTCTTTACGACTGCTTCGCGAAAAGCTGAAATGTCGTTTTTGCGCCAGTAAAGTTGACTGAGAAGCGAATAAGCTTCGAGGGATTCGGGTTTGGAGGCCAGGTGGAGCTGCAGCGCTGCAATGGCCTCGTCCAGTTTACCCTTCTCCATAAGTTCGCTGGCATTAACAATATTTTCATCCGCCGACCAGGTTACTTTTGCTTCGATGGCTTTATTCGCGTGATGCTCCAAACCGGAGTAGCGCAAGGCAACCGCGAAAATGGCACCAAAAACGAAGCCACCCACGTGGGCCCAGTGAGCAACACCCGATTGCTGTCCGAACAGAGCGCCCGAAAAGATTTCCATCAGCAGCCACATGGGAAGCAGCCAGTAAGCAGCCGCCTTGAAGCGGAGACCGTTGCCCATAGCCAGATTGGCAATACTTCGAGGGCCGAGAACGACGGCGACTTCGATCTTGGTGGTGGGGAACCGCACGAGAAACGCACCCATCACTGCGGCAATGGCGCCGGAAGCTCCAATAGTAGGGATGGTGCTGGTGGGGTTGAGCCAGGCATGGAACTGTAAAGCGGCCGCCCCGGCAACCAAATAAAAGATCGGGTAGATGACGCGGCCCCAGGTGTCCTCCAGAATGCATCCAGCAAGCCAGAGGAACCACATGTTGCCGATCAGATGAAGCCAGCCGCCGTGAAGGAAGTTCGCAGTAAGGTAAGAGAGTAGGGTGGGATGCGCGGGAATGAACCCGTATTGTTCCGGGATTGAAGATTGCTTTATTTCGGAAAACTGGGAGCAGAGAGAATCCATCTCGCGCTGGAGGGCGGCAGGATCTTCCATGAGGCGGATTTTGGCGTCCCAGGCGTCAGCGACTTCGCGCGTTTGCGACTGAGCTTCGCGCCAGAGTCCCGGGCTTTCCCGCTTGAAAGTTTCGACGTAGTCCTGCACTTCCGTTGGCATAGAAAGTTCCGGGTGCATGGCGGCAAGCATGAGGATATGGACGCGAAGGTCGGTGGCCTGAGGAGAGATCTGCTCCATGCGCCAATGGGTGGCAAGAAAGATGGCGAGATTCAAGAGGACCAACGCGATGGTAACAACGGGCCAGCGGCGCCCCTGATTGTTCTCGTGCTGCAGAGGAATGAACACTTGAGCCTCTCCTATGGAACAAAGATCTACCGATCCAGAAAAGTGAGTTTGTGACTGCAGTATAGGAAATGTTCAGTAAACGATGGGTAACCATAAAACGCAGGTGCATCTTATAAGTAATACTGGCCGAAGAGACAGCCGACTGAAACTTGAAGAATCGTGGGGCCAAGACGCGGTTTGACACGTTTGGGGAGGGCGGACTATCGTTCGAAGTTCGATAGAAAGAGGAGTGCGGGATGAAGATTCTGGTGATTGGCGGCGGAGGGCGTGAGCATGCGCTGGTGTGGAAACTAGGGCAAAGTGCCGGAGTGAAGAAAATATGGTGTGCGCCGGGAAATGGAGGAATTGCGGCGGAGGCGGAGTGTATTGCGCTCGATGCTGGGGACGTCAACGCGATGGTTTTGTTTGCTCAGGACGTGGGCACGCAGGGCTTAGGCCCAGACCTGACGGTGGTTGGACCGGAACTGCCCCTGGTGAGGGGATTGGTGGATGCTTTCGCCGAACGAAAATGGAGGGTCGTGGGCCCGGACAGGAAGGCCGCTCAACTGGAAGGCAGCAAGATATTCGCGAAGGAATTCCTCCAGCGGCATGATATCCCTACTGCGGAACTCTATGGCGCGCACGATTCGGCAGGCGGCGCGTATGGGGCGCTCTGCGCCGTAGATTGGCCGGTGGTGATCAAGGCGGACGGATTGTGCGCAGGCAAGGGAGTTTTCGTGGCGCCGAATCCGGACGCGGCGACGGATTTTATTGAGCGGGTGATGGAGAAGAATGAGCTGGGCGACGGCGGGAAGCGGGTGATGTTGGAGGAGGCTCTGGAGGGAGAAGAGCTTTCGTTTATTCTGCTGACCGATGGAGAGCGGTACGCGCCGCTGGTGCCCACGCGAGATCACAAGCGAGCGTTTGATGACAACCAGGGGCCGAACACGGGCGGAATGGGCGCGTATTCTTCCGACGAGCTCTTGCCTGCCGATTTGCGGCGCACGATTGAGAAGACGATTGTGGAGCCGACGATGAAAGGGTTGGCCGCGGACGGGATTCGCTACCAGGGATTTTTGTACGTGGGATTGATGCTGACGAAGAGCGGGCCAAAGGTGCTGGAGTTCAATTGCCGCCTAGGCGATCCGGAAACACAGGCGATCCTGGCGCGGATGGATTTTGATCTGGCCGAGGTGCTGGCGGACGCGGCCGGCGGAAACCTGAAGCCGGAGAAAATGAAGTGGAAGTCTGGGGCGAGCGCGTGCGTGGTGATGGCATCGGGGGGGTATCCGGGAAATTTCGAAATGGGGAAAGAGATTCGTGGATTGACAGAGGCGGCGCGCGTTGCTGACGTAAAAGTGCTGCACGCTGGGACGAAGCGGGCGGGAGAGTCGATTGTCACGAGTGGGGGCCGCGTGCTTGGTGTAACCGCCACGGGGAATACGCTGGGTGCCGCGCTGCAGAAGGCGTACGAAGCCGCGGGGAAGATTCAGTTCGAAGGCATGCACTACCGGAAGGATATCGGCAAGCCACAGCAACAAAGCTCGGCAGCGGAAGATTGAGCGATGGCGAGAGTGATTCGATTGTTTCGTGCGCCTAAGCGGCGAGAACCGATGGAAGAGTTGCATGAAGTGCGAGCGCTGGAAGACGTGGGGTTGGAAGGGTGCGCGCATGCGCGGCCACAGGGAAAGCGGCAGGTTTTGCTGGTGGATCGTGAGACTTTGGATATCTTCGAATTGGCGCCGGGGATCGTGCGGGAGAACGTGACCACGGAAGGATTAGACGTCAATGGATTGGCAATCGGTCAGCGCCTGCAAATTGGTGAAGTGGAACTGCGAGTGAGCGCGGTGTGCGATCCATGCGAGCAGATTGAAGCGCTGCGACCTGGGCTGCAGGCGGCGATGCAGGGCCGACGTGGAATGCTGTGCAAGGTGGTGCGAGGTGGGCTGTTGAGGCCCGGGGATGAGATTGTGGTGATGGAGCAGGCGACGGCGCACGGGAATTGATCGCGCGAAAAGTATGAATTTGCGGGTCAGGGCTTGGGTTTCTGTTGGAGCGTGGGCGCGTCGGGCGGGCGGTTTTTGTCTTCCGTTGGTTTTACTTTTTCGCGGGGTTCGTCGGGCGGAACAATCCAGTCGAATCTGCCGTTTTCGGTCATGGAGCCGAGGAAGAAGTGTGCGTCGCCGGCGAGGATAGGGAGAGCGGCTCGGAGAAAATCACCCGCGGCCACTGGATCGGCCTTTTGCGCCTCGCCTTTCTGAATCAAATCAATCACCTTGTTGACGTGCGGATCCGACGAGCGAAGACGGCTGATCGCAGGCGCATTTTGTTGGATAAGGCCGAGTAACGGAATGTCCGGGAGATCGGACGGGACTCGGACTTCGATGATGGTCTTGGGCTGGTGTTTTTCGGGCGGATAAAGCTGCGTAAAGCGTGGCCGCAGCACGTGGGTCTGCCAATAATCTCCACGGGCGGCGGAATTCTGTTCAACCTGGTAGTTGATCAGCCAGATTTCCGGCCCATAAGCTTGGGGAGCGTAGCCGATGAGCACGATCTGGAAAAGAGGTTCGTCGGGCTTGAGATCGATTGGATGATGGAGCTGGGTAACCAAGGGGCGCAATTTTTCCAGGAAGGCCACGCCGATCTGCTCGAGGTCCTGCTCGGCGCCGCCAGGGGGAGCAAAGCGTTTGTCGACGGCGCCAAAGTGGGGGATGTCGCGGTCGAGCCGGATGGGCCTGGGTTGCGAGGTAACTTGCCATTCGGAAGCGCCAAAGAAAATACCGATGTGCCGGTTATCAATGGCGGCAACGCGCGGAGGAACGGATTTGGATTCGAGCGGGTGATCGATGGCGGCAAATAGAATGGCGTCATTGGCAACGTGAATGATGGCGCGGCCGCCAGCGAGGTTGGCAACGATTTCGTCTTCCTGGGCGCGGGCAGTCATGCCAGCCGCGAGCGCGGCCAGCAGAATCAGGAGGGAGCGAATGATAAAGTTCCTCACGGAGGCAGAGTAGCACAGCGGCAGATTGCCGGTCGGGAACGGAGGAGGAATGGTTTCCGAGTGGGGCGGGATTCGCTAAAATAGAAGGTTGCCGAACGAGAGGAAGAAACCACTATGGGACTGAGAAACTTGAAAAAGATTAAGCATAACGGCAAGACACTGGAAGAGATCCTGAAGGCCCACGAGTTTTTTTGGGCGAACAAAGAAGGCGGAGCGCGGGCGGACCTGACGGGGGCGGATCTGTCCGGGGCCGATCTGAAAGAGGCGAACCTGGCGGGGGCGATACTTAAGGATGCGAATCTGGAAGGCAGCGACTTGCGTGGGGCGCGGTTGCCGGGAGCGGATCTGACGGGAGCGAATCTTCGGAAGGCAGATTTGCGGAAGGTTGACCTGACGGAGGCATTTCTGCCGGGGGCGAATCTTGCGGAGGCGCAGGCAAGCGGCGTGGAGTTTTTCCGCTGCGATCTGACGGGCGCTAATTTCCAGAAGGCGATGCTGCGGAATGTGAATTTCCGGGATGCACATTTGGACAAAGCGAAATTCACGGGAGCGGACCTGGGGATTGCGATTCTGCGTGAGACGAATCTGCAGAACGTGGATTTGTCGGATGTGGATTTGAGCACGACGTTGATGCCGCCGGGATGGGGCGCGAAGAAGCAGGGCGCGTAGAAAAAAAAGAATTAACGCAGAGGCCGCAGAGAGCGCCGAGAAAAGAAACCCAAGAGCACAGCCAGCAATCATCCCGCAAAGTGCGCGGGATGGGGCGGTGGTGGCTGTGCCACAATGATGGCAAATGGGACTGCGGCGTGTTAGCCTCACGCGAAGCTGGTCAGTGAAGGAATATCTTGGCGACAATCTCCCCACAATTGGATTTGCCTGGCGTGCGCGAGCGCGTTTTGGATGTGTTGCGCGGACTGTTGGAGGAATTGGGCAGCCACGGCGCCGTGCCGGAGCTTTCGATCAATTCGAATCTGGATCGCGATCTGGGATTGGGCAGCCTGGAACGCGTGGAGTTGTTGACGCGACTGGAGAGTGCTTTTGGAGTGCGCCTGCCAGATACGCTGGCGGCGGAGGCGACCACGCCGGAAGAGTTGACTGCGGCCATTGTGGAGGCGCCTGAGACACCGGTGAGCCAAGAGACAGGGTTCTCCGGGTTGCGGGCGCACGTGGCGACCCGGGAGGCGGCGAAGAAGGCGGCGGATTCGACTGTAGAGAAAGCGGAAACGCTTTTGCAAGTGATCCGCTACCGCGGTGTGCATGATGCGGAGCGAGCCCACCTGGTGATTACGGAAGACGACGAGCGGGGCGAACACCACTACACGCTGACATTCGGGGAGTTGTATACCGCGGCGCAGAAGTGCGCGGAGGAATTGGCGCGGTGCGGAGTACCGTCGGGCGGACGCGTGTCGCTGATGCTGCCGACGTCGCGACAGTTTTTCATTTGCTACACGGGAATCTTGCTGGCGGGTGCGGTGCCGGTGCCGATCTACCCACCGTTTCGCGCCGACCGGATTGAGGAGTATGCGGAGCGACAGTCGGCCATTTTGAACAATGCGGGTGTTTGCCTGCTGCTGACGTTCCGCAGAGCGGAAGCGGTGGCAAAGCTTCTGAAGCCGCGCGTGAAATCGCTGCTGGGCGTGGTGGAAGCGGAGAAATTGCTGGAAGCGGCGGAGAAGGCACCGCCACCGGCTCCGGGCGCGCTGCCGGCGTTCATTAGCGGGACACGGATACGCAAGGGTAGCGACATTGCACTGCTGCAGTACACCTCGGGGTCGACCGGCGATCCGAAGGGCGTGGTGCTGACGCACGCGAATTTGCTGGCGAACATGCGGGTGATCGCGCAAGGGGTGCAACTGGGGCCGGAGGACGTGGGAATCAGCTGGCTGCCCCTTTACCACGACATGGGCTTGATCGGCGCATGGCTGACGCTGCTGATGCACGGCGTGCCGCTGGTGGTGATGTCGCCGCTGGCCTTTCTGACGCGGCCGGAACGCTGGCTGCAGGCAATGAGCAAACACAGAGGAACGATTACCGCGGCGCCGAATTTCGCGTATGAGTTGTGCGTACGCAAGATTTCCGACAAGGCGCTGGAGGGCGTGGACCTGAGTTCGATGCGCGTAGTGATGAACGGAGCGGAGCCGGTGAATCCGGAAACGCTGGAGCGGTTCGCGAACCGATTTGCGAAGTATGGCTTTCGAAAAGAGGCGATGCTGCCTGTGTACGGGCTCGCAGAAGCCTCACTGGGGGTGACATTCCCTCCGTTGAATCGGATGCCGCGGGTGGAACGGGTAGAGCGGGAAGCGTTCACCGCGCAGGGACGAGCCGTGCCGGCGACGGAGGGCGATGAAACCGCGATTGCGTTCGTATCCGCGGGAAAATCCTTTCCGGGACACGATGTGATGATCGTGGATGAACGAGGCAATGAGGTTGCAGAACGAGTGGAGGGATTTCTGTGGTTCCGCGGCCCCTCGGGAACGAGTGGCTATTTCGAAAATCCCGAGGCAACCGCAAAGTTGATGCCTCACGGCCCAGCGCAACACAAAGGTGAGTACGCCTGGCTGAATTCCGGTGACCGCGCGTTTCAGGCGGATGGAGAGATTTTTATCACCGGCCGCGTGAAGGACATCATCATCAAAGGTGGGCGCAATTTGTATCCGCACGAGGTGGAAGATTTGGCGGCACGTGCGGAGGGGATTCGCAAGGGCTGCGTGGTGGCGTTCGGATTGAAGGACAAGAGCAGCGGAACGGAAAAGCTGGTGATTGTAGCGGAGTCGCGAGAGGAAGATGCGTCGCGACGGACGGCGATAGTGGCGGCGATCAATGACGAGGTTTCGCGCGGGCTGGGTTTGCCGCCGGATCGCGTGGAACTGATTCCCTCGGGGAGTATTCCCAAGACGTCGAGCGGTAAATTGCGGCGGGATGAGACGAAACAATTGTATGTGGCCGGGACGCTGAGGGCGGGCAGGCCTCCCGCGTGGGTGCAGATTGCGCGGCTTGGGACGGGGACGTTTTTGCGGGAGGCGGCGCAGAGCGTCGGGCGCGGAATTTTGAAAGTGCTCGAGAAAGTTTACGGCGTGTATTTTGGCATCGTGTTCTTTTTGTGGATTGTGCCCTCCTGGTTCATCGTCAAGCAGATCAAGGATGAAAAAGCCGCGGGACGATTTACTTCGTCCGCATTGCATGTGCTGTTTGCGCTGGCGGGGATCCGACTGAAGGTGGTGGGCAAGGAGTATATGGAAACGCCCGGCGCGAAGGTGTACGCATCGAACCACGCGAGTTATTTTGATGTGTTGCCTGTGATGATGGGGCTGGGCGTGACGTACCGGTTTGTGGCGAAGGGCGAAGTGAACGATATGCCGTTCATCGGGACGTTTCTTAACCAGATGGGGCACTTGTCGTTCAACCGGCATGACGCTGGTTCACGTCTGAAGCAGGTGGATGAGATGGAAGAGTGTTTGCGCCGCGGGGATTCGGTGTTTGTGTTTCCAGAGGGCACATTTACGCGAGAGAATGGCGTGCGGCCGTTTCAGTTGGGAGCTTTTCGCGGGGCTGTGGTCACGGGTGCTCCGGTGATTCCTGTGTCGTTAAAGGGGACGCGAAGATTTTTGCGTGACGGCACGATCTTGCCGCGGCCGACGAGTGTGACGATTACGTTGTCGCCGCCGATTTATCCTTCGCGGGAGTTGCGGAGCGACGATCCTAATCAATTACAGGAGATTGTGCGGTTGCGGGATCTGGCACGGGAAGCAATTGGGCGGTATTCGGGGGAGCCGGTTTTGTAACAGAAGAATAAAGATAACGCAGAGGCGCGGAGTTCGCAGAGGAACACGAAGAAGAGAAACCCAAGTGCACTGTCAGGGATGGCTGTGCCCAAAAGCTGGGAGCCGGCGGGGAACGCCGGCTTTTTGTTGAGTCGGAGACGAAGCGAAAAAATCGGGTACCTGACCCTTGTTGCGAATATTTGATTTGGGCGGTTGTGCTGAATCTGTCAAAGCGGCAGCAGAGCTGCCGCACTCCAAATTAATGGCTCAGGGTGTAGATGACGGTGATATGGGTGTCTACTTCGATGGGGCGCCCGTTTAGGATGGTGGGGCGGTAGCGCCATTCGCGGACCGCGGATAGTGCCGATTGGATGAAGAGGGGATCGCCGGAGATTACTTCCAGAGATTCGATGGTGCCTGTGGCGGAGATGATCGCGTGGAGTTCGACGCGTCCCTCGCGCTGAATTTGCCTAGCAAGCGGTGGATAGATGGGCTCTACTCGGCGGATTAATTGCGCCATTTGCGCCGGTTCGCTGATGGAACGGCGGACCACTGCCGGTGGCTGATTGTCTGGAGGTGGAAGAACGGGGTGCGGGTTCGTTAGAATGCCGCCGCCGGGAGTGCCTGGGCTTGAGGGCAGGCCGGGGATTAGATTGCCATCGGGGCCGTCGGGTTCTGGAGAAGGAATTGGATCACGCACGGAGATGGGTTTTGGCACGCTGGGTAACGGACAGAATTGGCATGGCACAGACGTGGTGCCGGACGGGATCGGATGGGGCGTGTTGGGGATCGCCAATACGAGCATAGGGTGGAATGGGAGTCGCAATTTTCAGCGAAATGCGTTCGCCTTTGCTGAGAAGGGGAAAAAGAACCAGCGCGACGAGAGCGAGGCTTTGCAGGACGATGGAAATTGCTACGGCGCGCCGCTTGATGCGGCGGGCGCGTTTTTCGGATTGAGGATCGCCTTCGACGAGGCAACTGCTGAGCGAACCAAAGGCGTCATTGGACACACGGGACACACGTTGGACTTCGAGAGTCATCACACACCTCCAGAAAATTTCCTGCGAGCCGTGGGATTTTGCGGCGCCAGCCTCCGGAGGTTGCATTCCGGAGACCAGCGCCGCGCTCGCAGGGATGTGAGGTGCGCGCGTCCTCTGTGATGTTTGACACCGGGGAGTGAGCTAAGTGCCCACGGGGCAAGAAATCAGAAAGAGGGAAACTTGACGGCCCGATCGAGTCGGGGTAAACACCGCGCGCTGAGGAAGCACGCAGAGGTCGCCGAGAAGCTGTTCCGAATTGAATGTCAGAGACTGAATGGTGATTCTCGTTGGGCCGGGGGAGAGCAAGTAATGTGTTTCTACTAGGATGGAGAGTTCAGAATGTTCGGAGATAAAATTGAAAATTTGGTTACATCTAATCGATTCGGCGAGGCATCGAATCTTTCGGACGTGGATCCAAGGAGGAGACTCGATGGAAAGGCATCTACCCGAAGTTGTCGGCGTGCGCCGCACGGGTTGGGCAGCTCTGGACCGCGATCCGCAGCAGGACGTAGTGGAATTTACTTGTCCTCATTGCGGCGCGAAAAGCCAGAAGAAGGCCCGGCGCGAGCGGACAGAATATAAGTTTACGGACGGATTTCTGCAGGACTTGCAGGGAGAAGGCGTGCAGTGCCATTTGTGCAAGCAGTCGTTGCGGATCGTGCCGGTGGTCATGTTGCACGATCAGGATGAAACGAAGCGGTTTGCAGCGGTGTTTTCGGATGAGCCGTTGGTTCACGCGGAATAATCACGAATCATAGGAAGCGAGAGAGGGCGCCTGTGGTTTGGGCGCCCTTTTTATTTTTGCAGCCTTGAGGCGCGAACGGACAGCACTTAAATGCAAGGGCCCCGAGCTTACTCGGGGCCTTTTTTTCGCACTGTAGTTTTAGTGACTCGGTTTACATCGCAAAAGCGGCAGCTTTACTGCCGCACTCCAAATTAGCGGCGGTCGTAGTCGCGGTCGTAGCGATCGTCGCGGTCGCGGTGATGCTCACGGTATTCGTGACGCAAACGCGCCTGGCGCTCGTAAGCCTCGTGGCGTTCGTACGCCCAATGACGCGCGTCGCGGCTATAAGGGCCGAAGCGCTCGACCGCCTCGTGGTAGCGCGATTCGGTGTAGGTGATGCGGCGATTACAATCGTCCCAATCGTTAGCTTTTGCGGCGGGCGCGCCGGCGGCCAGGAAGAAGCCGAGGGCCGCAGTGGCTAGAGCCGACTTTCCGAGAAACGAACCGAGGTTAAACGAGATAAGTTTCATAAGATTGCCTCCAGGAGCCTGGCCCGGGCTGGCGATCGGGGTGCATCCTCAAGATTCAAACACCTGTTTGAATGGAAGGTTGCGCGCTTCCTTAAATCACGGAATACAAGAGCTTTAATTAAAAAAGGGTGCAGCCGGTATCCGCCGCACCCCATTCAGAGCGAGTTTGGTTTAGTGGTGATCGTGATGTTCGTGATCGTGGTCGTCCCAATCATGCTCGGTGCGCCAGCGGTGGCTGTCCTCATCCCACCAGCGATGGGCACGCTCCCAACACCAGGCGCGTGCTTCGGCTAGTTCGTAGCGATATTTCGCCGCCTGGGGACTGTCCCACCCGTGATGCTCTGCAGCTTCGTGCAGTTTGTGGTCTGCCCGAATGATGCGCTTCTGGCAGTCGTCATCTGCACGCGACGGGGCCGCGCCCGCGAAAAGGAGAGCAGCGCCCAAAGCAGTTGCAGCAAGAGTTGCGCGAATCCACGATGGATTAAGTTGAGCCTTCATAGTTTCTCCGATGATGCCACAGCTGAAAATGGCCTGTGGCGAGATTTGAGGAAGGAAGGCCAGGGCCTACCGAGGGTGAGTGTGGGGGAGGAACGTGCGACTGACAATCAGGTGAAGACCTGAGGCAGTCGAAAGGGGCGAGAAGCGATTTATTTACTGTGATTGACGAAGTTGGCGGCTGCAGAAAGATTTGGTCAATAGGCCTGGAGAAATGGATCTCCCTGCATGTGGTATTTTTCCAGCCCCATGCGAATTTTGTCGAAGGCTTCGTCGACGCTGTCGGCGTATTGGAGGTTATCGAAATCCGCCTGGCTGATGGTGCCCCAACGGACCATGTTCTTGAGTTTCAGCACTTCATTCCAGTACTTGCGCCCGTAAATGATGATGATGGTGTGCTTGGGCATCTTGCCGGTTTGTGAGAGGGTCATCATCTCCCAGAGTTCGTCGAGCGTGCCGAAGCCTCCTGGAAAAACGATGAGGGCTTTGGCGATTTGGGCGAACCACAATTTGCGCATGAAGAAATAGTGGAAATTGAAACTGAGCTCGGGGCTGATGTAAGGATTCGCGAATTGCTCATGAGGCAGTTCGATGGAAAGGCCGATGGACTTTCCGCCGGCTTCATAGGCACCGCGGTTGGCGGCTTCCATGATGCCGGGGCCACCGCCGGAGCAAATGACAAAGCGGCGTGGGCGCGGACCGAGCGATAGCGACCAGGTAGTTATCTTGTGAGAGAGTAGGCGGGCCTCCTCGTAATAGACGGACATTTCGAGAGCACTCTTGGCTTCGCGAAGGTGCAAGCGGTGCGTTTTCCGCCGGGCATCGCTCCAACGGGAAGTTTTCATTTTTTCCAGGCGGGTGTAGCGGGAGGAGGCTGCTTCGTGAGACGGGATGCGAGCGGAGCCGAACATCACGATCGTGTCGCAGATTCCTTCCTTCTTAAGCTGCACGAGGGGATAGATATACTCGGAAATGATGCGAATGGGCCTGGCCGGCGTGCTGGCCAGAAACTCGGCATTTTCATGTGGAGCTTTCGGGGCGTGCTGGGGCTTAGGGCGCTTGCCGTCGGGCATGGAAATTCTCTCCAATCAGGGTGCGTTTAGATTGTAGGCAGGGGCGGGCGCTGCGGCAACGCCTTTGGGGTGGTTGGCGTCGAATTGAATACGCGAGGGTGCTCCGGGGTTTGCCTGGGGGCAATCTTGCAGTTCACTGAATCAGGCGGCGATTGCAGATGAAAATACGCTTCGTGATTTTTGCTGGAGTGTTTGCGGTGGCTGCGATGACTTCCCCGCACGCGCGGGCCCAGGCGCCTGATGGGCCGATGATCCCGCAGCCGGGAGTGCCGATTCAGAAGGCGCCGCCGTCGCCGATCAAGGTCCGCACCGTGCTGGTGAATACGCCGGTGACGGTGAGGAATGAAAAAGGCGAAATGGTGCACGACCTGGAAGAATCGGATTTTCGGATTACCGATAACGGCGCGGCACAAAAGATTACGCATTTCAATTTAGGCGGAGATCCAATTTCGCTGGTGGTGGTAGTGGAGACGAGTTCGCGGATTTCGCCGATTTTGCCGCAGATTCGCAAGTCAGGAATCCTGATTTCGCAGACCGTGACGGGACCGACCGGCGAAGGCGCCATCGTGGGATTTGACGATGAGGTGAAGACACTTCTGGATTTTACGAACAGCGCCGATGCGATGGAAAAGACGATGTCTGGATTGAAGGAAGGATATTCCGGATCAAAGTTGTTCGATGCGATGTCCAAAGCGGTGGAACTTCTGAGCGGGAGGCCGGAAGTATCAGAGACGGAGTTGGGCCACCGGCGGGTGATGCTGGTGATTGCGGAAGCGCACGATTCGGGGAGCGAGGAGAAACTGGGCGAGGTGCTGCGACGGGCGCAACTGGCGAACATTACGATTTACACCGTGGGAATTTCGAGTATGAAAGCGGACTTGAAGAGGAAGCCCGAGTATACGGGGCCAACGCGAGCGACACCTGAAGGAACTTTTGGCATGCCGCCACCCCCAGGCACGATTCAAACGCCAACCACGGACGATAATGCGCACGCGCAAGGAGTGAATTTGTTGGCGCTGGCGGTTTGGGCGGTCTCGCACGCGAAGGATCAGGTTACGGCGCATCAACTGGAGATTGCAGCGGCGGCGACCGGCGGACTGCATGTCTCAACGTGGAAGGATCGTACGATCGAGAAAGTGATTGATGAGATGGGCGGGGAGCTGCACGCGCAGTACACGCTGACGTATACACCGAGCGGTGAGAACACCGATGGGTATCACGAAATCAGTGTGACGGTGTCGAAGGAGAAGGAGCGGGGATTGAAAGTACGCGCCCGGCCGGGGTATTACCTGGGAGTGCCGGGGAGTTAGAATGTCGCGCAGGAGCATTCCCAGAGCGGCTTATGGCTGATCGGGGCGACAATTTCAAGATTCGACTGGCGGCGAGCGCGGATATTCCGGCGCTGCGAGAGCTGATTGATACGTCAGTACGGGTTTTGCAGCGAGGGGATTACTCCGCGGAGCAATTGGAAGCGGCGCTGGGTACGGCGTATGGTGTGGACACGCAGTTGATCGCGGATGAAACGTATTATGCTGTGGAGGCAGTCAGCGCGTCTGGCGGGAAAGTGTTGGCGGCTTGCGGTGGGTGGAGCATGCGCAAGACGCTTTATGGCAGCGACCATGGTCCTTATCGCGACAACGCCATGCTCGATCCGGCGTGCGATGCAGCGAAGATCAGAGCGTTCTTTGTTCACCCGGAGTGGACGCGGCTCGGAATCGCGAGCTTGATACTGAAAACCTGCGAAGATGCTGCTTATGCACGCGGGTTCCGGCGATTTGAGATGGGCGCAACGCTGACGGGAGTTCCGATGTATGCCGCGCGGGGCTATGCAAAGGGCGAGCAGATTGAGGTGCCGCTGCCGAATGGGATGTCGCTGACGGTGGTGAGAATGGCGAAGAAGGTGGAATAGCGAGTCCACTTCTTTACGGTTAGCGCCAAATCTTTGCCACAGTGTCACCAATGGAGACGGCTCTCTTAGACGCAATACGCGAGGAAGTCCAGCAAGCTATGGCAGCATCGAGCACATCATCCCGGCCTACGTCGGGAGGGCGACCGGTAAGAATAGAATCAATACAACTTGTGAATTGGGTCTGTCGCAATACATTCCTTCTCTCCTCCAACCCGATTTTCTTTTTAGCTTTCTTTCCATGCTGCATTGGTTTGGACCGATTTAGTGCGTAGAAACAAAGTTCGGGGTGGACTTCGAAAATCCTTTTGCGTTGCTTGGATCTGCACAATATGTCCGCTTCTTGAATCTTTTGAAATAGGGCGTGGCACTGTTTGGATATGCCTATATTTTCGGGGGAACTTTGCTGGTTGGCGCGATGTGCCGTGGCGTAGTCGCGGACGTGGATTAGTGCTTGGCGGACTGGTGGACTAAAGACGGAACGTGCGCGTGGCTGACCTAGTAATTCCCGCGCTATTCGGTCACAACTTCTACCCCCATGCACGGCAACCTCAAGCAACCCAATGGGAATGTCAACGGCAACCACCACGGGCTGGTATGTGGATTCCAGTACACCACGAAGACTATCAAATCGATTCGAAGCACAGTTCCCACTTTGCAGCTCCAGAAAAACTGCGAACCAACCGTTCTTGCAACCATCAACGCCTGCTACGTAGCTCATGGAAGAAATTGTACAGCTAGGCGAGTTGGTGCCAGAAGGCGGCTTCGCGGGAGGCTAGCAGCGCGTCTTTGCGGGCGTTCCAGCGGAGAAAATGTGGGGTGCGGGTGTGCGCGGTATGGCTCTCGCGCGCTCCCCAAACTTCATGGAGAAGGAAAGCGCCGGGCTGGTCGACGCAACCATGAAGATCAAATCGCAGGCAGCCTTCTTCCTTGCGCGACGGCGCGATGAGCGCGCGAAGCTCGGCTTCGAGGAGGATGTGCTGCCCTTCCTTGGCGCGGAGGGTGACGACCAGGGTAACCGCGTTTTTCGGGAGTTTACTGACGGTTGCGCCGTGAGAACGCCGCCGGGCTGACCGCTTCGGAGCTTTGCGGGGTTTCCGTTTGGGCATGTCGGCGGCGATTGTACTCCAAACAGTTTTAATGGCAAGGAGAACTGGAACGCCGGGCGGGGCCACCGGAGGGTAGCCGCTACGCTGGTGTACCGGCGTGAATTGCGGGTTATTTCTGGTCGGCGTCTTTGCGGCCGGCGTTCAGGCTGTCGAAGTTCAGGAGGGTGTTGAGCACCAGGGAGTAAGTGTTCTCTGTTTCGCCGCGGTAGACGGGGTTAATGGAGAAGAGGACGACGTGCCCGGAACCGCTGGGCACATCGAGAACGGCGGGATGCTGGGCGATTTCGTTGCCGTTTTCGACGAGACCGGAGATGAGCAGATCCTTGGAGTCGGCGTAGCGCAGAATGACGCGTGCCCGGTTAGCCGGAGGGATGACGCGGGGATTGTTAAAGCTCTGATCATCGGTTGGCTGAGGAGCTTCCCAAAGTTCTTTCTCCGGCTCGTCTGGGACATCGGAAGCGGGGCGGCCGATTACGAAATCGGGGTCGTCCTTGGTACCGCGTCCGGTCGGCCGCGTTTTCATCTCCGGACCAAGATGCCGGCGGCGAGAGCCAAGAATGCTGGTGACAGAGAAGATGGGGCCGTTGTCACAATACGCGGACACTTTTTCGTCGTAGCCATAGGCGATCGGGCTAGCGGCGTCGACGAGGCGCGTGCCGACAATGGAGCCAACAATCTTCAGCTTTTCGGAGTTGTTCGAAGTGACTCCACTGGCCAATCCGATGACTACCGCGAACCGCGAGGTGTCAGTTGCGGTCAGCAGGACGCCGCCGTTCCGCACAAAATTTTGCAGCTTGGCGACGCCATCCCAACCGAGGCCGGGACGCATATCGGACGTCGAGTCATTCTTGCCCACCAGGTTAGGTGTTTCGGGCGTATTCAACCAAGGTAGGGGGTTTCCCCACGTGGTCGGTGTGCCTTGTACGATGGTGTTCGGGTTGGAGTTTTCGTTGACGGGCGGAAAGAGGATCACATCGTACTTGGCGTTTAAGTCAGAAATTTTGGCAAGCGCCTGGGTGCTCATGTAGTCGTATGGAATTTGCAGGTTGTCGAGGGCGAGGCGCCACCAGCCTTCGGATTGCGTGCTGATCCAGGTGTGGGCATAGGCGATGCGCGGGACGCGGACGGGATGCGTTTTGACGCTGGGAGTAGAGACGAGCGCCACTACGTGCAAACCGAGAGTTTTCGTGGCGGCATCCAGATCGGAGCGGCTAACGCCGTGGATTAGGAAAGTGCCGCGGGAGAATTTATGTTCGCCAGATTGAAAGGGCTCTTCCGCTGCGTCGATGGACGCCTCTTTCAGGCGATAGCGGAGTGAAGCGAGCGCGGGCTCGGCATGATTGTCGATCGCGAACACGGTGCCTTCGCCTTGGACGCCGCCGAAAGGGTGGAGTTCCGTGACGCGCTCCATCGGAACCGTGAGAACTTTGGGGTCGGTGACGCGAGTAACCTGCACGCCGAAGAGTTCGCCAAAGGTCCAGGCAGTGTCATCGTAAGGAGTGGTCTGAGAATCCTCGGGGCTCCAGTATTGGTAGTCGAGCAACGCGTCGGCTACGCGGGAATAGGGCTGATCCATTCGAATAACGTAACTGCCTACGGGAAAATCGCGGGAGGTTGGCGCCGCAGGTTTAGGTTTTTCCTCGGCGTCGCTTGCTTTGCCGGATTTCTTTTCTTTCTTTACGGGGAGAGTCACCTGGAATGCGCTAGTGGAGCGTGAAATCTCTACGTGTTGCTTGAGCATGATGCGCAAAAGATCGGCCTGCACGCTGGCGCGAGGATCGTCGGCGGGCAAAACGTAGGCGGCGGGGCCTTCGGCCGAGGGTTTTTGGATGGAGCGCTTCCCTTTCAGGTAGAAATTCTTTAGGAACAACCGCTTGTTCTCGTTGAAATAGTGGAGGGAGGTGAGCAAGCCGGTTTCTTCGTAATTGTTGTTGTTGCGCTGCGACCACAATGCTTTGGGAAACGGCGGATTGGGCCGGAACCAGGTGCGGGCATATTCGTCGGGTTGCAGCGTCCGCTCGCGTGTGTCGGCGCCGCCATTGCCGAACGTTTCATAAAGGCGGCTGATGCCATTGTGCATCGCGGCGAGAAACATCAGGTAGCCGGGGGACCAGGTATCGAAATCGCCGTGGGTGAAGACACCAGGCATGCCGAATCTGGTCAAGTCCGCCACATTGCGCGCGCCAATCATTTGCCACTCATCGACAAGGATCGGATCGACCCACGCGTTGTACGGGCCGTCGCCGACAGTGTTGTCGTAAAGATAGGGGACGGATTCGTGGAGGTCGTGGAGCACCTGGGCATTCCAGCCGAGGTAGGTGTTCAAGACGTTTTGCGTGAGCTTGAGCGTCATGGCCATGGCATCGCGGTTGTTGTCGTGTGCGACATATTTGCCCCAGTAGATGAGCGGCGGATAGAAATCTTTAGGGTGGGCGAGGTGCCATTTGTAGAGATCGACCATCCGGTCGCGGCCGTCCACTTCAACTACGGGAGTGATGAGTGTGATGACGCCGTCGCGAATATCGCGGACATAGGGACTTTCGTCGACGGCGAGACGGTAAGCCAGCTCCATCAAGGCGGTCGGCGCGCCGGTTTCAGGGGAGTGGATTGTGCCGGTGATGTAGTAGACAGGAACGGATTCGGCGACGAGTTTGTCGGCTTCGGAATCGTCGAGATGGATGGTGCGCGGGTCGGCAAGTTTTGCCAGGCGCTGGCGATTCTGCTCGAGGTTTTTCAGGTTGCCTTCGGAAGAGACGGCGACGGCGATCATTTCGCGGCCTTCTTCGGTGGTGCCGATGGAGACTACTTTCACGCGCGGCGTGGCTTTTTCGAGAAGGCGCATGTACTTGTACACGTCTTCGGCGTACGGAAGGATGCCGGGAGCGCCAGCTACGTCGCGGAGGACGACTTCGGGCGTGGGAACGGATTTGCTCGCGGGGAGATAGTCGACGAGGGGTGAGGAGAAATAGGGCGCGGTGGTGTATTTGCGAATCTTGGCGGTGTAAGCCTCGTCGATGGGTTGCTTGGGGTCGCGTGCCGGAGGAGTTTCGCCGTCGGCTAAAGCGACGCCGCTCGTTGCCAGTGTGGTGAAGAGAAGCAGAATGAGTCCCACCCAGGACTTGTGGCCCATGAAATCTCCTTTATAAAAGCGAACGCAGGATTTTAACTCATCGCTGGTGGAAGAATGAAATCCAGCTTTCCCGTATCTACTTGCAAAAGGCAATCGCCGTGGCGATCAAGCGAAGAGTCCGCTCCAAGGATTAGCCCGCGTTACGCAATTGGACGCGGGCCGGAAGCATTCGAGGTACGAAAAATTGCGGCTAGCGGGCGGGATAAAAGGCCAGGCAGACGGGACTGGGGACTCCTTCGGTGCTCGAGACTTGCGAGAGAGCGCCAGTTGCGGGATCGATGCGGAAAGTCACGATGTACTCGGAGTATTGGTTTTCGGCGAGGAGGAATTGGCCGGAGGGGTCGAGGGCGAAGTGGCGGGGTTCTTTGCCCAGGGTGGAGTAGTCTCCAGCCGACCGGAGCTTGCCGGTGGCAGTATCGACGCTGAACACGCCGATGGCGTCGTAGCCACGGTTGGATGCGAAGAGCCATTTGCCACTAGGATGGATGGCGATTTCAGCGGCGTCGTTGCGGCCTTGGAAATCCGGGAAAAGCATCCGCACTCCGCCAAGGTACCCGAATACGCCATGATCCGGAGCGTAAGCAAACTCGGTGACGGTCGAATCGAGTTCGCTAAGGACGTAAAAATGGTGTCCATCGGGTGAGAACACAGCGTGACGCGGTCCCGCGCCAGCCTCGAGAGGCCTAAGGAACGGCTTGTTCAGTGTCAGCGTGCCTTTGGTGGCATCGAAGCGGTAGCTAAGGATTGCGTCTAGCCCGAGGTCAGCGACAAAGACAAAGCGATTGTCGGGAGAAGATTCGATCCAATGTGCATGGGGACCTTCTTGGCGCTCTTTATTGGGGCCGAGCGGGCCGGCGTCTTTAGCGGCGGAGGTGTGTTCGCCGAGTTTGCCATCGGGGAGGATTGGGAAGACGACTACGTTACCGGAGGTGTAGTTGGCGGCGAAAAGATATTTGCCGGTTTTGTCGAAGGAGAGATGGCAGGGATCCTCGCCGAGGGCGGGCAGTTGGTTGAGGAGCGTGAGCTTGGCGGATTTGGCGTCGATGGAGAAGGCGCTGATGGAGCTTTGCTTGCCGGATTCGTTGGCGGCGTAGGCCCATTTGCCGTTGGGATGAATCACGAGCCAGGAGGGATTGGATGTTTCCGCGGCGAGGCCGCGGGGAGTGAGCTTGCCTGTCGCGGCGTCAAATTCAAAGGCATAGATGCCTTTGCTGTCGGTTTTGTCGGTGTAGGTGCCGACGAAGACTAGTAGTTTCTGATCCGGCGTTTGCGGATAGACCGGAAGTATTGCCAGCAAGCAGAGAAAAACGAAAACAAAGAAGCGGTTTGTGATTTTCATGGGCTTGTAGTGTAGCGCGGGAATAGCGGTTGAGGAAAAGGGGGATTTAACACAGAGGTCACAGAGAAAAGTACAGACAAGAGCGTCTGTGCCACGATCGATAGATTGCGATTTGCCGTACGCCGGAAGAGCGCTGGCATAAAAGCCAGCGCTACAGGTGGATGAGATTACTTCTTCGCTTCCTCGTCTTCTTCCTGGAGGACGGCGGCGGCGGCTACGGAGTCGTCGTCGTCGAGGCGGAGCAGGCGGACGCCCTGGGTGGAGCGGCCGGCTTCGCGGATTTCGTTGGCGTGGACGCGGATGACCTTGCCGTGTTCCGTGATGATCATGACGTCGGACTCTTCGGTGACCTGGAGAGTGGAGACGACATAACCGTTGCGGTCGGTGGTCTTCATGTTGACGACGCCCTTGCCGCCGCGCGAGGTGATGCGGTATTCGGCGAGAGCGGTGCGCTTGCCGTAGCCCTTTTCGGCGACGGTTAGCATGAGCGTGGTGAGCGAGTCCTTGATGTCCTCGTTTTCGAGTTCCTCAAGGTTCTGGGTCGTTTTCTTGCGTTCCTTGGCGATGATTTCGAAGTCTGGCTGGACGGCGTCCATGCTTACGACGTAGTCGTCTTTGGCCAGGTCCATGCCGTTCACTCCCCCGGCGTTGCGGCCCATCGGGCGAACTTCTGTTTCACGGAAGAGGATGGCCTGGCCTTCGTGGCTGGCGAGGAAGATCATCTGCTTACTGTCTGTGAGCTTGGCGCCGATGAGCTCGTTGTCAGCCTCGAGATTGATGGCGATGATGCCGGTGGAACGAGGGTTGGAGAATTCCGTTAGGGCCGATTTCTTTACCGTGCCGTCTTTCGTGGCCAGGAAGACGAAGCGGCCTTCTTCCTCGAGATTTGTGGCAGCGACAAGCGCGGTGAGCTTTTCGTCTTCCTGGAATTTCACGAGACTCGAGATGGCTTTTCCGCGCGTTGCGGCGGCAGCTTCGGGGAGTTCGTAGACTTTCAGCCAGTAGACGCGGCCCTTGGAGGTGAAGAGCAGGATGTAGCTGTGCGCCGAGGCGACGAAGAGATGCTCGACGAAGTCCTCTTCTTTGGTTTTGGCGCCGATGCGGCCCTTTCCGCCGCGCGACTGGTGGCGGTAGATTTCGGCGGGCGTGCGCTTGATATAGCCGGCATGGCTGACCGTGATGAGTTGGTCGGTGTCGGCGATGAGATCTTCGAGCTTGATTTCATCGACCTTGTCCACGATTTGCGTGCGGCGGTCGTCGCCGTAGGCTTTGTGGACTTCGCGCAGCTCACCGGTGATGACTTGCTTGAGCTTTTTGTCGCTGGCGAGGATTTCACGCAACTCGGCGATCAGATCGCGGATGGACTTCAATTCCTTGATGATTTCGTCGATGGAAAGCTGTGTGAGGCGATGCAACTGCAGTTCGAGGATGGCATCGATCTGCGCGTAGCTAAGCGTGAGAGAGTTGCCGCGGCCGGCCGTTTCGATTTCCGCTGCGCCGACGAAGCGATACTTGCGGCCGTCGAGTTTCACTCCTTCGAGCTTTTTCGACTTGCCGTTTTCGGTGATCGTGACTTCCTGTTCGCTGAAATACTTGAACAGGTTTTCCTTGGCTTCGACGCGGCTGCCGCTGCCACGGATGACGCGGATCACGTTGTCGAGGTGATCGAGCGCGATCTGGTAGCCGACCAGGATGTGTTCGCGCTCTTCGGCCTTGCGAAGTTCGAAGATGGTGCGGCGGCGAACCACTTCCATGCGGTGTTCGATGAAGAGCTTAATCAGGGGAATGAGGCCCAGTTCGCGCGGCTGGCCGCCGACGATGGAGAGCAGGATCATGCCGAAGGATTCCTGCATTTGGGTGTGCTTGAAGAGATTGTTGAGAATAAGCTGGGACTCTTCGCCGCGCTTCAACTCGACGACGATGCGCATGCCTTCGCGTGATGATTCGTCGCGCACGTCGGAGATGCCTTCGATTTTCTTGGTCTGGACGAGTTCGGCGATGCGCTCGATGAGACGCGCCTTGTTGACCTGATAGGGGATCTCGGTGATGACGATATTTTCGCGGTCCTTGGTGGCTTCTTCGATGGCGGCTTTGGCGCGCATGATAAAGCTGCCGCGGCCGGTGCGATAGGCGGCTTCGATGCCTTCCCTGCCCGCGATGTAGGCGCCGGTGGGAAAGTCCGGGCCGGGGACGATCTTCATTATTTCTTTCAGGGTGGCGTCTGGCTTTTCGATCAGGAGAATGGCGGCATCCACGATTTCGCGTAGATTGTGCGGAGGAATATTGGTGGCCATCCCGACGGCGATGCCGCTGGCGCCGTTTACAAGAAGATTTGGAATGCGCGACGGCAGGACGACAGGTTCTTCGCGGGTCTGGTCGAAGTTGGGGATGAAGTCGACGGTTTCTTTTTCGAGGTCCGCGAGAATGTCTTCCGTGATCTTGGCCAGGCGCGCTTCGGTGTACCGCATGGCCGCCGGGGGATCGCCGTCGACAGAGCCGAAGTTACCCTGGCCGTCGATCAGCGGGTAACGCATGTTGAAGTCCTGCGCGACGCGGACGAGGGCGGGATAGATTACGGCTTCACCGTGTGGGTGATAGTTGCCGGAAGTGTCGCCGCAGATCTTGGCGCATTTGCGGTAACCGCGACTGGAGGCGAGACCGAGGTCGTTCATGGCGACTAGAATGCGGCGCTGGACAGGCTTGAGGCCGTCGCGCACGTCGGGAAGCGCGCGGGCGATGATGACGCTCATCGCATAGTCGAGATACGACTTGCGCATTTCGGCTTCGATATCGATGGGAAGGAGTATTGATGTGTTCTGCTCGTCTGCCATGTGTCCTCAGCCTTCGCTCTTTATGGTCCTGCGGTAATGCATGCCAAAACTTGATTCAGCGATTCGCGCGTTCGAGTGCGAATGCTTTAACGGTGTCGAAGGCGTCCGCAGCGTTGGTGAATCGCCTTGCTGCAAACTCTGCTTCGATCAAGTGCAAGAATGCGTCGCACTCTGCTTGATCGTTAAAACTGATAGCCACGCCGCCTTCGTTGTCCGGCGCGGAGGTGGAAATCGCGCGAAATTCGCTGACGCTCAGTCCGCGCAATCCTGGCAATGTTGTCCAGCCTAACTGGTACATCATCGTTTCCGTGCTTACCTCGCCGGCCGCTCTGGAGACAGGCCACTACACGTCGTGCTGAACGTTGCGAAAACCCTCAGGCCTGAAGGCCTGAGCTACAGCTCATACAACTCAGATATCGAGGTTGACGACTTCGAGGGCGTTGTCCTCGATGAATTTGCGGCGCGCTTCGACGTTTTCACCCATGAGCGTCGTGAAAATATCTTCGGCGGCGACAGCATCCTCGAGCTTGACCTGCAGCAGCGTGCGGGTGTCCGCGTTCATGGTGGTTTCCCACAACTGCTCGGCGTTCATTTCGCCCAAGCCCTTGAATCGGGTGATGGTGAAGTCTTTTTTGGCGTCTTCCATGACGTAGTTGAGAACGTCGGTGGCCTTTTCCCTAGTGACCTTCGTGCCGTTGCGCGCGACCGTGAACGGAGGATGGTTGAATTCCTCGATCTGCTTGGCGAGGACGCGGAGGCGCTTGTACTCGGCCGTCGAGGCAACGGCCCAACCGATTTTCTGGTTGTGCGGAAGACCAAACTGAATTTCGTAGAGGCTGTGCTCCTCGTCGAAGGCGATCTTGCCTTCGAGCTTGAGTTTCGACTTCTCGATCTCCTTGAGAAGTTTCTCGAGAGCCTTCTTGTCCTCGAAATCCGTTTTCTTCTCGAGGCCACTTTCCGCGAGGATTTCGACGAGGCCAGGTTCTCGCAGGCGGCGGCCCAGTTTGGCCGCGGCGGCATCGTATTCCTGAACATTCAAGAGGAAGGTGGTGAGGCGAGCGCCTTCAAGATTTACGCCCTCCTTGGCTTTCACAATGTGATCTTCGGTGGCGCGCTTCATGAGTTCGCGGGCAAACTCGCGATCGTCGCGGATGTAGCGCTCGGTCTTGCCGCGCTTGACTCGGTAGAGAGGCGGCTGGGCGATGTAGACGTGGCCGCGTTCGATGAGCTCCTTCATGTGGCGGAAAAAGAAGGTGAGTAGCAGTGTGCGGATGTGCGAACCGTCGACGTCAGCGTCGGTCATGAGAATGATTTTGTGGTAGCGGAGCTTGCCGGCGTCGAAATCGTCCTTGCCGATGCCGGTGCCGAGCGCGGTGATGATGGCGCGGATTTCTTCGTGGCCCAGCATTTTGTCGTAGCGGGCCTTTTCGACGTTAAGAATTTTGCCCTTGAGGGGAAGAATGGCCTGGTATTTGCGATCGCGGCCCATTTTTGCCGAACCGCCGGCCGATTCGCCCTCGACGACAAAGAGTTCGCAGCGAGCCGGGTCACGTTCCTGGCAATCCGCCAACTTCCCGGGCAGGCCGCTCGAATCCATCGCGGATTTGCGGCGGGTTAGCTCGCGGGCTTTGCGGGCGGCTTCGCGGGCACGCGCGGCGTCAATGCACTTCCCGATGATGCGGCGTGCCACGGTGGAATGCTTGTCGAACCAGTCGCCGAGCTTTTCGTTGACGAGTTGCTCGACGTCGCCCTTGATGTCGCTGTTCAGCTTGCCTTTGGTCTGGCCTTCGAACTGGGGTTGCGGCAGGCGGACGCTGACAACAGCGACCAGGCCTTCGCGGACGTCGTCGCCGGAAATGGTCACTTCGTCTTTCTGTTCCTTCAACATGCCAGCGTTGGAAGCGAAATTATTGATGGTGCGCGTGAGGGCGGAGCGAAAGCCGGAGAGATGCGAGCCACCGTCGACGGTGTTGATGGTGTTGGCAAAGGAAAAGACGTTTTCGCCGTAGGTGTCGTTGTACTGCAGGGCGATTTCGATTTCGACGTTGCCCTTTTTGCCTTCCATATAAATTGGGGAATCGTGGAGGGAGGTCTTACCACGGTTGAGGTGCTTGACGAATTCGGCGATGCCACCGGTAAAGCGGAATTCGGCGGATTTTTCGGAACGCTCGTCGTTGAGCGTGATCTTCAGACCCTTATTGAGAAAAGCGTATTCGCGGAGGCGGGTGGCCAGCGTGTCGTAGCTAAAAACGGTTTTTTCGAAGATGCTGGGATCTGGATGAAACGTGACCTTGGTACCAGTCTTGCGGGTCTTGCCGGTCTGCTTCAGCTTGGAGGTGGGCTTGCCCTTTTCGTAGGACTGCTCCCAGACGGCGCCATCACGCTGAATTTCGAGCTCAAGCTCATCGGAGAGAGCGTTGACGACGGAAACGCCGACGCCGTGCAGACCGCCGGAAACTTTGTAGGTGTCGCTGTCGAATTTGCCGCCAGCGTGAAGAACGGTCAGGACGACTTCAGCCGCGGGACGCTTTTCGGTGGCGTGCATGTCAACAGGAATGCCGCGGCCGTTGTCGATCACGGTTACGGAATTGTCGGCGTGAACAGTGACGTTGACTTCATCAGCGTAGCCGGCCATCGCCTCGTCGACGGAGTTGTCGACGACTTCCCAGACCAGGTGATGGAGGCCCATTTCGCCGGTCGAGCCGATGTACATGGCTGGGCGCAGCCGAACGGCTTCCAGGCCGCCGAGGACTTTAATGGATTTCGCGTCGTACTGGTGTCCGCTCTTAACCACCGGTGTTTCTTTATCGCCCATTTGCTCTCCTGACGTGCAAGCCTGCGGCAATCGAGCCGCGCGGAACGGCGCTCTCCACACAGAGAGAGTTCCGTCAATGACCGTTCAAAACAGTTTTTGCGAAGCAAGGAAAGGCGTGATGTCTGTATTCTGCAACCGTCGCCTCACCCTTTGGCTGCGATCCCACTGGGCCAGATCGGAGCTCGTAGGGCTTCCTGCTTCATCCCATCCCGCGATCCGGGACGTGGCGAAGACTTATGTTCTCCAGGGTGCGAGACCTGCTCCTGGCGCGGAGCGTTCATGGTCCAGCGGTCCTGGCGGACGTGTCGATGGGGGGAAGTATGACCGATCGACAACACTTAAATTTTACTGGAAAAGGGGGATATTCTCAAGCGGGAGGATTGGGGTTGTGGATAAATAAGTGTAACTAATTCAATGATTTAGAATTCTTTGGCAGGCCGGACTTTCGATTCAAACTGGTCTGGTTCGGGAGTGAAATCCGATCTGGCGTTTGGGAGGGATTGGGGTTTCTAGCATCTGGCGGAGAGTGGCAAAAACGGCATGGAATTTGGAATCGTAACGCTTTTCCATTTCAGCGATCTTGCGGCGCAGGTCTTCGTGAGTGGCGAGCATGGCGCGGAGTTGGAGGAATGCGCGCATGATGGCGATGTTGACCTGCACAGCGCGATCACTATGAAGAACACTGGAAAGCATGGCGATGCCATGTTCCGTGAAAGCGTGCGGAAGATAACGGCGACCGCCGCGCCCCTCCTTGTTTGAGATTGCAAATTGTGATCTCAAAACCTCGGCATCCTTCCTCATGAGTTGGAACATAAAGTCCTTGGGAAATCGGTTGTAATTACGGCGAACCGCCTGATTCAGATTTGACGTTGTGACGCCGTAGAGTTGGGCCAAATCGGAGTCAAGCATCACCCGCGTTTTGCGAAGAAAATAAATCCTGTGGCTAATTGCGGAAGCAGGAAGAATCGCGGCAGTGGGAGCTTTTGCCATGGGAGTGAAGACTTTTGAGGTTCCAGAGTGGAACCTCAAAACAAGAGGACTCTATAACAAGACTATTAGATAATCAAGTAGCTAACACTTCGTTCTTCGCGGTGAGGTTTGGAGAGATCGCACAGAAACGCTTGCCTCAGATGCGCATGGGCATGATGACGTAGCGGTAGCGATAGCTTTCGTCGGCGAGGGGACGCATCTGGCCGGCGGATTGTTCGTCCTTGAGTTCGATGCTGATGGGACCGTCGGCCGCGGCGGCGAGAAAATCGAGCATATAGCTGGAGTTGAAGCCGATGGCGATGTTGTCGCCCTTGTAATCCTTGTCGATGGTTTCTTTCGCTTCGCCGTATTCGGGGCTGGAGGCGGAAATTTCCACGCCTTCGCTGGAAACGGCAAGTTTTACGGCATGCGAGCGCTGGTCGGCGAGTTGCGAGACGCGGCGAACGGCGTCGCTGAGTTCGGCGCGCTCGAGGACCACGGTCTTGTTATTTTCGCGGGGAAGAACCGCTTCGTAGTTCGGGAACTGGCCGGTGAGAATGCGGGAGATTAACAGGCGATGGCCGACCTGGAAGAAGAGATGGCTCTCGTCTTTTGCGAATTCCAAATGGGCATCGGAGCCAGCCGCGGAGGAAAGTTTTTCGACTTCGTCCATGGCTTTCTTGGGGATCAGAACGCGCACTTCACCGTTGAGACCGGCGAGTTTTTGGTCGGTCTCCGCAAGCGCCAGTCGATGGCCATCGGTGGCCACCATGGCCAGCGTATCGGGCTTCAGAATGAGCAGGCCGCCATTGAGGGTGTACCGGGACTCTTCCATGGAAATGGCGAATTTTGTTTTGGCGATCAGGCTTTCGAGCACCAAGGCGGGGAGCTTGACCAGGATGTGGGGCATCGCGGGCAGAGCGGGGAAATTCTCCTTGGCCATGCCAACGAGCTTGTATTTCTTTTTGTCGCTGACGATTTCGATCCAATGATTGTCGAGTAGCTTGAACTTGATTTCGCCTTCGGGGAGGAGTCGGACGAGTTCAAGAAGTTTCTTGGCGGGGATGGTCCCGGCGCCTTCTTTTTTGACCTTGGCTTCGCAGGAAGTGCGCACGCTGAGCTCAAGATCGGTGGCGGTAATCGTAACGCGGCTGCCTTTAGCCTCCACCAAGAGATTCGAAAGAATGGGAATCGTGGTCTTCCGCTCTACTACGCCTTGCGTTGTAGTGAGTTCATTGAGCAGCGCGGACTTGGTTACGCTGAATTCCATGGATTGACTTTCCTCACGTGCGGTACCGGTTGCCGTCATGTGGCTTTCCCCCGCTGAAATAACCCACTGACGTACTGTACTCGCTTTTCTGCCAAGTATAAAGTGCACAGGCGGCCTTTAGACTGTGGAAATGCGGCGGTCTGAGGATTTCTTGCATTGCGTGTGAGGGCTGGAGAAATGAGAATTTTCACAGAACAAGAGCTTTCACAAAAGCTGTCAAAGAAAATTACACTAATTAGGCTTGTTGTTGTGATGAGCGCTGTGAATTGGTGGAAAACGCAGCGGCGTAAAGCCCTGGCTGTGTTTTCGGGTAGGCGTGTTCGGTGGATATGCGTGGAAGGGTTCGGAAAAAACAGAGGAATAGGCACTTCCGAGATAGCGGCATATTTTGTATCCACAAACCATCCTCGATATTCCCTCGCGATGTTCACACGTTGCCAACAGGGTTTCCGTGTGACGAAAACTGGCGCGAGGCATCCCACTCAGTAGAACTTCAAACAGATATCCACAGAAAGTTCTGTCCAGGTTTAGTGCTGGCGGGATATTTCTCACGTAAAGGAGAGACAAAGGATGTCCACTGTTTTAATTACGGGGGCGAATCGCGGACTGGGTTTGGAATTTGTGCGGCAATACGCGGCTGATGGATGGGATGTACTCGCAACTTCCCGCAATCCGGAGAAGAGCGAGGAATTGCAGCAACTGAAGAAGAAGAACAATAAGGTAGCCTTGCAGGCCCTGGATGTGGCCAGCGGTAAATCCATCGAAGCACTCGCGCACGCACTTGGAGGCCGCGCGATAGATTTGCTGATCCTGAACTCAGCCATATATACGCGAAAAGGCAACAAGATTGGTGAGATTGATTTCGATGCATGGCGAGAAGCTATTGAAACTAATCTGTTGGGGGCAGTCCGGGTAGCCGAAGCACTGCTTGCGAATGTTGCCGCCAGCAAACGAAAACAAATTGCAGCAATCAGCACGGGAATGGGCTCGATGCAGGCGTTGAAATCCACCATCAGTTTTGGCGCAGTTTATCAGTACAGGACGAGCAAGGCGGCTTTGAACATGGCGATGTCCATCCTGGCCAAGGAACTGGAACCGCGGGGGATCGGCGTGGTGATCTTCGATCCTGGGTGGGTGCAGACGGACATGGGAGGCGCGAACGCAGCCTTGACGCCGCAGGAGAGCATTGGAGGCATGCGTAGGGTGCTGGCCGGTGATCCGATGAGTTTAACCGGGAAATTTGTGGGCTACGACGGCGGCACACGGTCGTGGTAATCGGAGATTTAGGGATTTAACTACGCGCAAGAATAAAAGGCCCGCTATTTCATTCGGCGGGCCCTTCACTTTCTGGATAAATGCAGATGCTATTGCAGGGCGTCCATCAGCCGCGTGATGGTGCGATTGAGTTCCTTGTCGGAGCGGCGGAGTTCTTCGATTTTGTTGATCGAGTGAAGGACGGTGGTGTGATGCTTACCGCCGAACTGCCGGCCGATTTCCGGGAGCGACGCAGTGGTGAGCTGCTTGACGATGTACATCGCCACCTGGCGCGGGAAAGCGATGGCGCGAGTGTTGCTGCGGACCTTAAGGTCCTGCTCGCGCAGGTTGAAATGCTCGCTGACGCGCTTCTGGATCAGGTCGATGGTGACGCGCTTTTCCTGCGACGCGATGATATTGCGAAGAACCTGCTGCGCGGTGGTGAGCGAGACAATGGTACCGGTGAGCGAAGCGTAGGCCATCAGGCGCGTGAGAGCGCCCTCAAGCTCGCGCACGTTGGACTTAATGGCACGGGCGATGTACTCCGCCACGTCGTCAGGCAAATGGAAGCGATCATTCTCCGCCTTCTTCTGGAGAATCGCGATTTTCGTTTCCAGGTCGGGCGGCTGAATATCGGCAATCAAGCCCCATTCGAATCGCGAACGCAGGCGCTCTTCGATCGAGTTTATGTCCTTCGGCAGGCAGTCCGAGGAAATCACGATCTGCTTCTGTTGCTCGTAGAGGGCGTTGAAAGTGTGGAAGAACTCTTCCTGGGTGCGTTCTTTTCCGGCGATGAACTGGATGTCGTCCACAAGAAGCACATCAACGGTGTGGAAACGATCGCGGAAGCTGATCATGCGATCGAAGCGCAGGGAGTTAATAACCTCGATGGTGAATTTTTCAGCGCTCACGTAGCTCAGGCGCATGGCCGGATTCCGCTTCTTGATGGTATGCCCGATGGCATGCATCAAGTGGGTCTTGCCCATGCCCACGCCGCCGTAAAGGAAAAGCGGGTTGTACGCCTTGGAGGGCTGCTCTGCCACCGCGCGGGAGGCCGCGTGCGCGAACTCATTGGATTTGCCGACGACGAAGGAGTCGAACGTGTAGCGCGTATTCAGTTGATGATCGCTGCTTTCAAAATCCAGCTTGGCCTGCTTGGTGCCGTTGACGGCGGGAGCGGCCTGCACGGGTTCTTCCTCGGTGCAGACGTACTGCACTTTCATCTGAGGGGTACCCATCTGGTGAAAAACAGCTTTTACAATTTCGCCGTAGGTGCGGGTGAGCACTTGGCGAAAAACGGTACTGGGAATCTGGACGTAGAGGGTGTCCCCTTCCGCGCGGTTGAGCCGGGTAGGCTGAAACCAAGTGGAATAGGTGTTGATGCTGACCCTGGATTTAATCAAATCGAGGAACTTATCCCAGAGATTCTGCACTTCTTTTTCACGGCCAATTTGGGTAGCTGTCGTCATCAGGAAAAGCCAAACCTATACCATTTCCACAGGTGTGTAAAAACTGTGGAAAGCCAATTTCGCCCTAATTCTTCAAGCCTTGGAGTTCTTTCCCGCGCCGGAACGATTGGTCGTTGCCCCTGTGGACCCGCGCGGTCCTTTCAGACCTGCTGAACCAAGCACCATTGCTTTCAAACTGCGTTGGATTCTCGCGCACTGTTCCGGTGGGAGCAAGCGAAAAGTGCGCGAAGGGGTTCAACGAAGTTCACATACCATGCACAACTTTTCCACAAGCACAGGAATAGTGCAAGTGCTAAGAAATTCGCAAATATTGCCCGAGAAAATCACGGTTTACGCGAGGCGGAAAATGTGATTGCACTGTTTCTGTGCAAAGCGACCTGAGGAAAACGCGGTGAATTTTGATCAAGGTTTTCGATCCGGCCGGGCGAATTCATAAACTCCGAGCGGATCGGAACCGATAAGCAAGCGATCTTCCTCGACAAGGAGCACGTTGGCTTCGATGCGCGCTCCGTCCTTGGTGTAAATCTGGTACTCGGAACGCCGGTTTCCCTCCTTGTCGAAATGAAGCAGAGTGTTGTGCAACGCGAGCCAGAGGTCGCCGCTGACAGGATCCACGCCGAACGCGGTGAGGATGGGCCGGAGGGACGGAGGTTCAGTACGTTTTTCCTGGTGCTCAATTTCCCTGCGGCGGGCGCGAGCCTCGGAAAACGCATCGATACTTGTAAACTGAAAATCCTGTTTGGCGAAACCGAACCGGTCGTACTGGCGGACCAGTGACTCGGGCAGGTAGGTGTATCCGTAATAGATATGGCCGTCGGGATCGGACGCCAGCCGGCCTATGCTCACGTAGCGGTTGAGGTCATTGCGCTCCGAGAGTTGTTCGGGGTCGCCAAATTCGCGCACTACCCGGCCATTCTGGCCAAACACGGTGACAAGGTGGAGACCCCGCGGCGCGGTCACCGCCACTTCTCCTTCGGGGAGCGCCGCCAGCGAGGTGGGGGAGTTAAATTGGATCGAGCGAAGCAGGGTGCCCGCGGGAGAAAAGACGTTGACGAGATTGTAGCCACGATCCGCGACGTAGAGATTGCCCTGGGCATCGACGTCGCAGTCCTCGCCAAATGAAATCGGTGGATGCCCGGCGTTATCGGAGGCGGGGGAAGCAAGAGGCGCGCCGAGGACGGTCAACTGCTTCTCCTTGGCATCAAAAACCGCGATGCCAACATTGGGGGAAGCTAGAAGATAGTATTTGCCGTCCCGCCCATGGCGAAGGGCGCGAAGCCCCGGTCCGATGGACGGGAAGACCCTGCGGCGGGCCATGAGTTGATCGTCCACTTCTGAGGCTGCGGAAGCCAGCGCGAGAGCGAGGACACAAGTAGCCGCCGCGGCGGCGAGGAATTTTCCAATTTTCCAGTGCATTGTCGTTCAGATTACCGCATGCGCTCCGTGGTTGCCTCTATATTTGACAAGTTGCCGCGAAGTTGCAGAAAAGCCGAAACGATCAATCAATGCGTAGGCGGAGACGCTCGATGGATTTGGCTAGGAGGCGGCCGGCTTCGTTGCGCGGAGCGGCCTCGTCCGTTTCGATCACCACCGCGTTCATCTGAATGTCGCCGGTAGCCACTTCGAAGCGCGCGGGCAGGCCGTCCAGGAATTTCTTGACGATACCCGCTCGGTCCATGCCAATCACACCGTCGTGCGGCCCGGTCATGCCAACGTCGGTAATGTACGCGGTGCCTTTGGGCAGTACGTGTTCATCCGCGGTGGCCACGTGGGTGTGGGTACCGACGACGGCGGTGACACGGCCGTCCAAATACCACCCCAGCGCTATTTTTTCGCTGGTGGTCTCCGCGTGTATATCCACCAGGACGAAAGCAACATCAGACGGAAGCCTGGCTAGCTCTTCGTCTGCTTTCTTGAAAGGGTCGTCGTGGGCTGCAAGAAAGACGCGGCCTTGCAGGTTTAGGACGGCGAACTTTACGCCTTTTTTCGAATCCCCCACAAACAAACCACCGCCGGGATTGATAGCCGCAAAATTCGCGGGGCGCAGGAGCCGGGGTTGATGGGGAATATATTCGAGAATTTCCTTGCGATCCCAACTGTGGTTGCCGCCGGTGAGCACCTCGATGCCGAGGCCGAGCAGTTCTTCGGTGATTTTGGGAGTGATGCCGAAGCCGGAGGCGGAATTTTCGCCGTTGGCGATGACAAGATCAATTTGGCGATGCTCGACGAGATCGGCGAGGCGCTCCTGAACGATGTGGCGTCCGGGAGACCCGACGATGTCGCCGATGAAGAGTGTCCGCATACGAGAAGATTTTGATCAGCGATCACTTAGCAGAAAGAACTGCAGGCCATAACTTGCGATGGCTGGCAACGAATCGCTGTAAACAGCAAAAGGAGCGGACTGCTTGGCCGTGGGTAGCTAGGCCGTGAACCTCTGAAATAGGTGGGTACCACGAGCCAGCTATTAGGCTTTCCTGCCCCGGCCGCGGGTTTTGCTCGAAACCCGCCGACGGGACAGGCCGTGCACACAAGCTGGCTATCCGCAGCACCCCAGAGATTCGTTACGGTTCAAACGGCGTTCGCAACCACACCTGCTTCGAAGTACCGCTCCGGAATCTATTATCCTCTCCCGCCCAAGTTCCGTCCAATCGGTGCCAAGAAACGCTGGGGTGTTCCCGTGCCGGACAGACTAGCCGAAGTGCCGGTAGCCGTCCCAGAACTCGCGCCAAGGTTTCTTCAGGCCCCGGCAAACGTAAATATCCGGATGATAGACAGTTTCCTCATTTTCGACGCCTAGCCGGTTCCAGGAATGGGCCGCGACCCGGCAGGCAGCGAAGTTCTCGGCCAGAAAACCGGAAGAGTGCCCCAGGACAATCAGGGTATCCGGTGGGGGATCGCCGTAGCCCCGCGCCCAGAAGGAATTAACACCACTGATGACCAAAGGGAGTCCGTACTTGGGGCCGAAGAGGTTGATGGCGCCCGCTTCGCCATAGTTGGCAGCCAGGATTCCGACATGTGCGCGTTGGTCAGGGGGAAGAGTGTCGCGGACTTGAGCGACCGTTTCGACCAATTCTGGCCAGCCGATTTCTTCAACGAAATCACCTTGCACTTTGCTGGCGACGTCCCACCATTTCGAATGTACCGGGGCCAGGGGCAAAGCCAGCATCGCGGCGATCACGATGTCTGCGGTCAAGACGAGCAATGCAACCGCACGGAGAGCAGCGGCCCAGCCGCGGTTCAGCGAAGCCAGCCACCGCTCTCCCCACACGCTTCCGGCGGCGTAAACCATGGGATAAGCCGCGGCGAAATAATAGACGCGGCCCTTCAGAATCACGAAGAGCAGCAATGGAACAACGAACATCCACCCGATCGCGCGGAGGCGTTTTCCAGCCGGCGCAAGGAATGAATAGTACAGCCCAGCCAGGCAAAGCGGGAACGCCAGCAGCGTCATCTCCAACTGTTCGGGCAGAAAATTCTTTGTTCTGCCCTGGCGGACGTCTCGCTCATGGATGTGCTTCAGGAAGTCCAGCGAGACGAAATGGTTCTGGGCTTGCCACAACAGGTTTGGAAGAAAAATCAGAATGGAAAGCGCAACGCCATACCAGAGCCATTTGCTGTGCAGGTAGCGCCTCGCGTCGGTGAACAAAACTCCGGCGACAATCCCAACAGCGAAGACGCCCATGGTGTATTTCGAAAGCATGCCGAAACCGATCGAGGCCCCAATGGCGAGCCACCAGCGGGGATTGCCGGACACGAGCAGGCGCACCATGAAGTAAGCGGCGAGCACCCAGCAGAGATAGTCGAAGGAAACGTATTGCATGAGCGCGCCGCCACCGAGGCAAAAGGGGACGCCTGCGAGCGCGGCGACGAGCTGGGCGCCACGGCCTCCGCCCATCTCCTTGGCCATGAGCCCCGTGAGCACCAGGGCGACGGCTTGCGCGAGCGCCGCAAACAGCCGAAAACCGGGCAGCGTGGGTCCGAAGAGAATGAGCGATATTCGACCGAAAAACGGGGAGACCGGCGGGTAGGCGACGTAGCCCCAGGCCAGATGGCGCGCGTCGTCAAGCGTGGCGAGCTCATCGCGGTGGATGCCGTAACGCTGGCCCACAAGTATGTGAACAATAACGGTGACCAGCGCGAGATAGATCAGCAGCGCTGTGTCGCCAAGCCACAGTGAATCGTGAGTGGCTATTTTGGAATCGCGGGGTTGTTGTTCAGGAGAAATGTTCGCAGGCAATGCGGGTGTCTCCCGGTAGCGATTTGTAAGCCGTGGCAAGAACACAAATCATAGCAGCAGAGATGCGTGGCATGGAGATGAATCAAAAAGCAATTGCCGCATCCCCAGGAAGAGATGCGGCAGTTGAAATTACAGTCAGGATGCGGATCAGGGCTTGGATTGAGGCGCCGGCGGAGCTTGTTCCTTGGGAGCAGCCTTGGGCTGTTCTTTTGGCTGCTCTTTCTGAGTTTCTTTCGGGGCTTCCTTCGGCTGTTCCTTGGCTGCCGGCTTCGGCTCGATCGAAATGAGCTCCACCTCGAAAACGAGGGTGGAATTCGGGCCGATGGGAGAGCCGGGAGCGCCACGGTCTCCGTAACCGAGATCCGAGGGGATGAAGAGTTGCCACTTGGAGCCGACGGGCATGAGCTGAATGGCTTCCGTCCAGCCCTTGATGACCCCTCCGACGGGAATTTTCAGCGGCTCGCCGCGCTTGTAGGAGCTGTCGAATTCGGTACCGTCCGCCAGGGTGCCGCGGTAGTGGCAGAGCACGGTGTCTTCCGCCGTCGGCTTGGGGCCGGTGCCTTCTTTAATGATTTTGTACTGCAGGCCGCTGGGGAGAGTTACGACACCTTGCTTGGTTTTGTTGGCGGCGAGGAAGGCTTCTCCGGCTTTTTTATTTTCAACCCCGGCCACTTTAACCTTTGCTTCTTCCTTGGCGCGCACTTCCGCTTGCAATGCCGTGAGGGCAGCCTTGGCTTCCTCGTCGGTGAGCAGGAGTTTGTTGCCGGCGAGAGCGTCTTTCAATCCGCGCACCAAAATGGCGGGATCAACCTCGACGGAATCGCGCTTCAGGTTTTTGCCGATGTTCATGCCGATGGCATAGCTGGACTTCTGGCTCGGCGTCTTCAGAGTGAGCGGCGCAGGCGTTTTCGCGGTGGCCGCCGCGCCGGTTTTAGCCGCAGGCGATTGCGCTGTTTTGGCTGTAGTGGCAGGTTTCGCCGCTGCAGGTGGGGTTGAAGGTGAACTCGCGGCCGGAGTCTGTTGTGCCGGAGTGCTGGCAGCCAGGAAAAGTCCTGCCGCGACGAGAGAGGTGGCGATAAATGTTGTTTTAGGCATAGACCAGTATTGTGGCATCCCTAACCCCCGAGGACAAATCGAAAGCGGTGCCATGTGTGACTCGCGCGTAACTGGAGCCTTCGCTACAATGGCTTCGCGACTGAGGAGACGAAAGCGATGAATTACCGGCGGTTTGGACGGACGGGGTGGAACGTCAGTGAAATTGGTTACGGCATGTGGGGACTTGCCGGTTGGACGGGGTCGGACGACGCGGAGTCCATGGCGTCGCTTCGCCGCGCCATTGAGCTTGGCTGCAATTTTTTTGATACCGCGTGGGCGTATGGAGACGGCAAGAGCGAACAGATCCTTGGGAAGATTGTCCGCGAATTCAAGGGGAACACCTCGGCCTGCGGACCGGACAAGCATCTTTATGTAGCCACAAAAATTCCGCCGAAGAACCGCCGCTGGCCAAGCCGCCGCGATTTTACGCTGGATGATTGCTACCCGCCGGAATACATCGTGGAGTACATCGAGAAGAGTCTGAAGAACCTGGGTCTCGAGACGATCGATCTGATGCAACTTCACACTTGGGAAGACCGCTGGTTGAACGATGAACGGCTGCCGCGCGCGATTGAGAACATGAAGAAGAGCGGGAAAGTGCGCGCCTTTGGGCCAAGCATGAACCGCTGGGAGCCGTCGAACGGGATTCGCGCGGCGCTGGAGGGACACGCCGAGGCGGTGCAGGTGATTTACAACATTTTCGACCAGAATCCGGAGGATGCGTTGTTTCCAATCTGCCGGATGAAGCAGACGGCGGTGATCGCGCGCGTGCCGTTTGATGAAGGCACCCTGACCGGCACCCTGACCTTGGATTCAAAATGGCCCGCGGGTGACTGGAGAAATACTTATTTTGTGCCGGAGAATTTGAAGTCGAGCCTGGAACAGGCGGAAGCGCTGCGACCGCTGGTGCCTGCGGGCAACACGATGGCGGAAATGGCGCTGCGTTTTATCTTGAACAATCCCGATGTGAGCACGATTATTCCTGGGATGCGGAAGCTCAAGAATGTGGAAGCAAACATTAAAGCGGGGAATTCAGGGCCTCTGCCGGCGGAGTTGCACAAGAAATTGCGCGCGCACCGATGGGACCGCAATCCGACGACGTGGTCGCAATAATTGAGGAAACGATGAGTGCCAGCATAAAAGTCGAAATTTTCCACCAGACCTATCCGATCCAGGGGGACTTGGATGAGGTGTACATTCGACGCATCGCGTCGTATGTGGACGAGAAGATGAAGGCGATTTCGGAAATGTCGTCGACGATTGATACGCAGAAGGTGGCGGTGTTGACGGCGCTGGCGATCGCTGATGAGTTGCACCGGTTGAGGGAAGAACGCGGGGAACGCGAGGAAATCTTGAAGGAGCAGGCGGAGCGGTGCTTGACGCTGGTGGAGCGGGCGTTGCGGAAGACGGAGTAGCGGACATTACCAAGCGCACAGCCAGGAATGGCTGTGCCACAGGGGTACCTTAGCTAGCGCGGAGAGTGGCGCCGAGATTTTTTTCGAGAGCTCTGATGATGTGGGCAGAAAAGGCGTTGATCTGCGCTTCCGTTAACGTGGCTTCGCGGCTTTGGAAAACGACGCGCACGAGAAGTGAATATTTCCCCGCCGGGACGTTCTTGCCGCGGAAAAGGTCTGCGGCTTCGATGGAGACGACTTCCGGGATGCCCAGCGACTGGATGGTTTGCTGCACCTGGGCGAAAGTGACGCCGTCCGCCAGGAAAAGCGAAAAATCGCGCTCGACCGCGGGGAAACGCGGCACCGGTTCGTAGCGGCGGTTGTTCTTCACACCGTAGTACATGCAGTACAGCGGCCCGAGATTGATCTCCGCTAGAAACACATCCTGACGAAATTTGAATTTTTCGGCGACGCGCTTGGAGAGTTGACCCGCCGCGCCGAGCGCAGGTCCCGACTCCTGTCCAAGAGATATTGCGCCGCGCCGCGCGGGGTTCAGCCAGTCCGGGCCGCCATGCTCCCAGCGAAGCCCACCGGAGAGAGCACAGATGGCGTCGAGATCGCCTTTAAGATCGGCAAACGCGTAATCGCGAGGCGGATCGTATAGAGCTTGCGGGCGCGCGGCGCCGGTCGCCCCGACAGAGAGGACACGCGTTTCGACGGGCTTGCCTTCTACGAAGCGGTAGTGACTGCCAATCTCGAAGAGACGAGCATTGCGTTGGCCGTGATTCAAATTCCACTCGACCGCGGAAGCTATGGTGACCGCGCCCGTGGATCTTAGAACACCTGCTTCCTCGGAAAGCGGGTTGGCGAGTTTGGCCGCCACGGCGTCGGGAGGCCGAAACAGTTCGTTGCGCTCTTCGGGGACGTGCGGGATGGTCAGGGCTTCGTGATAGCCAAGGCCGATCAGCCGTTCGCGAAGGCGCGTTTCGGCTTCATAGTGGGGCAACCGCGCTGCGCCGGTGCGCGATGCCGGGAGCCGCGGCGGAAACTTGTCGAGCCCGTAGACGCGGGCAACTTCTTCGATGAGATCGATTTCTCGCTCGACGTCCGCGCGCCACGAGGGTTGCGTGCATTCCCAGGCAGCGAGCAGTGAATTCGCCGCGCCGCGGGTTTGATCGACGCGCACGGGAGCAAAGCCAAGCGCATAGAGAATGGTTTCAAGGTCCCTGTCCGGCACATCGGCGCCCATGATGCGGAGAAGTTCCGCGCGCGTGATAGTGATTTTCTTTGCCGCGCGTTTGCCCGGATAGATGTCGACAACCCCCGAGAGAAGTTCCCCGCCGGCAAGCTGCAAAATAAGTTCCGCTGCACGGCGAGAAGCGAATTCCGCCATTTCAGGATCAGCGCCCCGGCCAAAGCGCGTGCTGGCTTCCGTGTGCAGGCGCAAGGAGCGGGCCGCGCGGCGAATGGAGATGGGGTCGAACCAGGCGCACTCGATCAATACGTTTTTTGTGGAGAAGGAAATTTCTGTTTCGGCGCCGCCCATGATGCCGCCGATGCCGATGGGGCGGGAACCGTCGCCATCGCAAACCATGCAGATGTTGGGGTCGAGAGTGCGCTCGATGCCATCGAGCGTCTTCATTTTTTCCCCGGGCTTTGCGCGGCGCACAACGATACTGTGATCGCGAACCAGATCGTAGTCGAAAGTATGTAAGGGATGTCCCAGCTCCAGCATCACGTAATTGGAAATATCCACGACGCTGTTGATGCTGGCGGTGCCGGCTCCTTCCAGGTGGTCTTTCAACCACGCAGGCGAAGGTTGAATCTTCACGCCGCGAATTACGCGCGCGGTGAAACGCCCGCAAAGATCCTGCGCGCCGATTTTGACCTTGACTGCGTCGCTCGCGTGGGAAGTTTTGGATTCCGTGGGCTTCGGCGAGTTGATTTTCACCGGAAGGCGGTAGATGGCGCCAACTTCACGAGCGATGCCCAGCGTGCCGAGGCAGTCTGGACGGTTGGATGTAATCTCGGCGTCGATCACCGCGCCGTGCCGGCCAGTTTCAATAGAGGCGATATTCGTGCCGGAGAGAGCGAGCCGCGAGGCAACTTCCTCGGGCGAGGCAGCGACATCCACAAATTCCTTCAGCCAGTTGTAGGAAACCTTCATGCGCTTGTCCTGTCGTAATCCAGTTTGCCGGCGTATACGCGGGTGCGGTAATCCATGCGGACCACACCGGACCGATGATGGGCGTCAAAAAGCCTGCGAAGCTCTTTCATCATCGGCTCGAATTGCGGATGGCCGGTAGGCGGCGCGTAGGAACTGCTGCGCAGGCGGCCGCTCAGCCCTTCAAAATCGAACTCCTGAAAATTGGGCAGCGAGTGCGACGTAAATTCGCTGGCGCCGAAAAACTCCAGCATCTGCTCGGCGCGCGGGTAGCTTTCGTTGACGCGGGCGTAATCCGTGCCAAAGTGCAGCAGCAGAGCTTCGTACTCGCGCAGAAACGCGGTTTCATCGAGAAGCCGTTCATTCCAGATGACCAGGACCTGACCCCCGGATTTCAGAACGCGGCGAAACTCTTCGCGCGCCGCGGGCATTTGAAACCAGTGGAATGCCTGGCCGGCCGCGACGAAATCAACCGAGTCAGAGGGTAGAGTCGTGCCTTCGGCCGAACCCGCGACGCTGGTGAAGTTCGGATAACTGTTGAGGAATTCTTCACCCGCCGCGCGCATTTCGGCGTTGGGCTCGACACCGATGACTCGATTGCCGAAATCGAGGAACAGTTTGCTGAGCAGCCCGGTGCCGGAGCCGATATCGGCGACGACATGCTCGGCGCGAAAACTGGTCCAGGTTTTCAGCAACGGCAGAATCTCCTCCGGGTAGCCGGGACGGTAGCGAACGTAGTCCGCAACGCGGTTGGAGAATCGTTGTTTGGCGTCGGAGAAGGTCATGGAAATTGTTTCAGGAAGCGGACGTCATTCTGGAAAAAGACCTGGATGTCATCGATGCCGTACTTGAGCATAGCCAGGCGATCCATGCCCATACCGAAGGCGAAGCCACTGACTTTCTTCGCATCGTAGTTCACGAAGCCGTAAACCGCGGGGTCGACCATGCCAGCACCGAAAAGTTCGATCCAGCCGGAGCCTTTGCATTTGCCGCAGGTCGCGCCGGAGGCTCCTGTACCGCTGCCTCCGCAAAAAATGCAGGAGACGTCGAATTCCACAGACGGTTCCGTGAATGGAAAATAGCTGGGCCGGAAACGGGTCTTCACGCTTTCGCCGAAAAACTGCTTCACGAAGTATTCGATGGTGCCTGTGAAATCGCAGAAGGTGATGTCCGTGTCGACAGCAAGGCCTTCGATCTGGTGGAACACGAACGAGTGGGTGGCGTCGGGATTGTCGCGGCGGTAGACCTTGCCGGGCACGATGACGCGCACAGGAGGCTGGCGCTTTTCCATAGTGCGAATCTGCACGGGCGAGGTGTGCGTGCGAAGAAGCAGCGGCCTGGGCGCGCCCTTGGGCAGATCCAGATAAAACGTGTCCATGTCGTCGCGGACCGGGTGATGCTCGGGAATGTTCAGCGCTTCGAAGTTGTAATAGGGCGTCTCGATCTCTGGGCCTTCAACGACAGAGAAGCCGATGGAAAAAAAGATGTCCTCGATTTCCTGCATCACAGTGCGGACCAGGTGATACGTGCCGATCGGGCGAATCACGCCGGGAAGTGAAAGGTCGATGCGATCCTTCGCGGCAGCGGCAGACTCCACGCCGCTTTCAACGGCAGCACGCCGGGATTCCATTTGCGCGTCGACGTGTGCGCGCAGTTCATTCAGTGCCGCGCCGACGGAGGGCTTCAGCTCCGAAGAGGCAGGCTTGAGCCAGTTGTCGGTAACCAGCGTGATTACGCCGGATTTGCGGCCAAGCCAGGCGTCACGAAACGCTTTGAAAGAAGCTTCGTCGGTGGCGTGAGCGGCTTCGGCGTCGAATCGCGAACGAATTTCAGCGAAGAGGGATTGCAGGCCTTCAGCGGAGCTGATGCCCAGAGCAGCGAGAGTTTGCGAGAGCTTCGAATCCGGTGTCGACATGGGTTGCGATAAGAATATATCGCAGGGGAGTGGTTGCGCGCCCTGCGAAAGAAATGACGGAGTAAAGCAAATTCTTCACCCGCGAAAGGCGCGGGCTCGGGATGACAAACATGCAGCCTTGCTTCACTAGCGAGGGCGGGGCAACCCCCGCCCCTACAAAGTGAGGAGAGCTAACCCTTCTTGCCTGCGGGCTTGGCGGTTCGCTTTGGCGCGAACGCCTTGGCTTTTTCGGCCAGTTGCGCGAAGCCAGCGGCGTCCTTCACGGCAATGTCGGCCAGAACTTTGCGGTCGAGGGCAATTCCCGCGGCCTTCAAGCCATGGATCAGTTGGCCATAGGTGATGCCGTTCTGGCGAGCAGCCGCGCCGACACGTTGAATCCACAAGCGGCGATACTGGCGCTTCTTTACGCGGCGATCTCGTTTTGCGTAGCGATCCGCGCGATTGGCCGCTTCCTGCGCCGACTGGTAGAGCTTGCTCTTGGTGAGGAAGAAGCCCTTGGTCCGCTTGAGATACTTCTTACGCCGGGCCCGGCGTTTAGTGCCGCGTTTTACGCGTGGCATGGGTTTGCTCCTTTAGTTTTCAGGGAAACGAAACGGGTTGCGGAGAGACGCGGAAATGCATCGCTCGCAACGGGTTTGTTTCCGAGGTATCGTTGCGGCCGCCCGAAGGCGCGCGCAACAGCTCCGCGATGCGGAGCGAAACGGCCGGCAGGCACCCGTGTAGCACTGCCTAACACGTTGTTGCGAAATCGGAGTTTCGCAGTTCTTGCATTGGCGGGGCAAGCCCCACCCCTACAAAATCAAAAAATCAAATGCCGTACGGAAGCATTTGCCGCGTCTTGGCGAGGTCGGCTTTGCTGACCTGCGTGAGCTTCTTGAGCTTGCGCATGCGCTTCGGGGCCTTGGTGCCCAGCAGGTGGCGCTTGCCGGAATGCATGCGCAGGATCTTGCCGGTCGCGGTGATCTTGAAGCGCTTTTTCGCGCCGCGATGGGTCTTGAGCTTCAGCTTGGGCTTCGTGGAATTGCGTGGCATTGCTTTGAATCCTCTCCGTGCGTTGTTGCGGGCTGAGATAGTTCAGCCACTTTATTTGAAAATCTCGGCGGTGAAACTGCCGCTGAAAAACCAGGTCTGAGTCGAGCTAAGCGTTCGGCTGCGCCGGGGCACTGCTGCGAGGGGCGGCGCCGGCACCCTTCTTGGGCGCCAGGAGTGCAACGAGAACGTTTCCTTCCATGCGCGGCATCGTTTCGATCTGACAGTGCTCGCCGATTTCGCCCAGCAGGCGCGTCATCTTGGCGCGGCCCACTTCCTGGTGCGCCATTTCGCGGCCGCGATGAAAAATCATGGCGCGAACTTTGTGCCCTTCACCGAGGAACCGGATGATCTGGTTCTTGCGAACCTGAAAATCATGCTCCGCTGTGGCGGGACGAAACTTTACTTCCTTCAGCTGCGAGCCACGGCTGCTCTTGCGCTGCTCGTGGGCTTTTTTGTTCTGCTGGTATTGGAATTTGCCGTAATCGGTAATCTTGCAAACGGGAGGATCCGCCGTCGGCGAAATCTCCACCAAATCCAAACCTTTTTCACGCGCCAGACGCATTGCTTCGAAAGGCTGCATGACGCCCAACTGCCCACCATCTTCGTCAATCACCCGGACTTCGCGAGCTCGAATCCGTTCGTTGATGCGGATACGGTCCGCTTGCCGGAAATTCCTCTCAGCGA
>Ga0210402_10000340_pt1 | contig 53111 bp, 43 predicted proteins | sample IncBWC7MmetaG_FD_161055 | JGI IMG/M metagenome (GOLD analysis project Ga0210402, IMG submission 161055) | Forest soil microbial communities from Barre Woods Harvard Forest LTER site, Petersham, Massachusetts, United States - Inc-BW-C-7-M | ecosystem: Environmental > Terrestrial > Soil >... | reverse complement strand
AAGGTTTCGGTATGCCGATTCTGGAAGCCATGGCCGCCGGCGTGCCGGTGGTGACATCCAACCGGTCCGCCCTCCCCGAGGTGGCGGGTGAGGCGGCTATCCTGGTGGACCCGGAGAATACCGAAGCACTGGGCGAAGCGCTGCGGAGCTTAGTCCGCGACCAAGACTTACGCCGGGAACTGGTTCGGCTCGGAACCGGGAGGGCGCACCTGTTTACGTGGGAAAAAGCGGTCCGCGAAACGTGGGAGGTTTACCAGTCAACGCTGGGCTGAATCATCTGAAGCAATGGGCTGAATCATCGGGCCGAATCATCGAACAACGGTTTTCGGCTGACAACGCCGCAGCCGCCCGTTCCTCAAAAACCTGGTCAGCGGTTTTCTTCGTCTACCGATATCTTGAGTGCCCTGAGAAAGCGGTGGTCCTGCGAAGTGAATTTGATTTTGCCGGTGGCTTCGAATCGGGGCTTGGGCTCTTCGACTACCTCGCCCTGCTCCTCGTCGTCGTCCTCGGCGTTCTCATCTCTCCGATTAAAGCCGATCGTCGCTTCCAGAACCAGGAAGACGTCGTAGCCGGCCCTCTTGATTTCGCCGATCGCTTCCGCAATGCGGTCGGATTCGGAAAGGGAATCGTTAATCGCATTTCCCAATTCCTGCATGAGGTGTTTCAATGGCTCTTCCACAGAGTCTCCCCCCTAGATTAGCAGATGCGCCGGACACCACCGGCGTTCCACCCCGCGGGTCTAGCATCCCCCGTTCCGATTGTAGTGGACCGAAACCCGGTTCACAAGCGCAACTAGTATTATCAATCGGCAGGTCCGGGTATGTTAACCATCGCAAACTGGCAGTAAGCGATCTGTTACGATAATGGAGTGTGGCAGCGTCAAGCAGTCCGGCATTCCCGTGCCTTCCTGGATCACATCGTCCCGGCCTTAATCAAACCCGCGCACACCCTTTGGAATGAGGTTATCGGGTTTCTTTTCATTTGCTTAGCCGTAATCATCGGCTTCCCCACAGCGAAGTCCTTCCTGCACTTCCAGAAGGCGGCACCGGAGGCGGCGCTGAACGATCTGCTGCGCCTGGCCTTAGGCGTTCCCGGAACGCTGATCCTGCTCTACTACGGAATTTCGTCGTTCCTGCGGGCAAGGCGAATTTCCAGATCGTGATACCCAGATCATGAAGCTGCGGCGGGGAGAACCTGGTGAATTCGAACCTGGTGAATTCGAACCTGGTGAACTTAGACCCGGCGAATTCCCCTATACGCGCGGTGTTTACCACGAAATGTACCGCAGCCGGCTCTGGACCATGCGGCAGTATGCCGGCTTCGGAACCGCCGAAGAAAGCAACCGGCGCTACCGTTACCTGCTCTCGCAGGGCACCACCGGCCTTTCCGTCGCCTTCGACCTGCCGACTCAGATGGGCTTCGATTCGGATCATCCCATGGCCTCCGGCGAAGTGGGCCGTGCCGGCGTGGCCATCTCTTCGCTGGCCGATATGGAACGGCTGTTCCAGGAAATCCCGCTGCAGAACGTCTCCACGTCGATGACCATCAACTCGACCGCGGCCGTTCTGCTGGCCTTCTACGCGCTGGTAGCCCAGCGGCAGGGCGCCCTCCTTCGGACACTCTCGGGCACCATCCAGAACGACATCCTCAAGGAATACGTAGCGCGCGGCACCTACATCTACCCGCCGCGCCCGGCCATGCGCATCATCACCGATGTCTTTGCCTGGGCCGGCCGCGAAATGCCCGAGTGGAACACCATTTCCATCAGCGGCTACCATATCCGCGAAGCCGGTTCCACCGCGGTTCAGGAACTGGCCTTCACGTTCGCTAATGCCATCGCCTACATCGAAGGCGCCATGGCGGCGGGCCTGGCGGTGGATTCTTTTGCGCCCCGGCTCTCCTTTTTCTTCAACTCGCATAACGATTTCCTGGAGGAAATCGCCAAATTCCGCGCCGCGCGCCGCATCTACGCCCACCTGATGCGCGACCGCTTCGGCGCCATGGACCCGCGCTCCCGGATGCTGCGCTTCGACGTGCAGACCGCGGGCTCAACGCTGACGGCGCAGCAGCCCGACGTGAACATTGTGCGCACCGCCATCCAGGCCATGGCGGCGGTGCTGGGGGGCGCGCAGTCCCTGCACACCAATTCGCGCGACGAGGCGCTGGCGCTTCCCACTGAAGAATCGGCCCGCATCGCGCTGCGCACGCAGCAGATCATCGCCTATGAAAGCGGTGTGACCAACACGGTGGATCCAGCGGGCGGCAGCCAGCACATTGAGGGGCTCACGGACAGCATCGAGCAGGGCGTGCTTGACTACCTGAAACGCATCGACGATGCCGGCGGCACCCTGCGCGCCATCGAGACCGGCTACATCCAGAACGAAATCCAAAATGCGGCCTACGAATATCAGCGCGCCATCGAATCCGGCAGGCGGATTGTGGTGGGGGTCAACCGCTTCCAGCAGGAAGACGGGTGCGCGGTTCCGACTTTCCGGCTGGACCCGGCGCTGGAACAGGCGCAGGTGGCCGGTTTGCGCCAGGTGCGCGCCATGCGGAGCCAGTCCGCGGTGGCAGAGAAACTTGGTGCGCTGGAGCAAGCCGCGCGCAGCGGCGAGAACCTGATGCCGCCGATTCTCGATGCCGCCGACGCGTACGCGACCGTGGGCGAGATATCGGACCGGCTGCGGGGCGTGTTCGGCGAGTATCGAGAGGGGTAGGGCGCAGCAGGGATCGTGTGCCGGATTGCCATCTGGCCTTTCCGACACCCGAATCGCCTCAAGCAAATTCGTTCGAGCCCGCGAATCCGGTTTATGGCGGATGATGCTATACATTCAGACCTTCTACGATGAGCATCTGTTGGCTCATGGCGGGCTCACACCCATCCGAACACACGCGCTAGCCAGGCAGGCGGAGGTTCTTCCAGAAAAATAATCGCGCCCGCCTTGGCTTCCATGATCAGTCGTGGTGGTCCACCCAACTTACTGTTGTCGTAGATCCACAACTCGTCAGTCTCCTCGGTCGCCCGCGGCAGGTTACCCAGGCTGGCGTTGTGAATGCCGCGAAGTGTCGCCTCGGAGGCGCTGTGTCCGCCGGCATCGGCGCGCGCCTTTACTCGCTCCAAGTGCAGTTCGAAACTCACGAGCGCCAGATAGCGCATTTCGATTGCGAACCCCATCCCCTTCGCGAGGCGGGCCTGGTCGAACGTGACGTGGCTCCGGAGAGTAGTCTCAATCGCGAAGCTCTGGCGCCGTTGGATGCAGTCGATCACGAAGCGCTCGTACTCAAGATTGACCTGCTGACGGATCTGTCTGGAGATGCCGGCGTACGATCCACGATTCAGAGCAGCCGCTCGATCGTCAGCGTTGAAGAAAGGCACGCCAAAGCCAGATACAGGAAACGCGGTAGACTTGCCGCTGCCGGGAGGACCGGCAACCACAATCATCGTGGGACGCATTAGCCGCCGAAGTCGCGGCCTGCGTCCTCTTGCATATCAGGCGGCAAGTCCTGCCGGACGCGCCGTCCTTGAGCATCGATAATCCCCTTCTCCTGGAGTTCGCGAGCTGCGCCCTTCACCCGCTCGACGGCGGCGAGATAATGAGGATCTTCGGTAGGCGTCTGGTGTGCCTTGGGGATTTCTACGGTAGCCACTACTTTCATGTTACCGCCGTTTTGCGATGCATTTAGATACCGTCACCAGTTGCAACCGCATCGTGTGAGGGACGGTCCAATGGAGCAAGACCCGCATTTTACTGGAATCTCCAGAGTGTCTGGACGGGTAGGGGTTGCCGGCGCCGCTCCTGGTCGCGACCGGCGGAGCGATCGCGGCCTTGTTCGAGGCTGACGGAATCCCCATGGCAGAGGACAATCCGGTGCTCTGGGAGAAAATCCAACGTGCCAGGGCCAAAATGAGTGAGTCCCGCCTTTGAGCATTCGCTTTCCGGGACGCCGATCTCAACTTCGACATCGTAAAGGGAGTCCGCCAGCAGGAACCCGCGATCGATTTTGCCTCAGCCGCCGATTCTCAACTGCGAAGCGTAAAGGATCCTGATCTCCTGGAAGCGGCAGCAGTTGCTAACCGCGTCCTGGTGTCGCATGATCGCCGGACCATGCTCAATCACTTCCGCAACCGCTTGGGAGATGGGGAAGGCGAGTCCCGGGCTGTTAGTCGTGTTCCAAGGTGCGCCCATCGGGCTCGTTGTCGAGTCGATCGTCGTTCTATGGTCCGTCTCCGATCCCGCCGAATTGCGTGACCAGGTCCGTCACTGCCTTCGCTGATTCGCCACGTATTCCCTCGTTGAAGCGAAATCCGCCGCGAAATTGTATGAGGCAGATTGCACGGCGAGGGCCGAACGTGGTGCACGGCCATCCCCTCATCTCGTTGAGGCTCGCGAGTGGATTCGCATCACCGGCCTCCCGGTTCGCGACCCCAGTGGTTCGCGACCCAGAGGGTCGCGGCTACCTACTCGTATCGCAAGCACACAATCGGGTCCAGGTTCGCCGCCCGGTTGGCCGGATAGTAGCCGAAGAACAGACCTACACCGACGGAAATCGCCACCCCCATGAAGACCCAGAACGGCGACATAGTGGCGGGAATCGAGGCCACCGCGCGGGCCGCCATCGAAATCGCGCCGCCGGTCAGAATTCCCAGCACGCCGCCGATGCCCGAAAGCGTCACCGCCTCCAGCAGGAATTGCACGCGGATGTCAGACTTGCGTGCGCCTATGGCTTTGCGGATGCCGATCTCCCCCGTGCGTTCCGTCACCGAGATCAGCATGATGTTCATCACCCCGATGCCGCCGACCAGCAACCCGATGGAGCTGATCACGCCCGTCAGGAGGACCATGGCGCCGGTAAGCTGGTTCCAGAGGTCGGTGAAGAAATTGGGGTCGGCCACGTCGAAATCGTTGTCCTGATTGTGCAGCACGTGCCGGCGTCGCCGCATGGCTTCCACTACCTGGTCGCGCACCACGTCCAGGCTGGCTTCCTCGCGCACGGTAAAGATCAGGAAGATATCGCGAATCTCCGGGTAGTTCTTGTGAAAGTTGGAAAGCGGAATGCACGCGAACTGGTCGACGCCAAAGCCGCCGAACAGGCCCGGGTCCTTTTCGAAGACACCGATCACTTCATATAACCGCCCGTTCAGCCGCACCTGCTTGCCGATCGGGTCCAGGTGCGGAAACAGGGAATCGGCGATGGCGCTGCCGATCACTACTACGGCGCGCGAGTGCTCCTCGTCGAAGGGCTGAATGTAGCGGCCGGTGGCTACCGAGAACAAGGGCAGCGCCACGGCGTATTCCGGCTGGGTGCCGCGGATGATCAGCTTTTCCACATGTTCATTGCCATAGCCGATGGAGTCCGGCGTGCCGGTGCCGAAATTGATGCGGTTGGCGAAGGCCGCCGCCACGTCCAGCCCTGGCACCAGTCCCTTGAGATACTGGGCGTCCGAAATCTCCAGGTACTTCCGCAGCCGGATTTTCTGCGGCAGGCGGCCCAGACCGTTGAAGCCGGGGGGAATCCGGCTGATGAAGAACGAGCGCGAGCCGAACGATTGAATACGGTGCTGGATGTAGCCGTTCAGCCCGTCGATAATCGCCGCCACCGAAATCACACTGGTCACGCCGATCACGATTCCCAGGATGGTCAGCGCCGACCGGATCTTGCGGGAGCGCAGCGTGTCCAGGGCGACGAACAGGTTCTCTTTGATCTCCATCTGGGTCATGATTCACTCCGGGTCACGATTCACTTCCCCTCATTATTCAGTCGGCACGAAGGGCCACCACCGGGTCCAGCTTGGACGCCTTGACCGCCGGATAAATCCCGAAGAACAGCCCGATCACCGAGCTCAATATCACCCCCAGCGTGGCCACCCACGCCTGCACCGCCGCCGGAAGACCGGTCAATTCGCGCAGCCCCAGCGCGCAGACAAAGCCAATCCCCACGCCGATGGCGCCGCCCACCACGCATTGCAGCACAGACTCCATCAGAAACTGCCGCAGCACGTCGGATTGCGTGGCGCCCACCGCGCGCCGCACGCCGATTTCCTTGGTTCGCTCGGTGACGCTGACCAGCATCACGTTCATGATCACGATTCCGCCCACCACGGCCGAGATCGAACTGACCATCACGAAGACGGCGAAAAAAGCCGCGCTGATGCTCTTCCACAGCGAAATGTAGCTCTCGGCGGTGCCGATGAAGAAATCGTCGTCGTTGCCGGGGGCCACGTGGCGGCGGGCGCGCAGGATCCGGCGCGCCTCATCCTGGGCCAGGTCGAAGGCCTGCTCCGCGCCCTCGGCTTTGGCGTGCAGCATCAGGCTGTTCCGCTGGCCCTTCAGCTTCAGGTAGGTTCGCAACGGCACCACCAGGAAATTATCCTGGTCCTGTCCCAGCACGGAGCCAATCTTCTCGAAGGTGCCTACCACGGTGAATTCATCCGGCCCGGCGCGAATCACGTGGCCCAGGGGATCGGTCTCGGGGAAGAACTCCTGCACCACGCGGTCGCCGACCAGGCAGACTGCCGACGCGTGACGGTCCTCCACGTCGGTGAAGTACCGGCCCAGTTGGACCGTGCGGGTATCGATGGTGGCCATGCTGGGCGTGTGACCCCAAATGGTGGCGTCTTCAAGCTCGCGGTTCTCGGAGCGGAGATTGATGCTGGTACTCAGCGTGGCCCCGACCAACTGGCAGTGCGAGCAGTTTTCGGCCAAGGCATCCAGATCGTCCGGGTAGAGGTACTTGTTGCGCTGCGCCCGCGTGAGCAGGGTGAAATCCGTTACCGCAAACGGCAGGCGCGCGATGCGGAAAACATTGGTGCCCAGGTTGGCGATCTTCTGCTCCACGTAAAGATTGGCGCCCTGCACCAGCGTCATTACCAGGATCAGCGTGGCCACCCCCATGGTCAAGCCGAGCACGGTCAGCGCGGCCCGGAGTTTGTGGGCGCGGATGGAGTCCATCGCCAAAACAAGGTTATCCGAGAAGCCTATCATCCCGTATTGTGATTGTGGCACAGCAGCCGCGACCCAAGTGGCCGCGACCCAGTGGCCGCGACCCTCTGGGTCGCGAGCCTTGAGATTGCCCCCTCTGCGCGCTACTGACCGCTCCGCTACCGGCGTTCGGTGGTTAGGGGTACTCTCAGTCCGGTCATAGGCGTAAATTGCCGCGTGTTTGTACTGATGAATCCCGGTGCGCCGAGTTTCGTTTCGAGTGGTTTCCAGTTGGCTTCCATGGCCGGCGTCAGACATCGCCATCAACTCCTGCTCACCTGCCAATCCGATGTTCGATGCGATGCGTAGCAGAACACACTCTGATCGATCGGGCCGCGGCGTCGAAAGTACGCTGACCGCGATCATGGGACCCATGGCGATGGATCGCGGCCGCGAAGTAACGTGGGAGGAAACGCTGGCTTTGGAATAGCACGTCCAAAACTGAAATCCGGTTTCAAATTACAGATTGACATTGATTTGCGGCGGTCCTAGACTTGGAAAATGTCGCTCCGTGAGCGAATCGCGCTGATCCCTGTCGTGTGTGTCTTGGCGCCCTGTGTGTGCGCCGCGGACCTGCCGCATCCGATTAAGAACGTCATCATCTATCGGGAGTCAGGCAGATTCGGCGGCTGGCCGGCGAATCATGGGATCTGGACGTGGGGCAATGAGATCCTGGTCGGCTTCGAAGCCGGGTATTTCAAAGATAAGGCGCAAGGCCACGCCATCGATTACACCCGGCCCGCCGAACATGTTCTGGCGCGGAGCTTAGACGGCGGCGAGACCTGGACCATCGAAAAGCCCGAGGGCTTGAAGCCGCCCCCATCCATCAAAGTTGCGGGCGTGCCTACCGCGGAAGGCGGCAAGGAGCCCGTCGATTGCTCCGGCGGAATCGATTTCACGAGCCCGGGATTTGTTTTGACCGCGCGCATGGCCGACATCAACATCGGGCCGTCGCGTTTCTACGTTTCGAGCGACCGGGGTAAGGATTGGATCGGCCCGTACCGTATTCCCGACTTCAGCCAAAAGGGAATCGCCGCGCGCACCGACTACCTGGTGAACGGCCAGCACGACCTCACGATGTTCCTGACCGCCGCGAAGTCGAACGGCAAGGAAGGCCGTGTGATCTGCGTGCGTACCCACGACGGCGGCAAGAACTGGGATTTCGTTTCATTTATCGGGCCGGAGCCCGAAGGCGACGACTACGCCATCATGCCATCTTCCGTGCGGCTCTCCAAAAGCCGTATCGTAACCGCGATCCGGCATCGTAACTTCATTGACCTATACCGTTCTGAAGATGACGGCAAGACCTGGCGCTTCGTTACCAGGCCGGCGCCCGATACCGGCGGCGGCAATCCTCCGAGCATGGTCCACCTCAAAGACGGCCGGCTGGCGATGACTTATGGTTACCGGTCGGCGCCGTTCGGAATTCGCGCCCGGTTGAGTGGCAACGAAGGCGATTCGTGGAGCGGCGAGATCGATCTTCGAAGCGACGGCGGCGCTTGGGATCTTGGCTATACACGTACGATGCAACGGCCGGACGGCAAGATGGTCACAGTCTACTATTTCAATGACGCCAAAGATAGGGAGCGCTACATAGGCGCCACCATCTGGGATCCTGGTGGAATCCAACCCGGAATCCAAGCCGGAACCCAACCAAGAGGCGCCAGATAAGATGTCTTCCCGTCGCGGCTTGTGCGCAGCGGCATCGCTGCTGAGCGTTGCGGCGCTTTATGGGCAGTTCGGGAATCGCCTGAGTGCGCCGATTGACGTCGAGCGCCTCAATGGCCCGCCGCTTCAAATCTCCAACTACGCCGAGCACAGCGGTACCGTGATCTTGTTCCTCTCGACGCGCTCCGATAAAACGGCGGCCGCGGCGGGCACCATACAGCGGCTCAACGCCATGAACCGCCGCAACCGCGTGATGTTCGTCGCCGTATTTCCGAACCCCGCCGAATCCGCGGAAGAAGTGCGGGCGTTTTGTCAGGATAGCGGTTTCATCTTCCCGTGTTATCGCGATCCACAGCACAAGGCGGCCACCCAGCTTGGCGCGACTGTGACGCCGCAAGCTTTCGTCATCGATAAGGACGCCCGACTGCGCTATCGAGGCCCCATTGGAAAAGAGGACGATGCAGTAGGGTTGGCCGGAGCTCTCAAAAGCCTGGCGGAGATTCGCCCGGGCCCGACGTATTTGGAACCTGGCGACGGAACTCCGATCTCCATGCCGGGCCCGGCGCCATTGCTCAAGGATTCCTATGAATCGATTCACTTCGCATCGGAACTGATTTTCGAAAAGATACCCGGCGCGCCCGCGCACCACGCTTCGAGCATCGCGGAAGCGCCCAACGGCGACCTGCTGGTCACGTGGTACGGCGGCAGCTACGAATCCTCCGATGACGAAGCACTGTACATGGCTCGCCGGAAAAAGGGAGAACGAAACTGGAGCACGCCCGAGTTGCTGTTTCGCGACGCCGCGCACCCCGTCGGAAACGCGATTATCTTCGTCGATCCCGCCCAGAAGATCTGGATCCTGTGGGGCCGCATGGAGGCGACTCAGCCTCTGCTGGCGCACACCGGCTGGGACGGAGCGCGGTTGATGTACCGCGTATCGAACGATAACGGCCACGCCTGGACGAAGGACGTCCTGTTCCCGATGGAAACGTCCGGTTGGCTGCCGCGCAATCTTCCTGTCACGCTTCCGGGCGGCGAGTTGCTGGTTCCGTTGAGCGACGAGCGGGACAACGTCGACAAATCGTTCTTCGTGAAGACGAAGGACAACGGAAAGACGTGGGTGCGCTCACAAAACATTCCGAATCAGAACGTCATGGGTGAGCAGCCAGCGGTGGCGCCGAGGCCCGACGGATCGCTGCTTGCCTTCGTGCGACTGAAGCCGGCGCTCCTGCAGACCGAATCCACCGACGGCGGGCTCAACTGGACCCCGGCGCATGCGACGGACCTTAAATGTCCGGACTCCGCGATCTCGCTGCGGGCCCTGCGAAACGGCCACCTGCTGCTGGCCCACAACGATTCGGACCGCGCACGCACGCCCCTGAGCATCACGCGATCCCTGGATGGCGGCAAGACCTGGAGCAGCCACCTGGTGTTCGAATCCAATCCGGGCGAGTACTCGTATCCTTCGATTTTGCAAACTTCCGACGGCCTCATTCACGTTACCTACACGTATCGCCGGTATTCGATCAAACACGTGGAGTTCGACGAAAACTGGCTGGATCACTTGAATCGTCCGAACTGACCCTGTATGCGCATTATTGGAGTCATACCGGCACGCTACCAATCATCGCGTCTCGAAGGCAAGGTGCTGGCGGATATTCATGGGAAGCCGATGGTCCAGCATGTTTACGAGCGTGCCAGGCGCGCCTCCTGTCTGGATGACGTCGTGGTGGCTACCGATGACCAGCGCATCCGTTCCGCGGTTGAGAGCTTTGGGGGCAAGGCCGTGATGACCAGCGCGGACCACCGCTCCGGTACGGATCGCGTCGCCGAAGCCGTCCGCGGAATGGATGCCGATGCGATCGTCAATATCATCGTCAATATCCAGGGCGATGAGCCGATGCTCGACCCCGCGATGCTCGCCGAGGTGGTGGATCCGTTCCGAAGCGGCGTCAGGGCGGATGTCGTCACGCTGAAGAAGCGGGTGCTGCACGAGCGGGAATTTGCGGACCCGGGCGTGGTCAAGGTAGTGACCGATCCGGCCGGCTATGCGCTGTATTTCTCGCGCTCGCTGATCCCTTACCCGCGGCAGAGGACGCCCCGGTTCGCGGTCTTCGAACACCTCGGCCTGTACGCATACACCCGAGGCGCGTTGATGCGTCTAGCCGAACTTCCGCCCTCGGACCTCGAAGAGATCGAAAGCCTCGAGCAACTGCGGGCGCTCGAAAACGGCATTCGCATTCTGGTGATAGAAACTGCGTCGCGGCAGGAGATGCTGTCGGTGGATACGCAGGCCGACCTGGAACGGGCGCGCGAACTGATGGGCGCCGTGAACGTATGATGGTACCCGCCCGGCACGCTATCGACAGTTGGGCTGAGTCCCTTGCCGAACGGTCTCTGGCGAATCTTCTCGAAGGCGCGAAGCAGATCGTGGCCGCGAAGCTGCGAGGCGGCAAGGTGGTCGTGGTTACAGGCAGCGGGCCCAACCTTCACGAAGGCGTGACCACGTTGATCGCGGAATTGATGCATCAGGGCGTGATCGATGGGGTAATCACCAGCTCCGCCGTAATCGCGCACGAAATGGCAGGCACACTCGACCGGGTCAAGCGAGTATCCGTGCGCGACCACCCGGAGCTGGCGATTCCCAGTTCGCTGCTGCCGCGCGGCGGTCTGTTCGAGATTACACTGCTTACGGCCGAACAAAAGGCTCAGATCGCGCCGGAGGTGGAGGCGTGGTGGGACCGTTATGATCGCATTGCCGCGGAACCTGCGCCGGCGGTTATCAAGGCCGCGGGCAACATGTCGTGGCCCATGGGCCCCCGTACCGAGCGCCTGGCCCGCGAAGCCGGCGAACTGGCGCATGAGAGCGGCGTGCTGCTGGAGCGCGTTGCAGGCTTCGGTGCGGACCCGATGACCATGATCGGCGCGGGCGCGAAGCTCGGACTTCCGGTCGTCGTATCGATACCGCAGCTTGTGGGCGGCGGCGCCGTTGGGTTGGCGATTGGCGATGCGGTCTCGATTACGCGTCGCGCCAGAACGGTGGCGGAGACGCTGGCGAGCGCCGACGTAATCGTCGAATCGGCGATCGCGCTGGCCCAGGAGATCCATGACGGTCCTTTCGAAACCTACACAGGGCACGGCATCTGGTCCGAATGGAAGGGCGAGTATGCTTACAGCCTGCAAGGCAAGAGGGTGAGTCGGATCGATCTGGATTCCAATCTGGAAACGGCGTGGAATAAAGAACGGCAGAGCGCGGACATACAGCGAGCCGTGGATCAGGGCCTGCCGAAAACCAAGCTCACCGGAATCCCGTTTCGCATGGAGATGTCGGGTTTTGCCCGGCTCGAACACAGCCTCCCGGTAACCGCCGATATCGGTGTCGCCTGGCCGGTCCTTGCCACCCACGTCGCCAACGGGCTTGGGTTGAAACTGGACTTCATCTCCGCGCCGCAGGAAACCGCGGAAGGGCAGCGCATGCGCGAGTGGATTGTCGATGCAATTCAATTCGTTGACCGCCGCGCGATGTACCAGCAGGCACGGCAGCTCACCGCGACGGCGGAAATCGATGTCTAACGCTGGGTCTAAGCCCCATATCGCTGGGGATAAGCGTTTTGCCGGCAGCCCGAACTATGGATGGTACGTGGTCGGGATGCTATGGTTCACCGGCTTCTTGAATTACGCTGATCGCCAGGCGATTTTCTCCGTCTTTCCGCTGCTCGAGAAGGAATTAGGGCTCAATTCCGTCCAACTCGGGCTGCTGGGTTCGTCCTTTGCTCTGGTATACGGCATTTGCGCGCCGTTTGCCGGCAACATTGTGGATCGCATTCGCCGGAAATCGGCGGTGCTCGGCGGCCTTTTTGCCTGGAGCGTCATTTGTTCCGCCACGGCGATCTCGCGGAACTTTTCCCAACTGCTCTTTTTCCGCGCGGCCGAAGGTCTGGGCGAGACCTTCTATTTCCCGGCGGCCATGTCGATGATCAGCGACTATCACGGCAAGCGGACGCGATCGCGCGCCATGGGGACGCATCAGACCAGCGTCTACGCCGGCACCATCGCGGGCGGATTCCTTGGAGGGCTGATCGCTCAGCACTATGGGTGGCGTTCCTCATTCGTCGTGTTCGGCTCGCTCGGCGTGGTTCTCGGCTTTGTGCTGATGAAGACTTTGGTCGAACCTGCCCGTGGGGCGGCCGACCTCCAGGATTTTGGAGCTCCTATCCATGACGTCAAAGACAGGATGCCGCTGGTCGATTTCCTGAAGGTGATATGGACAACCCCCACGGTCCTGTTGCTCATGACGGCCTTCATGCTCGACAACTTTGTAGGAATGGTCCTGCTGACGTGGATGCCGAAATTCCTTTACGATAAATTCCACCTGAGCCTGGCCATCGCCGGCCTGACGGCGACCATTTTCATTCAACTGGCGAGTATGGTCGGGTCACCCGTCGGCGGATGGCTCGCCGATACGCTGCGCCGGCGCTTTGCCGGGGGGCGCATCGCCGTGCAGATGATCGGCCTGCTGGGCGCGGCGCCGTTCGTGATCTGGTGCGGCCAGACGCTATCCGTTCAATCCCTCATCATCAGTTTGACGCTCTGGGGATTTTTCAAGGGTCTGTACGACGCCAACATTTTCGCCGCCATGCTGGATACCGTGCCTCCGCAGGCCCGCGGAACCGCAGTGGGGTTTATGAATATGACGGGGTGGCTGGTCGGAGCCGGCAGCGCCCCGGTGTTGATCGGGTACATCGCCGGGCAATCGAGCCTCAGCTTTGCGATCTCCATCGCGGCCATCGCTCTGGTCATCGGGTCCGGTCTGTTGTTGACGGCGATCCTGGTCACCGTGAGCCGCGATATCGAAAAGGTCCGGCTGCAGAGTCTTGGCAAGTGATCTCATCGTTTTCAGATAGCCGCCTGCGGTGGCACTGCGAGCCATCGAACTGGAGCATCGCAGCAGGCCGCCTAGTAATCGCGTCAGATTCGCCCACGGATTTCTGGTCGAAAACGCATTATGGGTTCGAGGCCGATAATGGCCATTTCCTGTTCGCGAAGATAGCCGGGGATTTTGTACTGTCTGCCGAGATTTTTGTCACGCCCCGCCATCAGTACGATCAGGCCGGGCTCATGGTGAGGCTCTCGAAATCCTGCTGGCTGAAAACGTCCATCGAGTTCGAGCCGGATCAAATGAATCGCCTGGGTGCGGTGGTTACCAACGCGGGCTATTCGGATTGGTCGACGCAGGATATCCCGTCTAACGTGAATCGCTTCCAGCTACGAGTGGTCCGGGAGGGAAGCGACTACCTGGTGCACGTGTCGCTTGACGGTAGCGATTGGACCCAGTTGCGCGTCGCACACTTGCACGAGGACGTCGATCCGGAGGCCCCGGTTGGGTGCGGCGTGTACGCTTGCAGCCCCAAGGCAGCCGGCTTCATTGCGGAGTTCGATCATTTTGTAATCGACCGCCTCAAAGAACCGTAGGGGGATCTTCAAGGCAGCGCCGGGGCGGGCGTCCTCAACCATGCCAGGTTGAAGGCGTAGTGATTCTTGCTGCTGATCAAATGAATCACACCATTCTGCCCCTGGGTGATTGCCAGGTAGCCGAACGTCTCGGCGCTCGACGCGCTCATTGTGAACTTGCGCTGGTCGGTGGTCTCCATTTCCCGTGGCGGACCGTCATCGCTAATCAGGCGGGTCGCCGGCCACGTGTTGCCCTCATCGAAGGAGAGTGCGGCATAGAGACCCGCCACCGGCCGCTGCTTGCCGGCGGCATCCGTGATCATCATGTCCTGCTTGCCCGGCTGCGTCTCAGCGCCGCAGAACGAGATGAAAAGGAGCGGCCCCTCACGCAGGCGCAGCAGGACCGCGCGCTGCATGGTGCGTATCGCCTGCAGTGGGCTTGCGGAATACGTCCAGGTCTTTCCCATGTCGGCCGAGATGCTCTTCGGCATGAAGCCGTCAATCGCTTCTCCGCGGCCGAGCGCCATCAGGCGGCCATCCTTCAACTGCACAACGCCGGCGTGGATGCCGGCGATCCGTCCGCCCGCATCGACCCAGGTCCTTCCATTGTCGCGGCTGAGAATGACCGCGGAGCCCGGATTCACGTCGGTAGGCAGCACGATGGCCCCATCGCTGGCCCGAAATACGGATTGAACGGGCATATGCCGCTCTTCGTGTTCCGGTCCGATCAGTGTCGCCTTGGACCAGGTCGCTCCATTGTCCCTGGAGGTGCGCATCACCAGGGCGAGGGTAGCGTGGTAAGTCGCCGCCGCCGAGAGTCCGTTGAACTGAAAGATCGTGCTCTTGCCGTCGAACCAGAGCGCCGGCGCGTGATCGTTGCGGTCGGGCGCGTCCCAGAACGGCGAAGCGTCGTCCCACTCCTCATGTCCGTAGCGCAGCCGGCTCGCCAGCAGGCCGAGCTCGCGCCCGTTTTCCGACACGCAGGAATAATAGATTGCCAGCAGATCGCCGTTAGGGCATTCCACAAGTCCAGGGTCGTGATTATGGGTGGAGAACATGGGCCCGTACGATTCCGGGGGAATCTTCACGTATTTCCGCGGGCCTCGAAAGTACGGCTTGTCCGCGTCCGGTGCCTTGCGAAGATCCCGGGGAACCGCCTGCGACACGTCGCGCTGGTTCAGCGGCCGCTCGGGCGCAGCCAGCGGCTTCGTTTTCGGCATGGGTCCAAGCGCCACCCGGAATCCGATCAGCCCTTGCTTGTCCTCCGGCAGCGTCCCCATGCGATTCTCCGAGCGCAGATAATACGCCTCGGTCGAGTGGCTTCCGCCTCGTGTTACGCGGAAATCCCCGGTGGCCCGCCCTACCGGGTCGGTTTGCTGGCCGGGTTCGTAGGGGCCGTACCAGTCGAACACCCACTCCTCTACATTGCCGTGCACGTCGTAAAGACCCCACGCGTTCGGTGGGGTTTGACCGACCACCGTCGGCACCGGCGCGGGTGGTGGATAGACGCTCGCCGTGGCGTTCTTCAGATACGCCGCAGGCAGGGTGTCACCCGTGTGGTAATGCGTGGTGGTGCCGGCGCGGGCGGAGTACTCCCATTCCGCTTCCGTCGGCAGGCGATAGGGTTTGCCCTCCTTCTTCGAAAGCCACTGGCAGAACCGGTTCGCCTCTTCCCAATTGACGAACACCACCGCTTCGTTGTCCTCTTTCGAGAACCCGAGTTTTCCCCGAAGCGCCTTGTGCGACGGATCGAACTGTTCGTACTGCGCATTGGTAACTTCGAACGCGCCTATATAGAAACCCTTGCTGATGCGGACTGGATGCGCGGGGCGTTCGTCGAAGTCGCCGTTGGCGCGCCAGGGACGGACGGCGATGGCGGCTTGAATCGGCTCACCTGTGAACCCCATGGTGAACGTGCCGGGGTCAATCCGAACGAGGCCCATGCCAATCGAGTTCGTGATCTCCTTGGGCTGCGCCGCGGCAACCTGAACCGAAAACACGTGGGCCGGAAACACGCCGCAAAGGAAGAATAGAACAAGGGCCTTAATATGCCGTTTCAGAAGTTCACTAACGTATCGGGAAACCGCTTGCTTACGCGCGCGGCTCCGATCAGAGCCGTGACCGTGAGGGAGCGGTTTCATCGAAATACGCGTCTGTATTTGCGAAACGGTGTACTTAGCCACCAGCGACCCGCCTACCAGACGAACCTCACTGCCACTTGCATAATGCGCGGATCGGCCGCGGAAGTGATTCGCAGGAAATTGGCGCTGGTCAGGCTCCCTGAGGGCAGTCCGAAGTTAGTGTGGTTGAGCGTGTTGAAGATTTCGAAGCGGAACTGCGCCCTTAACCGCTCGTGGATCGGGAAGTCCTTATGTAGGCCCGAATCCCAACTGATTCGGTCTGGGCCGAAATAGGTATTGCGGCCGATGGCGCCGTAGGTTCCAAGGGCGTTGGCTGCGAACGCCAATTTGTTCAGGTACTGATTGATCATGACTCCCTCGGCCTGATCGCCCAGGCTTGGATTCACACCCGTTGGATCGCCATGCTGGCCGCCTTGTCCCGTACGCGCATTGTCGACGCCGCTGCTGATGGTGAACGGGAATCCGCTCTGAATGCCGACAATCGAGGACAGGTTCCATCCGCCCAGCAGGAATTTCGCTGCCGGATTGGTGTACTTGCCTGGGATATTCCACAGACCGGAGAAGTTAAACACGACAGGCAGGTCGTAGTCCGACGGCCCGCGGTCCACCCGGTGATTGTTGGGATTGGTCACATCCACGCCGTTCCCCTTGTTCGCCGAGCTTTGCACGTCGTCAATCGTCTTCGCCCAGGTGAAGGTGCTCAGCACCGAGAAGCCTTTGCTCAAACGCTTCTGCGCGGTGATCTGGAGCGCGTTGTAGTTGGAATTACCAACCGGCTCGCTGAGTGGAATAGCGGCATACAGCAGATTGGGGCGTCGCAGATTGGTGGTCGCCGTGGTCGCGCCCGGCGCATAGACCGCTGAATTGATGTCGCGCACACTCACCAGAGCCGTGCCCTTTGAACCGGCATACGAGATGCGCCCCAGCCAGCCGCCCTTTAATTCGCGCTCGAGCGTAAGGTTATACGACTGGACATATGGATTCCGCGAATTCCGTGCGTACAGGAATGGCTGGTCCGGGCTCACGAAATTGGCATTCGTGCCCGGGTTCAGCGCCGCAGTTCCCACCGCGCTGAAGCCGACCGTCGGCAGCGGATTGCCGCCCGGGAATCCGGCCCACGGCTGGCTGAAAGTGTTGGTGCTGTTGCCGAGCGTGGTGACCGTGGTGCCAAAGGGCGCCTGGTCGGTCTGAGCGTTGGTGGTGAGTGTGTTAGGGTGGTCGAAAAAGATGCCGTAGCCGGCCCGCAGGCTGGTCTTGCCGTCGCCCGTCACATCCCAGGCGGCTCCCAAGCGGGGACCAAAGTTTTTCCAACGAGTCCCGTAGCCGTTATTCGGCACGCCGGCATCGCCCGGGAACAAGATGCCGACTGGCGCATTCACGAACCGTGTCGACTTTTGTCCCTCCGCCCAGATCGCCAGTTTGCCCAGGGTGTCGGTGAACCCGAAGAAAGGCTCCCATCGCAGGCCCAGGTCCAGCTTGAAACGCCGGCTGACGGCGAACGAGTCGTTGACGAACAGGTCGAAAAGCGTGAATCGGGTCTGCTTGAACTCGCCCACGGCCTGCGTCATGCTAGAGAACTTGCCGATCAGGAAGTCGGCTGGTCCATTGCCGGTAAACCCGGCGGTCGGGACGAAGCTGAAGACGCCTTCAGCCTGGAAATTGTTATTGATGTCCCCCAGACCGCGGCCGTACTCGCCACCGAACGTAAGCTGGTGGCGTCCCTTCGTCCAGTGCAGCGTATCCAGCGCCTGGTATTCCTGCCGCAGGAATCCATTGGTGTCGCCCGTATTGATTTGAGAGAGACCGGTGACACTGACATTGACCTCGGGGTTGGGGTCTTGCGAGATATTGGAGCCCAGGTCCTTGATGCTCTTCGACGGGTAGATCGGCTGGTTGAAATTATTGGTTCGGTTGTATTCGAACAGGGCGGTGTTCAGCAGCGTCGGGCCAAAGATGTGGGAATCGCTGACTACGAAACTGGTGTTTTGCCACCATGCGCCGACCACCGAGGCGTAGTAGTTCGACTGAACCAGTTGCGCCGGCTGAGTCGCATGCGCCACGAAGATGCGGCCACTGAGGCGGTTGTTGCTGCCGAATTGCTGGTCGACCTTGCCCAGGTATTGGTCGTCGTTCAGGTTGACCACTGTAGTAGTGACGATTTGCCCCAGACCGGCGGCCGGCGATGCCAGCGTTGGCTGCGGAACGCAACATGTCAACAGACCTTGCGCTACAGGGTTAATCTGGGAAGCCGGGATGATGTTGCCCGGAAAGGTTCCGCCCAACGGATTGAGCAGAGGCGTGGATATGGCCGAAAAATCGCCATTGCGCTCGGCGGTGCTCATGACCGTGGTGAACCCCGACGAAGGCCGCTGTCGAATCCGCGTGCCCTGATAGGAGCCGAAGAAGAACGTCTTGTTCCTGCCGTTGTACAGCTTCGGGAAAACCACCGGCCCACCCAGCGTCGCCCCAAACTGGCTGCGCTTCAACCCGTCGTTCAGTTTGGTCAGCGGATTTTGGGGATTTACCGGCGCGAAGAAGTTCACCGCGTTGAGCGCCGCGTTGCGCAGGTAGCCGAACGCCGCGCCATGCAGCACATTGGTGCCGGATTTCGTGACGGCGTTCACCACGCCTCCCACGTTGCGCCCATATTCGGCGCTGAAGTTATTGGTCTGCACGCTGAATTCCTGCAATGCGTCCGGATTCGGCATCGGGTTCGGCGCGTTGTTGTAGTGATCGTTATTCTGCCCGCCGTCCAGAACGTAATTCGTGGTGTTGCCGCGGCCACCGTTGATCGAAATGGCGATGACGCCGGTTCCGCCCGAACCGGGATACGTGGTACCTGAGGTCACTCCAGCGCCGTTATATAATCCCACGCCCGCCACCAGGCGCGTCAATTGCACCGGGTCGCGGCCGTTCAGTGGCAGGTCTTCCACCCGGGTCTGGTCGATCACCGTTTTCAGAACCGGGCTCTCGGTGTCCACGTGAACCGTGACCGCATCGACGTCCACTGAATCCGTAGTCGCGCCCACCTGAAGCGCCAGGTCCACGCGCGAGGTCTCGTTGAGCTGCACGCGAATCCCGAGCGCGTCGTACTTCTTGAAGCCAGCCACGGACGCCGTAAGGTTATACACGCCGATCGGCAGCAAGCGTATTGAAAAAGCGCCTTGACTGTCGGCAGTGCCGCTGTAGGTAGCGTTGGTTCCGGTGTTGGTCAAAGTGACGGTGACGTTGGGAATCAGCGCGCCGGATGGGTCTTTGATGAGTCCCTCAATCGTACCGGTTACGTCTTGACCGACGGCGAGCCAGGCACAGCAGGCCGCCAGCAGAAGAGTCCGAACAGACACGGTCCTGGCAAACGACATCAAAGACCTCCTCAGGAAAACTTCACCCCAGATTATGTGCCCTTCGCGCTGAAGTCAAGCGTAAACTGAAACGCTGTTTTAATGTCTTTAGTCCGTTGACATGGTCACCGGTTGCGGCAATCCGAGGTCCGCCAGCGCCTGCCGGACCTGGTCACGATCCGGGCGTCCTAGTGGCTGGAACGGCTCCGCCATTACGTCCGGGCAGATTCCCGCCACGGACAAGGCGCATTTCAGCCCTTGCAGGTAGTTCTCACTCGCGCCGTACACCCCGCGCCCGAACCGCACCACCAGGTCCTGGAGGCGGTCCACCTCGGCGCACTGGCCATCCCGCGCGGCTTCGTATAGGTTCACGAACAATTCCGGGAACACGTTCGATCCGCCGCAAACTCCGCCGTGGGCTCCAATCCGCATCGCTTCCACCAAAAGCTCTTCCGGCCCCATCAGCAGCGCGAAGTCCGGCCGGTCCCCAACCGTGTCGTGTACGTGCCGGAAATAGTCCAGATCGCCGGAGCTGTCCTTGAGCCCCTGCACTTTGGGCAGATCCGCCAGCCTTCGCACGGTCTCGGGCCCGAAGTCGACCTTGGTGTGGCTCGGCATGTTGTACAGGAAAAACGGCAGCGGTAGATCCGGCGCCAGACGTTCGACATAGCCCGCCAGGTCCGCCTGCGTCATCGGGTAGTAGTAGGGCGCAGCCAGCACCAGGAAAGAAGCTCCCTGACCGGCCGCGAAGTTCGCCAGTTCCACCGATTCTTCGCGCGAGGTGTCGGTGATTGCCACCAGCACCGGAACCTTCGTACCGGCAAGCCGGGCTACCCGCTCAACCAGTTCACGGCGCGTCCGGTGGCTCAGACTCGGCCCTTCGCCCGTCGTTCCGAGAATGAACAGCCCGTGTACTCCGCCGGCCAGGATGTGCGGTACCAGGCGCTCCAATCCGGCCACATCCAGTTGGTCCGGGGCGGCCAGCGGTGTGGCCATGGGGGTAATCAATCCGCGAAAGGGTCGAAGAAGGTCCATTTGGTCCGTGGCCCTTCTATTATGGACAGTGTTTCACTTTTTCTCAAGCAGGATCGAAAAACGATTTTCTGTGGGGCAGGTTGCTAACCTGCGGCGGGTTGGCAACCCGCCTCTTCGAGTTCCAGCGTATGCTCGCGCCGGGCGGATTAACAATCCGCGGCAGGCTAACAACCGGCCCCTACAAAGCAGCTCTCAACTAACCCGGCCACTCCTTCGAAATCGCCCGTGCCGTTCTCACCACGGCGTCGATCAGTTTCTGCTGGTTCTCGGCGGAGCCCACGCGCGATTTCGGCATCGACATGCTGACCGCCGCCACCACCTCGCCGTCTCCCATTAGAATCGGGCAGCCGAAGCACTGGCCGTCCACCGTGGTCTCCTCACTGTCCAGCGCGTACCCCTGCTGGCGCACGCGCCGGAACTCTTCGCGCAGCAGGTTTTCGTCCGTGATGGTCTTGGGCGTCATCCGCAGAATGCCGTAGCTGCGCAGTAGACGCTCGCGCCGCTCCTCGGTTTGAAACGCGGCAATGCTTTTCCCGATAGCGCTCGCATAAGGTTGCAGGATTCGCCCTGGCGTGTTCCCCATGCGAATCACTTGCGGGCTCTCCACCACGGCCATCGTTTCAATATGATTGTCGAACAACACTCCGAGGGCAGTGCTCTCGCGAAACTGCCGGGTCAGCTCTTGCAGGTGTGGAGTCGCAATCCGCAGCAACCGGGTCAGCATGCTGGTAGGAATCGACGGCCGCCGGTCAATCGAGATCAGGTATCGCCCATCCGCTGTCTTCTCGACGTAACCGGTCGCTTCGAGGGTATGAAGGATGCGAAACAGCGAACTCTTAGTGAGACCGACGATCAAGGTCAGCTGGTGCAGCGCCTGTGGCTGCGGGCAGCGCTTCAGGATCTCCATAACCTCCAGCGCCTTACTCACCGCCCGGGAAAAATACCTGTCTTCCTTCGGCTCTTTCCGAGCGGGCACCGCTGCGCGCCGCCGCTTGGCCTCCACGGTTACGTTACCCATCCCTTTCCTTATTTTTTGGCTTCGCGGATCAACCAAACTTCAGACACCTGATTGCCGCCCCCGGCTCCGCCCCCGCCTTGCGGGCGGGTCCATTCCAGCGTAAGCGTCCCGGTTTTGGTTGCTTCCCTGGGAATCTCAAACTCCGACACCAGCGGTAGACTCTGCTTGTCCACATAGTCATGGACCTGGGTTGTCCCATTCGCAACCAGCCGTATCCTGCCCCTCGCCGCCCCGTAGGAAACACGCACTTTGTACTGCGCGGCCGGATCGAGATCGGTGTACCTCATTCGTAAGGGCTCATCGAACAGAGTCTCCGCCTGATCGTATGTGGAGATGCGCCCGCCGCGATTCGGCGCCGGATTGCCCCATCCGATGAACGCCGTGTGACGAAGCTCGGGATCCTTATCGAACCCCTCTCCAATCGCCAGGTGCGGCTGTGCCGCCGCATTGCCCAGATCGTCATAGAAACCTCCCGGACCCGGGTTGGTCCAGTTGACAATCTCGTCCAGCTTTGCAAGCCGCTCCGGCTCCGTCTTAAGTTGGCGAATTTCCGCGAACCGGTCCTCGATCCATAGGCGATCGTTGAGCGGATAGTCGATGGCGTCCAGATTCGCTCCCCGGCCGATCGCGATCGCCTGATAGCGGGTCACGCTCAACTGCATCCGGATACTCTGAAAAAGAGCCTCCGCCAGCTCGAACGCGCGCGCGCGCAGATCGCGAGCCGATCGGGTCAGCATATCCGCGTCCAGCACCTGCTCGGCCGCGGCCATGGCGGCGGCAGACCCGTGTGTCTTCGCCAGGCCGAGTTCACCGAGCGCCCGCTTTTCCTGCTCCGTTTCGGTCCGCAGCCTGGCTTGCAGGAAGGCGTCGTAGTTGGCGCGGTAAACCGCCTCCTGGAATCGCCAGTTCAAACGCAACTGCGGCGTCGCCCCGGCTTCCATCTGCCGGAACTGCTCGAGCGTTGTCTCCACTCCGGTGTTGGTCAGGAGAGGCCCGTTCCAGTTGCGCTCCAGCGCCAGCAAGCCCTGCGCGAAACTTTCCGCTACCTGATCGCCCACGAAGAAACGACTGTACTCGGTCAGAAGATCCTTCACCCTGGCATCCGGATTCCACCCGAGACCGCTCCAGACAAACTTGTTTACGTCGTCGTTGCAGCCTTCCGAGTAGGTAACGAAGCCCTGGAAATATGGGCGAAATGCATGGAAAATGTTCGCCTCGGCCAGCGGCCGCGGGTTAATCGTTTCGCGCCCCTCAGTCAGAGCGTAGGCGAAATCCCAAGAGGGCACGGGAAACTGGGAACTCAAACTGTGCGTGATGTCGGGATAATGGCGGATCGGATAACGCTTGGGGATGCGCGCGCGCAACTCCGGCAGGCTCATCCTCATCTGCGGTCCAAAGACAACGCCGCTGAGCCAGGCAGGCTCGGTCTTCATAATGGCCAGGAACTCTTCCATCCATTCCTGGTTGAAGCCCTGCGGCGACATCCACATTTGCGCCTTGGGGTGATACTTGTGCAAGTTTGCCGTCTGCTTCTCCAGCAGAGCCATCAGGTACTTGGGCTGAGTGCTGCCGGGGTCGCCGCCGGGCACGAAGATCACGTCGATTCTAGGCAGGCGCTTGAAGACCTCGCCCCACTCCTTGAGCGCAAATTCAACGGTCGCCCGATCGGAGTAGTCTTTGTCCATCGCCGGATACCAGACCGAAACGTCCACTCCGTATTCGCTGCCGATCCTCGACATCTCCGCCATCATGTCGATTTTCGTCAGCGGGAAATGCGGGCTGTCGTCGGCGTCATCGGAACGTGGTGGGATTAACTCGATCGTATTGGTTCCGAAAATCGCCAGTTCGCGAATGTACTGATCCCAGATGGGCACCGACCAGGCGTCATACGCGTTGGTCTTTGGCCGATATCCAAGCTGATGGCCGCGCACCGGAACTACCGGCGACGTGGTAACGTTCAAACCGGGTTCGAGCTCCAGGCGCTGACGGCCCATGCGCAATTGGCGCAACAGGTACCCCGTGCCGAAGACCACGCCGCGGTCATCGTAACCCGTCGCGACCGCCAGCGGGCTCGATCCTTCGGGCGCGGATCGAAACGTAAATCCCTCCGCCTTGTCGGGGACACCTGCGAGCTGCGGCGTCACCGATTTGATCTGGTCCGTCCGGCCCAGCACGAAAGCCGGCCCGTCCGTCGTCTGCGTTTGCACCTTCAGCCGCAGTTGGGTACGCTTTTCGATTTCCTCTGAAAGCATCGCTGCCGCTTTGCGTTCCGGCGTGGAGGCGTTCGAGGGGATCACAATCACCGCGCCTCTAAAGTCGAGACTCGCCGCCGCGAGCGGCAATATGAAAGCAAGACCAGCAAAGGAAACTTTTGGCAAGGAGCCCCCCTCCTAAGAACCATGTGTTTTACGAATACCATGGCTCACGATGTTTTTTGCAACCGCGTTCCAGCTTTTCGAATAGTGTACACCCGATGGCTCCCGCCGGTTCAACGGGCCATCCCGGTTCGGGCAACGCGAGGGCAACGTAGGCGCGATGCAGATCGATGAAGATCGATGGCGCCCAATTGGGAAACAGGGACGGCCCGGCGGGTAATCATACCCATCATGCGCAAACTCCGCCGCAACCGCCAGCGGCTTCGTTCAAACGCCCCAATCGAAAGTGCCGCGGCCTGAATCTTCAGCCGTCGCTCGGGCTTTTCCTCCGGGGCACTTCCGATTGGGTCCTGGCGTTTCACAGGATTTATCGGGTTGTTGGACGGAAGTTGTTCTGCCAGGAATCAGCTCCCGGCCGGGCTGTGCTACCTCCGAGCCGTGCGTGATCCGCCTGGGGCCGAGAAGGGATGGCTTCGCGAACTTCAACATCCGGTGGCTGTGGCCTGCGAGACTATAACTTGGGGAATGATATGGCTGCCAGGCACACCATTTACGATACCGGCATGACCGCCCAAATTGGCGCCTGCAATGAGTGGTGCAGAGATGGCGGAACTCACCAGGGACGGGCATTTGCCATGAGCTCCGCGCACCGTTTGCTCCTGATCGTGAGTCTTGCGGGGCTCGCGTGTACGGCGCATGGGCAAGACATCTTTACGATTGCGGGAGTTCCGTACGGCCACCGCAAGGCTGTCGATGGTCAGCCGGTGTTGAATGCTCCGCTCAATTCCGTCTATGGCTTGCTCTTCGATCATGCGACAGGACGGCTTCTGTTTCACGACCAAACGTTGGTAGAGCGTGTGGAGCCGGACGGCTCGCTTCTGGCACTCGTTGGCCGTGGTGAACCCCAAGACGGATCCAGGGCTGATGGTACACTGGCCAGCAATCTCCAGATCGCTATACTGCGCGGCATGGCTCAGGATGCCGCCGGAAATCTCTATCTGGCCGATGCCGGAGCGGGACTGGTGTTCCGAGTGGGTCTGGATGGGAGGGTAAGCACCTTCGCAGGCGGCGGAACAAGGTCGGGACCTCAGAGCGACGGCGGCCCGGCGACCGCGGCGCAACTCTCGTCGCCGCGAGGAATGGTGTTCGATTCTCAGGGCAACCTGGATATCGCCGAGCCTTCTTGCGATTGTATCCGGCAGGTCTCCACGGCAGGAATCATCTCAACCGTCTACACGGTGTCCGGCTCGCCCGGGACCGGTCCCGCTGAGGTGGAGGGTCTGAGTATCGACGCAGAAGACAATCTCTACTTGACGGAATGGCGAGGCCATACGGTTCTGAGGATCAGTGCGAATGGTTCCGTCACTACAATTGCGGGCACCGGCGTCGCGGGATTCAGCGGCGACGGAGGTCCGGCGGCCGCTGCTCAACTGTATGGACCCAGTGCGGTCGCGATTGCCTCCGACGGCACGGTATACATCGCTGACTCAGGCAACAACCGTGTGCGGAAAGTTGCCCTCGACGGCACCATCTCCACGATTGCAGGTACTGGCTCCAGCCTCGGAAATATTCTCTTCCCGCCTGGTTTTCGAACCTGCGCATTTTCCGGTGATGGAGGACTCGCCACCAACGCGAATCTCTGCGATCCGGCACAACTCGCCTTCGACCAGGCAGACGGCTTATACGTCGCCGATTTTGGCAACGGCCGCGTACGAAGGATCTCGCCTGCGGGCGTCATCGCCACAGTGGCTGGAAGCGGGCAACTCGTTCCCCTTGGGTTAAGCGGTGGCTTATTCGACGCCTCTCCCGCTGATCCATTTTCAAACGGCGACGGAGGCCCCGCCATCCACGCGACGTTCGACCGGATAGGCGCGGCCATATTCGATGCCGCGGGGAACCTGTATGTGAGCGACTCTGGTGGGAATCGCGTCCGTAAAATCGCTCCCGATGGCACCATCAACACGCTTGCAGGAACCGGCCAGGCCGGATATTCGGGTGATGGCGGGCCAGCCTTCGAAGCCACGCTTTTCGGCGCGGGGCCCCTCGCGGTGGACCCAAAGGGCGACCTCTATGTAATCACCGGCGACAGCCGCGTGCGCAAGCTCACGGTGGACGGAACCATCCATCTGGTTGCGGGTACCGGGACTGGCACCGGACTCAATCGCTCGCAGGGCGACGGCGGCCCGGCAGTCAACGCGACCCTCAACGAGCCCGGCGGCGTGGCGTTCGATGCGAAAGGCAATATCTACATCGCGGATACTTCCAACGCCCGATTGCGCAAGATCGATACCAGCGGCATCATCACCACCATTGTCGGACCCGGAGTACAGGGCACGGATTACTACAATGCGGTCGCCGTCGATCCTCAGGGGAACATCTTTCTGGCGTGGACTCATGCAGCCCTGTACCCCGCGGTGGTTACCAATGCAATCTCAGGAATGGTACTCCGAGTGAACCCCGACGGAACTCTGAGCCGGGTTGTGGGAAATGGACAGCCGTGCACGGGAGGACCGTTCGGCGCAGAATTCGCCTTCGACGGCATGCACGCTTCAGACGTTCAGTTGTGCGAGGTTACTTCGATGATGATCGATAAGAATGGCGTCATGTATCTCCCTTACGGCGCCCAGATCCTGCGGGTGACTACCGATGGAATCATCCATACGGTAGCCGGCAACGCTTTTGCGACGGCAATCGGCGACGGCGGCCCGGCTCTCGATGCCGGCCTTAACGCCAGTTTCCCGGGAACGCCAACGTTCGATTCGAACGGGAACATGGTGATTCCGGAACCCGGCCTCGATCGAATTCGGGAGGTGACCGCAACGCCGTATCGGCTCTCGCTGTCGCTGGATAGCATCAGCTCAACCGCTTCTCAGGCACCGACCCACCTTATCGCGACATCGGCGAACTTCCTGGAGCCGTTTCCTTACGCCGTCCGCGTTAGCACTGATGATGGCCGCCCCTGGGTGAGCGTGAACCGCTTGACCGGTCTCGTTGGGGAGCCGATCACGGTGAGCGTCAATCCGGCCGGTTTGGCCTCCGGCTCCTATCACGGCACAGTTTCGGTAACTGTCGAAGGCGGAGTTTCCCAGCAGGTGAATGTGCCGGTCACTCTGTCCGTACCATCGCCGTGAGCGCGAGGGCCGAAGACCGCCAAGCCCGCGGCAGCCGAAGTTGGGTTTGGCGGAAGGAAGCTGGACAAGAAAACTGCGGCCGTGACACGCAGGATCGGCAGCAGCGCCCGCAGTGCTGAGGACGTTCGATGCGATGGGGGGATCGCCCTCTTCCCGCGATTGAGCCAAACAAGCCACACTCGCGACTTTCACGGGCAGAATCGATTATCCAGACACCGTCTGAACTTTCCACCAACCCGACGTTCCCGCTCTCATGGTCCCACTACGTTCGGCTGCTGACCGTACCTGAGGAACAAGCTCGGCGCTATTACGAACGCGAATCGCTACGTGGGGGATGGTCCGTCCGCGAACTTGACCGGCAGATCGCAAGTCGAGCGTATGATCGTCTCCGTGGAAAGAGAACATCATCGATCTCCAAGGTGGATCGGCATGCCGCAGACGACGAGATCCGCGATCCATTCGTTCTCGAATTTCTGAACCTGAAAGATGAGTACTCGGAATCAGACCTCGAAAATGCGCTAATCACCGAGCTCGAAAGATTCCTTCTGGAACTGGGCAATGATTTCTTTTTTGTTGCGTCCGTAAGGACCTCGATCCGATCGACCTGCTGCGGGCGCTGATCGGCGTCGCCAACGTGGCCACCAGCCCGGACTGGCAGCAGAGCGCCAGAAGACTGGTCGACATCCTCATCACCGGTTCACGCCCAGCCAAATAGGCCCCGAGGCTCTCGATCTCCGGATGACGCTTTTATACCGGCCAAAATGATGAGTGGGGAGTAGCGTCCGGCGATTGAAGGCAGTATTCTTCTTTCGTTCGGACTGATTTTACCGGAGGGTGAAGGCCGGTCCGCGAGATCGAAACTTGGCAGCGACGGTCAGCGCGCAGGCCTTCACGCCAGCCGTGATTCTCTTTATCGCACTGCCAGAAGCGGAAAACAAGATCGATATATGCGGGCGATGGTTCTGGCTATGCCTCGATCCAGGCGACCCGTCCCCAGACACTCGGGTACGGTCTTGCCGACTCGCCGGTTGGGCAAGCAATGTGGATCTACGAGAAATTTCAGGCATGGAGCGACAACAAGGGTAATCCAGCGGAGGCCATCTCCGTCGATCACATGTCGCGTGGTATTTCCGCTGGAGGGCAATCTCTATGGCCGCAGCGTCCGCAACTCGTCACCTCACCTGTTTCTGCCGGGCACCATTCCAGTAACAACGCCACGGCTTGGGGAAACTCCACCGACGCGGTGTCGTATCTGCACGATCGCGGGCTGCGCTCCGGCGCAAACACGAGCCTCGACGACATCGCCAGAGACGCAGGCGTCGGACCGGGAAGAGGCTGGCGCGTTGGCGAAGTTCTTCGTCGCGACGATCCAGGGCATCCGCGCAATGGCGAGACTGAAATCGGACCGCCGCGCGCTGCGTCAGGTTGCGAAGATCGCGCTGGCGGTGCTCCAACGATAGCGGCGGGATGATGGTGCCAATTCCGCGACGACCGCACATCAACAAAGTCGATCCAACCAGCTCGCACACCTACCTCAAGCTAATGGCAGTGCGACACCCGGCATAAGAAGCAGCGCTGCATGCGCTTGCACCCGGCCTATCGAGTGTGTTGACCGCGCAGTCGATAGCTGGGCTCGAAGAACAGGAGCATCATTGCACGGCTACACGATTGTTCCTCACCTCTTCTAGGCTCCTCTGTCGATCCGTGCATTGTCGCCGATCCAGCACGCGCCAAGAACCGGTTGTGGCGGCTTCGAGCCGTTTTGCTCGCTGCGCCGGTCTTCTGCCGAGATGGTAAATCGCCATCTTCCCGGCCATTTGAACCCTTCGCGCCACAATAGCGTCGCAATTTAGCCACATTGGCGAGCAAAAGCACGATAAACTATTGATTATACAGGAGATAACTTGGCGGAGGAAGAGGGATTCGAACCCCCGTGCGAGTCGCCCCGCAAACGGTTTTCAAGACCGCCGGTTTCAACCGCTCACCCATTCCTCCATTCATTAGCTTAGCTGATTTCTGGAACGTGGGCCTGCGCGGCCCCTGCGCTGCACCGCGCGGACGATCCACCGGCATTGTGTAGAATGTCAGCGGGGGGACAATGCGTTCCTGGAAGGTGTTCATTCTGGTATTGGTGCCGGCCACGGTTTACGTAGCTGCGCAGGAGCCCACAGTCGGCGGCGCCGGATCTGCGCGAGGAGGGACCAGCGCCGCTGCGAACGCTGCTGCCGCCAGCGCCGCTACTGCCGCTGCCATCGCGGGGTCGAAGGAAGACCCCGCAGCCGTCGAGCGCGGCGGAAAGCTCTACGTCGCTAACTGCGGCGGATGCCATGGCGCTACTGGCAGGGGCGGTGCGGGCGCACCCGATCTGGTGCGCTCCGTGCTGGTGCTGGATGACGAGAAGGGCATTCTCATCTCCCCTATTTTGCGCAACGGCCGCCCCGATCAGGGAATGCCCAAGCCCGATCTCAGCGAGCCGCAGATCGCCGACATCGTGGCCTGGCTGCACGTGCAAACGTACGCGGCCGGCCACCGCGGCACCTACGCGTTTCTCGACGTGGTCACGGGCGATCCGAAAAAGGGCGAGTCTTACTTCAACACCACCGGTACATGCAAGTCCTGCCACTCGCCAACCGGGGACTTGAAAGGCATAGCCAGCCGGTACGATGCTTTTGCCTTGCAGTCCCGATGGCTGCAACCGCGCGGCGGCAGAGGCGGCGGACGAGGTGGCGGGGGAGGCGGACGAGGTGGCGCGGCATCATCCCGGAGCGTGGTTACCGTGACGGTGACGCTGCCCTCCGGCCAATCCTATTCGGGACCACTGGAGCGCATCGACGACTTCAACGTATCCATGCGCGATTCCTCCGGCGAGTATCATTCTTTCGACCGGGCTTCCTCCGGCAACGGGTCCCTCAAGGTCGAAGTTCACGACCCCCTGAAGGCGCATCTGGACTTGCTTGGGAAGTATACCGACGCCGACATCCACAACGTGACTGCCTACCTGGTGACATTAAAATGACAGTTCCCCGAGAAATGACGATTCCCCGATGGCTGCTGTTGGCGGCGTTCGCCACTGCTCTTACTCTCTTCGCGCAAACTCTTTTCGGGCAACCTCTTAAGCCTGCGGATCTGCTCAAGCAGCCGAACGACGCCTGGCCCACTTACAACGGCGACTACTCCGGCCGGCGCTTCAGTCCGCTGACGCAGATCAATTCCTCCAACGTACACACCCTGTCGCTGGCATGGTCTACGCGTTTCACGGCGGCCGCGGGTGGTGGCGGTGGCGGAAGGGGAGGCGCAGGCGGTGGCGGCGTGCAGATCAAATCGACGCCGCTGATGGTGGATGGCATCCTTTATTTCACCTCGCCCAACCACGTGTGGGCCGCCGACGCGCGCACGGGCCGTGAACTCTGGCACTATCAGTACCCGCCCAACACCGGCAGCACCATTGGCAATCGCGGCGTCGCCATGTACGGAAACTGGCTGTACTTCGAATCGCCCGACAGCCACCTGGTGAGCCTGGACGCGCGCACCGGCCGTGAGCGATGGAAGGTACAGATCGCCGACCCGAAGCTCGACTACACGTCCACTGTGGCGCCCGTGGTGGTGGGCAATCACATCATTGCCGGCATCGGCGGCGATCATCTGGACAATCCCGGCTTCCTGCAGGCGCGCGACCCCGAGACCGGCGCACTGCAGTGGAAGTGGTGGACCACACCGCGCAAGGGCGAGCCTGGAATCGAGACGTGGCCCGACGAATATTCCGCGGCGCACGGCACCGGGCAGGCCTGGATTCCCGGCACCTACGATCCGGAATTGAACCTGTACATTGTCGGCACTGGCAACCCTAACCCGGTGATGGCCGAGAAGAGCCGCCGGGGCGACAACCTCTATACTTGCTCGATCGTGGCCATCAACCCCGACACCGGCAAGATGGTCTGGTATTTCCAGCCCTCTCCGCACGACACCCATGATTGGGACGCCGTGGAGACTCCGGTGATGTTCGATGGCGTGATTGATGGCCAGCCGCGGAAACTGGTGGCACAGGCCAGCCGCAATGGATACTTCTTCGTATTGGATCGGGCCACCGGAAAACGCATCGTGGCCACTCCCTATATCGAGACCGTGAATTGGGCGAAGGGCCTGGACGCCAGGGGCCAGCCGATACCCGATCCGGCCAAGTTCCCCACCGTGGATGGCGTGCTGGTTTCGCCGTCATCCAACGGCTCCACCAATTGGCAGGCCCCCAGCTTCAGTCCGGATACCGGCCTGTTTTACGTCGGGACCAGCCGCTCCTGGGCCATGTACTATCTCACCGACACTGATGACCATCCCGAAGGATGGGGCGGCCTCGATCAAAGTGTGGGGGACGGCGGCAACGCGCTGTTGGCTCTGGACTATCGAACCGGGAAGACCGTCTGGCGGCACGATTGGCCCAGCGGCAGCGGCGTCACCCATATGCTGACCACCGCCGGCAAACTCCTGTTCACCAGCAACGGGCAGAACCTGATCGCCTTCGACCCGGCGAACGGCAAGATCCTCTGGCATGCCGGCCTGATGGCCGCTCCCAGCGCCGGAGCCATCACTTACCTGGTGGACGGCAAGCAATACGTGCTGGTGGCGGCGGGGGACAGCTTGTACGCATTCACGGTCAATCAGGCGGTGAGGTAGCGGGGAATCCTGGGGCACTGGCGAAGTTTTTCGTGGTAACGATTCAGGGCATGCGTGGCATTGCGAGGCGCAAGTCGGATCGACGAGCGCTGAGGCGGGTTGCGAAGATTGCGCTGTCCCAGTTCGAGTGGGTCCGGCCTTGAGTGACGGCGTTCTCAAACGCCTTTTCCAAGCGCCAAATCAATCGCAGCGAACGCAGAGGAGGATAATCACGTCTTCAAAGTGCCGACCCCGGAAGAGTGCTGGCAGTTTTCGAGTCACGATACACCGACCAGATCAGTCAACCACGTTTGCAACAGAACCGATCAATTCGCTGCCTCTTGTAAAGTCAGGGCCCCGTTTGAAATAACAGCGGTTCGCGAACGGCGTTTTGGGCCGGCAACCAACAAAAGGGATGGTACACTGCTCTCTATATCAGTGATGCGACCGCGAAGTTTAGTGCTGATCGCGCTATCGTTAGGATCCGTATCCATCTTTGCTCAGGCTCAGATGGCGCCCAGTCCCGAAAGCCAGGCCTGGCTGCGGACAGTCATCAGCGGTGGCCGTTTCTCCGAAATGCGCTGGCCCGACTTCAGCGACTATAACAGGCATTTGCAGAAGTTCTATGACGCCAACGGAACTGGACTCTGGTGGGTCAAGGGATTGGAGCCCACCCCACAGGCGCAGCAACTCATCGCTCTGCTGCTCCAGGCCGGCCAAAAGGGGCTCTCCGCGGACGACTATGACGGACCCCGCTGGAGCGGCCGGCTGGCAAAGCTCAAACCCGCGGTTCGGCAGCCGGCTGAGGCGGATGCAGTCCAATTCGATCTCGTGCTAACGATCTGCGCCATGCGGTATATCTCCGACCTCCACATTGGCAAGGTCAATCCGAAACACTTCACCTTCGGCTTCGATGAGGAACCCAAGAAATACGACCTGGCCGGGTTTCTCAAAGACCGCGTAACCCGCCCAAGTGACGTTGCCGGCGTCCTGGCACAAGTCGAGCCGCCCTATCCCGGTTACCGCCGGACCATCCAAGCCCTCCAAACCTACAGGGAGCTTGCGAAAATGGACGATGGCGAGCAACTCCCGCCTCCCAACGCGCCGGGAAAGAGAGCGATCGTCCCCGGCGATGCCTACCCCGGCGCTCCACGGCTCACGCGACTGCTCCGCCTCGTCGGCGACCTTGCCGCCGACGCCGATATCCCGGCCGATCCGCCGGTCTACCAGGGTGCCCTCGTAGAAGCCGTGAAAAAATTTCAAAGCCGCCACGGCCGCGACCCGAACGGAAGAATCGATGCACAGACTCTGGCGGATCTGAACGTCCCTCTCAGCCGCCGGGTCCAACAGATGCAACTAACCCTGGAGCGATGGCGGTGGTTGCCGGAGGCCTATCAAAAATCGCCCATCGTGGCGAACATCCCCGAATTCCGGCTCCGCGCCTATGACAAGGACTTCAACATCGGTGTCACCATGAACGTCGTGGTAGGCAAGGCCTACGGTCACAACACCCCGGTGTTTAACGAGACTATGACCTACCTCGTTTTCCGCCCGTACTGGGCCGTCCCGCCTTCCATCATCCGGGCGGAAATGATTCCACACCTCACGAAGGACCCCAGTTACCTGACGAAGAAGGATCTCGAGATCGTAGACAGTCATCAGAAGGTGATCACCACTGGACCCGTGACCGTAGAAGTCCTGGACCAGCTCCGAACCGGAAAACTCTTCATACGGCAAGCACCCGGTCCAAAGAACTCGCTTGGCCTGGTGAAATTCCTCTTTCCGAATAGCTACAACGTGTACATGCACGACACACCGGCTACGGAATTCTTCGCGCAGTCCCGCCGCGATTTCAGCCACGGCTGTATCCGGCTGGAAAAGCCCGCCGAACTGGCGGCGTGGGTCCTGCGCGACAATCCCGGCTGGACCCCGGAACGGATTCGCGCGGCCATGAACGGCAGTGCTCCCCAACAGGTGAATCTCGCGCACCCGATCCCGGTCCTCATCGTTTATGCCACCGTGATCGTTCTGGAAGATGGCCTCGTGCACTTCTATGACGATATCTACAAGCACGACACGGCGCTGCAGCAGGTCCTCGCCAAGGGCTACCCGTATCCCTGGTGAAAGCCGGCTACCAGCGCCTTACGCGCCCCACGTCGACGTGCACGAAGTCGGAATCGCGATAGTAGCCGACGCCCCCGCGCTGTAGGCGCAACGCGGCGTCACGAACTGTCCCGGTCGGAATCCCCGGCAAGCGAATGTCGATGGCTTCCGCCTGCATGTGAAGACTGTGGGGGGCGACGCCAGTGTGGGCGCTGCGCGTGCGCAGAAATTCGTTGCTCCACAGTGTACGGTATCCACAGATCACTTCGATCACGCCGCCCGAATCGTTCACCGACGCAGTCAGGTCGTAAAGCAAGTCGAACAGATGTGGATTGAAATGGCGCACCTCTCCCGTACGATGATCGCGAAGATAATGGTCGAGCTTGGCCAATGCTTCCGGCACGTAATTCTCGCCGCGCCGGTATACGATTTCGAGCCGATCATTTGTGTGCGTGTGATAGAAACGAAGCCGGTATTCGCGAGGAGCAAGAGTAGCGGATTCCAAACTTTGGCCCGGTGGCGCGGACATCAATAACACCACGAGCCACCTGGCGCACTGATAGATCCCATATTTCATCTTTCCCCCTTATTTTATCACCACTACCGTTCGCAGCGGCGCGCTCACTACATTCCGCACGATCTGCGCGCCGATACACAGCAGAATGAACGACGGCAGGCGAATCGCGATATTCATCGCGGTCTCTCCCAGGATTTGCGCCGAGCTCTTGATTACAAGTCCGTCTGTGGTTGTCGCCGTGTCACTGCGGGGGGCCACCGGAAGCATTAAGGACAAGGGTGCGAACGGAGATCGTAACCACGGAGGATCAAAATGTCTGAAGCGCTAAAGCCCGGTGAATTCAGGAACGACATTGAACGGCGTCATACCCGCCGCGCATCGCGCGTCTTCAATGTATTGGAAACGGTCATCCGGCGCACCACATACCTTCTTCTGGGCGCTTGGGTGGCTTACCGAGGAGTCAGCCCGTTACCGCCAAGTCATCGGCGCGGTGGCGCGCATTATGGGGTTTGCTTAGTCAAACGGAGAAATGCATGCGAGCGAGCTCACGTTGGAGGCGTTTTCGACGCCGCTTGCGGTATTGGCTGGATCACAGTGAAAGGCAGCGCCTGCTATGGGAAGAGATGGAATTCCATATCGAGTCCATGACTCGGGAGTTGGCCGCGCAAGGCATGTCCGAGCCGGACGCTCGTGCTGCGGCTCACAGAAAGTTTGGCAATATGACACAAAAATCAGAAGAGGCTCGCTTCACGTGGATCGCTAGCTGGATGAGCGATCTCGCGCAGGATCTGCGCCAGGCGTTTCGCGGGATGCGGCGCGATGCCGGCTTCACCACGTTTGTGATTCTCATCGCCGGCCTCGGCATCGGCGCCAGTTCAACGATATTCAGTGTGGTGAACGCTGTGCTGCTGCGTCCCCTGCCGTTCCGCAATCCGGAGGGTCTGGTATGGATTGTGAACGAGGAGTGGAGTATGCAGGTGGACAACTATCGGGACTTGCAGGCGCGGAACAGATCTTTCACCGGCTTGGCCGGGTTCGCCGGTGTTCACGTCGGCGGCAGCGCACTCACGGGAACGGGCGAGCCGGAGCGCCTGACGAATTCTCCCGTTACCTGTAACTTCTTCACGCTGCTGGGTGTGCAACCGCCTATCGGAAGGTCGTTCACCGCGGAGGAGTGTCAGCAGAAATTCAGCATTCCACCGGCCGCACTGTTGAGCTACGGCTTCTGGCAGAGGCGTTTTGCTTCAGACTGGGCCGTGGTTGGACGGACGCTCACGCTGAACAACAAGCCGGTAATGGTGGTGGGTGTGCTGCCTGCGTCCTTCGATTTTGCGAGCGTTTTTGAACCTGGTTCTTCGGTCGATGTGTTCATTCCCTGGCCCCTGACTGCCGAAACGAACCGGTACGGAAATACGCTGAAGGCGATCGGAAGGCTGATGCCGGGCGCCACGGTGCAGAGCGCTCAGGCCGAGTTCACGCCGCTGGCAAGACAGCTCGAAAGCGAGCATCCCGTCCCCGAACGGAACCCCGTCAAGCCGCGACTGACTCCGCTGAACGGGCACGTGAGCGGACGAGTAAGACCGGCCCTGATGGTGCTGGCCTGCGCCGTGGGAGTGGTGATGTTGATTGTGTGCGCGAATCTTTCGAATCTGCAACTGGCCAGGTTAGGCACCCGGCGAAAGGAAATGGCAATGCGGCGAAGTGACGGGAGAAGGCTTTAGCGCACAAGCCGTCTACGACATCGTTCTTGAGCATGCCCGAAAGGTGGACCCCGATGTACGGCCGCACGACCTTCGTCGAAGCTTCGCTCGGTTAGCCCATGAAGGCCACGCACCCATCGAACAGCTTTCCATGACGCTCGGACATGCGAGCATTGCGACCACTGAGCACTACATTGCCGCCAAGCAGAGTTTTAGAGTGGCGCCATGCGACGTGCTGGATCTCGACATCTCGAGCCCGGAATGCCCAACGGACCCGACCAAAATCACCCTGGAATGATTTCGCTGCTGCCGCTCCAGAATTCCGGTTCGAACGGCGGATTTACGATTGCTCGGCGCCCCGGGGGTGTCGAGTCGCACCGCGATCACCACGACTATCTCTGGGGGACCTGCAACGCATCGAATGGATTAAACAGCACCTGCGAATCAGGGCCTTCTACGGCACAAGTGAGAACACAGTGAAGACCCAAATCTGGATTGCCGTCTACCTTTACGTGCTCGTCGCCATCGTTAAGAAGCAGTTGGAGTTGGAGATGAGCCCTTACCAGATTCTACAGATTTTGAGCGTCACGCTTTTCGAGAAACCACCCATTTTACAGGCCCTTCAGCCATCCGACTCCCAGAGGACCTAGTCGATCCCCAACCAGTTGAATCTGTTCACCTTATAGCCGGAGGGCAGTGAAAATGTGCTCTTTAACACGGCTCCATTTTAAATTTGACTTAAGGACCCGGTACTCTTATTATGAGGTTGCAAGCTATTTCGTATGTCAGATGACATACTCCCGTGAAACAGTCCTAGCCCATAACATATCGGGGTTGGAAAACGTATCTCTCGATCCTGACTTCCTTCGGGCGTAAGTCTTTTTATATCAGTCAGGAGTGGGCTCCCCAAATGGGACCTTTGTGGCGGTAGCGTGTACAGCCGCTGGTAACCTGCCCAGAAAATCATGTCGTCAATTGACTCTGATACTAACTCTGGATTCCAAGCAGTCGGATGTACGACCTTGCGGCAACACCACAACCTGTCTTGGTACGCACTCCAAATCCAATCCAAACGGGGCAGCCTCGCCTCTACGACGTTGTGCGGCAAAGGATACGAAGCGTACCTGCCGTTGTACCATTCTCAGCGTCGCTGGTCCGACCGCGTGAAACAGCTTGACCTCCCTCTTTTTCCCGGTTATATGTTCTGCCGGTTTGACGTGCGCGCTCGCCTGCCTATACTGACTGCGCCCGGCGTGATAGGCGTCGTGGGCGCCGGCAAGACCCCCATCCAGGTTGACGATAACGAGATCGAGGCCATTAGGGCGGTCCTTCGTTCCGGACTCCCAGCGCAGCCCTGGCCCTTCCTTGGCATTGGCTCCAAGGTATACATCGAGCGCGGTCCTCTGGCGGGTGTGGAAGGTATCGTTACCAACACGGAAAAGGTTTATCGCCTGGTCGTCTCCGTCAGCCTGCTGCAACGCTCCGTCGCCGTCGAGATCGAACGCGAGTGGGCTCGCCCAATCCTGAGTGGCTCGGAGCCCCGGGCCGGACCCATGCCCTTGGACCCGCAACTCTCTGAAACGCGTCATTGAGTAATCAACGGTATCCGACTCCCCACCATTGTGCAAGTCTCTCGGTTCTTGGGCTCCCAAAGTCGAGATCATGATACGTTCCAGTTGTCAACAGAGTACTTATGCATACCATTGAGGAGAGTCAACGCGTCTCCTGGCGCGTGATCCTTGCCATCCTGCTGGGCCGCCGGGCGCTGATCCTGAACACTTCGTGGTCGCCGCCGTCGTCGCCTTTCAGGTTCCTCACGCCTAGACAGTGCGTATCGCAAATGAAAGTTCTCATAAAAAAAGCGCGCGTGAGTGGGCGCGTCCAATCGGCGATGCCATGGGTCCCCGCGCCGTGACCCTTGCCGGCCGTTGCGGCTCATCGAGCAGGCGGAATGACGGAAAAAGGCGCATCCAGCCCGAAAAAGAACAGTAATGTCCGATATTGATTGCAGAACAAAAATGATTAGCCTCCGCCTCTCCGAGGAGGAATACGAAGTCCTCAAGACCCGCTATCGCACCTACGGCGCCCGCAACGTCTCCGACCTCGCCCGCCTGGCGCTGCAGCGCATCATGGCCGGACCGGCTGGCCCGCAAGACGCTTGCGCCCCCAAACTCTCGGAGCTGGATCAGCGGGTCCGCGCTCTGGAGTCCCGTGTTTTGCTCCTGCTGGAGCGGGAGGGTTTAATATCGTGAGAATCCTGCTGTTCCTCCTCGGCGCGATTGCATTCGGCCAAACACCGGCGCCGGCTCCTTCTTATGTCCTTGGCCCTGACGACCAGGTCGCAATCCATGTTCTCGATCTCGAGGAGATTGGCGACAGCGCGTTCCGCATCGATATGCGCGGCTACATCAACGTGCCCCTCGCCGGCCGGCTCCACGCCGCGGGCCTCACCGTGGACCAACTGGAAGCTGCTCTCGCCGCGCGTCTCAAGGAAGTCCTCCAGACTCCGGTTGTCACCATCTCCGTGTCTGAATTCCGCAGCCAGCCGGTCTCCGTCCTCGGCGCCGTTAACACTCCGGGCGTCCACCAGATCCGCGGCCGCAAGACCCTCTTCGAGGTCATCTCCGAAGCCGGCGGCCTCAAGAACGAAGCCGGCAACAGTATCAAGATCACCCGCCGTAAGGAATTCGGCCCTATCCCGCTCAACGGCGCTGCCATGGATGCTTCGGGACAGTTTTGCGTGGCCGAAGTCAGCGTCAAATCGGTGATGGAGGCGCGCAATCCCCAGGAAAACATCCAGATCCAGCCCAATGACGTCATCTCTGTCCCACGCGCCGACCTCTATTACGTGATCGGTGCCGTGAAGCGCGCCGGCGGATTCGTGCTCAGCGAACGCGAACACATTTCGGTTCTCCAGGCTCTTTCCATGGCGGAAGGACTCGACCGGGTAGCGTCGCCCGGGAATGCCAAGATTCTGCGCGCTGCCGACGGCGACACTGAGCGCAAGGAGATTCCGGTGGACGTTAACAAGATCCTGAGCGGCAAGGCGAGCGACGTTTCCATGCTGGCCAACGACATCCTGTTTATCCCCAACAGTGCCACGAAAAGCGCGGCCCTGAGAGGCCTGGAAGCCGCCATCCAGCTCGGCACCGGGGTAGCGATCTACCGTAGGTAACCACCATGAACCACCCTCAACTTCCCCCACCCGCGCGCGACGTAGTGACCGCTTCTCCTGCCAGGGGTTATGCGGGATACCCCGAATCCGCCGGTTACACCCGCGGCTATGTCGACGATCCCGGATCCGGCGGCCTGCTCGAGTACTGGCGAATCCTGCGCCGCCGCAAAGGCACGCTGATCCTGATCGCCTTCCTTGGCCTGCTGGCCGGCGTGTTCCTGACCCTGTCCCAAACCCCGGTCTACCAGGCGCGTGCGGCCCTGGAGATTCAGGACCTCAACGAGAACTTCCTCAACATCAAGCAAGTTACCCCCGTGTCGGAGGGCAACAGCGACGCGGCCATTTCCGATATCCAGACCCAGATTAAGCTTCTCCAGAGCGAGACCCTCGTGAAGCAGGTGTTGACGAAGCTGGAAGCCCACACTCCCGCCTCCTCTACTGGCGCCATCCAGCCGCGACCGTCCGAGAGCGCTGCCCCCACCCGCATCGCCGCCTGGCGCAAAGCCCTCAACCTGCCCGACCCCAAAACCTTCGATGGTCTCGATCCACGCCAGGCCGCCAAGAGCCTCAAAGTCACCGCCGCCGGCCAGACGCGCATCGTGGAACTTCTGTACGACTCCCCCGACCCCCGCTACGCCGCCGACTTCGCCAACACGCTCGCCCAGGAATTCATCGACTCCAACATGGAAGCCCGCTGGAAGATGAGCCAGCACACCGGCGAATGGCTGTCCCACCAATTGGAAGACATGCGCATCAAGCTGGAGCGTTCCGAAGATGGGCTCCAGTCCTACGCCCGCCGCACCGGCCTGATGTTCACTTCGGCAGGCTCCACTTCGGAAAAGACCAACATCGTCGAGGACAAACTACGTCAGTTGCAGGAGGAGTTGTCGAAAGCTCAAGGCGATCGCATCACCAGGCAGGCCCGCTGGGAGATGACCAAAACCAGTCCCGCGGAAGCCCTGCCCGATGTCCTGAATGATAGTTCGCTCCGTGCCCTCCAGGACAAGGTCACCGAGTTGCGCCGCCAGCGGGCGGAACTGATCACCACCTACACCGAAAAGCACATCAAGGTGCAGCGGGTTGAAGCCCAGATTGAACCGCTCGAGGCCGCCCTCCAGAAGGAGCGGTCCGCTATAGTCGATCGGCTCAGCAACGATTACGAAGGCGCCCTGCGCCGCGAGAACCTGCTCGCCACCGACTATGCCACCCAGTCGCGCCTGGTTACCGATCAGGCCGGGAAATCCATCCAGTACAACATTCTGAAGCGTGAGGTGGATTCCAACCGCCAGCTCTACGAATCCATGCTGCAACACGTCAAGGAATCGAGCATCGCCTCCGCCATGCGCGCCAGCAACGTCCGAATCGTCGACCTGGCTGAGCCGCCGCGCCTTCCCTATAAGCCGAGCCTGCCCATGAACTCCGCCTTGGGGCTGCTCTCCGGACTGTTTCTAGGTCTGGCCTTCGTCATCATGCGCGAGCGAGCCGACTGCACCCTCCAGAGCCCTGGGGAGGCGGAGTCCTGGCTCAACGTCCCGGAATTGGGCGTGATCCCCAGCGCGTCGAAGGAAGGGCGATTCCGCCTTTATTTCTCAGACAAACGCAAGTCCTTAGGAAAGCCGCAGGCGCCATCCCTAACGCGAGTTCTGGCAAACGCCAGTCCACCGCACGGCGACGGTCCGGCGGTCTCCGTCACGGCCTCGAACGGAGAAGGCAATGGAGCGGCCGACTCCGTGGAACTGATATCGTGGCAGCGCAAGCCCGGACCGGTTGCGGAGTCCTTCCGCGCCCTTCTGACGTCGATTCTCTTCTCAGGCGAAAATGGCACCCGTCCCCGCGTGCTGGTCGTAACCAGCGCCAGCCCAATGGAAGGCAAGTCCACGGTAACCAGCAACCTCGGCATAGCCTTCGCGGCGATCCATCGCAAGGTCCTGATCATCGATGGCGATCTCCGAAAGCCTCGAATGCATGACGTATTCGGGGTAAGCAACGAGTACGGCTTGACCACGCTGCTGGAATCGGGCCAGCCCGAAGTCCTGGACAGTGTGTTGCGGCCGACCAGCATCCCTGGACTGTTCGTCCTTCCGAGCGGTCTCGCCAACCAAAATACAACGAACCTGTTCTACGGGGCCAAGCTCCCCGAACTCCTGTCGAAACTCGAGAAAGAGTTCGACATGGTGATCATAGACACGCCCCCCATGCTGCAGATGCCGGATGCCAGAGTGTTGGGCCGCCTGGCGGATGCAGTAATCCTCGTCACGCGAGCAGGCCACACCACGAGAGACGCGGCCATGGCCGCCAACCAGCGCTTTGCCGAGGACCGGACACGGGTTCTGGGTACGATCTTGAACGACTGGGACCCGAAGTCCGCACTCCCCGGCTACTATGGCAAGCGGTACAATCTTTACCACGACAACACCTACTCCAATCACACCTAACGCCTCACCTTTGCCCTCCTTGACATGACAACAGCTCAAATAATCGAGCGCGACAAGCCTGATTCTGGCCTTGGAGTTACGGTAGTGGGCCTTTGGTCGCACTATTTTACCGGCGATTCACTTCGCTCACGAATTGCCAGGGGTGCGTTTTGGTCCGTACTTGGTACGGGCATTAGCCAAGCTCTGGGCCTGCTTGCGACTGTGATCTGCGCCAGGCTTTTAGGCTCAGCAGCATATGGTCAACTAGGGATTGTCCTTACCACGGTAAATCTCTTCGCCACGGTTGCCACTGTAGGGCTCGGCGTAACAGCGACAAAGCACATCGCTGAATACAGACTGCACGACCCCAAACATGCCGGTAGAATCATCGCCATGTCTTCGGTGGTGAGCATTGTGTCGGGATCCCTGATCGCAATTCTCTTGGTCGTGATAGCGCCCTGGCTCAGCAGGAGCACACTGAAAGCGCCCCTGGCCGGGGAACTGCAACTCGGAGCTGTGATGATGCTCTTTGCTGCAGTGAATGGCTATCAGACAGGGACTCTTGCAGGGTTTGAGGCGTTCCGGGCCCAAGCCATCCTGAATGCCGTCCGGGGATTGATAGCTTGCCCAGCGATTGTGACAGGCGTAATTTTGGGAGGACTTCGGGGCGCGGTCATTGCCTACGCGGTGACGAGTGCTGTTAATTCTCTGATTCACGACACCGCAATTCGCCGCGAGTGCCGCCTTCACTCTGTACCTTTATCGTATAAGCTGCACAGGGCTGAGTTTAGGCTCCTCTGGACCTTCAGTGTGCCGGTATTGCTCGCTTCTATCTCATTCACCCCGGCGGTTTGGTGGAGTAGTGCCATACTCGGCACGACGGCCGGGTACACAGAATTGGGCATTTTCAACGCAGCAATGCAGTGGCAGACCGTTGTGTTGTTCTTCTCGACTTCGGTGGCAAACCTGGGCCTACCGATGCTTTCGGCCGTCGTCCCCGAAAGAAACATAGGACAGTACAAACGGATGTTGGGGGTCAATTTCATGCTGACGACCATCCTGGCCCTAGCAATCGCGGTGCCCGTCGCTCTGGCTGCACCTTGGCTCATGTCCCTCTATGGACGTGACTTTGCTGCGGGTGCGTCAACGTTGCGCCTTATTTGCATCGCCACAGTGATATCCGCTGCGAACATCTCGGTCGGCCAAGCCATTTGGTCCCTCGGTGCGGCAATGCCCGGAATGCTGCTAGCTCTTCTGCGGGGAGCGGCACTTGTCGTTGCCGCCAGATTGCTAGCCGCATATGGGGCGCCAGGGCTCGCCGGTGCTTACGTGTTCACTGGCGTAGTCCAAACGGCGGTCCAGGCGCCGTTCCTGCGCTCGCTTATGCAGAAGCAGGCAGCAGCTTGGTCTGGCACGGCCGTTGTCGCTTTGGAAAAGGCCTAATCGAGCGGGCCGGCTGTTACTAAGCCAACTCGTCACTCACTATCAAATGGTCTCCTTGAAGATACTGCCGCGGGCTTCTGCTGAGTCTTGGACCACAGCGCCCATGTGCACGAGGCACGTCCTCCCCGGTTCGCCGCTCAACCGCCTCGCCTTGGTTATGCTCACCGTCGGCATGGCGGCGTCACTGTGGCTTTCGTTTGAAACGACTAAGACGCGTCTCCAACAGCCCGATTTGTCCTCTTTTCGCAACTTCGTTGAACATAGGAGCGGTTCCTTCCACATAGCTCACGGCCTCCATCTCGCGTTCCTTCTCCCAGCCGGACTCTTTGCCTGGCTAGCGTTTCGACCCAAAGCGGACCAGCCTGATCCTACCGCGAGCCTCCTGCTGTTCTTCGTTGCCGTCGGGATCATGACCTATCGTGGCTACAGTATGGGCGACTTACTCTCAACCAAGTTCGTAGGGGCGACAGGACCCGTTCCTTGTATGATGTCGATGCTGATTTTTGTCGGTGCGCAGCGGCATAACTGGGCCTTTCTCCGACGGCTAATCGGCGCCTTAGCCATCGTCCTCGCCGCGATTGTTGTCTTGGTGTCGCTCTCAACCGTTTTGTATACTCGAAACCAGGCAGTCGCTTCCCTGGGGATCTACCTAAATGCATTGTTCTTTCCAGCAGCTTGGCTGTTGCTCGATCACCATCCTAACTCCCACACACCTACAATACTCCGATGGACCCCTGTCATCATCTATGCTGCTGGGACCGTATTGGTACAAACCAGGCTGAATGTCATCATGATTCTCGCCCTGGTTAGCGGCTATATCTACTTACAGAACAAAAGAGGGCGCGGCCTATTCGTCATCAGCGGGATCGCATATGCAAGCGTGGTGCTCGCACTCTTTCTAATGCTTCTCTCGGATTCAGTTGTCGGGCAATCACTATCGCGCAGTGCCGATCTCTTCAGGGCGCGCATGAACGACGATTCCCGCACCGGGCAACTGGTGTACTTCTTCAGGGATCTGCAGCCCGCCGAATTGATTCTCGGGCGGGGGGCGCAAGCGGTCTGGACGTGGGGGCCTTTAAGATGGACAGGAGGGACGGACGTGGGCTACTTGTCACTGATGCTATTCGGCGGCATTCCATTGCTACTTACGTACTACCTGGTGCATCTTGCCCGTGCCTTTTGCTGTGCTCGCAATCCCGGTGCATCGAGCCACGCTGCATGCGCCATCATTGTCCTGCTGTGGGCACTTCGAATGTTCTCATCTTCGTATCCGTCGTTCACAATTGATTATTATGTTGTGCTCTTGTGCGTCGGCGGCTGTTTCGCTTGGCCACGAATGCGGCCATTGACGCGGACCGTTCGTGGAGCAGCATTGGTATGAGTCGCAAAATGAGAGTCCTTTGGTTCAGTGATATCCTCCTGCCTGACGCTGCCACCCAGCTCGGGCGCAGTTCTTTTGGAACGGGGTGGTGGAAGGCGGCCCTGGCCGACGAACTCAAGCGAATTGGTGACATCGAACTCGCGGTTTGTACTGCCGTGCCCGGCGCGACGGCTACCAACTTCGTCGCTGCCGGAATTCGCTGCTATCTGATCCCCGAACCAAGAGCTAGCTCCGACTCAGCGATCGCTCGCGCCTTGTCGCAATGTGCTGATGTGGTGCGTGGGTGGAACCCGGATCTATTGCACTACCACGGCACTGAAGGCTTCTACTCACTTCTGTCCGCCCGTAACCTCACAGCCGTTCCCTCTGTGATCTCACTGCAGGGGCTCATGGGGCCCTGTTCCCGCTGGCCAGCTTTCTTTGGCGATGCTGGCCCTTTGCGCATCGCGCAAATGCACCGCTGGGTCGAGCCCCTTATAGCCCGAGGTTTGATTTGGACTTACGCGCGCTATCGAAGACAGGCTGTTGTGGAAAGGGAGGTTATTTCCACTGGGAACACCTTCCTCGGGCGAACGGAGTGGGACCGGGCTTACGTGCGAAGCCTCAACCCGAGCGCACGCTACTGCACCGTCGGCGAGTTGCTACGGCGTGAGTTCTGGGAGCAGCCGGCCTGGTCGATCGACTGTGCCGTCCGGCATCGTATCGTATTCAGCAATGCCGGCCAGCCCAGAAAAGGGGTCGAAACTCTGCTCGAATCACTCGATATCCTCCAACAACGGTATCCCGATGTGCACCTCCAACTATGTGGGACGATAAGCGCGAGGAGCGGTTACGGCCGGTATCTGCGCCGCCGGGTTCATTCCTATGGTGGCGTAGTCTCTCTTCTGGGACACCTTGAAGGTCCGCAGCTTGCACAAGTTCTTCGGTCCGCGAACGTCTTTGCATCAGCCTCATTCATAGACAACAGTCCGAACAGCGTCTGCGAAGCAATGCTAGTTGGCGTTCCCTGTGTATGTAGCTATACAGGGGGCACGCCTTCACTGCTTGAACACGGCCGAAGCGGCCTGTTTGTTCCGCCGGGTGACCCAGAGATGCTGGCCGAGAGGATCGCTTCAATATTTGACAATGACAAGCTAGCCTGTCGGCTTGGTGCCACCGCAAGAATTACGGCGATTGAGCGACACGACCCTGCCCTCGTTATGAAGCAGCTCCTAGACGCCTATTCCGATGCCTTGGCATGCCCCGACGATTTGAGTCACAATATGGGCGTCGCAAGTTCCGCCATTTCCGGTAACCTAACCTTAGCTTGACATCGAGTTGAAGTTAAGGATCTGCCGAGTTGGCGGTCTCTTGTAGCGTGAGGAGCATATGCAATGACTTTAGAGGTAATCAGTATTTGCGGTGGCGTTGGGTTCCCCGTTGGCCTTGCAACAACTCAAAGGATAGCTTACATAGCTACTGCCCTGAACGAACTAGGTGTCTCGACAACACTCCTACATTGTGGTCCGCACCCATTCTCTTCTTCGCAGCTTCGGAGCGGTGAGCACAGAGGCACTCCATATCGTTACCTGGGGATCTCCACCCGCCGTCCGGAATCAACTGTGCTGCGGTTTCTGTGCTATCTCACTGCATATGTGGAGCTCGCATACAGACTAAGTCGTCTTCGGGTTGGAGGGACGTCGGCAGTGAGGGCTGTGTGTCTTCATGTACAAGGATCCTTTCTGAATTTGTACGCTGGTGTGCTCTGCACGCTGCTGGGGTTTCCGATTATAATCGAGTCCTGCGAGTGGGGACCAGGAATTCCTGGAACACCTGTTTTCGCCAAATGGATTTACCGGCAGGTGATGTTTCGCTTCTGTTCAGGGGCGATCGCTATTTCGAAGACCATTGAGAACTGTATAAAGGAACTGTCCGTGTTTCATAAACACCCATTTCCTATTTGCATGAGTACGGTACTAGTTGACCCTAGCGAGTTCGCGCACCATCCTGAAGAACGACAATCGGTCCAGCCGACGCTGGTATGGTGCGGAGACGTTACCGGTTACCTGGGGGACGTCCGATTTCTAACAACCGTGCTCGCAAAGCTAAATTTCTTAGGCTATCAATGCGTTTTGGAGATCGTCGGGCTTGCGTCCAATAAGGCCAAGAGCGCTATAGAGGCCCATGCACGAAAAGAAGGCGTGTCGTTATCACAACTGCACCTTACAGGCTACATAACGCGGCCAGAGCTATTGCGGGAGTGCGGTCGTGCAACAGTGCTGATGCAGCCCTTATGGAACGATGTCCGCTCTCGGGCGAGATTTCCAAACAAGCTCGGTGAGTATCTAATGTCGGGACGGCCTGTTGTCACATGTGCGATCGGCGAGGTCGCAGAGTACCTCAGGGATTCTGTAAACGCGATATTCTACCGGGAAGGCGACAGCTTGGGGTGCGCTAATGTGATTTGTGCCTTGCTTAACAACGAGGATAAAGCAAGATCAGTCGGTCTTGCTGGACGGGCATTGGCAGTTAAAAGGTTATCGTACCGGGCACAAGGTCCTGCGCTACTCGACCTGTTTAGGAACGTGGCAAGATGACTAGTGGAACGGTGGGAGGTGTGCGCAAGGTTCTGTTGCTGGAAGCTTGCGATTTTCACAGTTTTCCTGCCGGGGGCCAACTGGCATTTGCTCGCCAGTTAATACGGGCCTTTGGCGACCGTTTCGCCCTCGTCGGAATCTCGACTTCTCGCGACGTGCCAGTCGGACGTTGGTCCCGGATCCTGCTGGATGGGCGAAACATGGACTTTTTTTCTATCGGCTTGCGATCGCCCCGGGCCGCTAAGCCCCTGGTGCCCGCCCGCATCTGGGCCTATTGCAGATTCAGACGATACCGGGAACACATTCTCGCCTGCGGCGCTGACACCGCGTTCACCCAGGCTCCTGAAGCGCTTCTTGCCGTCAGGGAGTGGGGCTGGCGATCGCTTTGCTACATGTTCCCAGGCACCGAGAACCCGCTGCGAATTTCGCGCTATCCCTGGGCACGACCCTTCGCGTCCGCTTTTGAGAGACCGTTTTTCCGCGCAGTCTGCGGTGCGGACGTGGTGCTCGCTGCCGCCGATGGCGTCGCTTCATCATGCGTTCAACGGCGCGCGAGACATTATGGATCTGCGGTAATTGTCCAGCCATTTCCCACTCGTGTCGATACGGAGATATTTCGGCCGGCATCGGCGGAATCCGCACGCGCTGAGTTGGGCATCCCAGGCGGACCGGTCGTCGTATGCTGCGGTAGGATCAGCCGCACGAAGGGCTGGGATCTCATTGTTGCGGCCTTCGCTCGTTTCCGGCGAGTGCATTCCTCCGCGACACTGATTTTCGTTGGGGATGGCGAAGACCGACGGGCACTGATGCGGGAACTGATGGCAAGCGGGGTCGAAGGATCGGTGCGTATCACTGGCTTTGTTCCACCGGGCGTGGTCGCGTCGTACCTTAATGCCGCCGATCTCGTTGCTGTCGGTTCCATCACCGAGGGGTGGTCGCTAGCGATGCTCGAGGCGCTCGCGTGCGGCAAGCGGCTGGTGAGCACTAAGGTGAGCGGTGCCGAGGCCATGGTTCGGCCGGGCGTCAACGGCGCATTGGCCGAACAGAGATCGCCCGAAGCCTTCGCTGAAGCTATGGAAGCCGCTTGGCGATTGCCTGACAATCCCGGCGCCTCCGTCGAAATTGCGGCCCCTTATGCATTCGACACGCTCCGATCCGAGTTCCTCCGCGTTTGGGGCGAGGCGGCCGGACTGGCTTAACCATGTTCTCAAGCATGCTCTCGCAACACCTTCGCGCCTTAGCGAACCGATGTCGAACCGTCGTCAAATTCGACCTTCTTAACCCATGGGTAGTCAGGGGCCAGCACATCCGGTGCCCCATGAATGTATGGTTCTGGTCGCCAAACAAGCGAATTACGCTAGGCGACTGCGTCCAGTTCGGCCCCGGCTCAACGGTTCAATGCGACATAACCTTTGGTAGCAATATCCTGGTGGCTCGGAACGTAGCTTTCATCGGGCGCGCGGATCACCGCACTGACATTGTTGGTAAGACGATATGCGATTCGGGGCGTGGCGTCGACCGGCACACGTACATTGAAGACGACGTCTGGATCGGTCACGGAGCCATCATTCTCTCCGGCGTGCGCATCGGTCGCGGGTCGGTGATCGCCGCAGGCTCGGTCGTCGTTTATGACCTGCCAGCCTACTCCATCGCGGTAGGAGTACCGGCCAGGGTCGTCCGGATGCGTTTCACTGGCCAGGATATCCTGTTGCACGAATCCGCATTGGGTTATGGCAACAGCAAGCTTGGCCCCTCCCGAACAGAAAGCGTAGACGAGGTCCTAACGTCACCGCGATGGCGCTCGAAGTCTGGCTGCTCTTCAACTTTGTGATTTCTATTCGGGGAACGTCATCGTGGGACGTGCTGATGATCGCGGCAGGAATGTGGCGGATTCTCAAAAGTGTAAAGTCGCTCCTGTAATTGTAATCGCGCCGCCGGTACCGCCCCAACAGTCAATTTCCCAGACAATTTGCGTTTGAGCTCCGCTATTGAAAGTGTAGGTAATTGTCTGTGGTTTTTGGCTTGGCGTAATGGCGCGATATGCTAGAGCAGGACCCAACCCTGGCGCATACATGGTCAGACTGACCGTTCCGGGAGATCCCGAAGCTAAGGTGATGGTGACAGAGGCTGTGTAGGTACTGTTCTTGGTCAACGTGACAAGCTGAGATATGCTAGCCAAACCACTGGTTCCAATTGTGAATGTCCTCGCATCGGTCTTGCTAGATCCTGTACCACCAACTACCCACACAGGTTTCGTAATATCACTAGGATTGCGGAGGAGATTGACGACCGGAGGCGTGCTCACGGTCAGACTGAACGGCCTTGTGGCAGTCCCGGCGGCGTTGGCCACTCGGAGCGTGAAGGCGAATGTACCCGCAGACGAAGGCGTGCCGCCAATGATGCCGGTGGAGGAGCCCAAAGTGAGCCCGGCAGGCAACGCCCCAGCCGCTACGCTCCAGGTGATTGGAGTTGTGCCGGTGGCGGTCAGGCTCTGCGAGTAGCTAGCGCCTAAGCTCGCGGCCGGAAGGGCAGATGAACTCGTGATGGAGGGAGCAACACTCATGGCGTTTCGGATGGCCGTCACAAGGGGATGCTGCGGGTTGCGGTCAGAGAAGTAGTCTAGAGACAACTGCCAGATTATCCAACCACCCAAACCCATGGTTTTTGCATAATTGACTTTGGCAGCGATGGATTGCTCATCGTCATAAGAAAGGAAACTGGGAATTCCTGCATTGTTGGTCAGGTAAGGGACCTGCGCCGTGGCGTCCCACCGGAAGTTCTGTGTGGTGATCTGCGAAAGAATCTGGTTATAGGCGACCTGCTGTCGAGTTGGTGCCGGGTTCCAGTACTGGTTTGGGCCCCAGATTCCCCCACCGGTCCACTGCCACCCGTAGAAAGGGATGCCGATGCCGAGCTTTGCCGTCGGGACTCCACCTCTCGTGAAGCGCTGCACTGCAAGGTCCACCGACCAGACATCCGAACTGCTTGCATACAGTGCTGAGTTATGCCATGAGTACGGGTCCCATAAACCGGCCATGTCGTATGTCATAACGTCGACTCGGTCCAAGTACTGGGCGGGAGCCCCCCAATACCTATAGTGGTTGATCTCCGCCGCCGCAGTCATCACCGTTGTCGGCAACTGGGCGCGCAGAGCTGCTAAGAACGTAATCATCGCCGATCCGTTAGTTGAGATATCGAATGGCTCCCAGTCGATGTCTACGCCATCGAACTGGTAAGTGTTCACGAGGCTCACGACGTTGCTCACCAACTCAGCGAGATGAGAGCTTACGGCTTGCTGCAAGTTGGTGGTCTTCCCCAACCAGGAAGCCTGCTCCAAACCAACCAAAACCTTCACGTTGGCACTGTGAGCAGCGGCAATGAGGGCAGGTGCATTAGCCGCGAAGTGGTAGGTTGTAAGGTCTAGGGTCCCGTCGGAATTGACAAGAGCCTCCCCCTGTACCACATGCGTCAGTCCGTCCCATTGAATTGCGGAAACTGGAATCGGAGTTCCGAACTGCGTCCAATAGCCGATGCTCCACTGCTGCCCAAAAGAAGCAGTTACGAAAACAGTGAATAGCACTGCGAGTTTTCTGAAAGTCATCGAGTGATCCTCTGTTGCACCTTATCGTCGTGAAGGGAAACGGTTGCAGAAGAAAAAACCTGAGCTTCGGGTGGAAAATCTCCGAATTGTAACGCCAAATTGTTCTTACACCTTCCAGCCACATTCTAATGAGTTCAAGGCGGCTGCAACGACTATTTTTGGATATGATCACTTTCGATAGGGTATTCGGTCAAAGTGCCTAGTACCCCAGAACTAGGGAGATTATCGGCAATCTTCGGGCCGTTTCCGTGCGCTTTCGTCGACCGGGCGACGGTCGAACTCTTGGTAGGCATGCCGCCTATTCAGGTTTTGAATCAGCCCACATCAAGAACCTGCCGGCTGGCGGGCATGAGGTCTTCGCGGTGTACCTCCGGTTGGGCCAGAACTTTGCCGCTTCGGTAATCCACATAACGGATTCTCTTAGGATGCCAACCGCTAGTGCTTTAGCTAGGTTTTCAGATGAGCGAAGAGGATAAATTGTCTGAACGGGTCGAGATTTTGAATGTGCCGTTGGAGTTTGCTGGGGCGGAGGAAGTCTTCGCAGCTATTTGCCGATGGCGAAGTGCCGCTAGTAGGAACTATTTGGTATTCACCAACCCACACAGCATCATGACGTGTCGGCGCGACGCAACTATGATGTCGGCCACGAGAGGTGCTGAAGTCATTCTTGCTGATGGTGTCGGTATCATGATCGCCGCTCGAATACTTGGTAACACGCCAACTGGTCCTCGTATGCCGGGTCCAGAGTTCATGCTTCAGCTCTTGGATGTGGGCAGAAGGGAACGATTACGGCATTTCCTGTATGGTGCCAAGCCCCATGTCTTGTCGCGCCTCAAGGAAGCGCTTATGGCCAGATTTCCCGATCTCATCATTTGTGGGTCTTATTCGCCACCGTTCCACGAGGTCGGCGTTGAAGAAGATAACAACGCTGTACAGTTGATATCCAATGCCAAGCCCGACGTTGTCTGGGTCGGACTCGGCGCGCCAAAGCAGGAGAAGTGGATCGCCGCACACGTAGGTCGGATAGACGCAACGGTCATGATTGGTGTCGGCGCGGCCTTCGACTTTCACGCCGGTGAGGTCCCGTGGGCCCCGAAATGGATTCGGAACACGGGCCTGGAGTGGGCTTATCGATTGCTGTGGGAACCCAAACGCCTGTGGAGAAGGAATCTCGACAGCTTTCTATTCCTTGCTCTTGTATTAGCGCAGAGGTTCGGCTTGCTGCGGCAGATAGCCGTCACCCCGGTCGAAGCGCCGCTGGAACAGTTGCGCGCCTCAGACCGCTGATTCGAGCCCCGCCCCAATTCTTCTCGTTCGCGACCCGTCGCTCGGGTCGGGGCTGACAAAACAGGAATCCTCATGAAAAAAGCTCTCATCACCGGCATCACCGGCCAGGACGGCTCCTACCTGGCCGAATTGCTCCTTTCCAAAGGGTACGAAGTCCACGGCCTGAAGCGCCGCGCCTCTTCGTTCAACACAAATCGTGTCGATCATCTCTACCAGGAGCCTCACGACTCTGGTCCGCGATTCTTCCTCCATTACGCCGACCTCAATGATGCAAGTTCCCTGACGATGGCGCTTTCCCGCATCTGCCCGGACGAGATCTACAACCTGGGTGCCCAGAGCCACGTGAAAGTCAGCTTTGAGATTCCCGAGTACACGGTGGATGTGGCCGCCCTCGGCACTCTGCGTCTCCTGGAGGCCATTCGGCAACTTGGGTTGCCTTGCCGCTTCTATCAGGCTTCCTCTAGCGAGATGTTCGGCAGCACACCGCCGCCGCAAAGCGAAGCCACGCCGTTTCACCCGCGCAGTCCGTACGCCTGCGCTAAGGTATTCGCCCATCAGATCACCGTCAATTACCGTGAAAGCTACCAGATTCATGCCTCGTGTGGCATTCTGTTTAACCACGAATCGCCGCGCCGAGGCGAAACGTTCGTCACCCGTAAGATCACCCGCGCCGTGGCTCGCATCAAGTTCGGCCTCCAGGACAAGCTCTACCTGGGGAATCTTGCCGCACGCCGTGATTGGGGCTATGCGGGCGATTACGTGCGGGCCATGTGGCTCGTCGCGCAGCAGGATTCTCCGGATGATTACGTAATCGGGACCGGAGAGACCCACGCAGTCCAGGAATTCGTGGAAGCTGCCTTTGGCTGCGCCGCACTCGATTGGCAGCAGTATGTTGCGGTCGATCCGCGCTACTATCGGCCGGCTGAGGTCGACGCCCTCCAGGCCGATTGCTCCAAGGCCCGGCGCGTCCTCGGCTGGGAACCTACGATAACTTTCAAAACGCTCGTCGGAATGATGGTCCAGGCCGACCTCGCCGATATCGGGCGAGCCTTGAACGGTGGCCGCGAAGCGCTACGGGCCGTTGGTGCGGGAGTGGGGGATTAAAATGACCAATCTAAAGGACAAAA
>Ga0210402_10000339_pt1 | contig 53185 bp, 46 predicted proteins | sample IncBWC7MmetaG_FD_161055 | JGI IMG/M metagenome (GOLD analysis project Ga0210402, IMG submission 161055) | Forest soil microbial communities from Barre Woods Harvard Forest LTER site, Petersham, Massachusetts, United States - Inc-BW-C-7-M | ecosystem: Environmental > Terrestrial > Soil >... | reverse complement strand
TGCTTTACCCACACTCTCGTAAAACGGTTGTCACGGGGGACGGCTTTGCCTCTGTCTTGCCCATTCATTGTGGAGCGGCCAGTCTCCACAGCCGTGTTTCCGTAGATGCGCACCTGGACCTCGTCGGTGGTAATAGACTGAAATTTCAACTCACCGGACTTAAAATCTGAAATCACCTGCGGCTTGGTTCTCACGGCGCCGCTTGGTCCTACGCCGATAAAATCAGCAGCATAGATACGGTCAATGGCCGCCACATCAGCATCAATCTGCGCCTGAATGCGTTCATGATCCAGTTGCCTTATGACCTGCTCAATGCCTCCTCTTTTATCCGGTTTTTGTCCTAGGGCGACAGAGGCCGTCGTAAGGAGTAGGGCTATGACAATTGTTCGTCTCATAGAAATTAACCTTCGTTTTGAGAGTTACTGTTTGACGGAGAAGTGGGCCACCTGCTCAATGGCTGCTTTTCAAACGCTCGATGATACACTTCGTCCGCGAAGACGATGAATCCATGAAACCACCATCGAACGTCAAGACGCCAGCGCAATACATCGCCTCACTCCCCGCCGATCGTGCGAAGACGATCGCGACGGTGCGCGCGCTCGTGAACAAGCACATTCCGCGCGGCTACGATGAGTGTCTGGTCTGGGGCACGATCGGCTGGACGATCCCCCTGTCTCGATATCCAGACACCTACAACAAGCAGCCGATCTGTTACGTTGCGCTTGCGGCGCAGAAGAACTTCTGCACGCTCTACCTGATGGGCGCGTTTTGGAGTGCGAGCCAGCTCGAGCAGTTGAAGGCGGCGTTCAAGGCGGCGGGGAAGAAGCTCGACATGGGGAAGTGTTGCGTTCATTTCGAGTCGCCGGACGATTTGCCGCTCGAAGCGATTGGCAAGCTGATCTCGGCGATTTCGAGCGAGCAGTGGATCGAGATGTACGAACAATCGCGCTTGAAGACTAAGGCGGGGCAGGCGCGGATGGCGAAGCAAGGCGCCCCACCGGCGAGCAAAGTGGCCGCCAAGCGCGTCGACACAAAGCGTCGGCGGTAGCCTTGTCGTAGGTAAATCCATAGTTCAATTGCTGGAGAATGGGGTCAGTTCCGTCTGTCCCCGAAATGGTTGAAATCGGATAGGCCGGGCCACCCGCCATGAGTACCGAAGGCGCCCAGTGTTGAAAGAGTGTCACTTAACTACCAGCGATGCCCTTGTTCACCAGGATCTTTACGACGACTTTCCGGTTTTCGGCCCGCCCTGCCTTTGTCTCGTTCGGTGCCGCTGCTCCGTACTCGCCCATGGCGCCGGGCGCAACGATATGCCGCACGGGCACGTTACCTTGCTGGACAAGATGAGTGATCACCGCTTTAGCGCGGTCTTCGCTGAGTTTGGTGTTCATCACAGCGTTGCCGGTCGCGTCGGCATAGCCCATCACCTCGATGATGTAGCCCTTGAGGCCGGCTGCGGTCTCCGCCAACTTCTTGAGTTCTTCCTGGTCTGCCGCCGAGATCTTGGCGCTACCGCTAGAAAACTTCACAGTCGTTTCGCCCTTGACCTCAAATTCGGTCAACGCGGCAAAACGTTGGGAGTGCTCCTCAATATCCTTTATGTTCTCTTCAATTTGCTGTTTGTTAGCCCCGATGTTCTGCTGATTGGTTTCGATGTTCTCCTTGTGCGATGCAAGTTGCACGTCGTGGCCCGCGAGTTGGCCTTGGTGATCTTCGAGCGTCTTCACGTTGGTGGCGACTTGCTCCGCGGTGGGATGCAAACCAGCCTGGATCATCTCGGCCGTTTCCAGGTCGTCGCCATCGGTGGTGATGGTTTTCGCTACCACCCGGCCCTGGTCGTCGGCGGTTCCGTCAACCTTCACCTTGAGTCCGGGTATAAGCACAACGCTGGATAGCCGCTGCTTGTCCAAGCCAAAGAGCCCTCTCCTATCTCTCGTTACAGTATCATCGGTAAGAACCACAGTGGTGTTCCCGTCCGCGGAATTGACGGTAAATGTCTCTCCGGCCCGGGAAGTAATCATTCCTTTGACTTCAGTTTTGCCGCCTTCATACAAAACGGGACCACCCTGAGCCAACGCTAACTGAGCCTCTTTCGGTTCCGAGGCCTTGTCGAATTCTTTAGCCGCGGCGAGATACTCGCGCTGCGCATCCTTGACACGGCCTAGGTGCGAATAAGAATTGGCCAAATGGATATGCAAGCGAGGCAAAGGTGGAGAGATCGCGCCTTCAGAATCAAGTTGACGTTGGGCCTCAAGAGCGTGCTCCCACTGAAAAATCGCGCTGCGAGGGTTGTCTGGAGACCCCCATTGCGATTTGCTCTCAAAAATAGTGGCCAGCACAGTGTGCAAGCGCAAGATGTTAGGCCAGTCCTTCCTGCTGTATGCGTCTCCTTTCCCAAAAAAAAGACTCTCTATGAGGTTGTCGAGCAACTCGCCTTTGGGGTCTATTTCAGGGTGGTCGCGAAGGAGTGCCGCCGTGTACAAAGCAGCATCAGGAAGTCGGGCCATGCCCCAAGCGTTCGTATAGCAGGCGAGTGCCGCATGGTAGTTCTCCGCCTGTAAGTAATAATCGCCAATGCTCTTGAGCAACTCGCCGAATGCTTCTCTGAAGGGTCCATGCGTCCAATACTTGAAGCTGGTTGTTGTGTACTCCATAGATGAAGGCGTGATAGGGTCAAACTGCCCGGAATATGCAAGGCTGATCTCGTCTACACCAGGTTGGATGAGGGGCGAATCTAATTTTTTCAAAACCGGCGAATCTTCACTTTTATATCTTGACGGATCGAGCGGTGAAGCCGCGTAAGACCGCACTAGCTCACCCAGTAGTTCATCAGCATGCAATTCTGTGCTCCACGTTTTCAAGGATCGTATAAGTTGCTTACGAGCGAGATCTGACCGCCCGTTCCGCCAAAGAATGCCAGCAATATTCACAGCGTCACTCAGCCGAGGAGGGTGCTGGCTCCACAGGACCCGGAATGCGCAATCGATGGCGGGGGTATAGTCAGGGCGGAGTTTTACAGCGTTGTAATAGTGCTTGAACGCAGCATCCGCATCTCGGTTGAGTTCGAGGGCGCGACCATAATTAAACTGATACAAGTATGCATCCGCGGTGGCGACAGAATTCAATCCAACTTTCCTAAATACTTTGACGGCCTTCGCAGGATTGCGCTGGCGAATGAAGAGCACGCCAAGGTTATTTGCCGCGAGAGCTTGCTGCCGCGGAGTTCCACGTTCAATAGCAGCTTGGTAAGCATCGATTGCTTCAGGCAAATGGGCAACACCTTCGACATCTACAGTGGCCCACAACTCTATTGTGCGTGCTTCGTCAAGAGCTGCCTCAGCCTCCTTGTTTCGGTCGCCGCTTTGTCGCGCTTGCTCACGGGCAGCGTGCGCAGCTTTAATCCCGCCTTCCAACTTTGCCGAATATCCCCCATCACCAACCGCGATCTCTTGCTTGCTGAACTGCAAGTTATCCGACTTCTGCGCGAGCACGGTACTCTGCGAAGGTGGTGCGTGTGACACAACCGCAGGAGTTTGGGCGGGACACACGGAACAACCCGCGAGCAACAAAATCGGAATGGGTCCAAGAGGGATCATATCTACTGTGTCACTACCGACATCTGAGGTGGCGCTAAGTTAATCTGCTCCAGATAAAGCGCACGCGGTTTGAGTCCAGGAAGGTCGTTAACATGTATAGAGACTTCTTCGATGTTTCCACCAAAGTCCCATTTGTTCAGCACAACCCAGATACCTTTGAATTTTGGGGCATCTGGCGTGAAGTCCATTGGCGCACCTGTGCCCGTTGAGTGCAGGATGACAATCCCATGATCGCGCCATTCGCACATTATAAGGAACTTGCTTAGAGACAGCTCCCTGTACTTGTCGAACTCCAGCGGCAGCACGGCTGTGGCTTGCTCAGGAACGGTTGCGTTTGACGGCGCGTTTTGTTGGGTGAGATCTTTTTTGGCTTGCCCAGTAATGGGTGCCTTTGACAGCGCGTTTTGTTGGGTGAGACCTTCTGAGGCTTCTGGAGCACCGCCCGCTGGTCGCGCCTCAGATGTGGCTGGCTCATGAAAGGTTGACCCTGACAGCACTACTTCGGAGAATGGTTGCCCCCCACCTCTGGCTTGTGTAGGAACGGTCGCCATTTCAGTGCCTAACGGAGCAAATTTTTCCAGTGCATGCAAAACTTCATTCTTGCTCTCTGCGTTAAGCAAAGTTTGGAAGGCAGTCCTTACCTTTGAAACCCATGCTCTATTCTTGGGAAGCACCTGCGTGTCGAGGTCTCCAGGTGCATAAAGCACCGACGACCATTGATCCTTGAGATTCTCTCCCGGGGAGTGTTTAAAGGACATATTCACGAACCACCTGCTGCTCTTCTGCGAGAGCCAGAGCTCCAAGCGCGGGACGCCGGTTGCACCTGGACGGAAGGTCCAGTACGGAATCTGTTTCTGACAGACCTTGGCCAACTCCGCGGTCACTTCCTTTTCGACGTCGGACTTCGAAATCTGGTCGAAGCGATTGTCAATTCCCGACAAGCGAAATGCAAAGTTCACATTAAGCGCTTGAGGTTCTTGTGCGGCTGCGGTCGAAGACATCAGGCAGAGAAGTACGACGAATACCTCTAGTTGAGTCTCACGGAGACTATGAAATCGCAGCCGGAACATCGAGCTCAACCTCCTGGATGAAATCGCGACTACTACGGAGGGGCCTCACCTTGAAGTTCAACTCTTCATAGACGTCATTGTTGCTCTTGCGCAACACCAACTTTACAGCTTGACCTGCGTGCAAAGCTATCTTGAATTTTGGAGGGGCTACTGGGGGTAGCCAAAAACTCAAGTGATTCATGCTCTTGGTCGATCTAAGATCCTCACGCCACTTAGTTTCGGTTTCCATCGGTACGAGAATGTCGTCATCTCCTCCAATCCAAATTGCATGTCCATCAAAAAGCGCCGTCTCATCTACTGTTACTGCTGGATTATTGGTTTCCGTTATTCTCACCTGCAGTGTCATTGAAGTATCCCGAATCGCGTCGATCAATGGCACGCTGGGGTGCACAAGGACAACCGGACGTAACAGGGAACTCGGCACGTAAACCGGGACGCGCTGCCAAGGACGAACCTCCACCTCTTTCTCTGGGTAGCCGCTGACTTTTATAGAAATCTTTGTACGAGACCACCAGCATGTCCATGCTGTCCAGCGGACTAGGCCACCGGGCAAGAGGTGTAGAGGTTCAGAAGGTGCGCCCCCATCTACCGTAACCACAACAGTGTGTTCCAGGGATTCTTGGAAAGGTTCCAGTTGAATACCTCCAGTAAGACTGCCGACCACAACCAGCGCAAACCCACAAATGGAGAGTATGGCCAACGTGCTACCGCTGTTCAGAACCCTAGTTTCCGTCCACATCTGTAACTCGTTCTGGCGTCTTTCGCTCAGGACTTGCCAAACTACGAAGAGCCATGCAGAAGCGCCGCCCAGCGCCAACAGACCCGCCACTTCCGGGAATATTGAGGTGTAGTAAATCAGCCAGATTGAAAGCGCTAGACCTTCGAGAGCCAGAACAAAAGCATTTAGCCAGAGTAGCGAGGGAGACACGCCACCAGAGCTCTGCTGGGGCTCCGGCGGACCTTGGCTGTCATTGCCCATCGGTTGGAACCATTTCGGGAATCAGACTGCCTTGCGCAGCTCGGGCTCCGCGACTAGTTACTGTACATAATATTATTAACAATAGCCAACAAATTTTGAATTAGGTCGTTTTCACATACTGGGACTTACGTCCGCTCCTGCGCGTTTCTTGTATGTTGGATCATCGGGTGTGAAGTGTAAATCTATGAGCGGGCAGGTGGCCCACTTCTGCTGCGTCGGCAAAAGTTTGGGTGCCGCATTTCTCGCGTTCGTCTCGAGAAGTGGGCCTTTCGCAGCGTTGCCAGGTCCGCCGGGTGCTCCACGTTTCGTTTTCTGAAACGTGGGTGCTGGCAGCGGCAATAACATCTCGAAAATTGACACTCACAGCGGTATGCGCCTATCGCAGCGGCGTCTACGCCCACTTCTCGAACCCCACGAGAAGTGGGGCACCCACCGCGTTTTCTCCACGAAGACTAATGACAAACTGGACTGACTGACCGCCGAGACCTGGGCTATCCCCCGATAACGATCAGCCCTGTGGATTAGGAGTGGTTTTTCAGCAGCCTGCTAGTGTTCGGTAGGAGGAATGCGAGTGAAATCTGCCGGCACGATCTGAAAGTCCTCCGACCATTGCTTTGTTTCCGCGTTGTAGTGTTTGCCGCCGGTCAGCTTGTAGCGGCCCTTAACAAACCCGCCGGAAGGGCTGCTGTTCGCATCGCCCTCCCTCCAAAGGCCGAATTTAAATGTGGCATTGTCGTCTTGAAAATGGTCGACTTGCCCTTTCCAGACGCTTTCACCTTTCTGGAAGCCCGGATACACGGTATCGGGCGGACTAAACCCCACTCGATGGAGTGTTGTATCGGGAGCAATCCACAAAAACGCGTCGCTGTGGAGATATCCGGTTCCGAAACTGAGATTCATGAGATGAATGAAGAATTCGCCGGAGAAGCGGAATGACTCAATTTCGTAGGCTCCGGTATCGGTGCCGTTTGTGGTATTGGTTTCGTATAACAACTGATAGCGGTCGCCGAGGTTCTTCCAGATATGCACCTGCATGCCGGAGACGTTGCCTGAGGTTGTGGCGAGCAACGCGATTGCGTTCGGGCCTCGCAGGTCTTGTTTGGTCGCGATGCTCTTGATGGACGGGTCCGAGGACGCGGGCCCATGCATGGCTTCCTCAATCTGCTTCAGCTTTTTCAGAACCGGACCTGGCGCTGGGTGGTTCAATGCCGATTTTGATTGCGCACTCCATATCTCCGGAAGTTCGTCGTACTGCTCTTCAAAGATTCTTTCCAGGTGAACGGGGTAGGAGCGCTTGCCATCTGCGCTGTGCCAGGTGCCTGTGAGCTGGTCGAGTGGCGGGCCGGTGAAGAGAAACTCCCCGGTAACCACATTCGGGGTAGCCGACTCAATGACCTTCAATTTTCCGTTCGAGAGGGGGTAACCCTGGAGGCCGAGAAACGCGCTCTGGGTTGCATATTGATAGGAGCCCGAAGCACTCCCTCCCCCGTCTATCGAGAGAGTCAAACGAATTTCGAATTTCCCAACCGTGCCGCAGTAGAACACGGTGTCGCCATTATCGGCCGGCCACCAGCCAGTCCAAGGACGCTGGGCCGTTGCGACGATACTCAACAACACCACGAGAATTACGCGACGTACCATCCCCACGAAGTTTAGCAAACGAGGCGACGAGACCGCCGACCTCGTCCCACGCGAACGCCGAATGCCAACCCTTCGCATGCCGACGGCGTCTACGCCCACTTCTCGAACCCCATGAGAAGTGGGGCACCCACCGCGTTTTCTCCGCGAACGCTAGCGACGATCTGGACTGACTGACCGCCGAGACCTAGGCTACCCCCCGATGACGATTCGCCCCGAGAGCCGGGAGGCGCCTCCTCCTCCCATTCCGCTAAACTGCTTGCATGGCTCTTCCCGTTTCCCGGCTGCGACGCTGGTTTGCTGTGGGCGCGATCCTTGTCGTGCTGGTGGTTGCGGGGATGTATCTGTATGAGCGCTGGCGGGTGCGGAATGCGCTGCATGATGTCCCCAAGAAACTCGGCGTGGAGATTTCGCAGACGGCGGAAGGGTTTTCGATTTCCAAGTCCGTCGAAGGACGCACCCTGTTCAACTTTACGGCTTCCAGGGCGGTGCAGTTCAAGGACGGCGGGCGCGCTGAACTGCATAACGTGAAAATCGTGGTCTTCGGGAAGGACTCGAGCCGGTTCGACCGAATTACGGGCGCCGATTTCGAATACGATCCCGCTTCGGGCGATGTTACTGCCAAAGGGGCGGTGACGATTGATCTGGAGGCGAATCCTGAGGGGCCGCACGCTGCCGACCAGTCTGCTCCCAAAGAAACAAAGAATCCGATTCACATCGAAGCCAGCGGGATGACGTTCAATCGCAACTCGGGCAACGCGTCGGTGAGCGGGCGAGTCATGTTTCAGACGCCGCAGGCGTCGGGGTCGGCGGTTGGAATTCAGTATGTCGCCAAGACCGGCACGCTGAGTTTGCTTGCCGACATCTCCGTCGACATCGCCGCTCCCCAGCAGGCTCATCTTACGGCGGCGCGTGCGGAGATTACCAAGCAACCGCGACAGGTAGTGCTCATTCGTCCGCGGATGTCGCGGGAGGAAAAGCAGCTTTCGTCCGAGGCCGCGACATTCTTTCTGCGTCCTGACAATACGGTCGACCGGATCGTTGCCGCCGGAAACGTTCAGAGTGAAGTGCATGGTGCGTCCGATGTGCGGTCGCGCGCCGATCGTGCAGAGTTGTTCTTGACCGGGCCGGGCAGCCTGCTGCAAAAAGCCGAACTGAGTGGCAACGTGCAGATGCAGGTGCAGGGTGCGCAGCCCGCCGAAGCGTCGGCGGGACGCGTCACTTTGCATTTCGCCGGCAAACAGCTTCTCCAGACGGTGCACGCCGAAGGCGGCGTGCGCCTCGCACAACAAAAGAGTGCTAATGGATCGACAATAGTTGCGGCGTCCGCGGCGGCTCCGGCATCGAAGAAAGATGCGCCCGATTCGCAGGACCTTGAATTGACCGCGCCGTCCATGGACTTCACCTTGAAGAACGGCCGCTTGCTCCAGTTGGTAGAGACGAGCGGGCCGCCGCAGATCGTCATCGCACAGCCGAGCGTCCATCAGAAGACGGTGGTCACGGCCGGGAAGTTTACGTTCGGATTCACGCTGCAAAATCGTCTTGCGAGTTTGCACGGCACACCTGACGCGAAAATCGTAACCAGCACCACCGGACAGCCTGACCGAGTGTCGACGAGCCAGGCGTTCGATGTGGCGTTTCGTCCGGCGGGAGGCATCACGTCGATCACGCAGGAGGGAGGCGTGGCGTACGTCGACGGAACGCGCAAGGCCTGGGGCCAGCGCGCAACCTACACCACCGCAGATCAGTTGCTCGTACTCAGCGGATCGCCACGCGTCGCCGACAGCGGAATGAACACAACCGCGCAAGTCATCCGCCTGGACCGCACCACGGGCGATGCTATCGCGGAAGGCGGCGTGAAGAGCACGTATTCGGAATTAAAGGCTCAGCCGGATGGGGCTCTGCTCGCATCCGCCGACCCGATTCACGTCACGAGTCGCACTTTGACGGCTCGGCGGTCTCCGGCGGTCGCGATTTATTCCGGCAATGCTCGCCTCTGGCAGAATGCGAACGTGGTGCAGTCTCCGAGTATTCAGTTTGATCGCGAGCACCGGTCGCTCGTCGCGCACGGTACCGCGGAGCAGCTCGTTTCAACCGTGCTCGTCCAGATCGACAAGAGTGGCAAGGCGACGCCGGTAGTGGTGACTTCGCCGCGCCTGGCTTATAGCGACTCTGAACGAAAAATTGTGCTGGATGGCGGCGTAGCTGCGAAGGGATCCGACGTTACCATGACTGCGAGGCAGATGAATGTCTTCCTGCGCTCGCGTGCGCAGATTTCTTCGGGATCGGAGAGCGCCGCTCCCGGACAAATCGATAAAATCGTCGCCGACGGCAATATTGTGATCACTCAGCCATCGCGCCGGGCGACGGGAGAGCGCCTGGAATACTTCGCGGCGGATGACAAGTTCATTCTGACCGGCGGATCGCCTAGCATTTTTGATGCCGAACACGGCAAGATTACGGGCGATTCGTTGACTTTCTTTAGACGCGATGATAGGGTGCTGGTTGAAGGCAGAGAGACGTCCCCGACAACAACCAGGACGCGAGTGGCACGATAAATGCACACGCTGGCCACCGACGAAATCGGCAAAAGTTACCGTGGTCGGCGGGTCGTAAACGGAGTCAGCATTGAGGTTCGGCAGGGAGAAGTGGTTGGCCTGCTCGGCCCGAACGGCGCCGGAAAGACGACTTCTTTCTACTCCATTGTTGGTCTGATTCCTCCCGACACAGGCAGGGTGCTGTACGACGACGAAGATATCACCAGCGTTCCCATGTACTTACGGGCACGCCAGTACGGCATCAGCTACCTCCCTCAAGAAGCTTCGGTATTTCGCAAGCTGACGGTTGAGGAGAACATTCTCGCCGTGTTGGAAGCGCAGCCTATTTCCTGGCACGAGCGGCGGGAGAAGGCGGAGAAGCTGATTGACCAGCTCGGGCTGGAGCATATCAGGCAGAACAAGGGATATGCGTTGTCGGGCGGAGAGCGCCGCCGGGTCGAGATTGCCCGGTCGTTGTGCATCAATCCGACGTTTATTTTGCTGGACGAGCCGTTTTCGGGGATTGATCCGATCGCTGTGCTGGACTTGCAGAAGATTATCTCTGACCTGCGAGCGAGTGGGATTGGGATTTTGATCACCGATCACAACGTCCGGGAAACGCTGTCGGTGACGGACCGGGCTTACATCATCACGGAAGGCAGGATTTCGTTTTCCGGTTCTCCGGAACAGCTGGGAAGCAACCCGGAAGTACGCCGGGTGTATCTGGGAGAAAGCTTTTCATTGGTCTAGTCGAGGGTTTAGTCGAGTTACTAATGCGCGGCCGGATTGCACCTTCGTGCCGAGTGCGGAGACCTTGGTGCATGAGAAGTTAGAAGAGGGCTCGAAGCTCGTAGCTTCTTGAGCAGACTCAAACATGGTCGTTCTACAACACAGATTGAACGTGAAACTGTCCCAGCGCCAGATCCTGACTCCAGGATTGGTGCAGATGGTGTCTGTGCTTGCGCTCAACAAGCTTGAGCTCAAGGATATGATCAATGCCGAGATGGTGGAGAATCCAGTTCTCGAAGAGCTGGAAGACGCCATCCCGCTGCTCGACGATGTTGGACGCCAGGAAGAAGAACGTGACCGCCTGGCCGCGCAAGCCACGGCCGACGAGAAGCCTGTCGCCGACGAGAAAAAAGATCCTTTCGAAGAAATTGACTTTGGTTCGTTCTTTCAGGACTACCTCGATCCCGGTTACCGCAGCCGCGGCGAGATGGAAGAGATCGAGAAGCCGTCGTTCGAGAACTTCCTCTCCAAGCCGGGCAATCTCTCCGACCACCTCCTCTGGCAGTTGGGGGCGATCTCAGTCAGTGCGCCGGTGCATGATGCCGCTGAAGTGATCATCGGCAACTTGAGCGAAGATGGTTACCTGATCGCCAGCGACGAAGAGATGCTGGGCATCGCTCCACCCGCCGCGCCGGAACTGGATGCGCAGACCCAAGCGAAGATTGTGGGAGAAGCCCAGGCCATCGGTATCGACGCGGACGTGGCCGCGGAAACGGACTCTGAGGCCGGGCTGGATTATGGCGACAACGCAGATTTCCCGAACGTCACAATCGACGACAGGGCAACGATTGGAGATGCGGTTAGTGTGTCGCCTTCGAGCGGTTTCGCGGCGCAGACGCAGATGGCTCCGGAGGCAAAAGAGTCTGTGCCGGCGCCCGCTCCAGTGCAGACGCCAACGCCTGTTCCCGCGAGTTTTACGCGTGAAGATCTACATCAGGCGATCGAGATTGTTCGTCAGTTCGATCCGCCGGGAATCGCCTGCCGCGATTTGCGCGAATGTCTTTTGTGCCAGTTGCAGTATCACCTGGCGCAGTTGCAGAGCCATCGCAACATGAACGGACATGCCGCCACCGAAGAAGTCTTGAAAGACGCGATGGCGGTTGTGGATCAGCACCTGCGGGCCGTCACGCTCAAGCAGTTCAAAGAGATTGGCCGCGCCATCGGACGTCCCGTCGAAGCCGTACTGGCCGCGCTCGATTACGTCCGCACCCTCGACCCTCGTCCCGGGCTGCAGTACAACAAAGTTCCCGCACGTCTGATCGAGCCGGATGTTGCTTTCATTAAGCACGGCGACGAATGGCTCGTCATCATGAATGACGAAGACATGCCCACGTTGCGCCTTAACCCGGCGTACAAGCGACTGCTGACCCGCGAGGGCAACGACCGCGACACGCGCAACTACGTCAAAGAGCGCTACAAGTCGGCCATTCAGTTGATCAAGAACATCGAGCAGCGCAAGCAGACGATCATGAAAGTCTGCTACTCCATCGTCGCGCGCCAGCAGGAATTTCTGGAAAAAGGCATCGATCACCTGTTGCCGATGATGATCAAGGAAGTGGCCGAGGAAATCGGTGTGCATCCTTCCACGGTAAGCCGCGCCGTGGCCAGCAAGTATGCCCACACCCCGCAGGGCGTGTTTGAACTGCGCTACTTCTTCTCGGAAAGCGTACAGGGGCCGGAAGGCGGCAGCACTTCACTGCTGATTCTCAAACGGCGCGTCAAAAAACTGATCGAGGAAGAAGATCCCAGCCGCCCGCTGACCGACGAACAGATCACACGCATTTTGCAATCGCAAGGCATCCAGGTTACCCGCCGTACCGTGGCAAAATATCGGGAAGACATGAAGATTCCGAGCACGCATCAAAGAAGAGTAAAAAAATAGGACAGAGGTAAGAGAGGTCAGAGGTGAGAGGTCAGATTGCAGAGGTTAAGTGCCGCTGGCATTGTGAGCCTTGACCTCTGCAATCTGACCTCTCACCTCTGACCTCCCGCACCTCTGGCCTTGGAGGCTGCTTGATGAACGTGGAATACACTGGCCGGCAGTACGAAATCACTCCTGTCATCCGCAAGGAAGTTGAAGTAGGACTTAATAAAATCCGCAAACTGCTCGGCGACCGGTTCGAAACCAAGGTAGTTCTGGCGGTCGAAAAGCGCCGTCACAAAGCTGAAATCACGATCAGCCTTCGGAACGGGCCCATCGTCGGCTTGGCGCAGACCACCGATATGCTCGCGGCGGTCAACGAGGCGTTCGATCATCTGCACAAGCAGGCTCTGAAATACAAGACCAAGTGGTTGAGCAAGAAGCGCAAGGCGAACAAGAAATTCAATGGAGAAGCCGAGCAGGAAAGCATCGAGGCTTCCGTCGGGCTGACGGAAAGCACATCGGTCTCGGTCACGGTTCACAAGTTCCCGGCGGTGGCCCGGACAACCGAAGTGCATCTGGTTCCGGCGAAGGATTCGGTAGCGCTTCGTCCCATGACCCTCGAAGAAGCGATCAAAGAAGCTCACTTTCGTGATCGCGATGTATTCGTGTTCCGCGATCCGAAAGGCAAGGTGATGGTGCTGCACCGCACGCGGGAAGGGAAGATGGAGTTGATCGAGGCACCGTGAGGGCGGCAGTTGGCAGTTAGCACTCAGCACTTAAGGGGGCATTCAGCACTCAGCTTTAACGATGGACGTTTATCAGGTTGTTTCGACAGCGGACGGTGCTGTGCTTTACCTCTGCAATCTCACCTCTGACCTCTATTACATTCCTCGGAGAGCTTGTTCGGCCCATCGTAGGGCTTTCCACCAGAGGTCTGCTACTTCTTCGTCGGAGAGTTTCAGTTGTTGGGCTAACGCGCTGGAGTGCTCCCACTCGGCGGACTCCTGCGCCAGCATGAGCTGATACACCGGCCGCAACGCGCCGGCCTGGCCGAGCAGTGCGGCTTTGGTGTCCTTGTCCACCGGTACCTGTGAGAGGACGACTTCCATGTGAACTTCCAGGATCGCGTCCATGACGGACAGAAGGCCCATGAGGAACAGGTCATTCTCCAACTTCAGCCGGACCGCCAATGATTCACAGAAATGGGCTCTCGCGAGTGCAGTGAGCACCAGTTCGTTGCAGGACTGCCCGGCGGCGCTCACAGCAACGACGAGCCTGATCCAGCGCCGTAGTTCGCGCTCTCCTAGAATCGCCATCGCGTGCCGGATGGACTTGATCTCAAGCGAAAAGCCGAAAAGCGGAGAGTTGAGATAGCGCAGCAGGCGATAGCAGATTGCCGCTTCTTCTTTGATTCTCTTTTCCAATTCGCCCATATCCAATTCGATACGGCAAACCATTTCAAGCAGTCGCATGTAGTGGAGCTTGTTGGCGGGTACTTCGCGCGCCATCATGATTTCCGGACGGCGGAAGAAATAGCCCTGGAAGAGAGCGAACCCCATGTCGAGTGCCTGCCGGAACTCGAGCGGAGTTTCCAGCTTTTCCGCCAGCATTTTGCGCCCGCTTCCGAAACGCCGCATCAACGCGGCACGCTCTTCCACTCTTGTGGCCTGGATGTCGATTTTCAATATGTCCGCATATTCGCAGAGAGAGGCGCGTGGATCGTTCGGAGCGAAGTCATCGAGTGCGATCAGGTATCCCGCGGCTTTTAGCCGCTTGCACGCCGCGATCACCCGATCGCCGGGTTCCACGGTCTCCAGGATTTCGGCGACGGTTTGATCGGGTGGCAGAAGGGTGATGAGGTCCTTGAGCAGCGCATCGCGAGTGCAGTTGACAAAAGCCAGGCGCCCATCGCAAAGCGTGTTGAGTCCGAACAGGAGAGTGCTGTCGAGGGTGCTGCGGGAGGCCGCTTCGGGTTCTCCGCTGCATGCATTTTCCAGCCCATCGCGGAACAAGAGCTCGTAGCCATAGACCTTTTGCGTACGATCGAAGATCGGCTGGCGCGCGACAAAACGCTGGCCGGGAACGGCGACGCCCTTTGTGGGGGAGAGCTGGCTTGCGGTGGCTGCTGGTTTCACTTCTGACCCATCGGCGAAAACCGAGTTGAACTTCAACGCCAAACTTCAACGCCAAACTTCAACGCCAAACTCAGCGCCAACCTTTGCCATTTTGACCGCCTCGAAACACACGGGTCGACCGTTCCGTTCTAGAATGGGCGACGAGTCCCATCAGGCAACAGCCGTTAGAGAAAGGACGCTCACCATGCGTTGGACACCCGGTGGACGCAGTGAAGACCTCGAAGATCGCCGCGACGATGGCGGCGAAGGGGGTGGCGGAGGCGGCCTCAACTTTGGCGGCATGCACATTGGGATTGGTGGCTTCCTGATCCTGCTGGTGTTGAGCGTGGTGTTCAAGCGCGACTTTCTTTCACTACTGGGCGGCGGTGGGGTGGGAGCTCCGATCCAGAACAGCCAGCCGGACCCGGCGCGTGACCAGCGCGAAGAACCGCTGGTGCAATTTGTGTCGTTCGTGCTCGACGACGCGCAGAAAACCTGGACCCAGATACTGAGCAGCGAAGGCGTTTCCTATCGGCACGCGAAGCTTGTCCTGTTCCGCGACAGCATCGATTCCGCCTGTGGCATGGCGCAATCCGCTACCGGCCCGTTTTACTGCCCGGAGGATGAAAAGGTCTATATCGATCTGGGCTTCTACGACGAACTTAAGCAGCGCTTCGGAGCCCCCGGAGAATTTGCGCAAGCGTACGTTCTCGCCCATGAGATCGGGCATCATATCCAGAAGCTGGTCGGCGTTGAGGCGAAAGTGCGCGCCGCGCAGCAACGGGATCCAAGATCCGCCAACCAACTTTCGGTTCGACTGGAGTTGCAGGCAGATTGTTTCGCCGGCGTGTGGGGATACTCCACCAGCCAGCGCAATCTATTGGCGCCCGGAGAAGTGCAGCAGGGCCTGACCGCTGCGGGAGCAGTGGGCGACGATCGTTTGCAACGCATGTCTACCGGGCATGTGAATCCCGATTCGTTCACGCATGGTTCTTCACAACAACGGATGGACTGGTTCCAGAAGGGGTTCAGCAGCGGAGACGTGAAGGCCTGCAACACGTTTGCCCAGTGAGACGCGGGAGACCGCGGCGTTACCAAGGAGTGCCGGTTGTGCAAAACTAAGGGTATTCCCCCCTTGCGCAGCGGGCGCTTTCATGAGTAACATCAAGGAGTTCCCCCGGCCACGCTCCGAAGCTGGCCCTTCGCGCACAACTCCAAGGCGCCAAGACGGTTTGAACATCGTTCTCGATAGCAACCCAATGTTCTGCGAGATGCTTTGCAAGTAAGTCAGGGCACTGCACTCTGCGCGGACAGCGTGCCACAACCGGGGAACACGGAACAATCAGGCCTGGTAACCAGGTCAGGATAAACAAAAACATGAATGCAGGACCGCGAAATCCCTCCGGAGGCGGAGGGAAGAACAAACGGCGCCGAGGCCGGCGTCCGCCTAAGCGAGGCCCCGGAGGCTCAGGGGGCGGCCCCATGGGCCGCGACCGCCAACTGGGACAAGGCATCTACACCGCTCCCATGGATCACAGCTACCGCGCCAAAATGGGCGGCGACAACGGTAGTCGCGGAGGAGGAGCTCGGCGTGCCGGTTTCGGCCCATCCTACGCACCGCCCGATCCCGAGCCTTTACCAGTCCAGCATGAAGACGCGGCGTCCCGCATCTTTGCCTTTGTCGAGGACCTGTTCTTCCTCGCCAAGATTCAGGAAACCGGGCGGAAGATGAACGTGAAGGTCGAATTCGTGAAAAACGAAAAAGACCTTACCGACCGCCTGAGCAATAACGGCGACGGCAAACCCTCCTTGATTATTTTCGACCTGAACAACGCCAACGCGAAACCGCTGACCCTGATCCCCAAGCTGAAGAGCAAGCTGAAGAAGGGCACATCGATCATCGGATTCCTTTCTCACGTGCAGGGTGACCTAAAGCAGAAGGCGCACGAAGTGGGCTGCGACATGGTGCTGCCCCGCTCGGCCTTCTCGCAAAACCTGCCGCAACTATTGCGGCGGCATGGCGCGATTGAATCGGAAACGGCGTAGGCGGGGTCAGTCTCCACAAACTGTATCCTGAGCGAAGCATGAAAATTCGCTCCGCGAACGTTCATGCGCAGTCGTAAGGACCCCTTACCGCCAGCACACACAGCCATATCTCACGGAGTTCCCCCCGGGCAGCGAACCGCACGGAGAGAATGCCTTGCGGCGGCGCTATTGGCGAAAGCTTCGCAGGGGGCCTTCGACTCACTTGTAAAGGGGCCTTTTGGCGTGCTAAGGTGCGCCGTTCTGATAATTTGAATCGGACATTAATTCTGCATCCCCGAGGACCTGAATGAGCACTCCTCCGAACCCTGCGCCGCAAGAACCGCGCAAGCATCGACCCTACGTTCCCGAAACCATGGAAATGAAGGAACTCACCTTCCGGGCCGTCTTTCTCGGCCTGATCCTCACGGTGGTTCTGGGCGCAGCGAACGCGTATCTGGGATTGCGCGCAGGCATCACTATCGCGGCCACTTACCCGGCGGCGGTCATAGCCATGGCAGTGCTACGCGCGTGGAAGGGATCGCTGCTCGAAGAGAATATTGCGCGAACAGCAGGGTCGATCGGCGAGTCGGTGGCGGCCGGGGCTATTTTCACAATTCCCGCCTTCTTGATTGCGAAAGCTTGGCCGTCGTTCAGTCCTGGAGATGCTTATTGGAAATCGACCGCACTGATCATGGTTGGCAGCATTCTCGGAGTGCTGTTCATCTCTCTCGTGCGCCGAACGATGGTGGAAGACCCCGAATTGCCTTTTCCGGAATCGGTGGCAGCATCGGAGATTCATAAAGCGGGACAGCGCGGGGCGCAAGCCGCCAAGTATCTCTTCTGGAATATCGGTGTGGGCGGCGTTGTGTACATGTTGGGAAAACTAGGACTGTTTGCTGCCGACAAGGACTTTCACTTCAGCATCGGCAATCTCGGACACTCGCAAGTCCGGCTTGGTCCGCTGGGAAGCACCAACGTGGTAGCGACTGGCGGAACAACCATGTTCGCCGCGCCCAGCGTGAGTCCGGCTTATCTGGGTGTGGGTTACATCATTGGTCTGCGTCTGGCGTCGATTCAGTTTGCGGGGGGTGTTCTCGCGTGGGGACTGATGATCCCGGTGCTGGTCTATTTCCTTGGCCCCGAACTCAGGCCCTACCTTCCCGCGGACACGCCTGACAACTGGTCGGCAATGGTGATCGCCGTCTGGAAGTTTATTGTAAGACCGATTGCAGTGGGCGGAATGCTAGTGGGCGCTGCATACACTCTCTTCAAGATGCGTAAAAGCCTTACAGCTGGATTGGGCAAGGCGTTCGCGGATTTGAAGCAGTCTGCCGAAGAGCGCGCGAAGCTTTCTCGGACGGAACAATACATGAGCTCGAAGGTTGTGCTCGGGCTGATCGCAGTCATGTTCGTTCTGATGTGCTTCCTCTATGTTCATATTTCCGGGCTGCTGTGGCCGGCTATTCTCGCTGCGGTTGTGATGCTAATCGTGGGATTCTTCTTTGCGACCATCTCTGGTAATCTCGTGGGATTTATTGGATCTTCTAACAATCCAATTTCCGGACTGACCCTCTCGACCTTACTGATTGCTGCGCTGCTGATGGTGGCTCTTGGCGTCACTGGGCCATCGGGTGTGGCGGCAGTGTTGGGTGTCGCGGCAGTGGTTTGTGTCTCGGCCGCGGTGGCGGGCGAACTGCTTCAGGATTTCAAAGTCGGATACATACTCGGCGGCACACCCCGCAAGATTCAGATCGCGGAACTGATCGCCGTCGTGGTTGCGAGCCTCGTCATGTATTGGCCGCTGATGCTGCTTTACCAGGCCAACATCAACGCAGGTGGTATCGGATTCGGGGATAGGCAACTTCCCGCAGTGCAATCCGGATTGATGGCCACGCTGGCGCAGGGAATTGTCGGCGGCGATATGCCGTGGGCGCTCGTTATCGTGGGCATTTTCTTCGGACTCGCCATGATCATGATGCAGGTGAAGAGTCCAATGCTGGTGGCGGTGGGTATGTATCTGCCGTTCGAAACGACGTTTGCAATTTTTCTTGGAGGAGTCTTCCGCGCTTTCGGCGATCGGCTGGCGGAACGTCGTGGCTATAATCCCGCGCAAAGAGCTCGCTCGGAAAATGCCGGAGTTCTCACTGCATCGGGGCTCATCGCGGGCGAGGCCGTGCTCGGGCTGGTGTGGGCGGGCATGCAGTTCGTTCCGAAGTGGAAAGCACCGAATCATCCGCCGCAAATCTTCAGCGATCCCTCCTACCTTATTGGAGGAATGATCGTATTGGCCTTTCTTGCCGCGCTCATGGTCGCTTTGCCGCTGTCGGCAGCGGGCGATCCAAATGAACCGGCACCGCCGGTCGGAATGATGTAAGAAACAGGTCAGAGGTGAGAAGTCAGATTGCAGAGGTGAAATCCTGGCTTCTCACCTCTGCAATCTGACCTCTCGCCTTTAACCTCATTTCCATGTCCATCGCTGAAAACGTCACCGAAGTGCGCGAGCGTATCGCGGCGGCAGCGCAGCGCGCGGGCTGCAATCCCGACGAAATCACTTTGATGGGCGTGAGCAAAACGTTCCCCGTGGAACGGATTCGCGAAGCGTATGGGGCCGGCCTGCGTGTGTTCGGCGAAAATCGAGTGCAGGAGTTTGCCGAGAAATACGGCGCATTGGGCGATTTGAAAAATGCCGAATGGCATTTGATCGGCCATCTCCAGAGCAACAAGGCGGCAAAGGCCGCGGAGTTGTTCGGCGCGGTCGATTCTGTGGATTCGATGCGTCTCGCGGAGCGATTGAACGCGGCGGCGGAGAAGGCTGGCAAGTCCCTTCCTATTTTGATTGAGATTAATATTGGTGGCGAGGATGCGAAGAGCGGCGTCGCGCCGGGCTCGGAGGAACTGGAGCGCATCCTGATCGCCGCGTCGCAGTGGCGCAATCTTCGTGTGCGCGGATTGATGACCGTCCCACCGTATTCAGAAGATCCCGAGAGCGCCCGCCCTTTCTTTCGCAAACTGCGCGAGCTTCGCGATCGGATTGCATCCCGGAAATTGCCTTCGGTTGAAATGGATGTTCTCTCGATGGGAATGTCGCACGATTTCGAGGTAGCGATCGAAGAGGGATCGACGTGCGTACGGGTGGGAACAGCAATCTTCGGCGACAGAACAAAACCTTAACCAAGTTGGTCACCGAGGACACGGGGGAAATTTCCTCAGTGTCCTCCGTGCTCTCCGTGGTAAAGCTTTTCGATGGCAGCAACAAAAAACTCGCCCGTGGGAGTCACCTTCTCCGTCAAAGTCCACCCGCGCGCCAAAAAGAACGCCATCACTGGCCAAATCGGCGACGCCCTCAAAGTTGCACTGACCGCCCCTCCCGTCGACGGCAAAGCCAATCAGGCCTGTATCGATTTCTTTGCGAAACTTTTGAAGGTACCGCGTTCGTCCGTTACTATTGCTGCCGGCCAGACCAGCCGGAATAAAGTGATTCAGGTGGCGGGGCTGACTGCACAACAAGTGCGGGAACGCATCGGGAGTTTCTCTTGACCTTCGCGGAACGTCTTCAGGAAATCCGTACCGGGTTCGAGCGGCCGTTCTGGGTCGCGAATATTACCGAGATATTCGAGCGTCTTTCCTACTACGGCGCATTCGCATCGCTACCTCTATACCTGCAAGGGAACCTGAATTTCTCCACCGAACAGACAGGAACGTTGACCGGACTCTTCGGTGGAATGGTCTGGTTCCTCGCCATCTTCGGTGGAGCGGCGGCCGATCGACTGGGTTTTCGCCGGGCGCTTTCTGTCGCCTACTTCATCCTCGGTGTTGCCTACTTCCTTATCGGCTCGATTGCCGCCCCGTGGCTCGCCCCCGTTCGCGGCACCTTACCGCTTGGTATTTTTGTGGGCATCATCCTTGTTCTGCCTGCGCTCGGCATTTCACTGGTGAAACCCTGCGTGGTCGGGACGACAGCGCGCGCGTCGAAAGAAAACGTCCGCTCGATCGGCTATTCGATTTACTACACGATGGTGAATGTGGGCGGCGCGCTCGGACCATTCTTTGCCTCGTGGGCACATCGTCATCTTGGAGTCGAGAATGTTTATCGCATCGTCGCGCTAGGCGTGTTCGCGATGTTTTTTGTAGTGCTGATGTTCTTTCGCGAACCGCGAAAGCAGGACGATGCGCCTCCGCCGTCGATCGGAACAGTTGCGCGAAATTTCTGTGTTGTCGTCGGCAAAGCATGGCTGGTGTTGCCGGTGTGTGTGATCGCGCTTCTCTTGCGGCTTGTCGCCTGGGTCTATCCCATCGCGGTGCCATGGTGGGTTTGGGTTGGTTTTCTTGCACTCGCTCTCTCAGGCATCAGCCGATTCATGTGGTTCCTGGTTCTGTTCTCCGGATACTGGGTGGTGTTCTGGCAGCAGTACATCAGCCTGGTGGGATACATGCAGACTTACGTGGATCCGAGTACCAGCGAGTCGATTCTTGTAACAGACGGATTGGCAGTGATTTTCCTGACCGTTCTGATCAATTATCTGACCCGCAGAATCCCGGCCTTTGCCGCGGTGATCGCTGGAACGGCGATTACATCGCTGTCGTGGGCGGTCCTGCCCCTCTGGCACAACAAGTGGGCGGCCGTGCTGGCGCTGTTCATTCTGGCGATTGGCGAGATCATTCAGTCGCCCCGTTATTACGAATACATCTCGCGGCTGGCGCCTGCCGGACAGCAGGGAACATACATGGGATTTGCGTTTCTGCCGATCGGAATCGGTTCGTTGATTGGCGGCCCCTTAGAGGGTGTGCTGATGCATCGGTTCGGCGAGGTCGAACACCGTCCTGACATGTTCTGGTGGGTCATCGTTAGCATCGGTCTCGGAACCGCATTGGCGCTTTGGATTTACGACAAAACGATGAGGACTGACAAGGCTTCCTAGTTCCCCCATTATGCCCCGATCGAAAGCCACGCCCAGCGCCGTTGCCGACGGGATCAGAACAGTTCTGAAAAACGGCGGTTCCACCAAACATGCAAACGAAGTGCAGTGGTTTTTCAAAGAGGAAGTCAAATCTCACGGCTGGTATACCGGAGCGCTGCGCAAGGCAGCGGCTCGGTGTCGGCGCGCGATGGAAAAGGATCGAGGATTAGATTTCGTCGTACAGGTAGCCGACAAGCTTTTCGCCGGCGAAATTCTGGAAGAGAAAATCTGCGCCGTCTTTCTGCTCGAAAACCAAACACATCTCTTGAGCGACAAAGAATTCAGACTGTTTGCTTCTTGGCTTGACCGCGTAAGCAGTTGGGCCGACCACGACGCTTTGGCCCACGACCTGTTGGCCCCGATGGTGAAGGCGAAGCCGGTGCGTTGCCGAGAAGTCTTTCGTTGGGCAAAGTCGAAGAATCGCTGGCGTCGCCGTGCGGCTTGCGTCGCGTTGATTCGCGGCGTCCGGGAGAAGAAGTTCTTTCCGGAAGTCACGCGGCTTTCTGAGATGCTGCTAAGCGATCAGGACGATATGGTGCAGAAGGGGTTAGGCTGGCTGTTGCGGGAGACAGCGAAGTTCGATGCCAAACGAACCGTACCCTACCTGATGAAAATCCGGGGAAGGGCGCCAAGGCTGGTCCTGCGCACCGCCTGCGAAACTCTCACAGCGGCTGAACGTCACCGCGTGCTTGGGAAGCCCGGAGTTCGCAGGAAAAGCGTTAGTCCATAAACAATTCGTCTACGAAGCACCAGCGCCAGTCTTCTCCCGGTTCAAACGACTTCATGATCGGATGTTTCGTCTGGCGGAAATGCGCGCTCGCGTGTTTGTTCTTGGACGAGTCACAGCAGCCGACATGTCCGCAGGATAGACAAAGCCGCAGGTGAACCCAGCGGTCGCCCATTTCCAGACATTCCTTGCAGCCTTTTCCGCTGGGTGTGACTTTCTTGATTTCACCGAGATGAGTGCATTGTGCGGCCATGTTTTCGCTCCGTAATTCGGTCCAAGAAAAAGATCAGTGCCCTGCCTCTTCCAGATATTTTTCTACTTCGAGCGCGGCCATGCAACCGCTGCCAGCCGCGGTAATCGCCTGGCGGTAGCGCCGGTCCTGGACGTCGCCGCAAGCGTACACTCCCGCAACTTTCGTGAATACGTTTTTGGTAGTAATCAGATATCCATCCGGGTCGGCATCGAGCTGGCCTTTGAAAATCTCTGCATTGGGGATGTGCCCGATTCCGAGAAACATGGCGCTGGTCGGGAAATCCCAACTCTGGCCACTCTTAATATTGCGCAGACGCAATCCGGTGACTTCGTGCTTGCTCGCGTCGAGGACATCGTCCACCACCGTGTCGGTCATGAACGCGATCTTTGAGTTTGAGCGCGCACGGTCGAGCATGATCTTGGAGGCGCGAAATTCCTCGCGACGATGGATCAGCGTAACCTTGCTGGCAAAGCGCGTCAGAAATGTCGCTTCTTCCATTGCCGAATCACCGCCGCCGATGACCGCGATTTCCTTGCCGCTGAAGAAGAAGCCGTCGCAAGTAGCGCAGGAAGAAACTCCGTGTCCGATCAGGGCCTGCTCGTTGGGCAATCCCAGCCAGCGCGCCGAAGCGCCGCTGGCGATGATCACGGTGCGGGTCTGAATAATTTCTTTGCCGAGGCTCAGCTCGAAAGGATGCTTGCTAAGGTCCACCTTCACCACGTGTCCCATGCGGTATTCAGCGCCAAAGCGTTGCGCCTGCTTGCGCATGTTCTCAATCAGTTCCGGCCCCTGAATGCCGTCAGGGAAGCCGGGAAAATTTTCGACCAGCGTAGTGAGCGAAAGTTGTCCGCCCGGGTGATGGCCTTCCAGCACGAGCGGTTTGAGATTGGCGCGCGCGCTGTAGAGAGCGGCCGTGTGGCCGGCGCATCCCGAGCCGATGACGACAACGTTACGAATATCCATAAACGTCAATCTGATAGATTCCGCAAAAGTGATTCGGTTGCATACCGCCCGGTTCTACAGGAGTTACGGGCTCTTCTTTGTGGCGGGAGCAGCCTTGGCGGTTTTTCCCCAACCGAGTCGCGCCAGCTCCTGCGGAACCATATGGCGTACTCCCAGGCTGTCGCGGTAACGGCTCATAAGGGCCGACGCATCCTTGAAAATCGGTTCGTACGCTGTCTGGTCCGTGGGAGGACCTTCGGCGCCGGAACATCGCGCCAGCACCACCGACGGTTTTCCAAAGCGCTCCAGCTTGATCCGCGAAACCGGCGTGTTCGACAGCAGCATTGCTGAAGGACTCGCCACGGTGGAAGCGCTATCCTCGATTGAAATCTGCATCAGGTCCTTGGGATCGCGGACCCGCAGCACCAGCGTCTCAACCATGTTCTTCGCGTCCACGCTGAAGGAATATTGCGCGTTGGTAAATGGATTGGCCGCAGGAAATTCGCGCCGGACTCGCACCCAGTCGGCACTGGAACTGGAGCCCGCGGGCATAGGTTGCATGCCGGGAATCGGCGTGCTGGAGTCGAGCGTGGAGTGTCCGCGCGCCACTTCGTAGTCGGCGGCGAACGTGAGTTTCTCCGGCGCCTTCGCCAGCGCCGCCGACAGTTCTTTCTGCTCGTCAGCGGACGGTGTGCACACGTTGATCACGTTCACTTTGACCGGAGGCTGCTGGGCAGCGGGCTGCTGAGCAAGCGCCGGCGCTGCAAGGGACAAGCTCGCCAGGAGAAAAATTTGTCGGGAGAACACCGCGAAATTGTATCAGGCGGTTGAAGTCAGAAGTAAGAAGGCAGATTGCGAAAGTTACGTTTCAAGAGTGTCATCCTGAGCAGAGTTCATCCTGAAGTGCATGATAAATGGAGTGCTGAGAGCGTTTGCAAAAAAGATTACCGACACGCTTAACTCCGCAACTTTGGGTCCGCTTCAGGGTTTAAAATGAAGCATACTGGCTCGGAGGTTTCCAGTGTCTCCCCTCGGATCCCTTTCGTTCCGCATCTTCCGGGAATTCCATTGCTCAGGTTGCCACGGCCAAAAAGCTTATCGCTCCCGCTATCGAGGAATCTTCGAACAGGTATTTCTCTCGTTTCTGATGCTACAACCGGTTCGGTGCGAACGCTGTTTCCATCGTGTTTATGTATTTCGGAGCGTCCCCACACTGGAACCGGCAGGCGTCGCAGGTAAAGTCGGCAACCAATCCGCAAGTGACTCCCGTACTCATACACGCGTTGCGTAACACCCCAGGGCGCGGCTATACTGACCACAGATAAACCGGCGAGAGCCCCAAACTGCTCGTCCGGATGCGGGAGGCCGTCTTCAGCAGTACTGGCTTTCGAATACCGCCTGCGCAGGGCCATGCGGCAGGTTCTCGCCACTGGGCAGACCATGCCGCTGCAAGCCTATTTTTTACGTTTTTTCCCGCCGATTGCCGTATCTGTAACGCCCCCCTGATTCGAATTTCGAGGCTTCCAGTTTGCAAGTCTTGCCTGGAAGCGCTGCGCCCTCTTTCCGGATCGCTGTGCAGCATTTGTGGCGAGGCGTTGCACGCTCCGGCGTTTATGGATCAGGCTGAGCCTCGCTGCGGACTCTGTCAGCGGCTGCATCCACCCTTCGAAAAAGCGGTGGCCTATGGTGGCTACGATGGTGGGCTGCGTGATCTGATTCACTTGCTGAAGTTTCAGCAGGTTCGTCCGGCGGCTGCGGTCCTGGGACGGATGCTTGCGGAGACGGTCTCAGTTCTGGAAGAAAGTTTGCCTGGCGGGATGATCACAGTGGTTCCGGTTCCGTTACATGCCAGAAAGCGTGCCCAGCGCGGATTCAATCAGTCCGAACTGATCGCCCGAGCGGCATTGAAACAGCTGAACCGGCCGGAGCGATTTCGGCTTTCACTCAATTCGCTTTTGCGACTCCGTGAGACCGAATCCCAGATTGGACTGACGCGGCATCAAAGAAGAGAGAACCTGCACGGAGCTTTTAAGGTGTTCGACCCCGCGCAAATCGCAGGGCGGAATGTCCTGCTGGTGGATGATGTGTTTACCACTGGGACGACGGCCGCGGAGTGTGCGCGCGTGCTGCGCCGGGCGGGTGCGGAGCGCGTGTATGTCGCGACGGTAGCACGGACGCTCAAAGTGTCAGAAATATTTGCGGTGCCGGAGCAGGAATTTGACGGAGTGAATGCCGACCACATGGCAGCCGCGGCGAACGGCTAGCATGCAGGGCTAGCATGTAAAGAGAGTATGTCTCTGCGAAGCTACAACTCGGCGGTCGGAGGTGGACGCGGTCCTCTGCCCGGAGCCCTGCTCGCCTCGGGATTGCATCAACAGGGCGACGGCCACGCGCTTCATCAGCCCGTTCTCGTTCTGAATGCTTCGTACGAACCCATCAACGTCTGTGCCGCGCGGCGCGCTATCGTGCTTGTGCTGAAGGGCGTCGCGATGACCGAGGAAGAAAATGGACACTTCCTGCACGCGGCGCGTCTGGCGCTGCGCGTGCCGTCGGTCATTCGTCTGCTGGAGTACCGGCGTATTCCGCATCAGTCGCGTGCGCTCTCTCGCAAGAATATTTTGTTGCGTGACCGCAATACTTGTCAGTACTGCAGCGAGGCGCTGCCGTCGGGGGAACTCACTCTCGACCATGTGATCCCGCGCTCGCGCGGAGGTCTGTCCACCTGGGAGAACCTTGTAGCCTGCTGCCATCCCTGCAACCGCAGGAAAGGCAATCAGCTTCCGCACGAAGCCAACATGCGGCCGACGCGCGAGCCGCGCTCCTTTAATCTGCATACCAGCCGCCACATCATGCGGCTGATGGGCCACTCCGACGACAAGTGGCGGAAGTATTTGTTTTACTAGAATCCTCGTGGGATCAGTTCGGTTTGGATGAGTTTTCGATTGGCCCTGGTAAATCTCCAATACTCCAACTCGCGTTCCCGTGATAGGTATCAGCGAAAAGTTCGAATGTTCGGCCGCATGCGAAGCACTTGAATTTGTGAGAAATTGCGTCTCCCGGCCAAATGGGCTGAAGCACGTCCCGCAGAGGACAACTGGCTTCCACTAGCAAGAAGGTTCCTTGATTCACTACCTCAATCAGTTGTCGGACCAGGCTCTGATACTCGTACGGAGTGCCGATGTTGAACCTCTGGGCGAGTCCATCGCAACGGGAGCACGGAGCCATCTGGCTATTTTGCCAGACCCGCAAGGACTCCACTGTTTTTAGAGACTGAGAATCCACTGCTAAAAGCGCCATTATCCCGCCTGGATTACAATAGAAGAGAAGCCACCAAAGGAGCGCAATGAAGAACCTTTATGTTGGGAATCTGCCCCACAGCACGACCGAGTCTGAATTGCGCACGGTTTTTGAGGCGCACGGTGCGGTTGATAAGATCAGCATTGTGACGGACCGCGAAACCGGACGCTCGCGGGGCTTCGCGTTTGTGGAAATGACCAACGCAGGCGAAGCCGACAAGGCGATCGCCGCGCTGGATGGCAAGGAACTGGGAGGCCGCGCCCTGAAGATCAACGAGGCCAAGCCCAAGACCGACCGGCCCAAGACCGGCGGTGGAGGACGCTTCGGCGGTGGTGGTGGCGGACGCGACGATTATCAGGGCCACGCGCGCCAGCCTCGCGAGCCGCGCTGGTAGCTTCACCGATTCGCCCGCAGCCCTCCCGCTCTGCCCGGGCAGTATCGACATCATAGAAATGGGGATTTGCCTATGCCAAGAGGACGATCGACGTTTACCAAGCGTCAGAAAGAACAAGCACGTCAACAAAAGGCCCGCGACAAAGCCGAGCGCAAAAGCCAGATCAAGCAAGACAGGCCTGAGGGTGCCGTCGTAGACGAACTCCAGGAAGCGCGCGAAATGCGTGAAGCCGCGGAAGCACAAGCGGCGCTGTTTCGTATCGGCGCCGAAGAGGAAGATTTCTCCGCCGAAGAGGCCGGGAAGATCGATTAATTTCGAGCAGGAAAAAGCCGGGGCGCAATGCCCCGGCCCAGTTTTTCAATCCCAGAAGTTTCTAAACAAAAACCTCACCCGGCAGCGCCGACAATGTGCGAGACGGCAGCGTGTTCTTGACGATACGCTTGGGCCGGTCGCTGGCTGAAGGATCCGCCTGCTTGCGTTCGATGCGCAGTCCGAGTGTGCGTTCAATCGAACGCAGTTCCAGTACTTCAACTCCGGTGACCAGAGAGGAAGCGCGGCCTTGCGACCCGGCGCGTCCGGTGCGGCCAACGCGATGGATGAAATCTTCCGCCATCTTGGGCAGGTCGTAGTTCACCACGTGGGCCACATCGTCGCAGTGCAAGCCACGTGATGCGATATCGGTCGCGACCAGAATCTGGTAGCGGCCTTCCTGGAATCCGCTGAGCGCTCCGTTGCGCTGCGATTGCGTGCGGTCGCCGTGAATGAGGGCGCAGGAGAAACCGTCGCGCTCCAATTCCTTGGCCAGACGTTGCGCTCCACGCTTGGTGCGCGTGAAGACCAGAGTCTGTCCTTTTTCTTCGTAAAGCAGGTGACGCAGCAAGTCGAGCTTTTCGCCGGGGCGAACTTCGAATGCCTGGAGCTTCACGCTTTCCGCCGGCTTCAAAACCGACCCAAGAGCGACGCGCACGGGATTGCGCATGTAGTCGTTGACGAGCCCGGCAACGGAGGCTTCGAGCGTCGCGGAGAAGCACAGGGTCTGTCGACGGATCGGGAGCACCTGGACGATGCGGCGAATTGCCGGAAGGAATCCCATGTCCAGCATGCGGTCGGCTTCGTCGAGAACGAGCATTTTCACGTTGCGCAGGTCGACCAGTTTGCGGTCGATGAAGTCCTGGAGCCGTCCGGGAGTTGCGATGACCAGGGGAGAACCGGCGCGCAGAGCCTGAATTTGAGCCTTCTCGGAAACGCCGCCGATGACCAACGAAGCCTTCGGCATCGCCTTGCTGCGCAGCTGTTCGTACTGCTCATGAACCTGCATGGCCAGTTCGCGCGTCGGCAACAATACCAGCGCCAGCTCCTGGCGGGTTGGTTCACGATCCAACATCTCGATAATCGGGAGCAGGAACGCCAGCGTTTTGCCGGTTCCGGTCTGGGCTGTGCCGATTACGTCTTTGCCTTCGAGGGCGGGCGGGATCGCCTTTGCCTGGATCGGGGTTAGGGTTACAAATTGACCTGCCGCCAGTTTCTGCTGCAGCGCAGCAGAGAGGGGCAGTTCGGTAAATGCAGTCATTCGTTTGTTTCTTTCTTTGAGGGGCCCGTTGTCACACACTCAGACACACGTCCGGCGTACTCGCGCCGCTCACACTTTTAGATTTACGCTGAAATAAACGGCGGGCAGGAAATGCGGAGATGAATCTGGTTCCACCAGGAACCACCGCGTGACGAGCAAACCGTGGAAATCGCGTCATCAGTAGTATAGCAGAGTCCGTTTGTTGCGCTGATTACTTCAGTCACCCGGCGTTGTCTCGGATGGTGCGGGGCCAAAGTGGAGAGCGGTCTCGTGGCGTCCGGCCAAAAGTGTGCAATGATGGTCTATGGACCTCACTGACGTTTCCCATCGGCTGGTTGGTTTGAGGCAGGAGATTCGCGACCTGCAAGACCAGAGCTCCCATTATCAGGATCGTGAATCGCACAGCCATACCGACAACTCCGCCCAGGAGCAACGCCGCCTGCGGCTGGTGCAGATCAAAGACGAACTCGCCGATATGAAGCGCCGCCAGGCCAGGCACTGGAAGGGCTGAGGTTTCAGTACCCGTATCGTCTTTCGGTTTAGACGTTCCTACTGGGCTCTAGATCACAGCGATGGTGCTGTCCCTTGCGGGACTCGTTTCTCAGGGCCGGCCTACCCTGCACTGCCGTGCCTGGGTGAGAACTCTTCTTTCGCCCCTTCGGGGCTCTGTCATCTCCCACTTGTATCCCACGGTTTGGGCCGTGGGCTGCAATGTTACGCGCTTCGCGGCTGGGCCGTAACTTCAAGCGACCTGACACCTAGCACCTGCCTTACTGCGGCTTCTGCTCTGGCGGCTTCGGGGTTTCTGTTGCCGGCGGTTTTCCGGTATCGGATTTTTTTACTTCCTCGCCCTGATACGTGATGGTCACCTTCGATCCGAATCTCTGGTAGTTCATGTACTTGATAACTTCGCGGATCTTGACGTCGCCAAATTGAAACTTAAGCGTGTCTTCGGCTCGGGTGTAGGTGGGGAACCAGTACTTGCCGTCAATCTGTTCCCGCCAGGTCGTGAATTTGGGGAACAGGTTCTCGTTGTTCTTCTTTTTCTTGATGTCGGGTACCGTTTTTCCGTAGGTCTTCACGATCTGAAAATCGTGGTCGTCTACCCAGATGCGTCCCTGAAAATATCGCTTCTTCCCGACGATCTCTTTCGGCGCGATGTCGAACACGTAGGTGTTGAGTTCGTCCTGCTTTTGTTGCCCAACGTAGAGGATGTCGTACTCGCCGATCTCGTCCGAGGTCAGGACAAAGGGCAGCCGGTTTTCGATGTCGTCAAAATCCTCGGAGGTCATGAAGATTCGCTGCAAAGTGGGCTGCGGCGAAAGGACGACCGTTTTGACCTTGTGACCCTTGTCGTCAAAACTTACGTCGAACACCTGGCGGTATTCGCCATCGGGAGTGTCACCTTCGAGGGTCTGTACTTTGACGTCCTGCCGGAAGGTATACTGGTCGCGGGCGGCGGCGAACTCCTTCTCCTTGGCGGCGAAACGTTTCACGATCTCATCCACGGTAATGCCCTTGGGCTCGGACTTGTCGAGGGTACCCTCCTGCGCGCACAACCCAGGCACCAGCACGAATACAAGAGCCAGCGACGCGACCAGTCGCACATAACGGGAGGAGATTGTCATACAGATAGTGTAGCGGAACCCGGAGAATTAACGGCAGCCTCCACCTCTGAAGGGCCGCCGTGCAAACAGCCCCTTGCGTCAGAGGTGGAAGACTGCAGTTCTGCCTAAAAACTTAGATGCGCGACTTCCGCAAACGGTAGCGGGATTTACTCTTCTTTACAGCGGGTTTAGAGCGGGCACGGAACGAACTCGATCTATTTTCATTCCCAAATACATTCGCGCTACCTCTTCCGCCAGCGTCGGAGCATCCGCCTCCGAGCGATTGGCCAGCACAACGACCGTCAAACCATCATCCGGAAAGCGCTGAATCGCTGTGCGAAATCCTACAGTCTCGCCGTAATGTGCGTAGCGGCGATGTCCCTGCAGAGAGGAGAGAAACCAGCCAAAACCGTACAGGGGAGCGGGTGAGCCATCGGTCATTTGCAGAGGAGGGCCATCGACAACAGCCGGGGCGGAAAGGGCAGGCTGCATTTCTTTCTCGGAAAGCAGCGAATGTCTGCTGAGCGCTCGATCCCATTTTTCGAGGTCATCCAGCGAAGTGTAAACGCCGCCATCGCCCAGGGTGGCGGATGTTGAACTCTGGTCAGTCTGACGCCAACGGCCCCCGGTGAGCGTGTGACCGTAGGCGCGATGGGCAACGTCATTCTTTCCTTTTTCGTAAGCGATTGTATTCCTCATCTCGAGCGGGACGAAGATTCGTTCCCGGAGGAAATCACCGAAACCCATGCCTGATTTTTTTTCGACCACCATGGCCAGCAATACATAGCCGGAGTTGCTGTAGTCCCAGCGCGTGCCCGGAGGAAATTTGGTTGTTGTCTGCTGCTTCAGCAGTTCGAGTACTTCGGCGTCGTGAATCTGCGGAATTTTTTCGTCGGGCACGCCGGGATGCTGCTTCTCCATAATGCCTTCGTAGTCCAGCAGGCCCGAGGTGTGGTTGAGCAGGTGGCGAATCGTGATGGCCTTTCCATAGGCGGGGAAGCCCGGGAAGACGTCGGTGAGGCGGTCTTCGTATTGCAGTTTGCCGTCGTGAACGAGGAGCATGATCGCCATCGCGGTGAATTGCTTGGTCAACGACGCGAGCCGAAAATTGGTCTCCGGCCCGATAGCATGCCGGGTTCGAAGATCGGTTACGCCGTAGCCCTTGCGGAATACCGGCTTGCCGTCTTTGACCACCAGCACGGCACAGCCCGGATCACCGGGATTGGAGAATTTGGCAAAGAGCGCATTAACTGCGGTCGAGGAAACCTGCGCGTAGGTAGTCATGGAAATTGCCAACAGGAAAGAAAGAGTCAGTGGAGTTCGGCTGATGGAAAGGCTCATCAGGCTTGCAAAGTGCAGCGGGGGGATAGCGCTAAGCCTTGACAAGATTCCCCGTCACCTCCGGAAGTCCCGCCGCTTGCCACGCGTCGAAACCGCCGAGGACGTTAACAATGTTGCGATGTCCCGCGCGTTCGAGCAGGCTGCAGGCGATCATGCTGCGGTAGCCGCTCTTGCAGTGGACCGCGACGGGTTGGGTGGTATCCACCGACGGCAGTCCCTGCGGGAAGATATCCAGCGCGTGATGCTCTGCCTGTTCGATGTGTCCGGCTTGCCACTCGCCGTCGCGGCGAACGTCAAGTACGCGGATGCTCCGTTCCCGAAGTCTTTGATTTAGTTCCTCAGTCGAAATCTGCGACGTGGTCACGAACGGCAGGCCAGCCTTTTGCCAGGCGGCCACACCGCCTGCCAGATAGCCGCGCAGATCCTCAATTCCTACTCGGGACAGGCGGAGGTTCGCTTCTTCAATCTGCGCATCGGTTTCCGCCACCAGCACGGGCTTCGAGCCCAGCCCGAGAACGGTTCCGGCCCAGGAAGCGAACTGTCCGGAGAGCGCGATGTTGATGGAGCCGGAGATGTGCCCTGCGGCGAACTGTTCGGGCGGACGCACGTCCACAACGTTCGCTTTCTGGTCCAGCAATGCTTTCAATTCGGCGGGAGAAAATTCCGGCAGCGGCGGCCGGTCGGTGAGAGCTTCGGCACCCGATCGATTGATCTCAGCGTCCTGTAAGAAATATCCGGGGCGCGCGGGAAGATTGGCCGTCACCTGGCGGACGAACTCCTCACGGTCTGAGATCTGGAGCGCGTAGTTGGTCAGGCGTTCGGTGCCGATCGTCGAAGAGCGTTCCGCGCGCATGCTGCGTCCGCAGAGCGATCCTGCGCCGTGCGCCGGATACACCAGCGTCGCATCGGGAAGGCGCAGCAATTTCTGATGCAGGCTGTCGTAAAGCATCCCGGCAAGCTGTTGCGGAGTGTGTTGCGGCGACAGGTCGGGACGTCCGACATCTCCGATGAACAAGGTGTCGCCCGTCAGAACGCCCCATGGTTCTGAGGACTTCTCATCGTCGGTATCGGTGACCACCAGGCAAACGCTCTCGGCGGTGTGGCCGGGAGTTTCCAACGCGCGAATGCGGAGCGCGCCCACTCTGATTTCGGTGCCATCACGCAGAGGATTGTGCGGGAACTCGGCGTGCGCCGGCGCGCCGATGTGGATCTGCGCGCCAGTGCGGGCCGCGAGTTCCTTGTGTCCGGAGACGAAGTCGGCGTGCAGGTGTGTCTCGAAAATGTGGCGAATCTTCAGGCCCTGTTCGTCCGCCGCTTCGAGATAGAGATCGACATCGCGCTGGGGATCGATCACGGCAGCTTCCCCCTGCGATCCGATCATGTAGGACGCATGGGCCAGGCATGTTAGATAGAACTGCTCGAAGTACATATATCCTCCAAACCGTGAACGAGCGCAGATCTTGACGGCTGCCATGGCGGCGCCTCGGCGCCGCAGTCGAGACTCTATTTCAGCGACTTCGGGTCCGACCGGTTCTTCGGCGAATGAGTGTTCAGTATCGAAAGCAGCTCGGCTGCGGATGGCGGCGCCTTCACTTTGCCCAGTCGGACAATCTCTTTGGCAGTGACATTCCTACCGTAAAGTTTTTCGTTCGCGCGATTGTCCGGCCGCAGGGTGGAACCCTCCAGCGAGACGCCGGCAAATAAGCCGCGCGAGCGGGAGTAAGAGAGAATCTCGGCCTGCATGACGATGTCCGTTGCGCCGGTTGCGGTGCGGCCTTTCGGTCCAGCGGCGGCCGCTGCGTCGGCTCCAAGTTTTACTTTGCTGCCCATCAGACTGTTAGCGCCGCGTGGATTCATCACCAGAAGGACGAAATCGGTTGCCTGGCCACCGAGTTGGAATCCGATGTTGCCGCCTTCGAGCGCGAACAGCGCAGGAGCGCTCCACGATCCGGTAAAGTGCTGCCCGGTGCGGCAGGTCATCACTCCGCGCCCGTAGCTGCCGCCGATCCCGATTGCGAGCTTTTTCACCGAGGGCAGAACAATTACACACTCGGCGCGGTCAAGCAGATCTTTTGGAATGTTATCGGGGATATTGATTATTTCCTTCATCACCACACCGGATTCCTCGACCCGATCCGTTTCTTTTTCGCTGTCCGCGAACATAGGGAGGGCCAGAACAAAAATCGAAAGCAGGGCAGTCAGCACTTTTTGCATGGAAGTTCTCCAATCAGGAAAAATATCCCTGGAACCTAAAGAAGACTACGCGATGTGGCCATGGTTGTACGCTAATTTTTTCGTCCGGCGACGGGAAAAATCTTGCAGATGATTTTATCGCGGAATGGCGATTTGCCAACTCGTTGAACAGGCTGTGTTTAAAGTGTGCACTGTGCGCGTACTCCTTTTGTAACTTGGACATGCAGGCCAGAACGGCCTAGAGTCGGTCAATGCGGTTCAGGAGCGCCTTCGGCCCCTGGCGTGCATCGAAAGAGGTGAAGGGTGTCGTCGCTGAATTCGTAACGAGCGGAGCTTAATTGGCAAAGAAAGAATGAACCAGGAATGAAGAAGATCATCCATTTCGGAATTGCGCTTCTGGCGGTATCGAGTCTCTGCGTGCCGTCACGGGGACAGAGTACTAACTCTACGTCCGCGGTTCCAGCGATCGCGTCGATGGCTCTTGCCGGGGGAGTGAACGGAGCCGATGAGCCCATCCTGACGATTCGAAAGCGCGTCGATGAGGTCAACGTTCTGTTCATTGCTACCGATCGCCATGGCAAATTCGTCCGCAATCTGAATCAGACCGATTTTTCGATCCTGGACGATCACAAGCCGGTGCAATCCATCGTAAATTTCCGGCGGGAAACGGACTTACCGATTCAGATGGGACTGCTGGTCGATATGAGCGGGTCCGTACACAGCCGATTTGATTTCGAAAAAGAAGCCGCTACCGGCTTCCTGCAGCACGTTTTGCGCCCTGGGTATGACAAGGCGTTCGTGGTCGGCTTCAACAAGAACAGCCAGCTCACGCAGGACTTCACGGACAACGTTGCGCTTCTCTCTTCCGGAGTTCGCAAACTGTCCGGCGGCGGCGGTACAGCCCTCTACGACGCTATTTACAAAGCCTGTCAGGAAAAACTGCATGACCGTTCCGAACATCCGGTGCGCAAGGCGATCATCGTCATCAGTGATGGCGAAGACAATCAGAGTGATGTGACGCGCGCCCAGGCAATTGAAATGGCTCAGCGCTCCGAAGTGCTGATCTATGCGATTTCTACGGACGACAGCGGACTGATCCTGCGCGGCGACAAAGTGCTCGAAGATCTGGCCTCAGCAACCGGCGGACGCGCCTTTTTCCCGTTCAAGATGAAGGACATCACACATTCTTTTGCCGCCATCGAAGACGAACTGCGTAGCCAATACGCCGTTTCCTACAGACCCTCGAATTTCGACACCGATGGACGCTATCGCGCGATTGAAATCACGGCATTGAAGAAAGACCTGCAAGTCCGCGCGCGTCGCGGATACTACGCCCCGCGGCAGTAACGATTGCGTCTCTGTTCGGATTGCTGAAGAGTCCGCGGCCCTTACCTCGGGGGCTGAAGCCCAAATCAAACAAAGGCCTTACCGCAGCGGTAAACCGCTGCGCCACCCCAAAGCAGAGTGTTTCAGCAACCTGTTCTTTAGCGACCTTCCCGAGTCTCTCGCGTCCTACAACAGTCCGAACACCGCCAACTGCTTCTGCGCCGGAACGTACACTTTCCCATTGGCGACCGTCGGCACGACAAATTTCACCGCGTTCCCTGGATTATCGCGCGTTGGATTTTGCTTGCTGTTGTAGAGCTCCGTCATGAGGTTCGTGGCGTCATAGGCGTGCAGCACTTCAGGATTGCTTTCCGTCTGCAACGCCCACACGATACCGTTGGTCGTACCATTGGCCGAGATGGAAGGCGTCGTCCCGGGATAATTGAAGAACGTGGTCGTATTTGAAACGGGAGTTGTCGAGAGCAACCCCGCGGCCGGATCGAATCGGAACATCTTCAGGTTGTCGCCCACCCCGCCAAAATAGACATTGTTGTTCCAGAACGCCGGCATGCCCCACACTCCACCCACCGCGCCGGGCAGGTTCTGAATGATCTGATCGTCGTTACTGGGATTGAATTTGCCCAGGTTGTTGCGATTGGTGAGATAGATCGTTCCTTCTTTTCCGACCTGCACGAGCAGAGGTTTCTTCCCCGGGAGATCGGGGAGCAACAAAACGCCTCCGGACCCAAGGTCGACATCGGAGTCTTGCAGGAACTGCTGATCGTGAGGCGTGAAATAGTCCTTCGCCACCAGCTTGCCTGCCGCGTTGAATCCGAACTTGATGATGCTGTCTCCGTAGTCCTTTCCCTTCTGGTCCTTGTCGAACGAACCGTTGCCGCTGGCGATGTAGAGGAGGTTGCGCGAGTCCGCAGAGAGCCCGGCTCCGGCCTGCCACAATCCGCCCAGTCCGCCATTGGGCGTCGAATTCCACACGCCCTTCTGCTGGAGCGTTTGCTCATCGTAGGCCAGCAACCATCCGTGATAGGGGCCGATGTCGCAATGTGAAGCCCACCCGATGTACACCAGTCCGTTCTGCACCAGGAGCGCGGCGCGCTGCGCTTCGCGATGGGGTTCGAACACTACTTTGGTCGAACCATCGGCGTTGCCGTTGAACTGAGCCTGTACCACCACCGGCGATCCCGTTTTCTCGGCGCCCGAGGTGATGTCGATCGCGTGTATTTTGTGAACGAACGTTCCGTTCTCTTTCGTCTTCGTGACCAGATACATGGTCTTGGTGGCGAGGTCGATCGCGGGTGTGCCCGTGATCCCAATTTCCGGCACGAGATCGCTGCAATTTACATCGCTGCTGGTGACCACGTTGATGCCGGCGGCTGGATTGATAAAACTAACCTGCCAAAGAGGGGATGCATTCGGGCCCGTCTTGTTGTCGGCGTCGAAAGCGTACAGGCTGTCGTGTTCGGTCGCGACATAGACCACATTGTGCGTGCCCTTGCCCGCGATCGTCACGTTAGGTACATAGAGAGGCTGCGCGTAGACGTACCCATCGACGGTCTGCGTGAACAGCCTGCCAAAGTGCGTCTGGTTCACGTTGGCTGGTGTCAATATGGTTTCGTTGACGTTCTGTCCGGTGCGGTAGTTATCGTTGTGCTGGGTCAGGACTGGCACCTGTCCGGAGGCGGAGAAGGCAAGCGAAAACGCGGCGAGCAGGGAGAGGGCGATTGGTCGCAAAGTCATAAAGACTCCTTCAATATCCGAGTCAGAGAGCCTGAGACGGGGCCAAAAGAGGGCTCTCAAGTGTGGCATCGAGTGTCTCGGACGGGGAGCCAGCATGTCAAGAAAAACGGCGCTGGGAGCCGCGTCTCGGGGAAATAGGAAGTGCCCAATGTCTTGCGATTCTTGTTGGCTGCTGCGGAGGAAAGGAGAAGTTAATGCAACAAGAAACTGGAGCGGGAGACGGGATTTGAACCCGCGACTTCGACCTTGGCAAGGTCGCACTCTACCACTGAGTTACTCCCGCTCGAACTTCCTGAGTATAAATCACCGCGCCTTCACGGGCAAACATTGGCATTGGGGAGCGGGCCGACGCTCCGATTGGGTATTCCGGTCGCCCGGAAACCGGGAAGTAGGCCTGTGTCTGCGGGGTGGTGTCAACGCTTGGAATCGTAGCCCCGGTCAGTATGGTTCTTACTCTGGGCCTGGCGCGGAGGCGGCGGTGATCTTGTTGCGGACATCCCAGAGGTCTTTGTACAGCCAGTGTTCCATTCGCTGTTGCAGCACTTCCACGGGCGTGCCCATGGTGCCGACCACGCGGCCTCCGATGATACGCTCCGCGAGTTTCAGGTGATGGAAGCGGAAGATCTGCATACGTTCATCGAAGTCGAGCAGGCGTTCGGCCAGATCGTGCAGGCCGAAGAATTCTTCGTGGCGACGGTAAAGTTCGTCCAGGGAGACGTCGGCTTTCTTGACCTGGTCGTTGAACGCCTGGCCGAGGGGCGGGCCAATGTGCAGGAGCGCCAAAAATCCTGGCGAGTCGAGCCCGCTGCCGTGCCCGAGGCCGGCGCGGATCAGATGATAGTCGTGCGGAGTGATCGACTCCAGCACATGCAGCATGGTGATGGGCTGCTCAATCATCAGGTTCGAGCGACGGATCAGTCGCGTGGAGTTGAAAAAATCTCCCTTTTCGATGTAAGCCAGAGCCCGCTCCAGATCGAAGGCGGCGCCTTTCATCAGAAGCTCCGAAGCCTGGTGCACCACGATGAAGGTGGTTTCGTCTTGATGGAGAAGGTGTTCCGGAGCCTTCTGAAGTGCGAGGAGTTCATCGGTGCGCAGGTAGCGCTCGTAGTCGGACGCGCCCTTGCCGGGCAGAATCGGTGTTCTGAAATCGTGCATTCGAGTCAGTACCCACTAACTAGAACTGGTCGCATAAATGGTTTCTAGAAAAGGAGCCAGGCCCTCAGGGGCTGAAGCCCGCGTATTTTTGGGCCGGTAGCGGCACGGTTGAAACCGTGCCCTCCCAAAACCATTTTTGAGACCAGTTCTAGATCATTTTACTGAAGACTGAGTGCCGGGAACGTGGTGCGCGGTGCTCGGCGCTGAATGATGGGGCGCCCATTGCGGATCTTTGTCCGCACTCACGATTTCTCCGTCGCGCATGTGAATGATGCGGTCGCCATATTCCGCGGCTTCCGGATTGTGCGTGATCATCAGAACCGTCTGTCCCAACTCTTTGTTTGATTGGCGGAGCATGTTGAGAACGATCTCCGAGTTCTTCGAATCCAGGTTGCCAGTAGGTTCGTCCGCCAGCACAATGGCTGGGCGATTGATGAGTGCTCGCGCCAATGCCACGCGCTGCTGCTCGCCGCCGGAAAGTTCAGATGGACGATGATCCAGCCGCTTGGCAACGCCGAGCAATTCCGTAATCTTGGCGAAGAAGGCCGGGTCGGGCTGCGAGCGTCCCGCGATGTCGGCTGCGATTTCAATATTAGCCCGTGCGCTCAGTGTCGGCAGCAGGTTGAACTTTTGAAATACAAATCCAATTTTGCTCTTGCGCAGCTTGGTGCGCTCTCCGTCAGAGAGCGTTGCGAAATCGACGCCATCGATGGTCACACTGCCAGAGTCGGCGCGCGTCAGCCCGCCCAGAAGATAAAACAGCGTGGACTTGCCGCTGCCGGAGGGGCCGACTACCGTGACGAACTCTCCTCGCATGACGCTGAAAGAAATTCCACTCAGCGCTTGTACGTCGATCTTGCCTACGCGATAGGTTTTGCGCAGGTCTTTCGCTTCAATGAAACCGTTCATCCATTTGAAACGATATCACAGAGAGAAGTCCGCAAAAGGCTCGGGCTCACGCCACGGTGGCGTGCATGGCCGCACGGGATTGCATCTCGATCGGACGCTTGGGACCACGTTTTCTCACCAGCAGCAAGCGGATGCGTTCCAGCAATTCCGCTGGTTCATACATTCCCTTGGGCAGGAAAAGATCGGCAAGAGTATCGCGCTCGTAGATTTTTACGCGGCCGGAGATCAACACCGCGGGAGTCTGGGGAGAGAGCGCTTTGATTTCCTGGATGAGGTGCGAGCCGTCGAGGCCAGGCATGATCAGGTCCGTGATGACCAGATCAATGCCGCCGCGGCGGAAAGCTTCCAGCGCCTGCTGTCCGTTATTGCACGCCACCACTCGGTAGCCGCGAGTCTCCAGCAGAACCTTGCGAATGGAAAGGGCCTGTTCGTTGTCGTCTACGCACAAAATCGTCTTCTTAGGCTTCATGGGGGGATTTGGGAGTCCACACTCCGCCAAAATCTTTCTAATTTGTTTTTGAGAACCGAGAGCGAAGTGGATGCTAATGCGAATTGCGCTCTTCGTAAAGTAGCGCGCTCGCCAATGGCACGCAGGTGGGCGGAACAAACGTGCCATACGATGCGAGCCGCTACTGCTGCGGAGTTCCGACGCTTAATCGGCGAGCGTCAGTTCTCCGCGAAGAACTTCCACACAATTTCCACCGACACGCACATTGATTACCTGGTTATCCTTCTTCGAGGCGCGCACAAAAATGCGACTCGGACGGTGCATTTCAACGCCCTGTTCGATCATTACGCGCTCGTCACTGGCCGCAACGCCGTGTGCGACCATCCAGGACGCGCAGCAGCCGGCTGCGGACCCGGTTGCCGGGTCCTCGCCGTTGTAGAAAAACATTCGTGCGTGCAGACGAGCCTGGGGATCGATTGCCTCGCGAGAAACGAAGTACAAGAATTTTCCGCCGCCGGTGCGCTCAAGATATTCGTTAACGCGCTGGACGTCGACCCGCAGGCCGCGCATCTTCTCCAGCGACCGGACGGCGGCGATGGTGAAGGGCAAACCCGTGGAGACAGTCTGGATCGGCACCGAATTGTCAAAATCGGCGGCGCTGAGATTCGTGAACGGAGCGATCGAATCGACTGCATGGGTTTGCAGGAACGTGGGGTTGTTTTGCGTCATTTCGCCGAAAACCGGCTGGCCATCGGCCTTCTCAAAGCGCACCGGGACGATCCCGACGTTCAATTCCAAGCGTATGTCGGACGCGCCCGTCCGTTGGTGCAGGACAAATGCCGTGCCGAGCGCTGGATGACCCGCGAAAGGTAATTCCTCCTGCACCGTGAAGATGCGCACTCGTATGCCGCGGTCGTTCTCGGCCGCCTTCTCCGCCGCCGCTTCTCCGGGCAGGATGAACGTAGTCTCGGACAGGTTGGTCTCGCGCGCAATGGATTGCATCTGTTCCGTGGTCAATCCGCGGCCGTCGAGGCAGACCGCGAGCGCATTGCCGGTGAGAGCGCGGTTGGTGAACACATCCAACGTCACGATTGCGCGTTTCTTCATGGTGAATACCGTCCCGAAAATTTTGCCGTACGCTGCGAATTCGCGGGCGTTGCGATACCATAGAGCCGGAACTTCATCCGCAAAGATCGCCGTCACGAATGTCTAATAGATGCTGCCCGGTGGCGCAGGAGACCAAAAATGTCGATTCGAATTAATTCAGAAGCTCCCAACTTTACAGCCGAAACAACACAGGGCAAGATCGATTTTCATAACTGGATCGGAGACGGCTGGGCGATCCTGTTTTCGCACCCGAAAGATTTCACTCCAGTGTGCACCACCGAACTCGGGTACATGGCCGGGCTCCAGCCAGAATTCGCCAAGCGCAACACCAAGATCATCGGCCTGAGCGTCGACCCGGTCACCAATCACGGCAAATGGGCCGCCGATATTGAAGAGACGCAGGGTCACAAGGTAACCTATCCCATGATCGGCGATACCGATCTGAAAGTGGCGAAGCTCTACGACATGCTTCCCGCCGAAGCCGGCGAGAGCTGCGAGGGCCGCACAGCCGCTGACAATGCCACTGTCAGGACTGTTTTTGTGATTGGCCCTGACAAGAAAATTAAGCTGATGCTGGTGTATCCGATGAGCGCGGGGCGAAACTTCGACGAGGTCATGCGCGTTCTCGATTCGCTCCAGTTGAACGCGAAGCACAACGTGGCTACGCCCGTGAACTGGAAGCCCGGGGATGATGTGATCATTCCGACGTCGGTCACGGATGATCAGGCGAAGCAGAAGTATCCGGCGGGATTCAAGACGCTGAAGCCCTATCTGCGCACCGTGGCGCAGCCGAAGTAGTTTATTCGATAACCAAATCCGGCGGGCGAGTCTGGCAGATCGCCCGTCCGCACCACCCGCCGCGTCGCCCACCGGCAAGACCTTTGGAGAGTACCGTCGTTGCCGCCGATCATTAATGCTCAGGAAATTTCGAAAGCCTTTGGAGCGAATCCACTTTTTCAGAATGTTTCGTTCACCGTTTCTGAAGGCGATCGCATCGGGTTGATTGGGCCGAACGGCTCAGGCAAGTCGACGCTGTTGCGAATTCTGGCGGGAGATGTAGAGCCCGACAGCGGCGAAGTCTCGACCCGCAAGCGGGCCCGCCTGAGCTACGTCGAGCAGGAGTCGAAGTTCGCGTCCGGTCAAACTGTTCGCTCGGTGATCGAGAACGCACTGGAGCGAGCGCACGTTCCATCCGCAGAGCGGGGCAACCGGTTCGCTGAGTTACTCGGCCGTGCCGGGTTTGAGGATCTTGCGGCCGATGCCTCGTCGCTCTCCGGAGGCTGGCAGAAACGCCTGGCGATTGTCGAGGCGCTGGTGCAGGGGCCGGACATCCTGCTGCTGGACGAACCAACCAATCACCTTGACCTCGCCGGAATCGAGTGGCTGGAAACTCTGCTCGCCGGCGCCGCGTTCGCCTGCGTTGTGGTGAGTCACGATCGCTATTTCCTGGAAAACGTGGCGACGGAGATGGCGGAGTTGAGCCGCGTGTATCCGGACGGCGTGCTGCGGGCCCGCGGAAGCTACAGCCAGTTCCTGGAGAAGAAAGAAGAATTTCTGCACGCCCAGTCCAAGCGCCACGAGGCGCTCGAGAATCTGGTGCACAACGAAATCGAATGGCTCCGGCGCGGAGCGAAAGCTCGAACCCGCAAATCAAAAGCGCGAATCGGGAAGGCCAACGAGTTAATGGGTGAGCTTGCCGACCTGAATGCAAGAACCCGTACCGCAACCGCGCAAATCGATTTCTCAGCCACGGATCGCAAGACGAAACGGCTGATCGAACTGGAAGATCTCGCATACACAATCGGAGACCGGACGCTCTTCGACGGACTGAACTTCATTTTGACGGCCGGAGCGCGCGTCGGACTCGTCGGACCCAACGCCAGTGGCAAGACGACCCTGTTGCGGCTGCTGCGCGGGGAACTGAATCCAACCGCCGGCCAGATTCGACGGGCGGAATGGTTGCGCATCGTTTATTTCGATCAGACACGTCAGCTTGATTCGAACGTGACTCTGCGCCGCGCGCTGGCACCCGACGGCGATTCCGTTGTCTATCAGGACCGCGTAATCCACGTGGCATCGTGGGCGGCGAAGTTTCTGTTCACAGGCGAACAGCTTCATCAGCCGGTCGATCGTCTCTCTGGAGGAGAGCGGGCACGCGTCCTGATCGCGCAACTCATGCTTCAGCCCGCCGACATCCTGCTGCTCGACGAGCCGACCAACGATCTCGATATTCCAACACTCGAGATACTGGAAGAGAGCCTGCTGGAGTTTCGTGGATCGCTGGTGCTCGTGACTCACGATCGCTACATGCTGGACCGCGTCTCGACAGTCGTTTTGGGATTGAACGGCAAAGGCGGCGCTGAAAGTTTCGCTGACTACTCACAGTGGGAGACATGGCAGGCGGAGAGCAGGCGACCAACAAAGGCCGGCTCGAGTCCATCTAGCAAAGGTGATGGAGCGGAATCGCAGGCAGCCGGGAAGAAGAAGCTGTCGTATCTGGAAGCGCGCGAATACGCAACCATCGAGCAGCGCATTGCCGACGCCGACGAGTTGTTGCAGGCGAAACAAGCGCAGCTCGCAGACCCGGCGATTGCAAGTGACGGTCCGCGGCTTTTGGCGGCGCATGCGGAAGTTGAGGCCGCGCAAGACAGCCTGGACTCACTCTACGCGCGCTGGGCGGAGCTGGAGAAAAAGAACGGATGAAAGCTATCGCGCGAGTGCGAAGGCGATGATGGTTTCACCACGCACGTCTGTTGCCCTCTCTTGCTTCGCCACCAGACTCGACTCCAGGTCGTCGGGGTCCGGAATCATTTCGCACGCAGCAATTTCCTTGTCGGAAGCTCCGTGAAAACAAAGCTCGCACACTCCCAACCCTTCCTCCGAGCGAACGGGCGGACCGAAGGTGCGACACGTCATCGGCCGCGATTCGTACAGCTCGCAATTTCCGGTTTCAGGGTCGAGAACGGGGCAGGGCTCGTCGTTCGCAAACTCAGAAAATTTCTGCTCAGCGATTTCCCCCGTATCCAGTATTCCGGTGACCGGATCGCCGGGAAATTCCGGAGCTAGACGCGCGACCGCATCGCGGGCCCGTTCCCGGACGCGAGTCGCACGCTCGGGAGCGCGTACTGCAAGCTCAACGAGTCCGTCGCGAAGACGCCGAACGTCGAGCTGGTTGATGGCGAATACCCCGATGCAACACTGCGTGCAGCCCGGACGACAAACCAGCCATGGTCCGCTTCGGAGCGCAGCATCGGCCAGAGCGGCGTTGACGATCTGAATCAGCTTTCGATCTGCGGAAGATGGCTGGCGTGGCGGCATGCAGTCCCAAGGATAACCTGCCCAGCACCAATAGACATGCATGGGCCAGAGCCCTGACTCCCGACCGTGATATCCTTAAAGACAGCAGCTGCGTTCCCGCCCTTGGGCAATTTTCTCGCAGTTCCCTGAGAACATGATTTCAGTCAGCAATGTGTCGATGCGCTACGGCGCCAAAGTTCTGTTTGACGAGGTTTCCACCGGCTTTACGCCCGGCAAACGCTATGGCCTGACCGGGCCGAACGGGTCCGGCAAGTCCACGTTCATGAAGCTGCTCACCGGCGAAATGGACCCGCAGAAGGGAAACGTCGTTCATCCGAAGAAGCTGGGTGTGCTGAGCCAGGACCAGTTTGCCTTCGACCGCTTTCGCGTTATCGATACCGTGATTATGGGCAACAAGCGCCTGTGGGCGGCGCTGGAAGAGCGGGAGAAAATTTACGCCAAGCCCGAAATGACGGACGCCGACGGCATGAAACTCGGCGAGTTGGAAGGCATCGTCGGCGAAGAGGAGGGCTATACTGCCGAGAGCGACGCAGCGATTCTGCTGCAAGGCCTCGACATCGCCGATCATCTGCACGAGCGCATGATGGGCGAACTGCAAGGCGGAGAAAAAGTCCGCGTACTGCTGGCGCAGGCGCTGTTTGGACATCCGCAAGCGCTGCTGCTCGACGAACCTACGAACAACCTCGACCTGGACTCTATCCACTGGTTGCAGAAGTTTTTGAATGAGTATGACGGTGTGCTGATCGTGATCTCGCACGACCGCCATTTTCTGAACAGAGTCTGCACCCACATTGCGGACATCGACTACGAGACGATCATCACCTACACCGGCACGTATGACGATATGGTCGTAGCGAAGACTCAGATCCGTTCGCAGATTGAAGGACAGAACGCTCAACGCGAGAAAAAAATTGCGCAGTTGAATGAATTCATCGCGCGCTTTTCCGCCGGTACACGATCAAGCCAGGTCCAGTCCCGCAGAAAAGAAGTAGAACGCCTGCAGGTGACAGAACTGGCGAGGTCGAACATTCAGCGCCCTTTCCTGAAGTTCGAGCAGAAGCGGCCTTCCGGGAAACATATTCTCGAACTCGAAGGCGTGAGCAAGTCGTACGAGAGCACGCCGGTGATTCAGGGGTTCACAGCCAGCGTGATCCGCGGCGAGAGAATTGCCCTTATGGGTCGCAACGGTGTGGGCAAAACGACGATGGTGAACGCGCTGTTAGCGAATTCTCCCACCGTTCCCGAAGCCGAACTGCGCAAGACCAGCGGCTACGACGGCCCGTTTCTAACCGGCGGAAAAGTTGTTTGGGGACACGAAGCTTCGGTCGGATATTTCGCGCAAGACCACAAAGCCCTGATCCAGCCCGGCATGACGGTTTTCGAATGGCTGCATCAGTGGGACTTGTCAGCGTCGCACGAGGAAATTCGCGGCTTGTTGGGACAAATGTTGTTTCCCCGCGATGACGCCGAAAAGCGAACAGACGTCCTTTCCGGCGGAGAAGCAGCGCGCCTGATCTTCTGCAAGCTGATGCTGCTGAAACCGAATGTTCTGGTGCTCGACGAGCCGACCAATCACCTGGATCTCGAATCGATCAACGCGCTCAATATCGCGCTCCAGAGGTATCAGGGAACCGCGCTCCTGGTCACCCACGACGAAGACCTGATCGACGAAGTCGCGACCAGAATCTGGCATTTCGAAAACAACCACCAGATCACCGACTTCAAGGGCGCCTATCAGGAGTACCAGTCCGTCCTCGCCTAGCTCTTTTCTGTGAACGAAAGCGCAGTCATCTCTGACTGTGTTATTGCTAGTGTCCAATGGAAGCGCATGGGATCCGGTGATCCTCCCGGTCTTCAAAACCGGCGGGCGGCATCTCTGGTGTCGCCGGTGTGTTCGACTCACACACGCTTCCGCCAACCAATCCCTCTTCGGCCGCCATAAGGTCACAAAGCCATGGATATCAATAATTTAGCTTAGCTTGGCGTTCGTCACTCGGGCCTACTGTCGAAGGACTGTGTCCAAAAGGTCGACTTTTTCGACACTTTGAGAACCCTTCCCCAAAATCGACGCATCTGATGAGGCAGTGCAGTCATCCTTGGCCCGTTTCGGAGATCGACAACGGGACGAGCCGCCTGCAGCACGATCTTTCCCAATCACGATCTTTCACAATGATGAGCGTTGATGGCCACGAGAGCAGACGTATACCCGCAGGTTGAAGAGGAACGATACTTAGCCCTGTTGCGCGCGGCTAACACAATCGCGAACAGCGATTGCGACAGTGCGCTGGAAACCCTCTCCGCCCAGCTTCGCGACGTCACTCCGTTTGAATACCTTCATCTGGTTGCCTTCGATGAGGGAACTCGAAAGACCGCATGGCAGCTGTGCGAAGCTAGCGGCAGGAGGATTGACTGTCTGAGCGGAACGTCCGCTGCCCTTGAGGATAGCCCCGTCGCCCACTCGGAGCAATTCCCCGTTCTTCTGATCGAAGACTGGAGCCAGGAAGCGCGATTCCAACAACATCGGCTATTCCTGGAGAGTCTCGGCATTGCTTCGACCTGTACTTTGCTATTGCGGCGAGGAGAACGCCACATCGGCGTGTTGACGCTGGGCCGGTCGTATCCCCACGCTTACGATGAAGACGAGGTTCGTTTTCTCGGCGTGGTGTCCGATCAGATCGGGCTCGCCATCGATGCGGCCATGAATTTCTGCGTGTCGCGTCGTGTCAAAGACCAGTTGAAGCTGATTCTCGACTTAAACAACCAGGTCGTGTCCAACCTTGAGTTCAACGAATTCCTGCACACCACTTCGACAAGCGTGCGGCAGGTGATGCGGTGCGAGGCAGCGGCGGTCATGTTGGCCGATTCGGAAGGAAAAAATCTGCGCGTACACGCGCTCGATTTCCCCGAAAGCCGCGGAATCTTCACGGAAGGTGGAGTCATCCCCGTCGAAGGGACAATGCCAGGCGATGCATTTCGTACCGGACAGCCGATCGTCGTGAACCGGTTGGATCCGGCAGAGATGCCGCCTGAGATGTATCGGAAGGCCAAAGGCGAGGGACTGAACTCTTTTTGCGACGTGCCGCTAATCAGCAAGGGCCGTGCGCTCGGTATTCTTGCGGTGGGACGCCGGGACGAGAACGCCTTTGACGCCGACCAGGTCTCGTTCCTGTCACAGGTGGCAAAGCAGGTCGCTATTGGCGTCGATAACGCGCTCGCCTACAGTGAGATCGCTGAACTGAAGGACCGGCTGGCGCAGGAAAAGTTGTACCTGGAAGAGGAAATCCGCGGGGAGATGGACTTCGAGGGCATTGTCGGCCAGAGCTCCGCTCTGCGTCACGTGCTGCAACTAGTGGAGACGGTAGCTCCGAGCGACTCGACTGTCCTTCTGCTTGGCGAGACGGGAACTGGCAAAGAGTTGATCGCGCGCGCGATTCACGACCGCAGCCGCCGCAAGGAGAGGACTTTCGTAAAGCTCAACTGCGCCGCGATTCCCACCGGTTTGCTGGAGAGTGAACTGTTCGGGCACGAACGGGGCGCCTTCACGGGCGCGATCACGCAAAAAACGGGACGTCTCGAACTAGCCGACCAGGGAACGCTCTTCCTGGACGAAGTGGGCGACATCCCGCTTGAGATTCAGCCAAAATTGTTGCGCGCTCTACAGGAGCGTGAGTTCGAGCGGCTGGGAAGCACACGCACGAAAAAAGTCGACATCAGGCTGGTCGCGGCCACCAACCGCGATCTGGATAAGATGATCGAGAACCGCGAGTTCCGCAGCGACTTGTACTACCGCCTCAACGTGTTCCCGATCCGCATTCCGCCTCTACGCGAGCGCCCCGAGGACATTCCTCTGCTGGTCCGCTACTTTGCGCAGAAATATGGCCGCCGGATGGAAAAAGAAGTGGAGTCGGTGCCGGCAGCAACCCTGAAGAAGCTCTCTGCCTGGCACTGGCCGGGGAACATTCGCGAACTGGAGAACTTCATCGAGCGATCCGTGATTTTGACGCATGGCTCGGCCTTGCAGGTACCTGTCGGCGAACTGACGGCGGGTGGGAAGGCGATTGAGGCGTCGACCTCGCGCGCCAATGGCGAACGGGATCAGATCCTCGAAGTGTTGAAATCGACGCGCGGACGAGTCGGAGGCGCGGACGGCGCCGCGACCCGCCTCGGACTCAAGCGCACGACGCTGATCTCCCGAATGAAGAAGCTGTCGATCGATCCGCGTCAACTGTCGTAACGTCGACAGTGTTCGACACACTTACGCGAGAAATCCTCGATTTGGCGTGCATCCAGCATCGGCTCGGTTTGGCATGATCTTTGCACCTCCGGTGATGTGATCCTTCCAGTCATCATTGCGGGCATTAGTGTAGCCGCAGTTCCGTTCTTGCTGACATTCCTGAATGCCATGGTGAGAGAGCTGCGCCCCCACGGCGTAGAAGTAGTCAAACGTCACACGCCGCTTCGTTCAGCCCATCCGGCTAAGACTAAGGGACCGTCGCGACGTCATGATCGCGCCGCCTGATCCGTTTCGGTTGACATTCGACACTGTCGTCGACAATTTCGACACTTGCTCCAGCTCAAATTTGCAGTTGCCGCGCTGTTTCATCGAGTTACGAGTCACGCAACAGTCCAAATGGATTGGCGCTTGTATTGCAATTCAATGTCTGACAAGTCCAATGCTGAAAATTTCAACTGTCGATGGAACGTCTGAACGGCGCCTGGTTGTCGAGGGAAAGCTGACTGATCCATGGGTCGGCGAACTTCGACGGTCGTGGCAGACCGCAGGCGAAGGCCTGCAGGGACGCAAACTCGTCATCGACCTTAAAAACGCGACCGTTATCAGCCGCGAAGGAGAAGACGAACTCCTGGAGATGATGAAAGAAGGAGCAAAGTTTTCCTGTTGTGGTGTGCTCACCCGGTACGTCATGAAACAACTGGCGTATCGGTGTCGCGAACGCGCCGAACGCAAAGCGAAGGTCTGACCTTAAGAGAACTACTTCCTGGGGAGGCATGATGGCGCAAGCAGCGAGAACCTCCGAAGTTCAACCCACACCCTACGCGGTCGCCAGCGATTTCTGCCGAATTTTCGCTGAGGAGATGAGCAGTCTGTATCAGTTGTCTTTTCTGCTCACGGCGGACCCGGCGAAGGCCGAGCAATGTTTTGTGTCTGGACTGGAAGATTCTGCCGGCTCAAACCGGGTTTTCAGAGAATGGGCCCGATCGTGGGCGCGGCGGGCGATCATCCAGAACGCAATCCGGATGGTGCAGCCCGTTCCCAGGTCAGGCGCTTTTCCGATCACGGGCGATGAGTTGGCATCGAACCGCCCTTTGGCAGCGCTGCTTTGCTTGAAGACATTTGAACGGTTTGTATTTGTTATGTCAGTCCTGGAGGGGTATTCCGATCAGGATTGCAAGACTCTGCTGCGCTGTTCGGCACGCGACATTGTGCGGGCCCGAGCGCAGGCTGTGCTGCAGATTGCACAGTCCGGAAAGACACCGATAAAAGAAGCCCAAGCTGGCGGTGGGGTTTTCACGGGTCCGCGCTTGGTAACACAAACAGCTTGATTTGGGCATCGGCGAACCGGTGCTGAAATTAAGCTACGAAACAATCAAAAAAAAGTTGGGTCTTTGTCGATCCCAGCGCTATCCATTCGTCATAGATGCAGGGCGAGCTAACCACTTAAAGGGGAGTGTATGGCAAGAAGGATGATTCTGACAGTGGGCGTGCTGGTGGTTCTGGTCACAGCCCTGGGTTTTGTCAAATTCCGGCAAGTGCAGTCGGCCATCGCGGCTGGTTCGTCGTTTCAGCCGCCGCCTACCGCGGTAACCAGCTTGATCGCACGCCAGGAACAGTGGTCCGGGTCGCTGAGTGTGATCGGTTCGGCTGAAGCCGTCCAGGGTGTCACAGTGAGCGCGGACCTTCCGGGGATCGTAGACAAGATTCATTTCGAATCTGGACAGGCCGTTCATCAGGGAGACGTCCTAGTCGAACTCGATACCCGCCAGGAACACGCGCAACTGGCGTCGCTCGAAGCGCAGCGCGATCTCGCGAAAGCCACCTATGCCCGCACGGATGGACTGGTCAAGGCGGGAGTCATTTCCCGCCAGGAGTATGACCAGGCGACCTCTCAGCAAAAGGCCACCGAGGCCAACGTAGCGGAGATCAAGGCGACGATCGAGCGCAAGACGATTCGCGCTCCGTTCACGGGGATTCTCGGCATCCGCAAAGTGAACCTTGGGCAGTATCTGGCGGCGGGCGGAGCTATCGTTCCGCTCCAGTCGCTGAATCCGATTTATGTGAACTTCGGCGTGCCCCAGCAAACTTCTGCCATGGTCGGTGTCGGGCGAACGCTGCGGGTTACGACAGAAGATATTGCAGGCCAGGCTTTCGTCGGGCGTGTCACCGCCATCGACTCTGTGATCGATGAGACGACACGCAATATCCAGATCCAGGCGACCCTTCCGAATCCGGAAGGCAAACTACGGCCGGGAATGTTCGTGAATGTCGACGTGGTGACGGGGACTCCGCAATCGGTAATCGCGCTGCCGACGTCCGCCATCAACTATGCACCGTACGGCGACTCCGTCTACGTGATCTCGGACATGAAAGATCCAAAGGGACAGACCTATCGTGGTGTTCGCCAGCAGTTCGTAAAAGTTGGCCCCTCGCGTGGCGATCAGGTAGCCATCATTTCGGGGGTGAAGCCCGGGGACGAGGTCGTGACCTCTGGAGTGTTCAAGCTTCGGAATGGCGCTGCGGTGCAGGTCAATAACAAGGTTCAGCCCGGAAACAATCCGGCTCCAAAGCCTGAGGACAGCTAAATGAAGTTCACAGATCTATTCGTCAAGCGGCCGGTCCTGGCGGTTGTCGTTAACCTGGTGATTCTGATTGCCGGGCTGCAGGCGATTCGTTCGCTCAGCGTCCGCCAATATCCGCGCAGTGACATTGCCGTGGTCCAGGTGTCGACCGTGTATGTCGGCGCGAACGCCGATCTGGTGCGCGGCTTCATCACGACTCCGCTGGAGCGGGTGATTGCGAGCGCCGACGGCATCGATTACATGGAGTCGTCGAGCGCGCAGGGACTCAGCACGATTACCGTGCACCTGAAGCTCAACTACGACACCAACGCGGCCCTTACGCAGATTCAGGCGAAGCTGGCTCAGGTGCGCAATGACTTGCCGCCGGAATCGCAGGCGCCGGTCATCGATCTGCAAACTGCGGACAATCAGTTTGCCGCCGTGTATCTGGGTTTTTCGTCCGCCAATCTCGATCAGAATCAGATCACCGATTACCTGACGCGCGTCGTGCAGCCCAAGCTGAGCTCGGTCAGCGGCGTGCAGCGTGCCGACATTCTCGGCGATCGCACGTTCGCCATGCGCATCTGGCTTAAGCCGGACAAGATGGCGGCACTCGGCATCTCCGCGTCCGACGTACGGGACTCGTTGTCCAAGAACAACCACCTCTCCGCCCTCGGCCAAACAAAAGGTTCGATGGTGTCGGTGAACCTGATTGCCAACACCGACCTGCGGACGGCCGAAGAATTCCGCCAACTGGTTGTCAAGGAAAACAATGGCGTCGTCGTGCGGTTGGGCGAGATCGCCGATGTCGTCCTGGGCGCGCAGAACTACGAACAGGACGTCCGCTTCAACGGCGAGACGGCGACGTTCATGGGCGTCTGGGTATTGCCCGCCGCAAACTCCCTCGACGTTATCAAGCGGGTGCGGGCCACTCTTCCGGAAATTAAAGCGCAGTTACCTCCTGGCATGAAAGTCGGCGTCCCGTACGATTCGACCGCTTACATCCAGGACGCGATCAACGAAGTATTGAGCACGCTCTCCGAAACGTTGCTCATCGTTGTCGTGGTCATTTTCCTGTTCCTCGGATCGTTCCGCTCCGTGCTGATCCCCGTGGTCGCGATTCCGATCTCCCTGATCGGCGCCGTGTTCCTCATGCTGGTGGCCGGCTTCACCATCAACCTGCTCACGCTGCTGGCGATCGTGCTCTCGGTCGGATTGGTGGTGGACGACGCGATCGTAATCGTAGAGAACGTCGAACGTCACCTGCAGATGGGGAAGACCTCGTTTCAGGCGGCGAAAGATGCGGCCCGCGAGTTAGTAGGTCCGATCATCGCCATGACGATTACGCTGGCTGCGGTCTATGCGCCGGTCGGCATCCAGGGTGGTTTGACAGGAGCACTGTTCCGCGAGTTCGCATTTACGCTGGCGGGAGCGGTGATCGTTTCGGGAGTGGTTGCGCTTACCCTGTCACCGATGATGGGGTCGAAGCTGCTGCGCTCCGGAGACAGCGACCGTGGTTTTGCGGGATTCATCAACCGCCGTTTCGAGAAGGTACGCAGCGCGTATAAGCGAACTTTGTCAGGGACGCTCCAGTACCGCCCGGTAGTTCTGGTCGTGTGGGCGGTAGTTGTGGTGTTGATCGTCCCGTTCTATATGTTCTCGCAACGCGAACTGGCACCAGCCGAGGATCAGGGCGTCGTGTTCGGAGTCATTCAGGGCTCCGCGAACTCGACGATCGATCAGGCTAACCTGTTTACGGATCAGGTTTACGACGTCTACCACTCGTTCCCGGAGAGCGAGAGTATTTTCCAGATTACGTCTCCAAATGGTGGATTCGGCGGCATGGTGACCAAGCCGTGGAGCCAGCGGAAAAAGACGGCGCAGCAATTGTTGGTTGAATCTGTCGGGCCGCTGTCGAAAATTCCGGGCATTCGCGTGATTCCTCTAACTCCGCCGCCGTTGCCGGGAGGCGGGAATTTCCCGGTCGAGTTCGTGGTCACTTCCGCCATGGAGCCGAGACAACTGGACGCCTTCGCACAAGAGCTGGTAAAGAAGGCGTTCGCCAGCGGCCTTTTTATCTTTGCCGATGCCGACTTGAAGTTCGACCAGCCGCAGGCCGAGGTCGTGTTTGATCGCGACAAGGTCCGTTCGCAAGGTGTCGACCTCACGCAAGCCGGTCAGGATCTTTCCACAATGCTGGGCGGCGACTACGTGAACCGCTTCAGCATTCAGGGTCGCAGCTACAAGGTCATTCCGCAGATCAAGCGCGCGGAACGCCTGACGCCGGACCAGCTCTCGAAGATCTACGTCAAGGGATCGGCGGACAAACTTGTCCCGCTGTCGACTTTTGCGACGGTGAAGACGACCACCGAACCGCGGGAGCTGAAGAAATTTCAACAGCTCAATGCTGTGACGATTCAGGGAGTCATCCCACCCAACGTGCCGCTCGACAAGGCGCTGGGCTTCCTTGAAGAGCAG
>Ga0210402_10000338_pt1 | contig 53437 bp, 46 predicted proteins | sample IncBWC7MmetaG_FD_161055 | JGI IMG/M metagenome (GOLD analysis project Ga0210402, IMG submission 161055) | Forest soil microbial communities from Barre Woods Harvard Forest LTER site, Petersham, Massachusetts, United States - Inc-BW-C-7-M | ecosystem: Environmental > Terrestrial > Soil >... | reverse complement strand
CTGAAGCGGACAAAGATTCGACTTCCAGTGCCGTCGGCGCCCGCGAGGTGCAACCCGGAGACAAGGGGAGTTTTTACTATTCCACCCAGAAGGTCGCGCCGCAGCAACCTCCAAGCCCCACAGCTAGAGCCGGACTGGTTCCTTCGGCAACAGTCGGCGGTCCTACTCAAACCGTGGAAGTGGCAGGAGCCTCGCCTGTGATTGAGACTGAGACTGCGCAAGTCGGGTCTGTGGCCGGCGGCGCATCCTCGGCTCCCGCTGTCAGCAAGGCCAAAGAACCACTCAAGGACGAGGCGGAACGGAAGGCTCAGACTCAGGACGGTTTGGCGAAGAATAGTCTTGCCAGCGCGTACGGGATGTCGGACTCGGCTCTCACGCTCCAAAAAGAACTGGCTAAAAAATCTAAACTTGTGCCGGCGCAGTGGAGCCTAGCCCAGGGCCGACTCCAGCGCTCGCTGGATGGCGGCACAACCTGGCAGATCGCCCTACAACTTCAGCAGCCGCTCCTCGCTTTCGCCGCGCGCGGCAATGACGTATGGACCGGCGGACACTCGGGCACGCTGTTTCACTCCACCGACGCCGGAGCATCGTGGGCACTGATCCAACCATCGACGACCCAGCCATCCACAAAGGCGGAAGCGCTCACCGCCGACATCGTCGCTATTGAAACCCGCAGCAGCACTGATATCGTCCTCTCGACCAGCACCAACGAAACCTGGACGACCGCCGACGGTGGAAAAACCTGGGACAAGAAGTGACTCAGTTTTTGAGAATATTAGGCGTGGTCGCGGCGCTTTCGGTCGCCGCGTGCGCGCAGAAATCCGCGGAGCCCATTCGACCAGAATGGTGCCGCGAACTTCCGCGGAAAGAATACAAAGGCCTCGAACGCGTTCTTCCGGATGAAAGCTGGTTCGAGATCTACCGCATTCGCCCAGGCGTATTCGCCATTTACGAAGGGAAGCAGTTTGAGGAAGTGATCTCTTATCTAATTCTGGGGGAGAAGCGTGCGGTGCTGTTCGACACCGGGATGGGAATCGGCAAGATAAGCGAGGTTGTGGTGCGCCTCACACCTTTGCCCGTCACAGTGATCAACTCTCATACTCATTTCGACCACGTCGGCGGGAATGCTGAGTTCAAGGAAGTTTGGAATCGCGATCTCGCTTTCACTTCCAAGAACGCGCGCGGCCAGACCAACGTCTATTCTCAGGATGCACTCGCGCCCGAACGGCTGTGTGGCCCGTTACCGGTTGGGGTGAAACCGGAATCTCATTCGATTCGTCCGTGGAAGAGCACTCACTCGCTCCGCGACGGCGAACAAATTGATCTCGGCGGCCGCATAGTGGAAGTCCTGTTTACGCCCGGACACACGCCGGATTCTTTATCCCTGCTCGACAGTAAGAACGGGTTGCTCTTCACCGGAGACACGTTCTATCCCGGACCAATTTATCTGTTCGTCCCAGAGACGGACTTCGCTGCCTACACTCAGTCCGTCACGCGTCTGGCCGCGCTTGAGCCACAACTTAGTCTTCTATTGCCAGCGCACAATGTGCCGGTCGCGGAGCCAATTTTACTGAAGCGCCTCGCGAAAGCCGTTCAGCAAGTGAATCGCGGAGACGCAAAAGCCCGGGTAACCGAGGGCCACAAGGAGTACGCGTTTGACGGTTTTTCCCTCTTGTTGTCAGCGCAGTAGGACGCCCGCAGCTCTAATTTTCGCAGTTACTAGTAGTGCACTGACCCGCGGTACTCCTAGCCAGCTATGACGTTACGAAAGTGACATTTACAGTCGGGCCAACCGGCCATAGGATGATCACGTGGTTTGGCAGTTCTGGGGGAGGGCTGCCAGAGGCGTCTTGAGCGATTTCGCTCAAGGCGCTTTTTCTTGCCTACGACGTCTCTATTTCGTAGCGAGAAGTTGGGATTCCGGCAGTCTGCGGCGGGCAAAGGCCCGATGCACGATTGCGGCAGCGATACTGCCCAGCGGATAGATCCGGTCCGCGAAACCGGCGTCAACCACTCGGCCGGGCATTCCCCACACCGTCGAAGTCGCTTGATCCTGAACAAATATTTCGCCGCCTGCCTCCCGTATCGCACGCGCTCCGTCGGTGCCGTCCGCGCCCATCCCCGTCAATACCACGGCCAGCGCACTGGCTCCGAAGGTTTCAGCGATCGACCGAAACAGCACATCCACCGAAGGGCGGCATCCCTGTTCCTCCGGGTCATGGTTCGTCGCGATCACCACCTCGTGGCCTTGTCTACGCACGGTCATGTGGCAATTACCGGGAGCGATCCAGATTTGGCCGGGGCCGATACGCTTTCCTGGTCTACCCTGCAAGACGAGTAGTGGCGTGATCAAGTCAAGCCGCTCGACCAGGAGCGGCACAAAATTGACTGGCAGATGTTGCACGATCACGATGGGAACCGGAAAATCAGCCGGCAATTCGGGAATCAGGCGGGCGAGTGCTTCCGGGCCACCGGCGGATGCTCCAATCGCGATGACATCAATCGGGCCCATCGGTGTTCTCCGTTTCTTGGCCAAGTCGGTTCAGGAAGCCGGCGCGCCCTGCGCCACCGTCTACCTGCATTCTGCATCGGCAGACTTGGGTCAAGGCTTGAACGGACCGCGACAGCAGCGAGCCATTTGCCCCTTCTCGTTTGTCGCCTTGGGTTACACTGCAACGCGTGCGGAGGTGAGACCGATTGACATGAACCCATCGTTTACACGCCGTGATTTTCTTGGCTCCGTTCTGCTGGGTTCCGGCGCTCTGTTACTCGGACCCGCGACCCCTGCGGAAATCCTCGCCTCCAAGGACGAATTCACTGGCTACGGCGGCGTTGGCGAATATTCCAGGTCGAATGGGAATACGCTTGACGTGCTGCAGGCTGGCCATTCCATCCGCGATGGAATCTATGAACCCCTTCCCAGTGAAATCATCGACACCAGAGAAACCTATGACTGCGTCATCATCGGCGGAGGAATCAGCGGACTCGCGGCGGCACTTTTCTTTCAGCGCCAGGCTGGGCCTGACTCAAAGTGCCTGATTCTTGAAAATCATGCCATCTTCGGCGGCGAGGCCAAGCAGAACGAATTCCTGGTGGATGGCCATCGTCTGATTGGGCACCAGGGATCGGCCATCTATCAGCTTCAGTATCCGCACAGCTTTCTGGCCCGTTTCTACGACTCGATTGGACTGAAGACTCCGAAACTCGAATATCAGAAATGGAGCGGATCGCAGCCGGAGATGCCGCTTTCCCGTACTCCTTACGAAGCTGCCGGCCTGGAGCACGGGCAGTACGGCTTCTGGTTTGGAGCAAAGTTCGGCCAGAAGGCGGGACTCTGGCTGATGGATCCCATCGGCAAGAAACTGCAAGGCGCTCCGATCACGGATTCCGCGCGTGCGGAATGGCTACGCCATTTGCGCGGCGAGCCGATTCCCGGGAGCAAGTTTGAACGTCCCAAAGTCGAGGGCGACGAAAGTTCCCGATACCTGGATTCGATCACACTGGAACAGCACTACATGGAACGGTTTGGGCTGAGCCGGGAGACTGTCCGCACGTTTCTCTCGCCCATTGAAGGTGGAGGTTCGGGCCTGGGCCCTGACGCGTTATCCGCCTACTCGGACTACGCCTACGAGATGCTGCACCCACTCGCCGACGAAAAAGACGGCACCGACCAGATGTTCCCGGGCGGCAATACCACCATCGCGCGGCTGATGGTAAAGAGTCTCATTCCCGCCGCCATCCCCGGCCCGCACAGCGTGGAAGGTGTCACGCGCAACACTGTGGACACGGCCGCGCTCGATGTTCCCAATGCGCCGGCGAGAATTCGTCACTCGGCTACCGTGCTCTCGGTCGAGCACAATGGCGACGTAGCCAAAGCCGGATCACTTTCCGTCGTGTACCTGAAAGACGGAAAACTCTATCGGCTGAAAGCTCGTTCCGCCGTGATGGCAGGTGGAAGCTGGACGACGAAGCATATCGTCAAAGGCTTGCCGGAAGCGCACCGTCAGGCATACGCACAGTTCTTTCGCTCACCCTGCATGATGGCCAACGTGGCCGTTCGAAACTGGCGATTTCTGTACAAGATGGGGATGAGCGGTTGCCGCTGGTTTGAAGGAACAGGAAACTACATGGAGGTTCGTAAACTCGCGCTGGGACCAGTCGGCGACTCAACGATCAATCCCGACTCGCCGGTTGTGCTGACATTGAAGGTTCTGTTTTCGTATCCGGGACTCTCTACCGAAGCGCAGGGACATCGCGGCCGCGGGGAAATGCTGGGAACGTCCTTCGCGGAATACGAAAGGCGAATCCGCGAACAGTTCAGCGCCATGTTTGCGGGCTCGGGCTTTGATGCGAACCGAGATATCGCCGGCATCATCCTGAATCGCTGGGGCCACGCGTATCTGAGCCCGCAGCCCGGTTTCTTCTTTGGCAAGGACGGACAACCCGCTCCCCGTGAGACCCTGCGCCGTGCGCCGTTTGGCAGAATCGCTTTTGCTAATACCGATTTGGCCGGTGCCATGGACCATCGCTACTCAATCCTCGAAGCACAACGCGCTGTGGGGCAGATTCTCGATCAGGTACTGGATTCTTAGCTGCCACCCTCGGGCTGACTATCGCGGCCGGTCAGTCACGCTGGCACGAGTAATGTTCCGAATTGAGGGCGTACCCGCCTGCCGCATGATCGTCTCCAACTCTCGGTGGAGAATCGTGAGCACGGCCTCCACACCCGGCTGACCGAATGCCGCCAGCCCCCAGTTGTAGGGACGCCCGATACCGACCGAATTGGCTCCCAGGGCCAGAGCTTTGAAGATATCGACGCCGCGACGGACGCCGCCATCCATCAACACCGGAATTTTACCGGCGCACGCTTGCACTACTTCCGGCAGACATTCGATGGTGGCACGCAGCGTTTCCTCGCCGCGCCCCCCGTGGTTGGAGACAACGATGCCATCGACGCCGTGCTGCACGGCCAGTTCCGCATCCTCGCGCGTCACGATGCCCTTGACAACGAGTTTCATCTTCGTCGTGTCTTTCAGACGCTTCACAAAATCCCAGGTCATGGTCGCGGGATGCAGGTCGTGCGCTTTGGAAACGTCGAGGCCATCGAACATCGGAAACTGATGAAGGTATCCGTCGAATCCTGGCTGATGACAGTCCGTGCAATCGCGAGTATCGATCTTCTTCGCTCGCCATAGGGTTTCCCGGTTGCTGTTCGACTGTAAGTCCACGGTGAGGACGAGCACGGGGCATCCCGCCGCCTCGGCGCGTTTCACGACGGCGCGCGTCAGTTCCCATACGTCGGTCGCGTAAAGCTGCTGCCAGACCGGCGCTCCGCGCGCCGCCGTTACGTCTTCCACCGATGCGGTGCCGACCGTGGACAAAATGAAAAGGTGACCCTTCGCCCGAGCACCTTTGGCGGACGCAATTTCGCCGTCCGGATGAAACGCTCTCTGCGAACTGACTGGGCACATTACGATCGGCGAAGTCCAAGGCTGCCCAAAAAGATTTACCGACATATCAATCTTGCTGACGTCGACGAGGCGACGTGAGCGGATTTCCAGATGCGAGTAGCCTTCGCGATTCGCCCGCACGGTACCATCGTCATCAACGCCGGTGGCGAGATATCCAAAGTGCGCTGGCGGCAGAGCTTTGCGCGCAACAGGCTCGAAATCCATTACATCGAAAGCCTGGTCAGGGCTGGTGATCAGGTTCTCGCCTGCCGCAAGTCCTTCCAGAGCTTCGTGGGCGCCTTTTTCGTCCGAGGGATGCAGGGCCAGCATTTTCGCGAACGCGCCATGAATCATTCCACCGCTGATCAGGAGAGGACTGGCTGCGAGGAATCCGAGAAATCGTCGACGGGCTTTTACACGTTGTTCAGGACTTTCCATCCTTGCCTCGTTTCACTTTGCTTTTGGGAGCGCTTAAAACTATCAGCGAAGGTTGGGAATGGCAAGATACAGGAGTGGCCGGTAGAGAAACTTTGAGCTATGTCACCCAAAAGATCACGGGCTACCTTGCCGCAATCGCTTCGCGCTCCCCGACCTGTTGGCGCCACATGGCGTAGTACAGCCCCTTCTGGTCGAGCAACTCGGCGTGCCGGCCGAACTCCACGATGCGCCCGCGCTCCAGCACGAAGATGCGGTCGGCGTGCATGATGGTCGAAAGCCGGTGTGCGATCAGGATGGTGATCGCCTCCTGGTTGGCAGCGACTTCGCGGATCGTGCGGCTGATTTCCTCTTCCGTCAGCGAGTCGAGTGAGGAGGTGGCTTCGTCGAAAACGAGCAGCTGCGGATGACGCAGAAGCGCGCGTGCGATCGAAAGGCGTTGCTTCTCGCCGCCGGAGACTTTCACGCCGCCTTCTCCGATCAGCGTATCCAGCCCTCGATCGGCGCGAGAAAGAAGACTGTGCGCCGCAGCCTGCTCGAGTACTTGCATACATTCCGCATCCGTTGCCGTCGGATTTACGAACAGCAGATTCTCCCGGATCGATCCCGAGAACAGTTGCGTGTCCTGCGTTACAAAGCCGATTTTCTCGCGCAGCAAGTCGAGGTCGACGCTTGAAGACGGAATTCCGTTGTAGAGAATCGTGCCGTCTTTGGTCGCGTACAGGCCAACCAGGAGTTTCACCAGGGTCGACTTCCCGGCCCCCGACGGTCCGACGAACGCAATCGTGTCTCCGCGAGCCGCGCTGAAACTGATCTCATTTAAGGCCGGGAGCGCCGAACTCTGATGCTGAAAACTGACTTGCTCGAACTGCAGGGTCATCAATTCGTCGACCGGTTCCGGGTTGGCTGGCTTGGGGTCGCGAGGCGTGTCCAGTATGTGCTGGAAATTCGCGAGCGACACCTCCGTCTCACGATAGATATTGATCACGTTTCCCAGTTCTTGCAACGGAGTAAAGATGAAAAACGAATAGATCATCAGCGAGAAAAACTGCCCGATCGTGATCTCCTGACGGAAAATCAAATAGAGCATGAGGAACAAAATACTGGTGCGCAGCGCGTTCACCGCTGTTCCCTGGATAAAACTCAGGCTCCGCAGGTACTTCACTTTTTTGAGTTCGAGCTTGAGGATTTTTTCCGTGACCCCATTAAGGCGCACCACTTCCTGATGGGCCAGCCCCAGACTTTTCACCAACTCGATATTGCGCAACGACTCCGTCGTCGAACCAGCTAGCGCGGTGGTCTCCGCAACGATCGTCTTCTGAATTTTCTTGATCTTGCGGCTCAGAACCGAACTGATGATTCCCAGCAAGGGCACGGTAACCAGAAACGCGGGCGCAATCGACCAGTGCACTCGGAAGGCATAAACCATCACAAACACGATGCCAACCACTGAAATGAAAAGCGTGTTGATCGCGGCGGTGATGAATCGTTCGACGTCGCTGCGAACCTTCTGGAGTTTGCCCAGCGTTTCACCGCTCCGCTGGTCTTCAAAGACCTGATACGGCAAATCCAGCGAATGACGGATGCCGTCCGAATACATCTTCGCGCCCAGGCGCTGCACGATTACGTTGGTAAAGTAGTCCTGAAAATTCTTGGCCACACGCGAAACGAACGCCACGCCCATGGCCATCAGCAACAGCAGTCCCGCTCCGCGAATGAACTGGACCTGCGTGTAGTCGTGATATTTCGTCGCATAGTTGTCGATGACGTGCCGGAAAATCAGGGGATCGAGCAATGAAAAAATCTGGTTGGTCGCCGCCAGAAGCAGTGCAACGATAAACAGCGTCCAGTACTGCTTGGAGTATCGATAAAGAAGATTCATGGGTTCCCGGTAGCGCCAATACTGCCAAACATTTTAGATGGCAGAAACAGGCTTGCGATTCAGGAATCCGATGCGGTAGATCACGCGATCAGGAAAAGAATGGTAGGCCCGAATGGACTCGAACCATCGACCTCCTCCGTGTCAGGGAGGCGCTCTAACCAACTGAGCTACGGGCCTGCAAAGCGAACGGTTCCCTTCAATTCTACGGGCGACGGGCAATTCCGGCAACGTTTTGAGGGCGGTCACTGAAGAAATCGAAATCGACGCCCTCCGCTACGAAGTGGCGAGACTCTCGAGCGGTGAGATCAGGAAACCTCTCGGCACCACTCATTCTACAAGTTTCGACGTAAAGCGCGACTTACAGTCCCGACGCTGACCGCATTACGACAGGTAATTGCCAGTTACAGAATCGCTTGAAATTGGAGAGATGAGGCTGTATACAAAGGTGTCCCACCCCCGCGATTCTGCATTTTCCTGGAAAGCTAGTCGAGATAGGACATCGATGGAAAGAGTGATCGTCAGTTCCAAAGAGGTGTCGGAGATCAGGGTTCCAGCCGGGGAAGGTCCCCCGCCGGCTCCTAAACTGCCTCCGGCAATTCCGTTGTGGGGCCGCGTGCTCTGCGCGCTGCTGGTCCTTGTGCTTCCGGTTCTCTGCCTGGCTGCGATCATCCTGCGGGTTGCGTTTCGCGGCCAGACACCCCGCATCCGTTATGCGTGGACTTCCTATCTGGCCACGCTGCTCACGATCAGCGCCGTCCTCTATTTCTCGGCGAGCGTATTGGTCATCACCCTGATTCCGGTACCCGCAATCGTAAGTATCGGTCTGGGAGATCTGGACGAGCGCGCGATATTTCCGACGCTCCCATCTGACAAACCTCTGGCCGCGACGGAGGTGTCACAGGAATTGAAGCCACTGGTCGCGGTCCTTTCTCCCGCGCAGCGGCGTTGGTTCAGCCGTGACGAAGGCCCGTCGGCTAGTTTGGGAGCGGGCATCCTTTTACAGGCAAGCCCCGCTGGCTACCTATTCGGGACCGCCAAGCATGTGGCAAACGACTTCAACCCGGGAACCAAGGCCCACATCCTGGTAGCGATGGCCTCGGGTATCTGGGCGACCGGCGAAGTGATTGCCCATCATTCGACCCTGGATCTCGCGCTGGTGTGGGTGCCGCGCAATTCCGGACATAGCGACTTTGTACAGCCGGTGTCTCCCGCTGACAAGGTTGTGGAAGGCATTCCGATATTTGTGATCGGGCATCCCGAGGGACTGAAGTACAGCCTCAGCACCGGTATCATCTCGCGGTTACATCAGAGCGTGGTTCAAATCTCGGCGTCCGTGAGTCCCGGCAATAGTGGCGGCCCGGTCTACGATGAGCGAGGCAACCTGGTCGGAGTAGTCTCCGCGATGGTGGATAAGGGTATGAACCCTAACGCCGAGAATCTCAGTTTTGCAGTACAGGCTGACGCGCTATTGCACGAATCCGGTTGGCAGTTCAGCGGAAATGGTGGACAGTACTTGCGCGAGTTCATCAAGGCCGAGGCGGAAAAAAATAAAGCTGCGGCGGAAGCCGGTTTCCCAGCGAAATAGCTACAAACAAAATATGGCCAATATCAACGTAACCGTATTCGACTCGACCGAAAACAAGCGCGTTCCCGTGGAATTGCCTGATGATGCCCCCTGCAACAAAATCATTGCGGTCCTGGTACAGAAGTTGAGCCTTCCCTCGAGCGGCCCCGATGGCGCGCCCCTGAGTTACAAGTTCCACCATAAGAACTCGGGCCGTCAGATTCAGGATAGCCAGACGCTCGCCGATGCGGCCGTGCGCGATGGCGATATCCTTCGCCTGCAACCGGAAATCACCGCAGGTTGATGTCTCGATGACGCCGCCCACCATCACGGTCGCACAGGCCGAGACGCATGAGGACCGGTTCAGCCGCTTCCGGCTGATTCCATGGTGGAATCAGGAAAAGATGCAGCGCACGCGCGTGCTGGTGATCGGCGCGGGCGCGCTGGGCAACGAAATCCTTAAGAATCTCGCCCTCCTGGGCTTTCGCAAAATCGTGATTGTCGATATGGACCGCATCGAAGAGTCGAATCTTTCGAGGACCGTGTTGTATCGCAAAGAAGATGTCGGAGGATTCAAGGCCAGTGTGGCGGCGCGCGCGACTCATGCCCTGTGCCCGGATGCGATCGTGCATCCGCTGGTCGCAAATGTGGTCCATAACTGCGGCTTGGGATTATTCCAGTGGAGCGACCTGATTCTCGCGGGACTGGATAACCGCGAAGCGCGACTCTGGATCAACCGCTCCGCCTGGAAGATGAACCGTCCGTGGATTGACGGCGCCATTGAAGGCATCAATGGTGTGGCCCGAGTGTTTCTGCCTGGCGCCCCGCCCTGTTACGAATGCACTCTCGGCGAGACTGACTGGAAGCTTCTGGAACGCCGCATGTCGTGCAATCTGCTGGATCATGAAGCCGACGTCGAAGGCAAGGTGCCGACTACTCCGACGATTTCTTCCATCATCGCGGGTATTCAGGTCCAGGAAGCCGTGAAATTGATTCACGGCCTGCCCACTCTCGCCAGCCGTGGCTTCGTGTTTGAAGGGCTGAATCACACTTCGTATCCAGTCACGTACACGGAAAATGCAGATTGCATGAGCCACTACACGCTGAAACCGGTGGTTGACTTGCCCCAACGCTCCGTGGAGATTACACTGCGCGACATTCTTGCTCGGGCCCACCGGGACTTCGATTCCGCTAACGATGTCGTCGTCGAATTCAGCCGCGACGTCATTACAAAATTGACGTGCCTCTCGTGTCATGAAGAGGAGCGGCGATTTGCCGCCGTGGGAACGGTCCGTTACGACGATGGCCGCTGTTCGCGATGTGGTCAGATTCGAACTGTAGTCACCGCCCACAGCTACGACGGCAGTGAAGACTTCGGCGACCTCTCCATCGACGCGCTCGGATTGCCTCTGTACGACGTTTTTACTGCGCGGGCCGGCGAGCGGGAGATCGGGTATCTGATTGCCGGCGACCGTTCGCTTGTGCTCGGCGCAGTAAGCGAGGAAGCAGCTCAATGAAGCGCAAGGACGACATGGCGGTTCAACCTCCCAAGGTACTGATGGACGCCGACGTGCTCCGTCAGATTCGACAGCATGCGCGCTCCTCCAACAAAGCAGAAGTGTGCGGCATTCTGATCGGAAGCGAGAGTGGCCGGCAAGTCGAGGTGGAAGCCTGCATCGCAGGAGTGAACGCCGCCCAGGGAGGCGCGCACGTCACTTTTACCCAAGACACCTGGGAACATATCTACAAAATTAAAGATGCTGAGTATCCTGACCACCGCATGGTCGGCTGGTACCATTCCCATCCGGGCTTCGGCGTCTTCCTGTCCGATCACGACACTTTTATTCACCAAAATTTTTTTTCCTCGCCTTTGCAGGTGGCTTGGGTTTATGACCCGCATAGCGATGAGGAAGGGTGTTTTGGCTGGGTGGGCAAACGCCTGGAACGCCTTCCTGAAATCGCTATTACCGACCGCCGGGGTGGAGAACTAGCGAACGAGTCCGGAAAAGCGGAACCAGTAAGGTTTTCGTCGGAAGAAGAAGAGGAACCGGACCCGCCACTTGTGATCGCAAAAAGCGAACAGGAATCCGCTGCTCCCTGGATGAACTGGACGGTGACGATCCTCTCGTATCTTTTCACGGCCGTACTCGGCTTTGTAGCGTCATGGTATTTGTTCCCACAGGTGCTGCCGGTACCGTACTTTTTCGATGGGAGGACCGGCCAACTGATCGGCCATCTTGACCCGCATACCGGGCAGGTTGTGCTGGATACACAGCCACCTCCCAATCTTGAACCCGGAAAGTTGTTGCCGCCTGCAGCGGTTCCGGGTTCGTCGCCGGACCAGACGGCACCGGCACCGACTCCGGGCAATAAGGACGACAAGGGAAAACATGCCGAGCGATAACAACGAGACCATCAAGATCACGCTGGACGATCTGGCCAATGTCCCGGCGCAGGGCGAGCTGACTCCGGCTGCCGCAGCAACTGCAACGGGCGCCCGAAACTACGGCACGATCGGCACCGGGGAAGAGAGTCCGGCGGCACTGGGCGAAGAGCGCGGCAGCATCTTGTTGCAAGGCTGGTTCTACCTCGGGGTCGCGGGATTTGTTGGCGCCCTCGCCGGCTGGGCCATCTGCGAACCGGCTTTCAGCGACGCACCCAATGGCCACCGCTGGGGCAACATCTGGCTGTTGCCGATGGTCATTACCCTGGTCTGCGTTGCGTGCGCCATTTCCGAAAGCATCGTGGAGCGGTCTGCACGCAAGGCATTAATTCGTTCCGCGTTATCTTTGCCCCTGGGTGTGGTACTCGGGTTCGTGTTCAGTTTCTTTGCCAATATCATTTTCAACATAGGAATTTCCATCTGCGTAAGCGCTGGCGTCCAAACCTTTCGTCATCCCGCGTTTTGGATTGTGCGCGGCTTCGCCTGGATGATTTTTGGCGGCGCCGCTGGCGTAGTCTACGGCATCCTGGGTCAATCGTCGCGCAAGGCCCTGTATGGAGCGCTGGGCGGCGTCATCGGTGCGGGAATCGGCGGCGCGATTTTCGACCCCATTGGCATGGCTTTCCACGGAGGCGGGACCAGCCGCGCCGTTGGGCTCAGTCTGCTCGGAATGGCCGCAGGGATCGGCATGGGACTGGTCGAGAGCGCGCTCAAAGACCGCTGGCTTTATGTCACGGCCGGTCCGCTGGCAGGAAAACAATTCATCCTTTACAAGTCCTCAACAGTCCTGGGTAGCGCGCAGCAGTGCGACATCTACCTGTTCAAGGACGCGAATATCCTTCCGCAGCATGCGGTGGTGGAAATCAACGGCGCACGAGTGCAGCTTCGTGCCTCGGGACCAGTGTTTGTCGGCGGTTCGCCTGTTCGCCTTCAGGTGTTGCAGAGCGGCGCCATCGTTCAGATTGGCCGCTATTCGTTTCGCTACCAGGAAAAGCACAAGAAATGAATCCAGCCTGCCCCTATTGCCGGACGGAGCTGGACGCCGCCGATGAAGGGCGGATGGAGTGTCCCGGTTGCGGCACGCCGCACCATCAGGACTGTTTCGCCGAAAACGGCGGCTGCACAGTTTTCGGCTGCGCCAAGGCGCCCGCGGACGAGCCCAAGATCAGCCTCACGAGTTCGGAATTGGCTCCTTCGGTACCGGCCATGCCGGAGAGCATGAGCGCCCTGGCTCCCCCCGCGTACACCATTGCTCCGCCTCCACCGCCCGATAGAGCCCGAGACACGACATCGGTGGCGCCTCCTCCCCGGCCGCCCGGATACGGCAACGCCAACTCAACGCTTGTCCAGGGAGTGGTCAACGCTCCTCGCCTGACCGCCGCCGAGCTGTACGCCGGTGTTGACGCGCATAAGAACCGAGTGATTTACGTGTTGCTGGGCTTGTTTATCGGGTTCTTTGGCGCGCACAGTTTCTATGCCGGATATTACCGGCGAGGCGCAGCGCAAGCGGCTTTGAGTTTGTTCTCGTTGTGGCTGTTTTCGCAGGGTTATGGCACTCTTATCAGCTGGCTTTGGGCGGTCATAGAGATTTGTCTGATCAAGAAGGATGCTGACGGAGTTCAATTCGCATAAAACGGGTGGCTAATGAATTACTTCATTACTCGCAATGGCCAGGAGTACGGGCCGTACACGCTCGCTGACCTGCAACGCTACGTTGCTACCGGAAGCATTCTCGTCACCGACATGACACGCAGCGAGGGAATGACCGAATGGGTGCCGGTCTCTCAGGTGATCGGTAACATTCCCGTGCCAGTCGCGCCGCAGGGACCGCCAGCATCCGCGGGCACGTGGTATCCCAATCCCCCCAATCTCCATTGGGGGATTGCCGTGTTATTGGCGGTGATTACTTGCGGGCTTTTCGGCTGGATCTGGGTATTCGTCCAGGCAGCGTGGATCCACAAGGTAAGACCAGAATCCAAGTGCATGATCTATGTTGGCATTGCGATAGGGCTCTTTTTTGCAAGCGGGGTCTTGAGCGTGAACAAGGAGTCTGCGCCTTTGAGCGCGCTAATGAACCTGGCAGGCGCCGTCATGTGGCAGGTTGGGGCTTTCACTATGCGGTCGGATATAGAGGAACATTACAATTCCGCCGAGCCGCTGGCCATCAGGTTGAGCGGCGCGATGACCTTCTTCTTCAGCATCTACTATTTCCAATTCCACTTCACCCGGATTAACGAGATGAAGCGGCAAGGCCAGTTCGTGGTGCCACAGGGGACCTAGGTAGGGAATGAAGGCGATATGAATTACTTCATTTCTCGAGATGGTCAGGAATATGGCCCCTACACTCTGGCCGATCTGCAACGCTATGTGGCTGCCGGCAGTATTCTGGTCACGGACCTGACCCGCAGCGAGGGCATGACCGAATGGGTACCTGTTTCTCAGGTGATCGGCAACATTCCGGTTCCAGTGGTGGCAGTGCATCCCGCCGAACCGGGTGTGTGGCGGGAGGGCAATAAGTTGGTGGTAATCCGAGGGGCTGTGCTGCCGCCTTTTTGCGTGAAGTGTGCGCAGCCGGGCGTCGAACCTGCATGGGAGAAGAACTTTGCCTGGGGTAACCCGTGGTGGGCCTTATTTCTTTTGCTCGGAATAATTGGCATCATCGTATACGCGATTGTATATTACAGCTCGCGTAAGCAAATGAAACTGATTGTTCCGCTTTGCGAACAGCATCGGAGGGCACAACGAACCATGCGGTGGGTGGGAGTCACGTTATTGTTGACCTCGCCTGTGCTGCTGGTGATTGGGGTAACGCTAAATAAAGACTATCTGACTGGGGCTGGCGTTATCGCTTTATTGGTTATGGCGATCGCCGGGGGAGTGGTACTGATTCTGGCATCGCCGCTCCGGGCCAGGAAGATCGATGACCAGCAGGGCTGGTTTGTCGGTGCGCGCGAACCATTCCTGCAGATTATTGAGACTCAAGGTCACCTCGCAACCGGGACGGGTTTGTGACAAGTATGCGCTGGAGATTTCATCTTGCGACCGCTGCATCTCTCGCCGCAGCGGCATCCCTCTATTGGCTGCCGCCTTGGCGCTATAGTTTCTACCCGCGTTGTCCGTTCTTTGCGCTGACCGGCATGGAATGTCCTGGCTGTGGAATGACTCGGGCTCTGGCCGCCCTGCTAGATGGCCAGTTTGCGGTGAGTTGGCATTACAATCCGCTGGCCATCTTGCTGTTGCCCCCGCTGGCCGTCTATTTTTTCACTGGATACTGGCGAGGAATCTCGCGCAGGGACTGGTCGATTCCTCAACTGCCGTCGCCTGTGCTGGCTATGCTCTTTGTATCCATTACGTTGTTTGGAGTAGCGCGCAACCTTCCTGGAATGGGGCTGTGATTTCATGATTTCGCCGCGAATCCGCCGACTCATGCACGACCATGAAAATCTGGTGCAGCGCTTTGCCCAATGGCCGCTCATCCAGATCAGCGGCACGGCAGGCATGCCGCCGGAAGTCTACCGGTTCACGTATTCCATCAAGGGACTGTATGTGGCCGCGAGCGGTGACATTCTCGAGAGAGATATGCATGTACTCGAGGTGAACCTTTCGCTCGGCTACCCGCGGCGGGCGCCACAGTGCCGGATGCTGACTCCCGTCTTCCATCCCAACTTTGACGATGCCAGCGTGTGCATTGGCGATTTCTGGGCCGCTTCCGAACGGCTCGACGATCTGATTACACGCATCGGACGCATGATCGCCTACCAGGAATACAACACAAAGAGCCCGTTGAATGGACTGGCCGCAAAATGGGCCGCGCAACACCCGGAATTGTTGCCCGTGGATCCCCGCGCGGTCGCTCCGCCACTGCCGACCGCAGTAGCGGCGCCGAATTCGTCCCCGGAAATAGCCGCGCTTCAAGTAGACCCATGGGCGCAAAGAATCGTGATCGAGTAAAGCTCCCGCTCCACTCGCTATTCCGATGCCTGATTGATGCCTGATCAGTGTGCAAACGAGAAGTTCAGGCCGGTCGAAAAAAGAATGTCATTCTTTTTCTTCCCGAGCGGAACCTGGCTGACATAAATATCGCCGAACGAGTTCTGCCATCCCAGCCACTTGTTCATCTTCGTCACCGTGCCGAACGTGGCGGTTCCACGATACTCTCCGGTGTTCGTCAGGTCAGGGTAGAAATACAAATTCTGGGTGATCACCGTGCTCTTGCTCAGCTTGTGCATGAACTCGTCGCCCAGCGTAAGGCCGGCTAGACTGCGCGAGACGGCCGGCACAAATGTCTGGTTCGGCAGGGTGAACGCGGAGTAGCTTTCGTGGGTATAGTTCACGCCGGCCAGCAGATCGAGAGTGGTTTTGTCGCTCTTGATCGCGTGCCAGCCGATACCTCCACCAAAGATCGAACGGAGGTCGAGGTCCTGCAGTCCGTCGTGATAGAAATCGCCATTCACGAATCCGAACACGCGGGGCGTGAAGTCGTGGTCGTAGCGGGCTCCGCCGCCGATGGCGTTGGCGGTGGTTGAGGGAGTCGCGCCCTTCTGGTCGTTGGTGGCGTAGATCGAATTCGAGTACAGCGTCAACTTGTCTTTAAATCCCTTGCGCGTTGCCGTGAACGCAATATTGAGATTCTTGCTCGCGCTGTTGCCGCGGGTCAGAGCGAAGCCCAGGTTGAGACCACCATTCCAGCCTTCCGTCAGGCCGGGGTGAAGGCTCTTCTCATAAGCCGTCTGTTCGGCCGGACTACGCAGCGTCGTAACCGATGCTCTTGGCGCCTCGATCGTTCCGCTGTGGGTAGTGACTTCAATGTTGTCTCCGCTTGTGCTGACGGTGCCGACTGCCGTTTTACCGTCGCTGGTGGCGACATGCAAATCGCCGGCCGAGGTAATCGCCTGGATGGCGTCGAACTTTACCGTGACATCGCCGGCGTAATCAGTCTTGATTACCAGCTCCTTGCCATCCGACTTGCCGATTGAACCGGTCAAACGGTCGCCATTCTTGAGCGTGATCTGGTCCGCCAACGCCGGCACCGCGAGAATGAGAGCTAGAAAACCTGCCGAAATACGAGTACGCACAGATTCCTCCTGGTTTCATGCCGCAAGATGGGAGATGAAATACAGAATCAGGCCCTGGGGCTCGCAGGCCTGTTGTTGTCACGGGCCGACAACACGGTCCGGCCGCCAAAATCGCCGTTCTTTGCTAACCACTTCGCTTCTAATCTGGCGTCCTGAGAAGTTAGCCGACGCTAAACCTTGTCCTCAGGCTTGGATTCGTCCTTCATGCTGTCTTTGAGTGCACGGATGCCTTCGCCTAGTCCTTTGCCCAACTCGGGCAGTTTCTTGGGACCAAATACCAACAACGCTACGAAGAAAATCACCAGCAGGTGCATGGGCTGGAACAGACCTTCAATCATTACTCCTCCATCACTTGAGCCCACCCCTGAAACATAATCCTGAACCGATGTACCAGTGTATCCCACTCGCAGCACCGCGGTCCGCTCTTCGACCGGTCCCATCTTCCCGGGTTCTTGATTACTTCCGTGACCTACCGGACGAGCCTCCGCCGGACTATTTTTGCCACAGGGCAGTATGGTGGCGATTGGTGGAGGGCTTGTGAATCGGTGTCTCCTGGGTTGGGTCGTAGTCGCGCTGGCCACGTTCTCGTTTGGCGAACAAGTTCCATCTTCCACTCCGTCTGACGCCATTTTCTGGTGGCAGGCGGCAGAGATCTCGTCACCGCGGATTGACCGGCTAGCCCAGCAGCAGAATCTGTCACCTTCCTGCCGCGCGATCAGTGCCTGCAAGGCCGCCGAAAAGACTGTTCCTGTCTCCTCTTCGAATCGCACGGCGCAACGAAAATCGGTCGTCAAATCCGTTTGCGGTTGCGCCAGTCCGGCCGCCAATATCGCCAGCCTGGTGCGCGCCCAGAAGTACGACGCAGCCGAGAGCAAGGTGCGCGCCCTGCTTCAGGACGAACCGCAACATCCCTGGGCAAACTTTGTGCTGGGAACGATTCTGCGTCACGAAAACCGTTTTGAGGAAGCATTCGACGTCTTCACCGACTCCGCAAAGTTGATGCCCAGCTTCCCCGAGATTCACAACCAGCTTGCCTACCTCTTCTATCGCGATGACGATTCCGACAACGCCATCGCCGAAGCGCGCACGGCGTTGAGCATGGATCCCGGCAACGCCGAGGCCTATCGGTATCTTGGACTCGCTTTGTATTCCGCGGGGCGCTACGACGCAGCGCTGAATGCCTTCCAGCAATCGCTTAATAGGGAGCCGGCTAACGCGGACGTCTACTACGACATGGGAATCACGCTTCGCGATCAGGGCGACCTGCGGCGCGCCGCGATTGCCTACCGGCATGCGTTGAGCCTGCGGGCCGACTTCTGGGAAGCGCACAGCAACCTGGGCGTAGTCCTCCACGATCTGGGCCGCCTGGAGGATGCGGTGACCGAATATCGCGCCGCCAAGCGGCTGAATCCGCAGGAATCCAGCATCCGCAACAATCTTGGCAACACCTATTGCGATCAGGATAACTTCGACAGCGCAATGGCTGAATTTCAGGAACTCTCGCGACAGGATCCGGGATGGGACGGCGGCCACAACTGCCTGGCACGCGCCTACATGTCCAAACGCGATTATCCTGCCGCCATCAAGGAATTGCAGGCGGCTATCCAGGCCAACCCTACTGGGGCCGCGGAACATCGCGTTCTTGGTCAGGCGCTGCTGTTATCGGGCAGGGACGAAGAAGCGGTCACTGTGTTGCGCAAAGCCGTCACACTGAATCCCGATTCTGCCCTCGCTCACCACTATCTGGGCACAGCTTTTGTCAACACCCAGCAACTGGACGACGCAGAAACGGAATTTCGCCAGGCATTGCGCCTCGACCAGAGCGCGCAAAACCACTATTCCCTGGCAGCCTGCTTGGTGGCGCTAAACCGCTATGAGGAAGCCCTGGCGGAGTTGGAAATAGCCTCGCATCTGGACCCCACACAGGACCTCTACCGGGCTCGCATGCAGGAAGTCGTGAAGCTCATTACCGCCTCAAAGTAACCTGCGCCCCCTGTCCCACTGGGCAGGACCCTGTCATGCACTGACGTGCATCGCGCTCAAGCCTCAACCGCCCTAGAATGGCTGACAGCAAAGCCTTTTAGAGGCCGGCATCAAAGCAGGGGTGCAATCATGGAAGTCAGGGCGACAAAACAAGCGCGCGAAAATAGCGCGGTCCCATCCGCGCTCACCAGTGCGGAACGCAAGGGCATGGAGCAACCTCCACGGGTGCATCCGACCTCCCCTGATCTCAAGGCGGTTGGTTACGGCCTGCCCTGCTCGAATTGCCGGGCCTACTATCCCGCAGACGTCGATACGTGTCCTATCTGCAAATCGGCCGAGCGCGTGTCGCCGCGAGCCATTGCAGCGTTGCCAGTAACTCCGGTGGCCGCCAGCCCGGAGTCGGGCGCGCCGCTCGAAGACGATCGTGAGCGATTCCTGAAAGAACTGAAATCGCAGGCCTTTGCCTCGCACACCCAGATCAACGCCGCAGCCACGTTCCGCTGCGTGCTCGAGCAGAACCACACTACAGAATTCGAGCCCGCCGCTGTCTGCCATACCTGCTATGGCGAACTCCGCCAGCAGGCTGACAGGCTGGAAGCAACACTACACATGGATGTAAAGGAAGCCGCGCAGATCGTCTACGCCGCGGTATGGGCCGACACCAGCGACCCCAGCAGGACCTACATCAATGCCGCATCCGCATTGCTCGGCGAACTACGCCGGCGTGCCGGCATCGGTCTGTTACTGGGATCGAATCAACCGTTGGCACATTGAGTTCTCAGTTCCCGGTTCTCAGTTCTCAGTGAACCAGTTCGCAGGTTGGATGGGAACGCGGGGCTGACTTCACCGGGAACTGAGAACTGCTTTCAGCTATTCCACCTTAAACGCCACGTAATTCTTGCCCGCATACAGGCGATATCCGTCGCCGTCGTTTTCGAGCATCAGCGGCACGGGATGCTTGAGTTGGTCGTCGGCTTTGGTGGCGACAGAAAACATATCCGTGGCAGCGACGTTCATCACCAGAAACTTCCCGTCCTTGAAACCGAATCCGTACTGGCCGGGCTCAAGCGTGCTTCCATCGAAAGTCACCTTGGTCTCTGTAATGAAGAATCCCTGGTATTTGGCCTGGATCGCGGTCGAGTAGCCGGAGGTGTCTACCATGCCAGCAAGTACAAATTTTCCGGATGCACTCTTCAGTGCCACGGAATTGCGGACCTGTACCTGCGCGCTCTGCCCGGCAAAGTAATACGCGCTCGGGATCAGCTTCTTGAGCGCATCGCCCGTCTGCTTCTGCGCGTTGGCCTGGCTCAGGACCACTGCAACAGCCACCATCAGCCACATCCAGTTACGGCGGTAGTTCATCATCAGAAGACTCCTCGAAACAATTTGATTGAAATGACTGAAAGTTGAACCGCAATCATAAACGATTTTACGAGACGTGAGCGGAGGCCCTGGGTGAATGTCCTTCTCCGCGTTCTGTGACAGCTCTCTGCGATCTCGAAGGTTCAAGCGTTTGACTTGCGTCAGCGTCCAAAGCGCAGCTTTCCAAACGCTTCTGGCACATGAAAGTTGGGCTGCGGAGTCCCAGTAGCCCGCCAGGCCGAATAGAATCGCGATTCCGTCGGTCCCTCGATGCGAAAGAAATTCGTCCGCCACTCCGCCGCTGGATCGAATTTCTCCGTTAGCGCCTTCATGGGAATCGCCAACTCCGCCGCCCAGGTGTGATGCTCGCGGTCAAGCCAGACCGAGTGTTGCAGGCCACTTTTCAGATCGCGCAGCCCTCCGGGAAAGATGTCGAGATCAATCCACATGCCATTCGGACTCACCTCCAATTCGCGGTAATATCGCGGTCGCGAAGGATCGGGCTGAAGAAAGGTTTCGGCCACATCGCGATCCCAAAGCTGATCGCGGCGACCATTCGCGTCCGAATCGTCGAAAACAAAAAGACTTCGATAGCGACATTCAAACCTCAAATACAGTGTCTGCGGAGTCCAAAGCAGTCGGACCCGAGTCTGACGCTCCGGATCGGTGTTCTTTCCCTGCCAGTCCGCGCAGAACGAAACCGATTCCGCCTTCTGCCATTCCCGCGCCGGATGCCGGGCGTCAAGCGCCATTTCATGCGCAATATGCACCGCGGTGATCGTTTCGGCCGATGGTGGGCACTCCCTGATTTTTTCCTGACTCATAAGCAAAGTCGAAAGAAGGCAGAATATCGCGAGCGTCCAATTTCGCATAATGGAGTGTTACATTCGAAACTACGGGAGGTGGTTAATAAGGGCCTTCAGAGTCCGCCTCGCACCCGTCAGTGGCCTCAAGGCCAAGCACCTCCGCAATCTGCCCTCCGACCTCCGACCTCTGCTTTCTCACTTTGACCGCAACATTCGGATAGTCCGTGCGTCCAGAGTGCCCTATGTTATCCCCATGGCAACCAATGCGATACTCTCCGAGGGCCTGATGAAACCGGCAACCCAACCCGTTCCTCCCGAAACCAAAACCGAAGCCCGCCGCTGGCAGGCGGTGACGGACCGCGATTCCGCGCTCGACGGTGCCTTCGTGTTCGCGGTATCGAGCACCGGAATTTTCTGCCGGCCATCGTGCCCGTCGCGCCGTCCGCGACGCGAGAACGTGCGCTTCTTTGAGCAGGCCCGGGAAGCCGAGCAGGCAGGATACCGCGCCTGCCTCCGCTGCCGTCCCAAGGCGATCGACGGCAATCCGCAGGCCGCGCTCGTCCGGTCACTGTGCCGTTATATCGAACAGAATATCGAAGACCGGCTTACTCTAGGCCATCTCGCGCACCAATTCCGCCGCAGCCCGTTTCACCTGCAGCGAACGTTCAAGGCGGTGCTAGGTGTTTCTCCCAAGGCCTACATGGACGCCGTCCGCCTGCGTCAGGTCAAGCACAACCTCCAGGCCGGGCACTCGGTCACCACGTCTCTCTACGCCGCCGGATACGGCTCCAGCAGCCGTCTCTACGAGCGCACCGCGGGCCAACTCGGCATGACGCCGGAAAAATATCGGCGTGGGGCGATGGCCGCCGTGGTCCGTTACACGATCGCGAAATCACCGCTCGGCCCTATGCTGATTGCCGCCACTGACAAGGGCATCTGCGCCATCCAGTTCGCCAACACAGAAGAAGAGCTGCAGCAGGGCCTGATGCGCGAGTTCCCCTTCGCTACCCGGCGGCGCGACGACGAAGCCATGGCCGAGTGGCACGAAAAACTCGAGTGCTTGATCGAAGGCGCCGATCAAGACGCGCACCCCTCCCTGCCTCTCGACATCCGCGCGACAGCTTTCCAGCGCCGCGTCTGGGAAGCGCTGCAACGAATTCCTCGTGGAGAAACTCGTTCCTACAGCGCCGTCGCCAAGAAAATAGGCATGCCGAAAGCTGCCCGCGCCGTGGCACGCGCCTGCGCGACGAATCCGGTTGCGGTGGCGATTCCGTGCCATCGGGTTGTGCGCGAAGATGGCGAACTTGGAGGCTATCGCTGGGGAATGGAGCGGAAGGAGCAGTTGCTTGCGATGGAGCAGAAAGCGGGCGCATGAAAGCGCGGAGCGTCTAGGGCTGCGGAAAACTCTTTGCTCAGTGCCCATCGCGGCCCCAGCGGCGACAGCCGTGATAATCGCTTAGCTTTTTGCGGCGCGGCTGAAGCCGCGCCCCCTTCAAAGCAAGGGGACAAAAGGCGAGTGCAAAATCCTTCCATCCAAGCTACGCCGGCGAATTCGGTCCTGCCAGCATCCCACCGTCGAGAATCAGCGATTGCCCCGTCATGAACGAAGCTTTGTCCGAGCACATCCAGACGACGGCTTCCGCGATTTCCATCGGCCTTCCAAATCGGCCGATGGGATGGAGCCCGAGCGCAAACTTCTTCATATCTGGCGCGCCGAAGACGCGCTCTCCCATCGGGGTTTCGATCACCGCTGGGCAAACCGCATTAACGCGAATACCGTTACGCGCGGTTTCGAGCGCGGCGGACTTTGTCAGTCCGATGACGCCGTGCTTGCTCGCGCAGTAGGTGGCCGCTCCGGCAGAACCGATCCAGCCCGCAACCGATGACATGTTGCAGATCGCGCCACCACCACACTGTTTGAGCATTTGGCGAATCTGGTATTTGAGACAGAGCCAAACACCTTTGAGGTTGATGTTGATGGTGCTGTCCCAGGCTTCTTCGGTCTGGTCGACGATGGGGATCCATTCGCCCTCAATGCCTGCGTTATTAAACGCGATATCGAGGCGGCCGAACTTCTCGACTGTCTTGTCGACCAGCGCCTGCACATCGGCGGTCTTTGAGACATCAGTCTTCAGAAAGAAACCGTCGCCACCCGCGGCACGGACAAGATCCATTGTTTCCTTGCCTTCCGCCTCGCGGCGCCCGGCGACGACGACCTTGGAGCCTTCCTTCGCAAACAGGATGGCTGCATCGCGGCCAATTCCCGAAGTGCCACCCGTTACGATTGCAATTTTTCCGCGTAAATCTGTCGCCATGAGTTCTCCTTGAAAATTGACCGCGATCAGAGCGGTCGCTGCGTGATGAAACCGGGATTGTACTCGCACACGCGCGAAAGTGGTAGAACGAGCGCGTCGCATTCGCGCGCAGGGGGGCCGGTGTACTAGCCTTCCCGAAGCAGCGGCTTGCGCACGTATTGAGTAGCCAACGCCGTCACCGGCTCTTCCAACTTCGCATCCGCCCGCCGTCGCCCAATCACACGCTGGTAGCCGAGCCATTTCCCGGCATCGGCTTCGACTGCGTTGATCTCAACCAGATTCTCCGACGGAATCACCTTCTGCCATTGCAGCCAAAGCTTCCAGCCGTCGGGCATCGAGTCTGCCAGATCGATGTCCAAGATCCCCGTCTGCTCCCAGTGACGGCGCCACCAGCCGGCCGAATGGAGACACGACATGTTCGGTTCCCACCAGGCCTTGAGTGAGTCAGGCACGGGCCCGTCAAACTCGCCCAGCAGCGCCGCGCCTCCGATTCCAATGGCCCCGCCCGGCTTCACAAACCGTGCGAGGTAATTCAAGTAGTTGTCGTCGGTCCCGTAGTAAGGAAAAGAGTCAATAGAAACGATGGCGTCGAAGAAATCGTTGGCGAAGGGCACCGCGCGGGCATCGGCGTGGATCGGGTAGACACCGTCCTCAATGCCCGCATCGCGGATTCGTTGCAGGTTCTCCGAGGCACTGAACCACAGGTCGGTGGCCCAAACCTGGACGCCAAACTCGCGCCGCAGGAATATCGACGACATGGCGCGACCGCAGCCGAGATCCAGCACTCTCATCCCTGGCTTCAGGTCGAGTGCGTTCGTCAACCACTCGGTAATCCAGAGAGTGTTCGCGCCACTGCTCGCCCCAGCTATCACCCATTCCGGATGGTACTGGTTCGACCTCGGGAAGCGGTCGCTCGTCAGACGTGTGTCCATGAGGCGAGAGTCCTCCATCTGCATCTGCGGAGGATTCTAGATGGGTTTTCGCGCGTGCGGATGAATATTGTGGCGAACTATCGCTAAGGCCGGCCGGTGCGGACTACCGGTGAGGATCGAAGGCCATCTGTACGACCAGCTTTTCCTTGCTTCCGGCCGGTGAGAACTTCCATTGCTTGATGGCTTTCATCGCGGATTGGCCCAGGATCGGGCTTCCTCCGATCAACTGCGTGCTCTCGACTGCGCCGCTGGCGGTGACAACCGCCTCCACCTTGACCACGCCCCCGATGTAGAGACGCTTCAAGGCTTCTGGATACTCCGGCTCCACGCGCGCGACAAGTTTTCTTTCGGCGCCAATCTGATCGATGGTTTGCGCAGGCAGAGCCCGTGGGTTTACCAGCAGCGCAACCGTCAACATGACCGCTAGCGACAGTAAGAATCGGAATCCTATCGTTTGGACATCAGTTTTGGTTCGACACTTCGACATAAGTCACACGACCTCGTCGTAAGTCCTAGGGTAGCGCTACGCTTAACTGATACACCTCTTGCGTACTGCGATCGCGAACAAACATCCAGGAGCCGTCGGCCGTCCGGCCGCTCCACAACCCGAACGGTCCCGGATAGCGTTCGATGCCTTCCAGCTTGAATACGCGTTCCGCCCGGCTTTCGCCGACTTTCACTCTTCGAATCGATTCTTCGTCCGTAACCAGGTCGTCGAAAAACAAATACTGGCTATCCGCCGACCAATCCGGATAGTTCACCGCGCCGGCAGGCTCGGCCAGCCAGACAGTCCATTTCTGCGTTTGAAAATCGAACAACATCACCTTGGTAAAATCCGGCGACAGCGCAGCGATGTATTTTCCATTCGGAGACCAGCGCGGACTGAACAATCCCTGCGATCCGGGAATCGTTGTGACCTCGTGCGTCTTCAGATCGATCGTGCGAATGTCGAGCGCCGCCGAACCGACGAAGTATCCAAACAGGATGTGACTACCGTCGGCTGACCAGTTCGCATCGATCTGGCCGCGACTTTCCTTCAGTATGTCTTGCGCATCTCCGCCAGCCCTGGAGATGATCGAGATTCTGGCTGGATTGCCCGGTTGCATGCTGACATACGCGATGCGGCTTCCGTCGCGCGACCAGCGCGGCAACGCAACCCGCTCCGGCGATGACGTGAGTTGGAGGCGCTCGCTGCCATCAGCGCGGCAACGCCACAACGTCGCATCCGGAACGGAAACGTATGTAACCCACTTGCCGTCGGATGAGTAATCCAGATCGGTCGCCGAGACCGACGACAACAGGGGCACAAAACTTTTCGCGGCCGCGTCGTACTTCACGGTTTCACCAAACGGCTGTACACCAATTGCCCAGATTTTTTTGCTATCGGCCGACGGGGAAGCATTGCCGAACGACATGGGCCCGTGCGTGAGCTGAATGGGTGTTCCCGAGCCGGACTCGGACAAGGCCCACAGAGTGGTTATGGCAGTCGGCGCACTCTGGCTGACCTGAAAAATGTAATAACGGCCATCGGCGGTCCAGTTTCCACAACACGCACTGGAAGCGCTCTGCCAACTGCCGAGCACAGCGTGAGGATTCGATCCGTCGCTGTCTACTTCCCAGATCGCGGTCGTATTCTGGTCGGTGTTCCCCACTGTGAAGCGGATGCGTTTTCCGTCTCGCGAGAACCGGGCTCCAAAGACCGATCCCGCCGCAGTAAAGACGTCGTGAGGCGAAGTGCCGTCTGCCTTGGCCACGAAAAGTTTGGAACCTTTTCCAAACACCAACTGTTTTCCGTCGGCAGACCAGGCTGCGTCGCGGCCGGTCAGATCGCCGACGCGTTGCGGAGATCCGGCATGGACCGGTAGAGTCCAGAATTCGCTGTCTACGCTACCTTGCATGGGGGTAACCAGAAGCTTGGAGCGGTCGGCCGATATGTCGAGCGCCTGCACGTTGGGGATCGCATTCGAAATCACAGAGCGATCTGCGCCCTGCAACGAAAGGCGAGCTACCAGATGGCGCGCTGCGGGCCATTCCGAGACATACAAGCTCGACTCGTCTGACAGGAGATTGGTCTTGCTCACTCCGTCGCGGGTGATCTGAGTAACGGAGGTGACTGCGGGCTGGGCTGCGACAGCATCGCCGGGATGATCGGCACACGGCGCGGCAACCGAAGCAAGGATTACCAGAGAAGCCAGCCTTGACAGAGAAAATCCCGAGACTCCCCCAGTCGAATTGATCATGCGGGGATGCTAGCAAAGTGCGGTTTACGATTTCAGGACAAAACACTCCGGAGCATTACGAGCGTAACGCGAGGAGGGGCAAACGATGCAACGCAACGTACGGCAGGCTCAATGTGACTGCGCCTCATACTTACTCTCTGCCTGCTGAAACAGCTTCAGGACAGCCTGCTTCTCTGACTCCGAATTCCACGAGGTGCTCATGCGCGCCGTCGCGATCAGCCGATCGACCCACGCCACGAAGTAAGCCGCATCCGCTGGACTGTGCAGAGGCGCCCCGGCGATGGACACATACACGGGACTGGTTGTCGCGTAGGGATACAAATCCAGAATCGGATACTCCGCCTGATCGCTGAACGCCCGGAGAACACACCATCCGCTGCCGTCGATTGCGATCCCGCCCGAGGCCTCCGCCGACTTGCGATCACCCTTCAGTTCAATTTCGTGCGCCACCTTGCCGTTGCAGACGATCTGAAGATGGTCGAGCGGAACAATCGAGCGCAGCCCCAGCTTGAAAGGTACTTCCTGTTTCTTCTCCAACTGCACTTCTCCGCCTGCCGTCTTGCCGCCCAGCTCAAACCACAGCAGCGGTCCGTTCGTCGCGAACGTGCGTCCGGATTTAATCGATTCCAGCCACGGTTCGACCTTTAGCGATCCCGGCTTCACCTGGGCGTACACGCGATTCAATCCGATGGGCCCGCGCAGCGACGCGTAATTCCCCATGAAATCAGTCCCGGCAGCCGTCGGCAGCCGAAAGCCGCAATTCAGCAGCTTGTACCAAATCTCCGCCGTCGACTTATGATCGGCAAATCCAACGACCTCGATGTAATCCACCCTGCCCAGTGCAACATCCGCAGGTAACTCGTAAGTAAGGGAAGCATCCTTTGCTGGATCGGGCACACTGTCCAGCGGATGCACGTATCCCACCAGCGCTCCCTGCGCGTGCGCCATATCGGCGACATTAGCGTTCGCGGGATAGAGACTCGATGCTGCGGTATTGGGATATCCCGCATATCCCGGCAGAATGAGGTTGTTCTTCAGGCCCAGCAATCCGAGATGGCCCCAGTAACTGGTATGAAATTCCTGCCCGTGAAATATCAGGTGGTCCAGATTCGAAGCCGCATCGAGCTTCGGCGAGAAGTAGGCAATATCCGGAAAACGCTGTTCCTTGTTGACGATAAGATTTTCGACAATCGCGAGATTCTCCGCTGCCGCCTGCTCAACGAGATGGACCGGAGTATTGCGGTACGTCCCTGCGTAGTTCATGTGGACGTGTACATCGCCGCTGATCCACTCCGCTGGCTCGTAAGGAATGTTGGGCTTCAGTTGAATTGTGAGACTTAGTGTTTTATCCGCGGTGACCTCGACACGCCGTTGCTCGAAGCCAAACTCAAATCCGTGCATGACATCGACCTGCACGGAGCCGGCCGGCACCGTCAATTCTGACGTCCCCATCGTGTCAAAATAATGCGCCTCGAACGGACGCTCCGAGCGGGTGAAGCTATCGTCCGCGTGCATCCAGGCAGTGTCGGGCGCATAGGCACGTCCATCGGTCCCTGTGACGAAGACCCGTGCTGCCACCGGCTTTCCTGTGGGCCCCACCACGCGAAGAGAAATCCGCCCCATGGGCTTCAGGTACTTTCGCTCGCGAACCGCGAGTTCTGTCTGCGCTCCTCCTGGAATCGTCTGCACCCACAGGGAAGTATTGCCGCCGCGATTCGAAATGAATGCAATCTTCGTTCCGTCCTGCGACCAACGCGGATTGGTGTTGTCGTAATCACCGTACGAAATCGGGAATGCATCTCCACCTGCCGACGGCATCACCCAAAGCTGGTGCCAGGACTGCCCCAGATAGGACGCATACACCATGCGCGTTCCATCCGGCGAAATATCCGGACGCGCCCGCCAGGTCGTCTCCTCATAATGAATCTCGCGCGCTTCCGCTCCCGGCTCCGCCTTCATACGCCAGAAGCCACCCGTCCCGTGAATGTGTCCGCGATTCGAGACAAACAAAATTTCCGAGCCATCCCGGGACCACACTGGACTGATCTCGTGGTCAACCTTGCTGTAGTAATAGCGAGGCAGATCGCTCACATGCTCTGGAGTTAGCTGCTGCACGTCGTTGAGACGCACATCGCCGAGCCTCCCTTCGTCAAAGCGCCCGACAAAAATATGGAGGTGTCCTTTGTAGGAAGTGGAGACGAATGCCACGCGTTTGCCGTCGGGTGAGAACCGCGGCTCTAGATTGACTGCCCCACCCGAAGTGAGTGGATGGGTCGACCCATCGCGTAAGTCCAGCGTCCACAATTCAACCGCCTCGTGATCGTAGCGATCAAAAACTACCCACCGCCCATCCACTGACCAGTCCGGCTGGTAGTCGTAACCCGGCCCCACTGTAAGTTGTTCCGCTTTGGCCGACCCCACCTCCTGTCGCCACAACGATCCCGCCATCGAGTACACGAGACTCTTCGAGTCCGGAGACCACGCTGCTGCGCTCGGCCCCGTCGTCACTTGCGGCAAATACATTTCGCGGAAGTAATAAGAATGAGGAAGGTCAATCTGCTTGAGCACGGGCTCGCGCTGGGCAATACAACCCGGGGCCACAGCCAAAACGAATATCCAGATCAGGACATGTTTCAAAAGTAATCCTCCATTCTCAGAGAGGTGCGGGAAGAGTCTGCTGGCCCGTACCTCGGGGGCTGACGCCCAGGTCAAATGAAAGGCCTTACCGCAGCGGTAAACCGATGCGCCATCCAAAAGCCAAGGTCAACACTGAGTTCTTCAGCAAACTGTTCTTCTTTGGAACCTATTTCGGAGCCACGACTGGCACGATAATTTCGGAACTTCGCGACCCGCCATCATAGACGCGAATCCGAGCTTTTTTCATTTCCGCACTCGTAGCCTCAGACTGCCCCGTCTGCAAGTTTCGCGAGAAATTCGGCGCAAAGCTGCCGAAGACCTGCACTCTCATCCGATGTCCCTTCAGAAACACATTGCTGGTGATCAGGTTCGGCAGCGTCAGTTCGTACACTTTCTCCGGCTCCAGCCATTGCCGTCCGTCCTTGATGTTGCGATAGCTGGCTCGCAGCACATCCAGTCCGGGGCTCATGAGATTGAACGCAGTCCCATCCGGCGCAACGTCCATCAACCGGACCCAGAGGTCGAGATCACGACAGTCGCAGGAAACGAGCATATGCGCCTGAATCGGACCGGTGACTTCAGTATCTTCACGCAGCACATCCGAATCGAACGTCAGCACATCTGGGCGGTCGGCCAGTTTCCGATAATCGTGTGCACCGGAGGAAGCGTATTCATTCACAACAGGGTGCGCGGGATCGGAAACGAACTCGCTGAACTCTTCCTTGCGCGCTGTATCGGCGCCCAGCGTGCCAATGCTAGACCCCTTCTTCGCCGCACTCAGACGAAACACCCTGCGCTGCGCCGCCGGAGGCCACGTCTCCGACTCCCGCCATTCATTCCTTCCCATGACGAAATACCGCACGGGCCGTTCGCGTTCCACGCCGTTGTCGATGCTCTTCAGATAGTGATCCATCCAGCGGAGCACCACGTCATCGTAGTCAATTGCCGCCGTTGGACCAAATTCACGCTCGCCAGAATGAGTCTTGGCGGTGCTGTCCACTCCATGAACCCAGGGACCCAGCAGCAAGTGCGTTCGCGAATCTTTATCGCCCGCCCGCGACTTGAGCAGACCGGCGTAATTCGTCGTCGCGCCTTCTGGCCCGTAATTGTCGTCGTACCAGGCGGAAAGATTCAGAACAGCGGCGTGATTGCGATCATATTTATTGCGCAGTTCCGCCCAGTCCCACCACGGATCTTCCATCGGATGCCGCAGCCAGTCGTAGTAATAAGGAGCCACCTGCTTTAGCTCTTCGACATCGAACAGCGGCAGCGTCCCCAGCATTTTCGGACCCTCGTTTTTCCAGGCAGCGAGTGCTTCGTCATAAGTGCGCGGGCCGGACAGATTCTTCTTCACTCGCATATCCCATGCGATGTTGTCCCAGATCCACTCCATCCAGGACAAGTCCCACGTCCCCCACGCATAGAAAAAATTGTGCGGCGTGGAAAACGTCATCGCCGGTACCATCGCCTTCAAATGGGGAGGGCTCTCCACTGCCGCGAGCCACTGCACCGCTCCGGGATAGGAGAGTCCGAAAGTGCCGACCGCTCCGTTCGACCACACCTGCGCTGCCGCCCATTCAATCGTGTCGTAGCCATCGCGTCCTTCATTCTCATACGGACGAAACTCGCCGTCCGAGTGATACCGGCCGCGAACATCGACGATCACCACGGCATACCCGCGTTCCACTGCATGACGAAATGTCGCGTATTCTTCCTGCGCCGCGTCCTTTCCATAGGGCGTCCGGTAGACGAGTACAGGAAACTTGCCGGACTCCGCTGGGCGCAGTACGTCCGCCCGCAGGACGACGCCATCACGCATCGTCACCGCGACGTTTTTCTCGGCGAAAGAGTTCGCGGCAGGAGTCTGCGCACCAAGGATAGAAATCCCAGCAAGGAAGACAACAAAAAAGGACACCGCGCGAGACTGGAATTTCATCGGCGCTGAGGCTATCACCGTCATAGCAGGCACCACAAGCTATGCCGTCGCGGGTGCGCGTAAGCGCACCCACGCCCAGTTCACCAGAGCCGCGCCGATGGTCACAGCCAGAATGCGGGATTGACTCAAGTCCACTTGCCGCACTAACACCAGGCAGATTACGACGCCCACCACCGCCAGCAAAGGCCCGCCCGGCAACCGGAACTGCGCTCCTCCCGGCTGCTTGTAGCGAAGGGCGATCAGCGCGGCACACACCACAGCGTAATAAAAAAGACGAGCAATTGCAGAGAGCGTCAAATTCCAGGTGAAATTGCCGACAATCGCCAACCCCCATACCGCCACGGAGTAAACCAGAATCGAAAACCACGGCGTGTGAAATTTCTGACTGATAGCCGAAAACGCTCGGGGCAGGTCTCCTCCCTCAGCGAGGGCAAACGTTACACGCGGCATCGCCAGGATCTTCGCGCTGATGTATCCGTAGAACGAGAACAAGGCTCCAATCGCCACCAGCGAAGCGCCCCGCCCGCCCATCGTAAGACGCGCTACTTCGGCAAGCGGACGATCGCTTGTCGCATTCGGGCCTAGCACACCGAGTACCACCCACTGGATCAACGTGTAGATCATTACGCACGCAGCCAGTGCCACAAAGAGAGCAAAGGCTACGTCACGCCGCGGACTGCGCGCTTCGCCCATGGGAGCCAGCGCGGTCTCAAACCCGCCATAGGCGAACACCAGCACCAGGATCGCTTTAAGCCAGACCTTCTCAGGCATTTCGCCCGCTGCCGCCATCGGGGCCGGATGGAAAATGGTCACCGCTGCGCCTGCCAGAATCACCATCAACAGCGGCAGGATCTTGACAACCGTAAGCAGATTACTGGCGCGAGTCCCCTGCCGCACGCCGAGAATATTGATGAGAGCCAGCCCTCCCACGAGAATCGTGAGGATCAGGACACGCGAATCCTTCGCGCCCGGCCAGAACTCCGCCAGATAACTGACGAACAGGTTGGCGTTCGCCGCCGGCGCCGCCGTCTGCGCCAGGTACAACATCCACCCGACCAAAATCCCCATCAAGCGCCCGAATGCGGTGCGCGCATACAGATAAGGTCCGCCGGCCTCGGTAAAATGCGAGGCCACTTCTGCAAAACACGCCATGATCACGGCAATCAGCGCGCCGGCAATGAGCACAGCGATGACGCTCTGCTTTCCCAGCATCCCGGCGAGCGTCCCAGGCAACCCAAACACGCCGCTCCCGATGACCGAATTTACGGTCAACGCCACCAGGCTCCAGCGCCCAATGGCCCGCAGCAAGCCGGGTTTCGAGGTCGTCATCGCGCCCCGTTTGTATCACAAGCGACAGATTCCGGGGTAGACTTCTTGTGTAGGTTCTGAGAATCTGAAAATCCTTTGGGAGCGTACCTAGAAGTGCCAGCCTCGATTTCGGACATCCGGCTCTTACTCAGGGTGAAGCGGTTGCCCCGGTGTGAACAACCGCGCCGGGTGTTTATCACGGGCGGAACCGGCTACCTGGGCAGCACCTTGATTCCCGCGCTTCTGGAGCGAGGCCACCGGGTTCGGGGCCTGGTGCGTACGGCCTCCAAGGGCAAACTGCCCAGCGAATGTGAAGTCGTTTCCGGCGACGCGCTCGATGCCAACACCTACAAGCACCTGATCCGCCCGGCAGACACCTTCATTCACCTGGTGGGCGTCTCGCATCCTTCTCAGTCGAAGGCTGCCGAATTTCGCGCGATCGATCTGGTTGCGGCGCGCGAAGCAATTAACGCTGCCGCGGAACTCGGCATCCACCACTTTATTTATCTGAGCGTCGCTCATCCGGCGCCGATGATGAAGGCCTACATTGCTGTTCGCGAGGAATGTGAAGCGCTGATCCAGAAGCGCCGCTTGAATTCCACGATTCTGCGTCCGTGGTACGTGCTTGGTCCCGGCCACAAATGGCCCTACGCATTGCTGCCCGTTTATAAGGTGATGGAGGTACTCCCATTCACTCGCGGGGGCGCGCAGCGCCTTGGCCTGGTAACTCTGGAGCAAATGGTGATGGCCCTGGTCGAAGCCGTGGAATCACCAGTTCAGGGACTAAGGATCGTCGGAGTACCCGAGATCCGGACCGCCCAAACCACTCTGGCCCGTGAAATAACCCGCCAGACCGCCTGAAATACCGCGTCCAGCAAGCCTTCCAGTAACCCGGTAACTTCAATTACGGAAGCACATGCACACGGGGAATCTGTTCGGTTGTCTTTCCCGATGAGATGATGGTCAAGACACAGTCAAAGGACGCAAACTAGAAAGGGCCCCATGGACCGCGACAACCGCGCCAGCATGGACGAGATTCACCTTCGGATCTTGCGCGTCACCGAGGATCTGCGCGCCATCCAGCGCGAACTCAACTGCGCCGCCATGCAGGCGCCCAACGATCCCGAACTGATGGAAGCCCTCTCCGATCCGCCTGAGATGGAATCGATCCACGTCCTGAAGTCGGCGCTCGACCAAATGCGCCATTTCCTCTGGTTCTATATGCAGGTCATGACCAGCGGCTCGGAAATGGGAGAGAAACTCCGTCAGGGGCTGGGTAAGGAAGCGTCCCCGATGGTCCCGGAAACCGAGAAGCAGCAGCACATGCAGAGCGCATCGGACGCGATCATGCTCCGGTATCTCGCCGACAGTAAGTTCCGCAAGCCGAACTAGAGCCCTCCTTTTCGCGGGCTTCAGGGCTCGCTTGGCGACAATAATTTGACAATTGACGCCCCAATCGGGGGTACAATTTCCGCCAATAGTGTGTTTGGTGGGGGCGTCCCATGAAAAGCCTGCTTGTATTGGCCTGCGTGTTTTCATTTTCCCTTCCGTCTGTCCAGTCTGCGTCAGCCCAAACAGGAGGAGGTGGCGGCCGACGTGTGCCCCCGCCTACTCAACCCAAAATGCCCGCTCCAGACATGAGTCCCAACACGGGAATTTTCCTGAGCGGCAAAGTGGTAATCGATGACGGCAGCGTGCTCACCGAGTCCGCCCTGATCCAGACAATCTGCCGTGGCCAGAAAAAAACCGAGGCACACACCGACTCGCATGGCAGTTTCAGTTTTCAGTTTGGCAGCCGCACCGCTACCAATCGTTCCAGCGAGGTCGAGTATGACGCGGATACCCCCTCGAGCTACAATCCGTCCGGCCGTGGGGATCGCAGAAACCTTCAGGATTGCGAACTGCAGGCGTCGCTGGCCGGTTTCACTTCCGACGTAATTCAGCTGGGCGGAAACTTCTCCGGCTACGATAATGCGGACGTAGGCCGGATCGTTCTGCATCGCCTAGCCAACGTCGAGGGATATACCATCAGCGCCACTACGGCGCAGGCTCCCGAATCGGCCCGGAAAGCCCTGGAGAAAGCGCAGGAACAACAGAAAAAAGGCCACCCGGAGAACGCGCAGAAACTACTCGAGAAAGCCGTCGAGTTGTACCCGAAGTTCGCGGTTGCCTGGTTCGAACTGGGACGCGTGCAACTTGACCAACAGGATCCGGTCGCTGCCCGCAACTCTTTTCAGCAATCGATCGCAGCCGATCCAAAATATATCAACCCGTATCATGGTCTGACTCTGCTCAACCAGCGCGAGCAACGCTGGAAGGATCTAACGGAAGTCAGCGATAGATTGCTGGCATTGAATCCCGTGAGTTTTCCGGAAGCCTGGCTCTCGAACGCGATCGGGCGTTATTTTCTGAACGATCTGGCTGCCGCGGAAAAAAGCGCGCGCCGCGGATTGCTGCTTGACCAGGAGCATCGCCTGCCGCGACTTGAATACTTACTGGGCATGATCCTGGTGAAAAAACCGGACTACCAGGAAGCCACCCAGCATCTGCGGGCGTTTATCCAGCTCACTGACCGTCCGGCCGATGTGGCGGAAGCGAAGAAACAACTCGACGAAATCGCCCGCCTCTCCGCCGCAGCGGGGCTGTCGCCGAACAATAGAGAGTAGTGCTCTAGTCGCTTCGGGCACCGAATGAAGCAGGCCAAGGACGAGTACTTGCGCCTGCACTAACCCATCCTCCTATCGGGCAATTGACACTACCCACGCCCCGGGTTAGTCTCGCCGCCGGCACTGGAGAGCCACTTCTGCCTCGTCGATTTCTGTACTCCGTTTTCTTTCTTATTCTTGCGTTGCTTGCCAGCGCTCACGCATCGGACCTCACTGCGCCTCCTGCTCTCGCGGCCAACGGCAACGACAATCGCACTCCTGCCGGTGAAATGAAGGACGGGGTTCTGTCGCTTCATCTCGAATTGATTCCGTCAACCTGGTATCCGGAACAACAGAGTGGCAAAGGTTTTCCGGTCTTCGCATTCGCGGAGAAAGGTAAGGCGCCACAGATTCCGGGACCTTTTGTGCGTGTACAGCAAGGCACCAAGGTAAACGCCGAAGTGCACAACACCCTCACCACCGCAATGTTTATTCGCGGATTTCCAACTCCGGAACCGGTGCCTGTTGCGCCCGGGGGGACAGCCAGGATTCAATTCGTCGCCAGTACTCCCGGCACGTTCTATTACTCGGCGCGCAGTTGCAAGATGTCGATTCGCGATATCGGCATGCTCGACCTCGTCGCCGACTTGCCCATGGGCCAAGGGCCGTTTGACGTCGAAAGCCAACTCGAAGGCGGGTTCGTTGTAGATCCTCCAGGAACGGTGGCCGAAGACCGCATTTTCATGATCACCACCTGGTTGTCGGGCGTAATCACGCCCCCTCTGCACGAGGCAATTGCGATCAACGGAAGGTCGTGGCCTTATACCGAGCGGCTTTCGTATCGCACCGGGGACTCTGCCCGCTGGCGACTGATCAATGCCAGCATCAGCGATCACGCTATGCATCTGCATGGCTTTCATTTCCAGGTCAACAGTGTCGGCGACCAGGACCGCGACCATCCCTACACGGCCGACCAACCTGTTCATGCGGTAACGCAACGAATGGAACCCGGGACGACAGCGTCCATCCTGTGGGTACCTTCGCGCGCCGGGCGATGGCTCTTCCACTGCCATATGACGGGCCACATGGTGCCGAATTCATTTGTGCTTCTCGGCCACATGGACTCGACTATGCCGAGCCACTCGATGCCGACCGATTCCGCCGGCATGATGGGTATGATTCTCGGCATTACCGTCACGCCCGGAATCGCGCGCACCGCCAGTCCACCGTCAACGCAGAAAGTCCGCCAACTGAAACTTTTCGTCCGGGAAACTCCCGCTACCGAGTCCTCACTCGTCCGAATGGGATATGTCATTCAAGAAGGAGATGCAAAGCAGCAACCTGCCCAGGCAATCGCCCAGCCTCTGCCGGTGCCAGGAGCACCCCTGATTCTCACCCGGGGTGAGCCCACGGAAATTACGGTGGTAAACGAACTCAAGAATCCCACGAGCGTTCACTGGCATGGAATCGAACTGGAAAGCTACTATGACGGCGTACCCAACTACGGCGGCAACTCGCCGCAAATGACGCCTGCCATCCCGCCGGGCGGAAGTTTCGTTGCACGCATGACTCCGACCCGCGCCGGAACTTTTATCTATCACCCTCATTGGCACGATGTTGGGCAGTTAACGAACGGACTCTACGGTCCGATCATCGTGCTCGAACCGGGCCAGAAATTTGATCCCGAAGTAGACAAGGTCTTCATAGTAGGACGCCAGTTCTCCGAAGAAATCCCGGCTTCCGTGATCGTGCTGAACGGCACGGCCCAACCCGATCAAATGGCGTTGAAATCCGGCACAAAGTACCGGCTGCGATTCATCAACATCGCGACGAACGACGCCGACGTGGAACTCTCCCTCCTGGGCAGCAATGGTCAACCGATCGAGTGGCGATCCCTCGCCAAGGACGGATGGGAGTTGCCTGCCGCACAAGCCACGACCCGTCCCGCTTTTCAACCCATCACGGTGGGGGAGACCTACGATTTCGAACTTCAACCGGAATCGGCCGGAGAGCTCACGCTCCAGGTCAGAGCAAGATTCTCCAAACACACAATCACGCAGGTGATCCGAGTCAAGTAGTTCAGCTAGTCTTCAGGAAGATCATCGCGACGGAGAGAACGCGTACAAGAATGAAGCCTACCTACCCGCGGCCCCGCTGATCGAGAAACGCCCGCAGGCGCGCATACCCGGTGCGGCTCACGGGCAATTGCGTTCCATTCGCAAGCACGACGACGTGGTTGTCCTTGCTGTAAGGCTCGATCTTCGTGACCTTCTCCAGATTGACGATGTACGACCGGTGAATACGCAGAAATTGCTGCGGATCGAGCGCGGCCTCCAGGCTGGAAATCGTCTGCTGCTTCAGATGTTTTTTCCCCTCGGTGCAGAGCGCGACGTAATCGTCCTGGGCTTCGGCGTAATCGAGCTTAGCGGTTGGAATCACATACACGCGACTTCCATCCTTCACGACGAGGCGTTCCAGAAACTGCGCTGGTTGCCGCGCGCTGGCCGACAACTCAACCGGCGCCGGCAGCTTTCCGCCCAGCCGCTGCTTTACCCGTTGCAAAGCCGTTTCGAAGCGTTCCAGCGCGAAGGGCTTAAGTAGATAGTCGACCGCGTGAATCTCAAACGCTTTCAAGGCATATTCGTCATAGGCGGTGACGAACACGACGGCCCGATCCGTGCCGATCAGTTCCAGTACTTCGAATCCATCCAGCTTCGGCATTTGAATGTCGAGGAACACCAGGTCCGGTTGAAGTTCACCCACTGCTTTGACGGCCTCGAATCCGTTGGCGCACTCTGCTACCACTGTGATTTCCCGATGACTGGCCAGAAACTCCAGCAACACCTTGCGGGCGAGTTCCTCGTCGTCCACCACGACCGCTCTGATCTTCTGGCCGTCTTTGATCGGAAAGATTGTCACGCCTGCGGTCATGCCTTGGCTCCGTTATTCTGCTGCCGGTAAACGCAGCTTCACCGAAAAAACATTCCCGTCCGCGCCGAACGCAACGCTGGCCTCGTCGCCGTAGCGCGCATGCAATCGGCGGCGAACATTGTCGAGCCCCAGGCCCGTCTTCAATTTTGACGGCGTATCCGGATCGAAACTGTTCTCGACCACAATCGATACCAGATCCTGAGCACGCTGCACGCTCAATCCAATCACTCCACCCTCGGGCAAATTCGCGATGCCGTGCCGGATCGCATTTTCCACCAGTGGCTGTAACAACAGCGGCGGCAACAAAACACCCAGCGCCCCGTCTTCGACCTGCTCTTCCATTTTTACGCGCGCTCCGAAGCGCACTTTCTCGATCGCCAGGTATCCGCGGATCAGGGCCAGCTCTTCCTGAATCGTGATCGCCTCTTGTCCTCCTACTCGAAGCGTCGTCCGCAGAAAATCAGCAAGCAGGATGCACATCTCCCGCGCCCTGCCCGCATCCACGCTGGTCAGAGCGCTGATGGAATGAAGGCAATTGAACAGGAAGTGCGGATTCACCTGCGCGCGCAGGGCTTTCAACTCAGCGTCTCTTGCCAGGACGCGCGCCTCAAGCGCCCGCTCCTGTGCCAGACGCGACGCCTGCTCCGCCAGCAACACGTAATGGAACGTCACCGACAGCACGTACAGCAGGACTCCAGCGACCCACAACAGAACAAGATAGCGCGCGGCACGTTCATCGACTCCCGCGAAGCCTGCCCAACGTGTGAGTGCGCCGGCCAGCCCTTTCGCAACCTGCACCCACAATGTGCTCAACACCATGGCTGCCGTGAAATGCGTCAGGAGCAGCTTGACGAATCCCGACGACTCCAGCGGCGTAGCGCGGCACGGATACCACGCCGCCAAACACAGAAACGCATACACCAGGCAGAGCGGCGCAGTGAGTGCCGCCGCCACGACCCAACCTTCGCCCGCCCGGACCAGCAGATACATGAGGATTCCGCCCAGCGGAACCCACGCCAGCAGATAGAGTCCGAGTTGGCGGAACCGGGAAAGTATGGGATGCATCCCGATCCTCAGTTCCTGACTTCAATACCGCCCATAATCGCCACGCCCTTTATGATCAGGGTCTTGTTTGGTTGCGGACCTTCGCGCGCTTTCAAACTGTGCCCACCCATGAACGCGCCCACTTGCATGGATACGGCCCAGTTCTCGGGAACACGCAGGACTCCGCCGCCCATGAAGGCAGTGACGTTGATCACCGCCTGATCGCCCGCGATGTCGGCATCGCGCAAATCGATGTCGAATCCTCCCATGAATGCAACCAGATCGCCGCCACGAAAGTCCTTGGAACGGATGCGATATTCTCCGCCCCCCCAGATCGCCACCACATTCAAGTGCGGTGACAAGACGCCGCCATCGCCTACCTCAGGCTGTTGGAAGGCCCTCCAGACCATAACTCCACCGGCGGCGATGATGAGCACCGGCCAGTACGTCTCAATCCGCAGATTCACAAAGCCCAGTTGGTGCAGCTCGATGAGGACGCCGGCGGCGATCAGCAGAATGCCCCAGGGCCGCGACCGTTCCGACTGAAACGCGTTCAGGACTCCGACAAATATAAAGACCGTCGCCCAGAAGTTGAACCAGTTGTGGATGACCCCCAGCTGACTGAGCAGCAACAGTCCGCCAAACACGATCAGCGCGGTGCCGCTCAGCACTGCCGAGTTGGACCCGCCGTCCTTACAGCTCATGCCGGACTCCTTGTTTCGCATTCGATTGGCTGGATTCTTCCCCTGTGCCAGCGTCGGCCACCAGCAGTATGGCTCCTGCCAGCACCAGCAGCACGGGACCGGAGTTGTGAATCGCCAGCGAGGTGAGGACGCTCGGTCGCATGAGCGAGCCAAGTGTAGCAAACAGGAACGGGGCGCCCGCCAGGGCCAGCACCACGGCTAACAGCGTTGCTTCCCATCGGTCGGGTTGATTTTTGCTTGCCATCGTAATTCTCCTGCCAGAACTTCTGTGGTACTGGAGCCAAGATAGCTGGGACCAGTCAAGGCGTCGTGCTCTTTTCGGCGGAAAGCGGTTGCATACCGGCGAATGGCGGTTTTGGTCCGGCCACTCAAGTCCACGGAATCGAGGGGAAACAGCGCAGCTTCAATGATTGCTGAAAAAGTCTGCGGCGCGTACCTCGGGCTGAAAGCCCATGCCAAAACAAAAAGGCCTTACCGCAGCGGTGAACCACTGCGCCACTCAAAAGCAGACTCTTTCCGCTCCCTTTTTTTCAACCCGACGCTTGCCATACCCGCTCTTAAGAACCTGCGTAACAGTTACTTACGGTCCATTTTGCGCTTACCGACAGGCCATCCCTCCTACGGAATCGGGCCATGTACGACCGTGTGCCAGCCCGCCTACCCTGATGTTGTTCCCCCATCAGGGGTCTGGAGACCAAGAAATGAAAGCCCTCCTCGTAGTCATGGCGCTGACGATGACCGCCGCCGCGCAGAACTTCGCCGGCGCGAGCTCTTCTTACCCGTCGCTGCCCGACGCGCCTAGCCAGCATCACTTCTGGACGCTCGAAACCAAGATCAACACTGGAATCCTGGCCGGCCTGGTGGCCGCCGATGCCATTACTACCCAACGCGGCCTGTCACAGGGCTACCGCGAAACGAACCCGATTATGCGGCCCTTTGTCACGCGCGGCACCGCTGGGCAAGCTGCCGGATCGGCCCTCGGCTTCGGCGCCGGACTGGGCACAGTCTATCTTTTGCACAAGACCCATCATCACAAAGCGGAGCGCATTGCGATGCGGCTGATGATCGGAGTCCAGAGCGCGGTAGTTGCGAGCAATTCATTCGAGCTCAGGTAGACAAAACGGGCCGAGCTCTCCTGCCCGCCCCTTTTGGTGTTGTGTGTAATGTTTCGAAACAAACCGGGTCGCGCGGAAACGGTGATATCGTTTCTCGCGGCCCGCTATTTTTGTCTCAATTGCTGTTACTCTCCGCGCCGCAGCAAGCTATAATTTCAGCAACGAAGTTGCTCTATCGCGGGCATTGACCCCACGATAGTTTTACCGGATGTGCCGGAAACCCCCAGCCGCTTCCGTGAATCTTTACTAAGTAACCGAAGGAGCCTGAATGGCCATACAGAAGACCGACAAAATCTGGCATAACGGGAAGTTCATCCGCTGGGACGACGCCACACTGCACGTTATGTCGCACGTGATCCACTACGGGTCTTCTGTGTTTGAAGGTGTCCGTTGCTACGCCCTGCCGTCGGGACCGGCCATTTTTCGAGCTCACGAACATATCCAACGCCTGCTGGACTCGGCTCGTATCTATCGCATCGATGTCGATTTCACGCGGGAAGAAATTCAGACCGGACTCGTGGAACTCATCAAGATCAACGGCGTTTGGCCGTGCTACATCCGCCCGATCATTCTCCGCGGATACGGCGAAGCCGGCGTAAATCCGTTCAACTCGCCGACTGAGGTCTACATCTGCAATTACCCGTGGGGAAAATATCTCGGTACCGATGCCGCGCAGGGCGTCGACGTTTGCATCTCCTCCTGGACGCGCATTGCTCCGAACACTCTTCCCGCGATGGCGAAATCGGGCGCGAATTACATGAACTCGCAGCTCATCAAGATGGAAGCCATCCTCAACGGATACGCGGAAGGCATCGCCCTCGATGTAAATGGGTACGTTAGCGAAGGATCGGGAGAGAATCTTTTTGTAGTCCGCAACGGTGTGCTGCAAACCGCGCCGCTCGGGAACTCCGTGCTGCCAGGCATCACCCGCGACTCGGTTCTACAGATCGCGCGCGACCTCGGCATCACGATCAGCGAGCAGCAGATTCCGCGCGAGTCTCTCTATATCGCCGAGGAAGTCTTCTTCACCGGCACCGCCGCCGAAGTCACACCCATCCGCTCGGTCGACAAGATCAGCGTGGGCAAGGGAGTAGTCGGACCAGTAACGAAGGCGATTCAGCATGAATTCTACGGAATCGTGAGAGGCGAAAAGCCCGATCGCCACAACTGGCTCACGCCAGTTCCCGTGGGGGCAAAACAGCCAGTGGGGGTCTAAAGAGGTGCATTGAAATGCGGTCCGGACACCCTCTCCCGCGTTTGTTCAATTTGATCAATCCTGCGAATGGCGGAAAGAGCGTAGCGTGAAATCGGTTGGCAAATACGCTCTAGTTATTACAAGTTCGCTTTTTTGCGGCGCTTTTCTATTCTCTGCGAGTTTTGTCTTGATGGACTTCGGGTGGCGCTATTTAGTCAAACCGGAAAATGTAACGCCGGGCGACGGTGTCATGGTGATTGGCGGGGGATTTCTCTTAGGGAGCACGCTTGGTGTAGCAGGTGCGGCATTTATGCTCTATCGCTATTGGCCAAGTCGGGTTTCAAAGTAGCCCACTACTAGGTATCAGTCATTTGCCCTCGCACTCCCCCATCAACTAGAGTAGAAGCCGCCTCGGCAGAGGCGTCCCTTTCCGGGTTTTTCGTAACTTAATCTCAAAAGGAGAAGCTGCTATGTCGTCCCCAGTTCCAACTCCGGATTTTTTTCTGACTTTTCGCGAAACCATGCTCGGCGGTTTTACCAATGAAGTGGAGACCACCAAGAAAGTTCTCTCCCGCATTCCCGACGATAAACGCGACTATCGTCCCGATCCCCACGCCCGCACTGCATGGGAACTCGCCTGGCACCTGGCCAACACCGATATTCAATTCCTCGACGGCATCGCTGGCTTGAATTTTACGATGGGAAACCCGTCCGAGGCGGACAAACCCAAGACCATCGCTGAGTTGGTCGCCTGGTACGACAAGAATTTCACCCGCGCGGCCGGCCGTGTGCGCGCACTCTCCGGGGAGCAACTGGCGACACCCATCAATTTTATGGGAGTGTTCAACTTTCCCGCGGCGATGTATCTCGGATTCCTCAACAATCACAGCATCCATCATCGCGGTGAACTCGCGACCTACCTGCGGCCCATGGGAGCGAAGTGCCCGTCCATCTATGGCGGCAGTTACGACGAACCATTCCAGCCAGCAGCGGTGGAAAGCCCTGCTGCGTAATTTTCGTCTGGTTGAGTTGCCAAGCCGCCCGGTTGGGCGGCTTTTTTGTCGCCCGCCCAGAGGAGTTGCACCGGATACTTCCGTGATCCAAGAACGCACGGCGTAAGCTAAGTGGCAAGGTCTAATAGCTAAGTGCCGCTTCGGAAGTCCCATTACTTCCGTCATCTCGTACCCGCCGCCGCTTCGGGCCATCATAGAGGGGTTCCCGGAGTCCAGCCCGCATGAATATTGATGACCTGTTGCGCATCGCCATGGAGCGTCGCGCCTCCGACTTGCACCTGAAGGTCGGCAATTATCCGCATCTACGCATCGATGGCGAACTGACTCCGCTGACCGAGCAGCCGCGCGTATCCGCCGAAGACATGCTGAACATGGCGTTCAGCATGATGTCCGCGCGCCAGAAGCAGAAGTTCAAAGAAACCACAGAAATCGATATGGCGTACGGCGTCGCCGGCCTCGGACGTTTCCGTGTCAACGTCTTTCAGCAGCGCGGAAACGTTGGACTGGTGCTTCGCGTCATCCCGACCAAGATTCGCGCGCTCGATGAACTGTTCCTGCCGAAGGTAGTCGAACAGATCTGCGACATGCCCCGCGGCCTGGTGCTGGTTACCGGAGTCACCGGATCCGGCAAGTCAACCACGCTCGCGGCGATGGTTGACCGTATCAACTCCACCCGCGCCGAGCACATCATCACCATCGAAGACCCAATCGAATTTCTGCATCGCGACAAGAAGGGCTACGTCAATCAGCGCGAAATCGAAGTGGATACGCCGAGTTTCGGCGCGGCATTGCGCGCCAGTATGCGTCAGGATCCGGACGTGATCCTGGTCGGCGAAATGCGCGATCTGGAAACCATTGGCGTCGCGCTGCATGCGGCCGAAACCGGCCACATGGTGTTCTCGACCTTGCACACACTGGACGCGGTGGAAAGCATCAACCGTATCATCGCAATATTTCCGCCGCCCGAGCAGAAACAGATCCGCCTCCAGCTCGCGGCGGTGCTGCGAGCGATCGTTAGCCAGCGCTTGGTGCGCCGTTCCGACGCCGAAGGCCGAGTGCCCGCAGTGGAAGTCTGCGTCACCACTGCATACATCCGCGAATGTATTCTCGTGCCGGAAAAGACACGGTCCATTCGCGATGCAATCTCATCCGGCACTTCCCAATACGGCATGCAGACGTTCGATCAGTCGCTCTGGGATCTTTTCCAGGCAGGATTGGTCGGCTACGAGACGGCCCTCGAGAACGCGTCGAACGCCGACGAATTCAAACTGCGAATGCAGGGCATCGCGTCCACGGCCGATATCTCGCGGCAGTCGATGCAATCGGCGGGCTTCGGGCGCTAAGGCTGGGCTCGGTCTATTCGTAGCGCAGCGACACCATTGGATCTACCTTGGTGGCCCGTCGGGCAGGGATGTAGCACGCCAGCAGGGCCACGGCCGTAAGCGCCGTACCCACCGCGACGTACGTGAGGGGATCCGACGGCTTCACTCCGTAAAGGAAAGTCGCAATAAGGCGGGTGAGGCCCAGCGCCAGTCCGGCACCAATCAGAACACCCCACAACGTGAGTTTGATTCCAAGCTTTGCAACCATGGCGAGCACGTCGACGGCTTGCGCACCCAAAGCAAAGCGGATACCAATTTCATGGGTCCGCTCCGAAACGAAATAGGACATCACGCCGTAGATACCGACTACCGCCAGCAGCAGCGCCAACGCCGCAAAGATTTCCAGCAATCGCATGTAGAAACGGGAAAGTTCGGTAGTGGTCCGCATCAGCTCATCCATGCTCATGACATCGGTGACGGTTCGCTCGGGATCGATTTCGGCCACGGCCCGTTTCACCGCAGACGCCAAGTCTCTTTCCCTGCCCATCGAGCCGGGGGCCATGCGCAACAGCAAATTCTGGCTGAGATGAGCGATGACCGCGCCGCCCGGAAACACCGCCTGCTGTTGCTGATAGGAGGTGTACATGAAGGGAGGAGACTCCCGCCCCAGACCGAAGTGTTTCACGTCGCCCACGACGCCCACGATTTGACGAGTCCGCTCTTCGTCCACCGGATAAGGATCGAAGCGCAAGCGCAACTGCTGCCCGATCGGATCTTCGTTCGGGAAGAATTTGCGCGCAAAGGACTCGTTGATCACAACCGCAAAGGGCGCGGTCTCCGTGTCGTGCTCGTCGATGTACCTTCCTCTTTTCAGCGGAATTTTCAAGGTGCTGAAGAAGCCAGGGCTGACTTCATCGTATCCCGCTTGCGGCCTCTGATCGGGAGGCGGCGGCGTGTGCGACATGATCGCAAAGGAATAGAAACCTCCCGCCCCGCGCACGCGGCTGCCGAAGCCGGCGGATTCCACGCCCGGAATCGCGGACACTTTTTCCAGCAACTGCTGGTAAAAAGCAGTCGACGTCGGAAGAGGCCGCTCCATATCGCCGCCCGGCACTCGCTCCAGATACTTGCCTCCCTCCGGCAAGTGAAGGTTCATGGTCAGCAAATTCTGCGACTCGAATCCCGGGTTGACCCGTTGCAGACGCACCAGGGTGTTGATCATGAGTCCCGCGCCCACCAGCAGCACCATGGCGAGACCGATTTCAGAAATTGCCAGCACATGGCGAATCCAACCACGCGAGGTTGCCGTCCTGCGCTCGCCTTCGCGGAGCGCAAGGTTCAGGTCGGGACGCGATGCCTGAATCGCAGGCAGCAAGCCAACCAGAAGAGCGGTCAGCATTGACACGCCCAGCGTGAACACGAGCACGCGGCCGTCGACTCGGATACTGTCTGCGTTGGGAAAGTCGTCTCCCGCGAGAAGGAGAAAGAGCCTGATTCCCAGGAAGGTGAGAAGGATGCCCAGCACTCCACCGAGAAGCGCGAGCAATCCGCTTTCGGCGAGCAGGAGTTGAATCAAGCGGCGCTGACCCGCCCCGAGTGACGCGCGCAACGCATACTCCTTCCGGCGGCCCTCAGCCCGGGACTGCATCAGGTTGGCAACGTTGACGCAACCGATCAGCAATACGAAAGCCACTGCACCGAGCAGTGGATAGAGAATTCCCGGAGCCCAGTTGTAGAGCTCTTTCCGTAGAAACACGACTTTCTTTCCGACCCCTTTATTCGTTGCCGGATACGCCTGCTCGATCTGCCGGGCAATGACGTCCATTTCAACTTGAGCCTGCTGGAGAGTCACGCCCGCCTTCAGGCGGGCCACCGGCATCAGCCAATGATCCAATCGGGCGGTATAGCGCACGCTTGCGGCATTGATGGGCAGCCACAGGTCGATGGCCTCGCCGTAAAACGGAGCGAACTTTGGAGGCATAACGCCAACCACGGTCGAGTCCGAGGCTTCAATCTTGAAATGCTTGCCCAGGACGTTGGGGTCGCGGTTAAACTTGCGCTGCCAGAAAGCGTCGCTGAGCACCACACTCTGCGAGCGGTCCTGTGATTCCTCGGCAAAGAAGACCCGCCCCAGCACCGGCTTCACTCCCAGCAGCGCGAAGAAGTTCGGGGTCGCATTCTGTACGTGAATGGGCTCCGGCTCTCCAGCTCCGGACATGGCGGAAAGGTCGGTGTTGCTGGTCAACGCGATGTCATCAAAGACGTGATTCTGCTTTTGCCAGTCCAACATCTCAGCGATAGGCGGAGGTTGCGGCGCCTCAGGATGGCCAAGCGGCGTCTCCCAGATCACGACCAGCCTTTCCTGATGGTCGTAGGGCATGGGACTGAACAAGATCGCATTGAGCACGCTGAAGATCGTGCTGTTTCCGGCGATTCCAAGCGCAAGTGATATCACCACTACACAGAGAAAGCCGGGGCTCTTGCTGAGCCCGCGCATCGCATAGCGAATGTCGTGTGTGAGCGTCTCCAACCGTAGGTCGATCGACATGCGGAGTCCCTCCTTCTAGCGGATCCCTCGCGGCCCGAGTGCTACCCGAGAATATTACCCCCACTCAGGGCGGACTGGGTTTGGACGGGCGAAGTCCGATTTCCTCACGGGACCGGAGCTTTTATTTGAGAGCCGGTGGTGGATACGGTCGCATGGTGGAACTTGTTCCGGGAAATTCGGAGAGAAACACGCAACAAGTGGCGGTTGTTCGGTGCGAGGCGGCCCGCTTCGCTGCCGTTTCAAGAAGCGGGCTGTCGGGTATTGCTGCTCTACCGAGTATTTGGGCATCCCGCGATTGCCAACCCCAACGTACACTCCCCTTTGGTAATCCTTAGTAACCATACGGTTCTTGGGTACCAGCCTTACAATGAGCCATATCGCGATTCGGTTCGGACGGTCGCGGGTGTTTTGCCGGGAATCTCCGGTGTAGTCAGGACCCGTTCGGTTAACGCTCCCAGGATTGACGGGCGTTCGGCGGGAATCAAGGCTGGAGTCCGCACTTTTATGGCGTTTGGTTTCGGCTTCAACAAACAGAAGCTTCTCGCGACTGCGGAGAAGTTTGTCCAGCAGGGCAAACTGCAGAACGCCATTTCAGAATACGAGAAGATTCTCAAGAACGATCCCAAGGATCTGACCGTCAACAATACGGTTGGCGATCTCTACGCCCGTTTGGGCGATACCTCGAAAGCCATCGAATGTTTCAAGAGTGTGGGCGATGCTTACGCCGCGCAAGGGTTCACGGTTAAGGGCATCGCGATGTACAAGAAGATTACCAAGCTCAGTCCGAGCATGGATGGATCTTTGAAGCTGGCGGAACTCTACACCCAACAAGGTCTCTTCAACGACGCGCGCGCGCAATATCTGCAAGTGGCCGAAGACTTCATGAAGAATGGAGACTTCGAGCAGGCGGTCCGGCTCTTCCAGAAGGTTCTGGAAATGGATCCGGAAAATGTCCCGATGAGGATCAAGCTGGCGGAAGTTTACGTCCGGCTGGGCAAAAAGACAGAGGCTTGGGAAATTTTCAGCGCAGCGGCGGAGTCGGCCCGGTCGCGGGGATCACTGGCGGCGTCGGAAGAAATCCTGCAGCGGATGCTGACGCTCGATCCCGGCAACAGTTACGTCTTATTGCTGCGTGGACGCGCGGCGCTCGAAGCAGACGATCCGAAAAAAGCGATTTCGTTTCTCGAGAAGGCATCCGACCTCGATTCTCATCCCGAAGGTCTGCGCGATTTGCTGAAGGCCTGCCTGCAAACAGGGCGCCTGGCACAGGCAGTACCTCTGGCGGACAAACTCCTCACGGTGCACAACGATCCCGAGGGGCTCTTCCTGCTCGCGGAAGGTTGCGCGCAGAATGGGCAGTATCAGCAGGCTCTTGACGTTTATACCCAGCATGCCGACCGTCTGCTGGCCACCGATTCCACGAAACTGCTCTCCAGCCTGCACAACATGATCGCGCGCGTGCGGGACGACGTCGGCGCGCTGGACTCACTTCTCAATTTGCTCAACAAGGCAGGCGAGAGCACGCACGTCGGCGAAGTGACCGAGTTGCTGGCGCACGCCGCCACCAAGGCGGGGGATTTCGTGCGCGCCCGCGACCTGTATCAGATGCTGGCAACACTCGAGCCCCAGAACCCGCTGCACATGCAGAATTACCAGCAGGTTCTGACGCACATCGAGGGGGAAGCTCCCGCCCGGCTGATTACCGCCGAAGAGGGCGCGGTTATTGTCGAAGAGCTGGAAGCGACCGCGCCGGTCATCGACCAGTCGTATCCCGACGAAATAGCGGTTGCGGTGCGATCGGCCATCACCGATGCCGACCTCTTCCTTTCTTACAATTTGCCTGACAAGGCAGTGGTGCCGTTGCTGGGAGCGCTGCCGCAGGCGCCACACGACGTCCGCCTGAACCAACGACTGGCGGCGCTGCATACCCGATACTTGCGTTTCACGGAAGCGGCGGTCTGCTGCCGGACGCTGGAGAGCGCTTACCACGAAGCCGGATATCCTGACGAAGCCATTCGCTACGGAGAATTGGCCGGGCGCTATGAAGAACGGGCGGCTGCAGCGCCCGTCGCCAAACCGGTGCCTGCATCCGTTGCCGCGGCCAGTGCCGCTGCGGCCGCAGCTCCCATTTCGCCAAGCGAGACCGCAAATCCATGGCCCGCGGCGCCGTCACCCGCGGCCGAGTACGGGTTTACAGTAGAAGCTCCGCTGGAGTCGGCGACCGAGTTTTCAGTGCAGGAGTCCAGCCACGAGTCCCCCGTCACCGAGGACCTGTCCACGGAGTGGGCCATTACGGAGTCCACGGACGACGCTTCCGACCTGCCGATCGCCGCCGAGCCAGTGGCGACATCGGATAAGGCGCCTGCGATTGTCGATCCCGAAGATCGCGCGACAGAAATCGCCGAAGTGGTCGAAGAGATTCGTTTCTATCTCGAGCATTACATGCGCGACCAGGCGCGGGCCGCATTTGCCCGGCTTCAATCCCTGACCGACGATCGCAGTATCCTCGACGCGATCCGCCACCAGATCGAAGCGGCCGGAAGCAAAAAGTCTGCCGAGCCCGCAGCTGAGGTAGCGGAAGTCGCCGAAATCGTCGCCGACGAGGGAAATGATTTTGAAATTGAAGTGGAATCGGCCTCCGCTCCAGGGATTGAGATTCCCCAGGAGTCTTTGGAAGGATTCGCCCACTCCAGTCCGGCAGCGCACAAAAAGACCGACGAAGCTGCGGTCGAGCCAGTCGAAGCCGAATCCGAAGTCGTCGAGACCGACGAGCTGTCGTCCTTTGTCTCGGACCTGGAAAAATCACTGGGAGATGGATTTCCCAGTGTGGAAGAGCCGCCGGCTCAGCCCGCCGCGGCCAAGCCGATGGCTGCGTGGCCGCAAACGGCTCCGGCAAAACCCAAGCCCACTCCAGCTCCACCCGCAGTAGCGGCTCCGCCGCCGCGTCGCGCACCCGTGACTGCGCCCACTCCGGTCGCGCAAGTGCAAGCTCCGCCTGCCCGTAAATTCGACGTACCTGCCACGGCCACAGCCGCGGCGGCGGGCGCTGGGTCACCGCTCAGCTACAGCCAGACACCAGTCCGTCCCCTGGGTTCGGGCGCGCAGGCCGCGCACCCGCAAGATAGCGTGGATCTGTCGCAAATGTTTGGCGAGCTGAAGAGCGAACTCGAAGAAGGTGCGCCGATCGTGGACGAAGATCCCGAAACGCACTACAACCTCGGCGTCGCGTTCCGTGAAATGGGACTGCTCGATGAGGCGATTGCCGAGCTTCAAAAAGTCTGCAACTGGATTGAAAGCGGCCACCAGTTCGCGCAGATTGTCCAGACTTATACCTGGCTGGCTCAATGCTTCATTGACAAAGGAGTGCCGGACGCCGCCATCCGCTGGTTTGAGAAGGCGCTGGCGATTCCGGGCCTCGACCAGGAAGCGCGTATTGCCATTCACTACGAGCTCGGCAGCGCCTGTGAACATGCGCACGACAAGGCCGCTGCTCTCCGCCACTTCACCGCCGTTTATGGCGGTAATATCGATTATCGCGACGTCGCCGAGCGCATTCAGGCCCTGAAGTCGTAGAATGCAGCAGTGGGGCGTAAACTTGGTCTGGGGATGCCCACGGGTTTCTCACCCACACAACAAAATACGTACGCGATGATTTCCGACCCCAAGCTGCCCCTGGCCCGCACGTCCACTGGTCTGCCGGAACCTCAGCCTGCTTCGCAGGCTCCGGAGCCCCAGACTATCCGCGATTCCATTCTCCACCGACCGCGATCCGCCGCGTATACCTGGCTTCGGCGCGTGGGAGTGCTGTTCTTTGTATTTCTGTGCGCTACTATCGGCGTGATGCTCATGATTCTGCCCTGGCGCCCGGAGTGGACCGACAATCATTTGCTCATGCCCTACCCCAAGCTCATGGATATCTTTGCCAGCGGCTTTGTGCGGGGTGTTTGCACGGGATTAGGCGTGCTGAATGTCTGGATCGGCTTCTGGGAGGCGATTCAGTATCGGGAAGATTGAGTGAGGCGCCGGTGGTCGTCCGTCGTTGGTCGTTCGGAACTCCTGAGATGCCAACGAAAATCCACCGCTTCCGCCTCCACACGCGAACGACCAGCGACTGACGACCGACAACTCTTATGACCGACAAACCACTCCAGTCTGCCCCGCTTGCCTACGAGAATGACCATTTTCTAAACAGTCCGGATGGGCGGGTCCTGCGGGTTCTTTCCGAATACATTGAACCGCTCGCGCGTTTCCGCCGTGAACAAATTCAGGACACGGTCGTCTTCTTCGGGTCGGCGCGGATCAAGAGTCCACAGAACGCGCTCCAGAAACTTACCGACGTGAAAGGAAACAGCGCGGGCGTTGCCGCCGAGCATTTGAACTCCAACATCAAACGCGCCCAGGCCGACGTCGATATGGCCCGCTATTACGAAGACGCCCGCCGGCTCGCTTACATGCTGACGGAATGGTCGATTCAGATTCCTGCCAAGCGCCGCCGCTTTGTCGTCACAACCGGAGGCGGTCCCGGCATCATGGAAGCGGCGAATCTAGGCGCGGAGGAAGCCGGCGGCAAGACGATTGGACTCAATATTAATCTGCCGTTTGAACAGAATCCCAATCCGCACATCACGCCCGCGCTCAACTTCGAGTTCCATTATTTCTTCATGCGGAAATTCTGGTTCGCCTACCTGGCCAAGGCGCTCGTGATCTTTCCCGGCGGCTTCGGCACGCTCGACGAACTGTTTGAAATCATGACGCTCGCGCAGACCGAGAAACTGGCCAAGAAGATATTTGTCGTGATTTATGGGAGTGAGTACTGGAATAAGATCATCAACTTTCAGGCGATGGCGGACGCGGGAGTGATCTCCCCGCAGGATCTCGATCTGTTCAAACTGGTGGACTCTCCCGAAGAAGGCTTCGAGTTTTTGAAGGAGAACCTCACCAAATACCATCTCGGGCCACATCAACCCAAGCGGACCGGAGATGCAGCGACGCCGGAGATCGCTAAAACCCGGCCGTAGTAGGCTGGTTCCCGATGGCCGACCGCTGTCTGCTCTACTACATCACCGACCGCGCCCAGTTCGCGGGAAACGACTCAGAGCAGCGGCGAGCGTTGCTCGCGAAAGTCGCAGAAGCGGCGCGTGCGGGCATCGACTACATCCAGCTTCGCGAAAAAGATTTATGTGGACGTGAACTGGAGAACCTGGCTCGCGAGGTGGTAGCGATCGTACGCCAGAATTCGAAGTCCACACGAATCCTGGTGAACGCGCGAACCGACATTGCCCTCGCGGCGGGAGCCGATGGTGTTCATCTCCCCGGCGGCGACATTTCGGTGGAGGATGTGCGGTCGATTTGGAGTGCTTCCGACGAGCGATCGTTGCCCTCCAGGAAGGGCAACGGAATTATTACCGTGTCCTGTCACGTTCTGGCCGAGGTAGTCCGTGCCGAGGCTGCTCACTCCGATTTTGCCGTCTTCGCTCCGGTTTTCGAGAAGAGCGGTCGCACGCCTGCCGGACTTGATGCGCTGCGTGAGGCTTGTAGAGCGGGGATCCCTGTGCTCGCACTCGGCGGCGTCACGCTGACGAATGCGGCGGATTGCCTGGCGGCGGGCGCCGCCGGAATCGCGGCGATCCGCCTTTTTCAGGAGAACAATACTGAAGGGGTCGTCCAGGCGCTGAGGAGTGGCAGGAGACTGCTGCCCTGAATCCATGATTCCTTAGAGCCCAGGCCCGTAGTAGCGATAGTGCCCCGTGATCTTCCAGTTGAAAAGAACGTCTTCCAATTTCGGTCCTTGTCCAATGTTGTGGACGATCATGTAACGGCCACTCGCGCCTTTGCGATCGACCACGATTCCAATATGGGGCACGTTGCCACCCAGATCGTAAGTCACGAGGTCGCCCGGGTTGTAGTCGTGAGGCAGAGTGGTGATGGGCAACGCCTCGCCCTTGCGCTGGAAAAACACCATCAGATTCGGCACGCGCCGATGATCGATGTTGCTGTCGGGCTTCCCGGAAAGCCATCTCCACTTGCGTGAGTAGGCGGAGAAATTCTGCGCTATATCCTCGTGGACTTCCTTCTGGAGATCCACGCCGACAGCGCGGTAGGAACGGATGATTTCGTCAGTACACACTCCCGTATCGAAGGGCACGTCTCCGCCTGGATAGGGGATTCGCACATACGCCGGCTCATAGCGAACTGCGTGTGTGGTCCGCTCGATCGCGGCGTTAACGAGGCGTTGCAGAAACAAAGCGTGAGAACTCGTATCCGGTGCAGGCTGTGCCAGGCCCCCAGTGCGAAGTAGAACGATCACACATAGGAGAAACGGACCGTGTATTGCGACACCTCGAAGCCCGAGACCATTCATCCGAGGCCTGCTCTTCAGGCGGCGTCCCTCCAGTCGAGAATAACCTTCGCCGCATTTCCGGTTCCCATTGCGGCGAATCCCTGCTCATAGTCCCGCCATGAGAGGCGGTGCGTGATGACCGGTGAAATATCGAGACCGGACTCCAGCATCACAGTCATCTTGTACCAGGTCTCATACATTTCGCGTCCGTA
>Ga0210402_10000337_pt1 | contig 53882 bp, 55 predicted proteins | sample IncBWC7MmetaG_FD_161055 | JGI IMG/M metagenome (GOLD analysis project Ga0210402, IMG submission 161055) | Forest soil microbial communities from Barre Woods Harvard Forest LTER site, Petersham, Massachusetts, United States - Inc-BW-C-7-M | ecosystem: Environmental > Terrestrial > Soil >... | reverse complement strand
CCTCCTTTGTGGTATATACTAGTGATATAGACTACAGCAGGAGGATGGGATGGCAAAGCGCGGAATTGCGAAAGTATTCCGGAACGGACGTAGCCAGGCAGTGAGGCTGCCGAAGGAGTTCCGTTTTGAAGGGGATGCGGTGCGGGTGCGGCGAGTTCCGGAAGGCGTGCTGCTGGAGCCGCTGGCGCGCGACGTGCAAAAGTGGTTTGCCGCGATGGACAGGATGGGCGGAGAACCGTTCATGGCGAAGGGACGGAAACAGCCGAAGACGCCGCAACGTGAAGTGTTCAAGTGAGACCAGAAGCGGCGAATTATCTGCTGGATACAAACGCGTGCATTGCGCTGATCAATGGGAAGCCCGCTGCAGTGCGCACTCGCTTCGAGAAGGCAATTGATGAGGGAGCAGAAGTGCTGGTGCCGTCGGTGGTGACCTTTGAGCTGTGGTATGGGGTAGCCAGAAGCACGATTCCGGAGACGAACGCGAGGCGGGTGCGGGAATTTCTCGGGGGCCCTATACGGGTGCTGGCGTTCGAGGACGAAGACGCACGGAGAGCGGGTGAAGTGCGGGCGGAGCTGGAACGTATCGGAAGGCCGATCGGGGCATACGATGTGCTGATTGCGGGACAGGCGCTACAGCATGGGTACACGCTGGTGACGGCGAATGCGAGGGAATTTGCGCGGGTTGCGGGATTGCAGTGGGAGGATTGGGGGAAAGGCTGAGCGGAGGGCGTTGCCACAGAGTCACAGAGCGGAAGAGCGGTGCAAGGTTGAAGGTTTAAAGTTCAACGTAAACCAGCAACCTTAGAATCGAAGGGTGCGGCACCCAGCGGATTGAATCAAAGGGCGGTGCCTTTCGCAGCCTGTCCTTTTAGCAGGAAGGTTTTGGGGAATTTGCCGTGGCCGCAAATTTTGAAGGTGCCGAAGTCCTTGTACCACGGCCCTTCTGGCACCTCAGGTTGCGACTCAATCCAGAGGCGAAGCTGATTGAGGTCGGAGATGCTGATGTCGCGGTCACGCATGCGATCAATGAGATGTTGACGAACACCTGGCGGTAGGTCCGCCCAAAGCGAAATCCTGGGCATCAGCCGCCAAAGACCATTTTGCCCAGTGCGTTACCGAGACGTTCGGCTTCTTCGGGGTCGGTGGTGTTGCGAAAGCGCTCGGCCAGCTCGAAAAACTCCTGCTGTTTGCGTTTTTCAGCCTCGATACCATTTTCAATCAGCTCGACGAGCATGCGATTGGAGCTGACCCTGCGGGTCTTAGCCAAGTTGCGAACCTGCGCGGCGGTTTTTGCGGGAAGGGTGACACTTTGGCGAACGATGGAGGTTCTGGTCTTCATGGTGGCCATCTTACACCAGAATGCACCGAATTGCACCAGTCGGCTCAGGGAGTACGCGGACTCATGGCGAGCCTGCCGCTCGCGCTGCTCCAGCGGTGCTGTTGCGGGCTTCGATGGCCTTGACGGAGTTTGCAAAGGCCTTTTTCAAAACGCCGGTGCCGATGGTCCCGAGCAGCAAACCGAGAAGCCGTCCCTTGAGGTTCTTGCCTTCGCGTACGACGACTACGTCTATGTCGGTCAAACCATCGGCACGACGCGTGAAGGTGTAGGTGTGGCCCGACGCGCCTCCCCAGGTGTTGGAGTCGGTGGTGGTGAGGACAACGCGGTTGGGATCGGACCAGTCGTAGTGCAGGCGTTCCCAGATGCCGCCCGAGCCTTCGGTGACGTCGGCCCGCGAGGGGCCTCGCCCATGCACCTTGAGGTACTCGTCGGCGCTATTGCCAAATAGCTTGGAGCGCCCGGGCCCGAAGTCGGTGAGTCCGGCGACGTACTGCTCGGGCGTGGAGGAGGTTGTCTGGTGGAGGTGGATCGTGGACATGAATTGCCCCCGTCAGTAGTAAATTGCTGGAAGGCTATTCCTGTCTTTCGGCGCGGTCAAGCGGATTTGGGTAATGGCAAGCAGGAGCGGGTCGAAGCGGGGACGGCGGGGGAAGTAGGGAAGGAAAAGTCAAACCCGCAGCCTTAGACCCGAAGGCTGCGGAACCCGGCAAGCATACGTCTAAGAATGCGCAGCTTCCTTAGTTTCAGCCGCTGACGTATTCCCTTCTTCTCCCTGGTCGTCCGAGACCCGTTTGGCGGCCGCAGACAGCTTGTCGACGGCTTCCCTTAGTCCTTCCACCTTCTCATCCAATGAATCCAGTAAAGCCTTTACCCGCCCTGAGGATGCCATTTTGTTCGCCTTCCTTCCTATGATGCAATTTCCTGCAATTTCGGTTATCGATTCAAAAATACTGCGGGGAGAGGCGCTAGTGTTCTAAAGATTTTGTAATAGTTCTCATTTCAACATCCGGCATCGCCTAGGTCAGATTCAGGACTAACGCACGCGGTAAGAGCCGTTGCCGAGGAATTCGACGAGGCCTAGGTCGCGGAGGATTTGCAGTTGTTGGCGGACTTTGGGGCGAACGTTGCGATTGGCAGGATGGAGCTGCGAGAGTTCCGGTTCGAGCGAATAAGCCTCAGTCAGGGAAAATTCCTTTTTCCTTAATGAATTGATTGCGTTTAGGACGTCGAGCGTCCAGCCACGTTTTTCGACCGACAGGCTAGCGAGCGGACGCACTTTGCCGTAAGCCTCGCGAACAGATTTTTGCGTCAGGAATTTCGCATCGCGGATGATTGGGATTCGGGCAGCGGCGGGAATTTTGTCGAGGAGGATGTTGCAGCCTACCCAGCCAGCGCGACGGGCCGTGGCTGCGAGCGGTTTGCGCTTTTCGACCGCAGCGAGTGAAAAGGCGAAACGCGGAACGACCAGCAGATTACGAACTGACCACGAATTGATGTCGTAGTGAAGAACAAAAAGGTTAGGCGTCCGGTCTTCGAGAATCGCACGGCGCATTTCGGAATAGGCCGCGTCGAGAATTTTGGTTCCGAAGGTTCTTGATTGGCTCTTCAGCTGAAATGGCGCGACACATCGCGGACATTCAAAATCAAAAGCGGCTGTGTTGTGCGGAAGCGTTTTCAGCGTCGGAGAACCGCAGCTAGGGCAATAGAGATTTTCCGCTCCCCAGGATTCGGTGCCGATGCGTGCGCGTTGGGAAGCGCTTTTGTAGTCGGCGAGGCCCTTAGTGGGGAGCTGTAATTCCACGTGGGGATTAGATCACGGACGCGGCCAACCCCGATAGTTCCGTAGACTCAAATCGAGTCCACGCTAATGCGTTTGTCGCCAAACACGGAGTCGATAAGGAAGCGCGCCTCTTTTGCAACTGTGCGGGGCACGAGAAGGACGCCACGACGTTTCCTGTTGCTAAGGTACGCGTGCATTATTTCCAGCTGTTCCAGCGTGTGGTGGCTTTGTAGCGTGGCTTCGATTTCGCCCTCGACAAACAAGTCTAGAGACCCTTTAGTCGCATAGATATCGGGCCGATAGTCAACGAATGGACTCCGACTTTGAACTTTATACCCGCGACGAAGGAGTCGTGCGCGGTAATGTGCTAGCATCCGGTCGTGTTTTTCAGCCATTGTTTTAGATTTTCAAGAAATCTCGCAAGTCGACGGCTAAGGTCGCATAGGCGCCCTGACCGGTGCCGTATCGTTTGGCGCCCTTTAGGTTCTTGCGTTCCCAAAAATGCGCGCCAAATCGGGAGCCAGTAAGTTTGCGAAAGACCTTCGCGTATTTTGCCGCCGAGCCCTTGGGATATTTACGGTAGACGATCGGCGCAATGCGGTGAAATGCCATATAGCCAGGGGTTTTCTGTATCAAATATGAGCGAGGTTGTTGAAATGCTTCTGGGACGCTCTGGCGAATGCCCTCCCAGAACCCAGCTAAAAATTTTGCCAGGCTGGCGGCTGATTTGCGCTTCGCCTTTGGTCCGGTGAGGAGCCATCGGAGGGATGGCACGAATGATTTTTCGGTCGCAATGTGGAGAATGCTACCTTCCCCTTCTGGCTCTCGAATTCTGCCGTACCATGGATTGTTTTTAATTCGCAAGTTTAATTGGATTGCGATTCGGACCGCTTTCAACTCCCAATCTGGTACGTCGGCTAGGTCCTTAATTTCGTCATGCTCGATTAGCAAGCGACGAGTCAGGTCAACACCCATTCGTCTTGATCGCGTGTTAATAACGTAAAACTGGGCAGCTTCGCGGATTGCACTGAGCCCTTCCGTGATGAGAACCGGAACAAGGAAATCCTTTAGGAAGCCCTCGCTATGTGCGGTCTTGATGCCCTCAAGCCTGTGCTGCATGTCTACAACCCACAAGCGCGTGTCGTCAGGTATTACGAGTTCTCCCATCGCGGCCTTGTGCCCTTGAGCGCCGGAAAACTTCACAGTGCCTGATTTGCGGAGATTTAGGAGGCCTGCGACGGGAAGAATTGCATCGTCGCGTTCAAGGTAGCGGGCCAGGTTCCGAATCTTCTTTTGGACGAGTCCTCTCTGATAGCCCTTCCACTTTCCTGTCTTTTTTGGATCCCACTGATCAATGGAGCAAAAATCAAGCTCGTCGATCGGCAGCGCCGCCAGATACATTGGCACGCCCTTTTGCTGGAAGCGAATCGCGGGCACCCGTAAGGGCATGGAATCCTCCAGGAGAAGCTCTGAGGGTCCGGGCAGACTTGGTTATGAAGCACTATCCTTAAAAGCTGACTAGCTTGAACGACGGTCTTCAGAGCCTTGCAAGGTCAGGGGCGCATTAGATCACGGGATGATCGGGATGGCAAGGCACTAGCAGGTAGCTGGCGCTCCGGCTAATTTTACGCCAGATAGATTTCGGTTTCGGTTTTGATGATGAAGAGGGCGTCGGAGGAGGAGTGGCCGGAGGCGAGGAATTTTGCGTGGGCGTCTTCGAGGGATGAGGCGAGGACGGAGAAGAGGACGCGGCGGTCGGTGCGGCCGATGAAATAGAAGCGACGTTCTTGTTGGACGAGTTGGAAATGGTTGGGCACGTAGGCGCGTTCGGCCGCGGACGGAGAAAAGCAGATCCCTCGCTTCGCTCGGGATGACAATTTTGCGAGCGTGAAGCGATCTGATCGATCCATAGATCGCGAGAAGAGATCAACGGAAAAGTCGAGGATGGAGAAAGAAAGTGTGACGTGTGCCAATTCGGAACAGATACGGCGGACGGAAAGTTCGATGGAGTCGAGGGAGAGTTCGCAGCCGAAGGCATGACGACGCAGGCGAAATGCGCTGACTAGTGTTGTGCCGCCGCCGTTGAAGGGGTCGAGGACCAAATCGCTTTCGTTGGTGGAGGCGAGAAGGATGCGTTCGAGGAGGGCGAGGGGTTTTTGTGTGGGATGTTTGCCGAATTTCTTCTCCCAGGATTCGGGCCGCTTGATTTCCCAGACGGACTTCATCTGTTTGCCAAGATTAATTTCCTTCATGAGCTTGTAGTGGAAGGTGTGGCGGGACTTTTTGTTTTTGGCGGCCCAGATGATGGTTTCGGTGGCGTGGGTGAAATAGCGGCAGGAAAGATTGGGAGGCGGATTGGGCTTGACCCAGGAAATGTCATTGAGAAGCTTGAAGCCGAGCTGCTGCATGGCGAAGCCGACGGAGTGGATGACGTGAGAGGTGCCGGAAACCCAGATGGAGCCGTTTTCTTTGAGGATGCGCTGGCAGGCGGCAAGCCAGGCGCGGTTGAAGTCATGGTTGGCGTCGGGGCCTTTGGATTTGTCCCACTCGCCTTTGTTGACGGAGACCATTTTGCCGGCGTGGCAGGTGATGCCGCCGTTGGAGAGGAAGTAGGGCGGGTCGGCGAAGACCAGGTCGACGGAATTGTCGGGAATTTTTTCGAGGAGTTCGAGGCAGTCGCCGTGGTAGAGGCGGATGTGGTGCTTGGGATCGTCGAAGACGGGGGCGGGGAGATTTGCGGCGAGAGAGTTTGAGATGGGCTTGGACATTAAGAGCGAGCCGGCGCTAGGTGATCAATGGGGATCGTTGATCAGGTGGCTAACAGAGTCAAGTCGGGGGAAGAGAAAGAAACGGATACGGAGTTACACAGAGGACACGGAGACCGGAGCACAGAGGTCACAGAGAAGAGCCGGCAAGACGCCGGCGGTACGACAGGGCGAGAAGAGCGGAGGGAAGAGGAAGACCCGCCCTCAAAGACCGAGGACGGGGCACCCGAAGATGGGAGGTGGGCGGAGGGATAAGAATTGGGATGGGGAGGGGGAATGGAATAAAATGGGGGCTTCGTCAGTCTACCTAGGGTAGAGATTGGACGCCCCGACTTGCTGGAACTGGAAGAGCGAGAACGATTTGAGCGGCTGGTGCTGCCGCATCAGGATGCCGCGTTCAACCTGGCGCGGTGGCTGGTGCGCAGCCGCAGCGACGCCGAGGACGTGGTGCAGGACGCGATGATGCGGGCGTACCGGTTCTTTGGCGGGTTTCATGGCGGCGACGCGCGGGCGTGGCTGCTGCAGATTGTGCGCAATACGTGCTACACGTGGATGGACAAGAATCGCAAGAGCGAGATGAGCACGGAGTTTGACGAAACGATTCACAAGGCGGGAGAGAGCGTGACGCCGGAAGCGGCGGCGATCGCTGCCGGCGAGCGGCAACGGTTGATGAAAGCGCTGGAGAGTTTGCCGGTGCGCTCGCGCGAAGTGATTGTGCTGCGGGAGTTGGAAGGATGCTCGTACAAGGAGATTGCTACGATTACTGCGATACCGATTGGAACGGTGATGTCGACGCTGGCGCGGGCGCGCGAACGTTTGCAGGAGACGCTGCGGGGCAGCGCGGCCGGCGAGCCCGGCGGCGGAAAAGAGGCGCGCCATGACGTGTGAACATTCGCAATCGCTGCTGCACGGTTATCTGGATGGCGAGCTGGACCCGCTGCGCGCGGAAGAGTTTGAGAAGCATTTGGAAAATTGTTCGCAGTGCATCGCGCAGTTGGAGGAGCAGGAGGCGTTGCGCGCTTCGCTGATTTCGGCGCAGCTTTACGAGCGGGCGCCGCATGCGCTGTCGATGAAAATCAAACGGCAAATCGCCAATGAGGAATCGGATGGGCAATGGTCGTGGGTGCCGATTTGGCGATGGATCGGAGCGAGCGCGGCGTTCGCGCTGCTGGTGGCGATTGCGTATCACGGAATCGAGCTGATGCTGGCGTCGAGGGCTCCTGCGCCCGTGGCATCGGTGCAGGTGGCCGAGTTGACCGAAGCGATTGACGCGCACGTGCGTTCGCTGCAGCCGGGCCATTTGACGGACGTGCTTTCGACCGACCAGCACACCGTGAAGCCGTGGTTCGATGGCAAGCTGGACTACGTGCCGCCGGTGAAAGATTTGGCGGAGAACGGATTTCCGCTGGTCGGCGGGCGGCTGGATGTGTTGGATGGACGCAGCGTTGCGGTGCTGATTTACGGGCGGCGAAAACATTTTATCAGCGTGTTTGTGCGGCCGGAGCTGGTGCAAAATGCTGCGTTACTGCCGGCGCCGGGTACGCGCAACGGCTATCAGTGGAATTACTGGCGCGCGCATGGGATGGAGTTTTGCGCGGTTTCGGATGTGAACGCGGCGGACCTGCACGATCTGGCGGAGCTGCTGCAGGAATAATTTCGCGATGACGGTTAGTTATTTTTGCTGGCGGAGATGGCGACCTTCGGCATCTGCCTGGCGTAAATCAGTTGCAGCGTGACGCTGCGGGTTTGTCCGGTGTGCACCGTGACATTTTTCTCCCACTCGGAAAAAATTCCGTTGGCCGAAGCGCGCAAATCGTAATTGTCGGAGGGCAGCTTGGTGATGGTGAAGCGGCCATGCGCGTCGGTGTGCGTCGCGTGCGCGGCGGCTCCGCTGGAAGATTGATAACTGATGGTGGCGTGCGCGACGGGTTTGTCATTGGGGCCGAGGACCACGCCGGTGAGCACGCTGGTGCCCTTCGCTTCTCGACTTTGCGGCGACGCCTGCACCGAGCGCGCGGTGATCAGCGCAGTGGTCAGTAAAGTAACGAAAATGATCAAAAGGTAGAAAAAGCGTTTCATTGCTGCGCCTCCGGCGGACACTTTCAGTGTAGGCGCAGCGCGGCGCGACGGGCGCGAGTAAGGCGAAATTGTGCTCCGCAAAAACCTGTCTGGACGTACAGGTGCCCGAGAGTCGAGTGAATTCGCGAAACTAAAATGACGCTTCGAGTTGCAGCCCCGCGATCATTTGCTCAAGTTGTGATTGCGCGGCGTCGCGTTGCGCTTCGGTGTCCTGAATTTTCTTGCGCAGGTTCGCGAGTTGGGTTTCCTGGTCGTCCAACTGTTTGGTATAGCGTTGCAGCAAAGCTTTTTCTTCGGCGCTGCCACGCAGGGCTTTCATGTTTTCGCGCAGCCGACCCTGATCGTCGACGATGCGGTCGATATCTTTCTGGCGGTCTTCCATCTCCTGCTCCAGCTTTTCGACGACTGCCTTTTGCGTGGCGATTTTTTGCAGGGCCGCAGCCATTTCCGAGGTAACGCTGCCGTTTTTCAGGAACAGCTGGACTTGATCGGGCCCAAGATCCGCGATTTGGAAAGTGGTGGAAACTGGCCGAACTTCCTCGATGGGTAACGTCGCGGAGGCATTGGCGGCGAGGCTCACGCGAAATCTGTAAGTGCCGGGAGCTTTTTCCTCCGGCTGCGTAGCATCTTTTTTCAAGCGCCAACCGGGGCGAGCAGGATGTTCGATTACCAGAATTCGAACGGCGTCTTCCTGATTGCGCACGGTGTACAGCGTGCGCTGCTCTTCTTCGCTCACCTGCGTGAGAACACCCTTGGAAATTTTCGCGAGGGTGACGTGTTGCGGCCGGCTGTTCTGCACGGCTTCGACGAGGACGCCGAGATCGCTGGCGTAGGAAAGCAAACGCCGCTCGCCGGGCTTGAGCGGGTCGGTCAGCCCTTCGCCCGCGAAAACTTCTTTGTCGAGAACACTGAAACTCCCTCCATCAAACGTCAACGGGCTGGTGTTTTTAACCCAGATTGCGCGCAACGGCCGCCCGGAGCCGGATGTTCCGCTCCAGAGAGAAACTTTTTCGGCTTCGATTTCGGTTTGCGCGATCGGCACCAGCGCGGATTGATTTTTCTTCAGGGTAATGCGGTCCTTCAATTTGTATTCGAAAAGATCGCCAAGTCCGGCGCCATTCGCGGCCGAGTTCATTTGCGCAATTGAATTCTCGACGGTTCCTGGCGAGATCTTCGCGAAGGCATCGAGTTCACGGAACTCTCCGCCAACCATTCCTCCGCCCGAGCCGCTTCCGACTCCTGACAGGGTTAGACCTGCGCGCGGACGGTTGGCGACTGGAAGCTTTCCACGCGAAGAAATCTCGGCGGACATTGAGGTTTCCAAATTTGTCGTTGCGGCAGTCACTTCTACGGTTTCGGTGGCAGCGCCCAGTTGCAACTGAGAATTGACGACGTTGTCGCCCGGTCCGACGTTCACGGCCATCAGTTGATTTTTCTTGAAGCCAACATGCTCTATTTCTGCACGGTAGTTTCCAGCCGCCACTCCTTCGAATGAATACTGACCGTTACTGTCGGTGCTGGTTTGCGCGATTACGCCGCCGTTTTCGTTTTTCAGAACGACATTGGAGCCGGGGACGGCAGCTCCGGAAGCGTCAGTGACCTGGCCGGTCATGCGCCCATTTCCGCCGAGCAGAGTGGCCGCGTGAGTCTGCGGCGAGAGTTGCACGCTTTCCGGCAAATCGACCACCGGACGGCGGCCATAATATGGTTCGGAAAGTTGTTGAATGAAGGAGTGCGGTGCTCCGGCCACCAGCGAGAGTTCGACGTCGATCCAATCTTCTCCGACGGTATTGTCGACAATGGCCCAGCCTTGCAGTAGCGGCTTCTTGCCCTCTTTCGAGGGGAGGACGATTCGATAAGTCGTTTTCCAGATGGGAACTTCGCTGATGTAGCTCACGTACAAATTACGATCACCGGTTCCGGTGGTGGAAATGGTCATGCGGCGGACGTCCTGGTCGCGAGCGGAAGCGACCAGTCCGAGATACTTTCCGATTTCGGTGTTCAAGTCGTGGTCGGCGATGCGCACGGCGGTGGAAGTATTCAAGTCGAGGTTGCGCACTTCGCCCACGTCGGTGATTACGGAGACCTGCTCCATCTCGACGGAGCCAGCTGTGCCCATCCGGGTTTTTCTTTCGACGCTGAGGATTTTTCCGGCGATGGCCGGACTCGAACCGTTGCGCATTTCAACGCGCGCGCCGCGGAGCGCGCCGAGGAATTCCATAACGGTCGGCCGTTCGCCGAGCGCCAGGCGCAGGGTTGCCAGGCGGCGCGCCAGCGGAGCCTCGCTGTTGTAATCCACGCCGGTGATGCGGCCGCCGGAAAGATCGAGCACGGTGAGCGATTTCAAGACGTCGTTGAGCTGCGCGCTAGTGAAATCGATATGCACATCCTGAATTCCGCGGACACGGCCGAGATGCTCGAAATAGCCGACACCGTTCTTGTAGAGCACGACGCGACGAATGGGAAGCTTTGCGGCGTCCACTGAAGCCGCCTCGGAAGCGGCGGAGGCATTGGATTTTGCGCTGGCGGTGGCAACAGGATGTTCATCCGCGAAAAGGGGATGGGCGAACAGGGCGAACGAGCACACTACTGCGAATACTTTTTTCATAAACCACTCCCGGCTTGCCGAATCTTTCTTACTTACTTGTCAATCGAGATGCAGCTCACCGGCGCGGAGTTGCCATGAGGCTGAAACATGTCGACGCAGTGGGAACGGCCGCCGCGACGATTCTTGCGCGGGTATTCCGGAACCTCTGGAAATGAAAGCGGAATGGGAGAAGGGATAGCCGGTGAGCATGGTGTCAGCATGAAGATTAATATCTCCAAGTACGCAGTAATTTCTACGGCAAACCGCGGCGATTGCGAGGTGGAACTTGACTGTGCCGGGCAGTATCATTTTTAAGTTGTGCCCGCTGGCTGCTCGATCGCCAAATCCCCTTGCTCGATCAGAACAGGTTGATGGATGAAAAAGCAGCAAATTCTCTTGTCATTGATGACCGAAGAGAACGACTACCAGCTGGAGCAAGCGGCGTCAGCCAAGCGCGCAGCGGTAGGACTGCCGGTTGAATTGCAGATTCTGTTCGCGAACAACGACACCATCACGCAGAGCACGCAGATTCTGAGAGCGATTCAGGGAGAGGCCGCGCAGCGCCCGGATGCGGTGATTTTCGAACCGGTGGGCGGTACCGCACTGCCACAAGTGGCGCGCGCCGCGTGCAACGCCGGGATCGGCTGGGGCGTGCTCAATAATCTGCCCGATTATTTTTCGGATTTGCGCAAAGCGAACCGCGCGCCGGTGTTCTGCGTCAGCACGGATCAGGAAGAGATTGGAAGAATTCAAGGGCGGCAGTTTGCCGCGTTGCTGCCGCGCGGCGGCAACGTGCTGTACGTGCAAGGGCCGTCAGAACATTTTGCAGCGAAGCAACGAACGTCGGGGATGCAATCCGTGCTTCCATCGAATATTCACGTCAGCGGGTTGCGGGCGAATTGGACCGACGAAGGAGCGGCGCGCAGCATCACTTCGTGGCTGAAACTCACCGCAGCCAATAAACTTCGCGTGGACCTGGTTGCCGCGCAGAACGATTTGATGGCGATGGCGGCGCGAAAAGTTCTGGAGGGCGTCAGCGACCTCACCGAACGCGAGCGCTGGATGAGCTGTCCGTTTACGGGATCGGACGGGCTGGAAAAAACCGGCCAGACCTGGGTGCGCGACGGTTTGTTGACGGCGACGGTGGTCATGCCGCTTTCGGCTCCGCACGCGCTGAAATTGATGCTGGATGGTCTCGGCAAGCCGAGCCAGGTGCAGGAACGGAATTGGCTTACGCCAGAGTCGTTTCCGCCGCTCAACCATTTGAAGCCGGTGGTAACTTCATCGTTGTAATTCCAACCCATTGGCGAACACGCAGTGCGTGTAGAATGAAATTGTTCGAACGGGAGCAGTCCCGCCGCCATGTATTTTTCGCAATCACCATTGCTCAGACTGATTTGCTCGGCGTGTTTGTGCGCGACATTTACCGTTGCGGGCGCTGTTGCCGGCGGTGGAACCGCGCGTCTCGCGCAGAGCGACCTACCGGAAAATCTGGACGGCAGAGCGATCGATCCCTTCAAGGGTGCTAACGGCCAAGTGGTGGTGCTGCTTTTTGTGCGCACCGATTGTCCGATTTCGAACCGCTACGCGCCGACCATTCAAAAGGTCATTGAGAAATTTTCGGGCAAAGCCAAATTCTGGCTGATATATCCGGACGCGGATGAATCAGCGGCGCGGATTCGTGCGCACGACGAAGAATTTCATTACACGATTCCGGCGTTGCGCGACGTGCATCACGCGCTGGTGAAGCGAGCGCAGGCGGAGATAACGCCCGAAGCCGCGGTGTTTGACGCCGGCGGGAAGCTCGCGTATCACGGCAGGATTGATAACTGGTACGAAGATGTTGGGAAATCGCGCGCGACGCCGACCACGCATGAGCTGGATGACGCAATTCGAAACGCGCTGGACGGCAAGGCCAGCATTCCGGCGCACGTGAGCGCTGTCGGTTGCTATATCGCTGACATCAAATGAGTTCATTTCCTGCTACCCGAGTTCGAGTTGGATTTGTTACTGGCACGGCGTTTCTATTTTCTTGTGTGCTTGCAGGATTTGCGGGACAACATTCGCAGCCGCGGGACGATTCGAACCGCGTGGAGTTTTCGCGCGATATTGTGCCGATTGTTTTTCATTCCTGCACGCCTTGCCACCATGCGGGTGAAGCCGGCCCGTTTCCGCTGGTGAGGTACGGCGACGTCAAATCGCACGCCCGGCAGATTGCGGATATCACGCGCAAACGCCTGATGCCGCCGTGGCTGCCTTCGTCTGAGGGGCCGCGATTCGAGGAAGATTCGCATCTTTCCGACGAGCAGATTGCGCTGTTTCAAAAATGGGTTGCGGATGGCCTGCTGGAAGGAAATCCCTCGGAGCTTCCACCTGCGCCGAAATTCGATTCCGGCTGGCAGCTTGGCAAGCCCGATCTCATTTTGAAAGCGACTTCGCCGTTCGCGATTCCCGCCAGCGGAAGCGACGTCTACTGGAATTTTATTTTTCGCGAGCCGGTGAATTCTTCGCGATTTATCAAAGCGATCGAAATTCATCCGGGTGAAAAGCGGCTGGTGCATCACGCGAACCTTCTGGTGGACCGCTCGGAATCGGCGCGGCGCGAAGAAAAATCTCCGGGCAGCGGATTCGCAGGGATGGAACTGCAAATCGAATCGGAATCATTTGACCCAGACGGACATTTTCTGTTCTGGAAGCCAGGGAGCGCGCCGATCGTGGAGCCGGCGGGAATGGCGCTGCGGCTCGATCCCGGCAACGATTTGGTGCTGAACGCGCACTTACAGCCATCGGGCAAAGAGGAATCGATTCAGCCGACGATTGGAATCTATTTTACGAACGAGCCGGCCACGAAATTTCCGGTTTTGCTGCAGCTGGAAAATGATCGGGCGTTGAATATTCCACCCGGCGAGAACAATTTTCTGGTCAACGATCAGTTCACGCTTCCCGCAGACGTGCAGTTGCTGGCGATCTATCCGCACGCGCATTATTTGTGTCGGGACATGCTGGCGGTGGCGCGGTTCCCGGATGGAAACGAGAAGACGCTGATTCACATTCCGCGCTGGAACCTGAACTGGCAGGCGGTGTACCGTCTGGCGCAGCCGGAAACGCTTCCGCGCGGAACGACCATCGTGATGCGCTACCGCTACGACAATTCGGCGGACAATATTGCGAATCCGAACAATCCGCCGCAGCGGGTACGCGGCGGGAATCGCGCGGTGGATGAAATGGCGCATCTCTGGCTGCAAGTGCTGCCCATCGCGACGGCGGCTGACTCGCGCGATCCGCGCATGACGCTGCAAGAATCGCTGGCCCGGCATCACATTGAAAACAATCCGGCGGATTTTGAAGCGCATTACAATCTGGCAGCGATGCTGCAGTTGCGTGGCGCGACGCAAGAGGCTTTGCAGCAGTATCAGGCGGCGCTGGAATTGCGGCCGGGCGACGCAACGGTGGAAAACGCTGTAGGCGGCGCGCTGCTGGCGTTAGGCAGAGTCCCGGATGCGATTGCACATCTGACTTCAGCGACAACCGAGCGTCCTGATTATTTCGACGCGCACTACAATTTGGGAATTGCGCTGGCGAACGCTGGAGATTTTCAGCGAGCTGCGCAGGAATTTGCCGCCGCGGTGAAACTGCGGCCTGCCGATGCAGCCGCGGAAGCGAATCTTGGCGCCGCGTTGGCCGAACTTGGCGAAACGAAAGACGCGATTGCGCATTTCAACCGGGCGTTGCAGCTCGATCCGGGAAACGCGCTGGCAAGGGAGAATTTGGAAGCGCTTCGCGGCGCCGGCGCGCAGCCATAGCGAAGACCGGACAAACCACCTTGAAGTTGACGTTCGGGCAAGTTAGGGCGCAGCATGCTGCGCCCCTATAAAGACCAGCGACTTCCGGAGTGGGTTAGTTCCGGTCACCGCGTTTACTCAGGACTTGTCGCGCTCTATCCTCTGGCTCATTGAAAGCTCATTGAGACATGCATGTAATAGGGAGACAGCGGTGGGTGCGGAAATTCCTCTTTTTGCAGCGTCTTCCGCACACATGCGTAAATGTTGGTTTCGTGGTCTATGTAGAGCCGCAAGACATGACCATCTTTTCCGATCGCTGCAACGAATGAGAACGACGATGTGTCGGGATGTTCAGTAGACTTTAAACAAGACAGAAAGATAGGCGAGTATTTCTTCTGGTAGTACGGCGTCAGGTCAAGATGAATATATGCCTGCGTAGCGCGTTCCTTTTCTTGTGCGTCTCCGAGAGCGGCAGCTTGTTTGAATGAGGTAGCGAGGTCGTCTGCTCTGCCTGCAGTCGTTAGGAGAGAAAAGAGAACGATTGCATAAAGTTTCTTCATAGGGTGCGGCTCCTAGCCACGCTTAGCCAGCCTAGCATTTCAGGCTTCAGCCGATAACTGTTCTGCGGTTCGGTTGACTTGTTTTGGTCAACTCCTGGCAAAGTCGGGTTATTGAAAACTGACAACTACCGAGACTTCGACCAACTTGTATATTCGCGCTGCGGGAGTTACTTTTTCTTTTCGATTCCATTGGAGGCAGCGATGCGCCGCATTTTTTCTGTCGCTATTTTATTGATCGCAATTTGCTCATCCGCGGTGGCGTTTTCGCGCGGAGTGCGGACCGCAACTTCCGCAACGCCGTCGCCGGAGGCGATGCTCGCCGGCTCGTCGCGCAAACCTCCCGTCAGCGGCTGGACGATGGTTCATTTGACCGGCACGCCCGCGCAAATTGGCTACCAGCACGGCTATTTGCTGGCGCCGGAAATTGCCGATTTGCAGAAAGTATTTCTGCTGGAGCTGACGAACGATACCGGCAAGGACTGGAACTTTTTCCGGGACGCCGCGAAAAATATGATGTGGCCGCACATCGAGCAGGAATACCGCGATGAGATGCAGGGCATCGCGGACGGGCTCAGTGCACGTGGAATAAAGCTCGATGTTTGGGACGTGGTGGTGATGAACGGCGCGGAGGAGTGGAGCTACTACGTCAAGGAGTACGACAAGGCGCACAAGATCACTTCGCCTGCGACGGTGACCGCGCCGGATCATTGCAGCGCGTTCGTTGCCACCGGAAGTTACACCAAGGACGGCAGAGTGGTGATCGCGCACAACGACTGGACCGGCTACATGGATGGCGCGAGGTGGACGATTGCGTTCGATATCAAGCCGGCAAATGGCTACCGCTTTGTGATGGACGGCCTGCCGGGACTGATTCACAGCGGCGATGATTTCGGCGTGAATGCTGCGGGGATCGTGATCACCGAGACCACCATCACCGGATTTTCCGGGTACGACTCGAACGGAATTCCGGAATTTGTGCGGGCGCGCAAGGCACTGCAATATTCGCAGTCGATTGACGACGTGGCGAAGATTTTCAAAGAGGGAAATAACGGGGGATATGCCAACGACTGGCTGATCGCGGACACCAGGAAAAATGAAATCGCCAGCCTGGAACTGGGCTTGAAGAATGTGACCCTGGAGCGCAAGACTGACGGCTATTTTGTGGGAGCAAATTTTCCAATCAATCCGAAGCTGGCCGCGGAGGAAACCAATTTTGATTTGAAGGATCCCGGCAACAGCCCGAACGCGCGCCACAAACGCTGGGAACAATTGATGAAGGAAAACAAGGGCAAGATAGATGTGGCGGCCGCGCAGAGGTTTTTGGCGGATCACATGGATTCGTTGAGCGGAAAAAACGAGCCAAGCGAACGGACACTTTGCGGACACGTGGATTTGTCATCGCGCGGTATGGGCTCGTGGCAGCCGGCGTACGGAACAGCAGGCGCGGTGCAGAACAAGGCGACGGACGCTGCGATGGCCGCGAAGCTTTCGTTTACGGCAGCGGCAGGACATGCGTGCGGGCTTGATTTTATTGCCGCGAGACATCTGGCGGCGCACCCTGAATTGGCTTGGCAGAAGCCTGAGTTGCGAGATATGAAAGCGTATCCCTGGACCACGATCGCGGCGGAATAGCGATTTCGGCGAGTAAGGAAAATCCTGAATTTGTACGTCTTGCCAAGCTAGGGCGCAGCAAGCTGCGCCCCTACAAAGGATTATCGCGTTGAGAAATTCCACTCAGCGAAGCTGGCCTGGAAGGATGCCTTTCTTTCGCGCCTCGTCGTAGATTGCATCTACTTGCGCCAGCAATTGCGATCGTTTCTGTTCGAGCTTGGCGATTTGATCGGGAATGGGTGTCCGGTTGTAGCCCTTATTCCATTGGTGGCTGGCGTCGCCGCTGGTTTCACCGGCCTGGAAGCGTTTTAGCTCGTCGATCTGTTTGTCGGAGTCTTTAATTTGGGTCGCTAACTTTTCCAGTTTTGCGTGCATGGTGCGGGCCAGTTCGGCGTTGGGTTCTTTGCCGGGCTGAGCGGGAGAACTGGGTGGCTTTGTCGCAGCCGCAAGTCCACTGGGCGACGGTTGAACGTCGTCATCCGTATAAACTTTCTTCGGTTTGGGAGTGGAAGCGCTCGGCGGCGGATCCGTCGGCTGCTGTGCGGCGGCAGCTACGCCGGCAACGGGCAAAAACAAGGCTGTAGCGAAGCAAAAACGAAGGACGTCTGACCGAATGGCACCAGTTCGGCTCGTTCGGATCATGGGCGCACACCTCTTTCTCGATTTAACCCGTCGTTCCCGAAAAAGTTGCTAGCGATCCGCCCCCGGCTTGGCCTTCATGGCATCAAGCTGTGCAATTTCCGACTGAATCCGCGGGATCGCCTGCGCCGGCGGACCGATGTGCTTGTAATCGGTATAGAAAGTTTTTTCATGAATGGAAATGTTGGTGAAAAGCTTTCGGCCGTCAAAATCGTATTGTGAGAAGGAAGGCATCCAGAGGCCCGGCGCGGTCTCGTAGCGATCCTGCAGAAATTTGCTGCCTTTATAAATTTTGGCGAGGAAGAGGCCCAGCGAAATATCGTCTGTGACTTCGCCTTCCACGCGCGCCAGTTGATGCGAAGCCTCGTCCACCCAAACGATGCCTTTGACCTTTGCGTAGATTGAGGTGGCGCGATTAGTGGGCTTGAAACTGGGATTTGGCTCCATGCGGTATTTCAAAAGGGTGCGGTCGCCGCGCGGTTCACTGGCGACGTAAGTAAAAATGAAGGCGTTGCGGGTAGCTTCGATCAGATCTTCGCGGTCTTTCTGCTTCTTTTGGACTTTTTGATAGGCGTCGCGCTGCTGCGGCCCGCTTTCTGCCGCCCAGAGCAGCGATTTCAGCACGCGGTCCAACTCGGCGCGGTAGTAATCGGTGTTCACGGGTTTGGCGTCGAGCCCCAGGTTGATCTTGGCGATGCCGGTGCCGGCGGGGACGACTCGGGTGACCCAAGTCTTCTGCGGTTCTTTGTCGCCGGAGTCCTTGCGGGTTTCGACTCGTTCAATGCGCTCATAGAGGTATTGAGCGCGCTCGGCTTCCTTGAGGTTGTTAATGACTTGGCCCATGACCTCGCGGGCGTTAGCGTCCGCTGACGACGAACCATCGCCAGCCCGAAATGAGGCAGACTCCTGGGCCTGCGCGGTCATGCTCAACGCCAGGACCAGCAAGGAAACCCAAATTCTGGCCAACCGGAACAATGCGGTCCCCCTAAATAAGACTTTACTCGTTTCGCCGAGAGTTTTTGGATTCAGCGGGCATGGCTGGTGTTGCATTGGTCAAGGATAGACCGTATGGCCGCGATTTTGATTGCTGGTTGCGAAAATCTCGTAACTTATTGATAGAAAACATGTTAGAATGAAATCGACGCTCGCTCTTCGTTTCGCCGTGGCCGGTGCTCTTCAGGACCACCGACAATATTAACGCCTTTGTGAAGCAAATCGTCCGATTTCAACGTCTAATTAGGAACGAAAGGCTGTTCTCGCGCGTATTAAAGACACGGGATAATTTCGTCGAGCAGGATTGGGAGAGATTCCGTTGGGTGTAACGCATCTTGATGGATTGGCGCAGGTAGGCGCAGCAGCGGGCGCCCGCACGTCGAAGCTCGCGCGGGTGCGGCGTTCATTGGTTGCGTTGATCGAGACCTTCCGGCTGGCGATAGATTCGCTTCGGGCGCACAAATTGCGCAGTTTTCTGACGCTGCTGGGCGTGATTCTGGCGGTCACAACTTTGGTCGGCGTGATGAGCCTGGTCTCCGGCATGAATTTCTATGTGGCGGACCGCATCGCCAACCTGGGCGCAAACGTGTTTTTGGTTGACCGCTTTGGAATCATCACCAGCAACGACGCCTGGGTGAAAGCACAGAAACGGCCGCTGCTGACGATGGATGAGTTTGAGTACCTGCGGGACAACATGAAGACCGCCAAGGCGGTCGCCGCGGTTGATGACCGCAACATGGACTTGAAAGCCGGCAACGAGCGGCTGGAACGCACCGACGTGATGGGCGTTACGCCCAACTATACCGACGTTCGTAATATCGGTGTGGGTCAGGGCCGCATGATCACCGAAGCAGATGACGAGCATCGCGCGCAAATTACCTTTATCGGCGCGGACGTGGCGGCCAAACTGTTCCCCAGCGTGGATCCCATCGGCAAAACACTTCGCGCGGAAACCCATGAGTATCAGGTGGTTGGAGTCGCCACCGCCATCGGCAGCGCCTTTGGCCAGTCGCAAGATAATTTCATCATCCTGCCGATTCACACCTATCAGCGGGAGTTTCATAAACAGAATGACTGGGTGGGAATTTTCGTGCAGGCGCCCAACTCCGAAATGATGGATCCGTCAAAAGATGAAGCGCGCATGCTGATGCGGGCGCGGCGCCATCTTGCCTACGATAAGGAAGACAACTTCGCGATTCTGGGTTCGGATTCGATTATGGCGCTGTGGCACGATCTGACCGGCTCGCTCGCGGCCGCAGCGATTGCAATTGTCAGCGTGTTTCTGGTGGTCGGCGGCATTGTGATCATGAACATCATGCTGGCCAGCGTGACCGAGCGTACGCGCGAAATCGGAATTCGGCGGTCGCTGGGCGCGAGAAAAGTTCACATCCTGCTGCAGTTCATGACCGAATCCGGAGTGCTTGCGGCGGTAGGCGGATTGATGGGTTTGCTGGGCGCGTACGGGCTAGTGGCCATCACCCGCGCGGCAACCGACATTCCGATGGAAACGCCCATGAGCGCGGTCATCATCTCGCTCGTTTTGTCCACTGCGGTGGGACTGTTTTTCGGGATTTATCCGGCGATGCGCGCCGCGAAACTGGATCCGATTGAAGCCCTGCGGGCCGACGGATAGGACGATCAAATGGCCCAAGCCTACGGCGAAAACCTGAAGCAAGCCTTGGACACGTTGCGCAACCACAAAATGCGCAGCGCGCTGACGGTATTTGGCGTGGTGCTGGGCGTGACCGTGGTGATGCTGGTCGCGGCGCTGATCACCGGCTTTGACTACACCATCCAGGAAAACGTCAAGCAGTTTGGCGCAGACACCGCGTTTATTTCCAAGTGGGACCAGGGATTCCACGGCGGCAGCGCGCCGCTGGAAGAGCGCCTGCGCAAACCGCTGACCATCGAAGATGCCAATGCAATCAAGGAAGGCGGCAAGTCCGTCAAAAACGTGACTGCCTTCATCCAGACCGGGTGGCAACAAGCACACACAGTGCGTACCAAGGCTGGCGAAGTGACCGCGATCGATTTCCGCGGTGTGCAGCCAAACTTTGGACAGGTATATGCGAACGCGGCGACCATCGATGGGCGGTTCATAAGCGAAGGCGACGATCTGCACCGCGAAAAAGTGGTGATGCTGGGCGAGAACGTTGCACCTGTACTGTTTCCGGAAGGCCATCCGATCGGCAAAGACGTGATGATTGACGGCACGGACTTCCAGGTGATCGGCGTGGTCGAAAAGCCCAAGGGCGGTTTCGGCATGGGCGACGAAGACCGCCGGGTGCTGATTCCTTTCAACACGTTTAAGAAAACCTATCCGGCCGCCGATGAGCTGAATATGCGAGTGCAGGCGTTTGACGGGCAATTGGACTCAATGGTGGATGAATCCACCGAAATCTTGCGCCGCCGCCGTAACGTGCCGTATGACGCGAAAAACAATTTTTCGATCGAGACCGCGGCTCAACAAATATCAGAATTTCACAACATTATGATGATGGTGTATCTGGCGACCTTCGTGTTGAGTGCCATTGGACTACTCATCGGCGGCGTTGGCGTGATGAACATCATGCTGGTCAGCGTCACCGAACGCACTCGTGAAATTGGCGTGCGCAAGGCCATCGGCGCAAAGAGCAAGGACATCACCTGGCAATTCTTGCTGGAAGCGATGACGCTGACCGGTGCGGGCGGAATTATCGCGCTGGTGCTGGTCAACGGGCTGGTCTTCCTGATTCGAATCACGCTGCAATGGCACGGCATGGTGCCGGTGTGGGCCGCAGTGCTCGGCGTTTCCATCAGCGTCAGTGTAGGATTGGTCTTCGGGGTGTGGCCGGCGATGAAAGCTGCCAAGCTCGATCCGGTCGAAGCTCTTCGCTACGAATAATTAAACCTCATCGATTAGAACCGGCGTTTAGTGTGGCGTTACCGTATCTACGCGGAGCGCAGTAGGCGCGAAGCGCGATCCCGCAGGCTCGCAGCCACCACGGGCTTGGCCTGCGCCTGAACCGGTGCAACAACCGCTTTGCGCCGAGCCAGTGGATACAGAAGTTGGGCCAGGGTTTCGCCTGAGCTCAATCGCGTATCCGGATTCTTTGCCAGGCATGACACAATGATTTCGTCAAAGCCTGCAGGGACGGACGGCTGCAGTTGCGACGCGGCAGTTACGGTTGACGACAGCACGCGATTGCAAACGCCTTGCAGAGTTTCGGCGGCAAACGGTTTTGTTCCAGTCACCATTTCGTAGAGAACTACGCCAAGGGAAAAGAGATCGGAGCGCGCGTCCTGAGGGCGGCCCATGATCTGCTCCGGGCACCAATACGCGGGTGTGCCGAGCAGCGGCGAATCTCCACCATCACGTTTTGCGACGCGGGCCATGCCGAAGTCGGTTAGCTTCACTTTGCCGTCGGTGGTAATCAAAATGTTTGCCGGCTTTACGTCGCCGTGAATCACTCCGCGCTTGTGCGCCACGTCCAGAGCTTCGGCGGCGTGCGCGATCCATGCACATGCGCGAGGAAAGGGCAGCGTACCTTTTTCCAGCACGCGGTCCAGCGGCAGACCTTCGATGTATTCCATCACCAGATACGGAGTTTGAGTCGACTCCTCGATTCCCATGTCATGCAGGGTGATGATATTGGGATGGGAGAGTTGTCCAACCACGCGAGCTTCGCGCAGAAAGCGATCGCGCGCCTCGCCTTGGGCAAGATGTGAGGGAAAAATCTTGACCGCCACCGGGCGGCCAATCATCGGGTCAAATCCGCGAGCAACGCGGCTGGTGGCACCGACGCCCAAAGTTTCAAACAGCTGATACCTTCCGGCTTGCATGGGGACCTTCCGTTCTAGAGGAATTGTCGGTTTTGCGCCGGTAGGCGCAAATGAAGCAACGGTTCCATCGAAGGGAAACTGCCGTACTAGGACGGAAATTTGCTAAACCAAAGAAAAAGCAGGGGTTAATTAGAGCATCCTGATGTTGGAGACGGATTGTTACATTTTGTTACGGTTTCTTCGACTGGGCGGTAAGACGTAAGGACCGGCACGGTTTTGAGCCGGCCTGGGAACTCTCTGATGAAGGTCTTCATGGAAGGGTGCCAGATTCCATTGAAGCCGAAGTAATACATTTCGTTCATTGCCTGTTGGGCCGACCAGCCGTTGTACGCCATGCGGTAGGTCGCGACGAAAACGCCCGTGCGGTCGTCACCGAACCGGCAGTGTACGAAGATTCTTTCGTTTGGATCGTTTCGAAACAGCGACAAGAACTGCGCCACCTGTTCGTTGCTTGGCGGTGCCCATCCGCTGACTGGAATATTCACGAAGCGAATGCCGAGCGATTCAGCCTGGTGGCGTTCCCAGTCTCGCTTGTTGGGATCCTCACCGCGCAAATCCACAATGGTGGTGATTCCTAGCTTTTTGAGCTCCGGCAATGCCTCCGCGCGCGGCTGTGCTCCGCGATAGAGATGCTCATTGATGCGGCCGCCGTTGCGAAGACCGATGAGCTTCAGACGATCGCCGTAAGCCGAGCGCGTTGTTGTTGAAGGCGAGAGAGCAGAAGACGGCGGCTGCTGCCCGAACGTGCTTGTCGCCAGCAGCAAGAACGGCACCACGCAGGAAGAGAATCGACGCATATATTCTTGGATGCAAAAAGCTTAGCCGCTGTTGATGCCTAAAGGAAGCAGTAAAATCGCGGCGATTCACCGGTGTGGCACTAATTCAAGAATTGGAGTGGCGCACTAGAGCCGGCAAATTTTTTGCGCGGTCCGCATCTTGTTGAATCGCGTTTTTTCGTGAGAAAGTACAATCGCGAGCAGCGTAGCGCTTGCAGACACAAAATTTCATACTCTCTAAGTGTTTTACGTGACGCAAGCGGTGGAAAGTTTTGCAAAAGTTCTGCATGACGCGAGGCCCGCAAGTGAGGAATTCTCAATCGACGCTTACCACCAACCGAAGCGCACCGAACCGCTTAAAATGTTTCTGCTAAACAGCTTACGAGGAACAACAGCGGGAATTCGAAGTGAGAGTCGCAACTGGAACAGTGTGCCATCCGGGATACGCACCACAAGATATGGACGATTTTAGAAAAAGTTGTCCACATTTTGCGTTTTTCTCTTGACAGGAATTTTCCATCCATTGATACTTCAAATCCAGATTCGGGGGATCGTGGAAGCGCCAGACGGACCCAGTCGAGGACGATTGAAGTCCGGTCTAACCACGAAACTTGCCGGGTATTCGCAACACAATCCAGCGCGAAGTAACTGCTCCGCGCCTTGTTAGCGCGAAGTGGCAGGCTTGCCATCAGGCTTTGTTGAGCTCGACAGCCGATGGCAGGTCGTTTTCGTTTGCGGACGCCAAGGTGGCACCGCTTTTTTCGTGCTGCAAACTTGCGGAAAGCCAGCGGGCTTCCGCGGGACAACGAATCATATAGTTTTGTATCAAATTGGAACGGGCATGACCTCTGCTACCGCAGAGGAGTAAAATAAGAGGGTTCCCCCAAGCAATGGGGACCCAAGGTTTGGGAGGAACAGGATGGCAACGGTGAAGACGGCTCCGATCGGAAAGTCTGTCGAAGCGAGTACACCCGAAGTGGTGGGAACTCCGAGTGGATTGGTGTTTGACCGCTTCTTTACCGACGGAAAGATTTCGCCATTCGATGCGGTCGAGTGGGAAAAGCGCACCGCGCTGATCGGCAATGAGAAGGGCGTCACGATCTTCCGCCAGGAAGACGTGGAAGTGCCCAAGAGCTGGTCGCAGACCGCGACCAATATCGTCGCCAGCAAATATTTTCACGGCAAGCCCGGAAGTCCCGAGCGCGAAGGTTCAGTGCGCCAGTTGATTGGCCGCGTGGTGAACACCATCGTTCGCTGGGGCACGGAAGGCGGCTACTTCACTGACAACGCCTCGCGCGACGCCTTCAAGGATGAGCTGACCCACCTGCTGGTCGAGCAGAAGATGGCCTTCAACTCGCCGGTATGGTTCAACGTCGGCGTGCAGTCCAAGCCGCAGTGCTCGGCGTGCTTTATCAACTCGGTGCATGACGACATGGAATCGATCATGGGGCTGACCCGCACCGAAGGCATGCTCTTCAAGTGGGGCTCCGGCACAGGCACCAACTTTTCCGCATTGCGCGGCAGCAAGGAAACGCTTTCCGGCGGCGGCATCGCTTCTGGTCCAGTCAGCTTCATGAAGGGCTTTGACGCTTTCGCAGGCGTAATCAAGAGCGGCGGCAAGACCCGGCGCGCCGCCAAGATGGTCATCCTCAATGTCGAACATCCGGACATCGTTGAATTCATCGAGTGCAAATTCAAGGAAGAACAGAAGGCGCACGCGCTGATCCGCGAAGGCTACGACTCCGCCATCGACGGCGAAGCCTACACTTCGATCTTTTTCCAGAACGCCAATCACTCGGTGCGCGTCACCGACGACTTCATGCGCGCCGTCGAGCAGGACAAAGACTGGTGGACCAAGAATATTACCGACGGCCAGCCTAACGAAAAACTTCGCGCCCGCGACCTGATTTACAAAATGGCCGAATCCACCTGGCACTGCGGCGATCCTGGCATGCAGTACGACACCACCGTCAATCGCTGGCACACCTGCAAATCCACGGCGCGCATCAATGCTAGCAATCCTTGCTCAGAATATATGTTCCTGGACGACACGGCCTGCAACCTAGCTTCGCTGAATTTGATGAAGTACGTCACTTCCACCGGCCAGTTCGATGTGGAAGCTTATAAGCACGCTTGCGACGTCACCATCACCGCGCAGGAAATCCTGGTGGACTTTGCCAGCTACCCCACGCCGAAAATCGCCGAAAATTCGCATAATTTCCGGCCGCTGGGCCTCGGCTACGCCAACCTTGGCGCGCTGCTGATGTCCATGGCGCTGCCGTACGATTCCGACGAAGGCCGCGACGTGGCCGGAGCAGTCACCGCGCTGATGTGCGGCGAAGCGTACGCGCAGTCGGCTCGCGTTGCCGAGCGCATGGGCCCGTTCCCGGGTTATGCGGTCAATCGCGAACCGATGCTCGACGTCATTCGCATGCATCGCGACTCCGTGCGCGGAATTAATCCCTCGCATGTGCAGCCGGATCTGATGCTCGCCGCGCAGCAATCCTGGGACGACGCATTGACCCTCGGCGAAGCGCACGGCTTCAAGAATTCGCAAGTCACCGTTCTGGCCCCCACTGGCACCATCGGCTTCATGATGGATTGCGACACTACCGGCATCGAGCCCGACCTCGCTCTCGTAAAATATAAGAAGCTGGTTGGCGGCGGCCTGATCAAGATCGTCAACAACACCGTGCCGCAAGCGATGATGAAGCTTGGCTACACACCGGAACAGACCAGCGAAATCGTCGCCTACATTGATAAGACCGGAAAAGCCGAAGGCGCGCCGCACTTCAAGCCGGAGCACCTGCCGGTTTTTGATTGCTCGCTGGCTCCCGCCGGCGGTGGACGCTCCATCACCTGGACTGGCCACGTCAAGATGATGGCTGCGGCTCAGCCGTTCCTCTCCGGCGCCATCTCCAAGACCATCAACATGCCCGAGGAATCCACCATCGAAGACATCATGGATGCCTACATGGAGTCCTGGAAGCTGGGACTGAAGGCCGTTGCGATTTATCGCGATAATTCCAAGAAGTCGCAGCCGCTCAATGCCAGCGGTGACAAAGACAAAAAAGAAAAGGCCGCCGAGGTTGTGGCGGCGGTGGTTGAACCCATGCAACGCGAACTGTTTGCCCGCGCCCAGCGCGAAAAAATGCCGGCGGAACGTGCTTCCGTCACCCACAAATTCAGTGTCGGCGGCCACGAAGGCTACATCACTGTCGGCCTCTATGAAGACGGGCGCCCCGGCGAAGTGTTCATCAAGATGTCCAAGGAAGGCTCGACGCTTTCAGGCGTCATGGACGGACTGGCGCTCACCGTTTCAATCGGTTTGCAATATGGCGTGCCGCTCAAAGTATTCGTGGACAAGCTTTTGAATACGCGTTTCGAACCGAGCGGCATCAGCGCCAACCCAAACATTCGCTTCGTTTCGTCGGTGCTCGATTACATCGCGCGCTGGCTCGGCGGACGATTCATCTCCTCCGACTATCTGAAGCTCAATGGCGCGGCACCGGAAGTCATTGCAACTGCGCCGATGCAGACCAACTTGCAAACCACGCTGACGATGCCGCCAGCAATCAGGCCGTCCGAGCCCGCTGGCTCGCGTTCGCCCAGCAACGCCCACGAAGGCGCGCCAACCTGCAGCGAATGCGGCATGTTGATGGTGCCCAACGGCGCTTGCTACAAGTGCGAAAATTGCGGCAGTACGAGCGGGTGCAGTTGAGCATGCGGGGGAATCAGGAGCGAGACACGCCATGAGCGCCTCCGCCCCACGCCAGGCAATTTCACCCGTAGCAACTATTCCTCAGACTCGGGCATTCTTGCACATCGTCCGCCACGGCCACGGCCCGCAGGCGGTCTACGTGCTGACATATCACCGCCTGGATCGAAGCGGCGTCCGGCCGAAACCGCTACTCGCCGAAGGCGCGCAGCCGCTGCTCGATCTTCTCGACCGCATCGGTGTGGACTTTCGCCTCAGCGAAGTGCGCGGCGCGTTGGAAGACATTCTGCGGCTCGGCTCCGCCAACATCCCCGACCTCTGGCTCAGCGATGAAGAAATGCTCCAGAAGGGCCTCGTCGAGACATAAGACGGCTTGTTGCTCTAATAATTCAGGGAATAGATCACATCAATTGTGGTATCCACTTCGACTGGCTCTCCGTTAATCATGGTCGGCCGGTAACGCCATTGGCCGACCGCCGCTTTTGCCGATGCGACCAGAGGCTCAGGCCCGGTAATCAAATCTAGTTGTCTTATGCTTCCATTCTTCCCGATGATTGCGTGTAGTCTCACGGTTCCGGAGATGTGCCCTCTTCGAGCTTCCTCTGGGTAGTAGGGATTGGCTCTGCATACCAACTGAGCTGCCGCCACCTTGCCGCCCATGCGAACGCGTTCCGCAGCCGAGGGCTCGCGTTTTGGATCGGAAGCGTCTTCCGAGGCTGGGCTCCTGCGGCCTGAGAAATCCGGTATCAGGATAAGCCGGAAGCTTCCATCGACATAGGCAAACGCGAACATACGTTTGAATTGATCGCCGTGCGTAAAGCGCAATTCGTAGAGTGGCACTTGCGTTCGCCTGAAGGTCATTGCGCTAAAGACTGGCAGGCTCGAACACGCACTCTGCTCATTCTCATAGCGAATAGCCTCAATTCCGTGAAAGCCTTCCTGATAAGCGTTCAAGAAAACTCCCGCAAGTTGTGTCGGCAAGGAGGTAGCGGCGGCCGCGTATGTGGGTACGACATTCGCCGCGGCAGGCTGCGTGAAATTGTTGGAATACCACTCGCGAAAGTGCGGGAGCACAAGCGTGTCCAGCAGTTGACCAGCGCGCGCAAAGTCAGTCTTCTGTTGGGCCTTCACGATGTCGATAGCCAGTTGCTTCAAGCCGCCGATGTTGTCGGGGTAACTCTCAGCTGCGGGCAACGCAGAGCTTTGCGGTGACGCCGCAGCCAGCGTTGACTGCGGCTGGGCCTTTCCCGCTCCAGCTGACAAGGCGAACAGAAGAACAGTGAACGCCACCAACCAAAACCTATTCGATGGGAGCTTTCGGGCCGAGGTCATGAACGAATACTACATCTAACCCGACGCCGAACAGAAACAAAGACCGGTGACCCTGGCGCATATAGGCAAAAGGTCGGCGGACAGTTTAGCGAAGGTCTTAACGTTAGTGAGGACGTGGTCGCAGCGGAGGGCGTGCGGCGAGAGCGCGCGGCCTCATGCGCAGTCGCGGACCGATCGGCGGCGGCACAGCCTGCAGAGTGCTGCCGCAGCTCGGGCAAAACTCCAAGCCGGCGTTGGGGCCGGAGAGATACGCGCGCAGCCAGTGGCCCCGCGCGGAACATTCCTGATTGATGCATTGCACAGTCCAGCCGGGCAGGTATTGCATCGCGCTTCCCCCAGTGGCCGCGGCAGGCGAATTGGCTCTCGCCGAGCGGCCGAAGCAGCAATCTCGCCGGATTGTGATGCGGGAAGCCAGTGGTGTCAAGAACAAACCACACAAGATATAGGGGACTGGTTGCAAGCGTGTGGATTTCCTGTGAACTTTCGAACAATCACAAATAGTTGTTCCGGCCGCCTCGGCGGTTAGTTGCGCTGCCTTCCTAACGTAGAGGATGATGAGAGCAAACTGGAGAGCAATTCGTTGTACCCAGCTTGGGATGGAGAAAAACTATGACAACACCTGGACGTGGAGGGTTTGACCTCGGGGGTTCCCTTAACGAGGTGCCCAACTTTGCAAATTTCAGGAGCCGCTTCTTGACTCTTCTCGTTGCGATTTTGCTGTTGATTCTGCTGTTCTCGAGCATCACTTCCATTCCCACCGGAAACGTCGGGGTATTGACGCTATTCGGCCGAGTCACTGGTGATGTGCTCGGCGAAGGCATTCACCTCATCAGTCCTCTTAAGTCCGTGCAGAAGCTTTCCGTTCAGACCCAATCGGTGAAAGAAAGCGCCAATGTCCCGTCGAATGAGGGCCTGATCCTGGCCCTTGATACTTCGTTGCTTTTTCGTCTGGACAAAAACAAGGCGGCGCAAGTTTTCCAGACTGTCGGCGATAATTACGCCGAAAAAATTGTCGAGCCCACGCTGCGCGCGGCCATCCGCTCTGCTACTTCCGCGCACACCGCGAACGCGTTATACACCAACGCCCGCGAACTGGTGCAGCAACAAATTCAGGACGAATTGACGACCCAGCTGTCCGTCCGAGGCGTCATCGTGGAAGCCGTACTCCTTCGCGATGTACAGCTGCCGGCGATGCTGAAGGGTTCTATCGAAGCCAAACAGCAAGCCGAACAGGACGCACTCCGCATGAGCTTCATTCTGCAAAAAGAAAAGCAGGAAGCGGAACGCAAGCGGATCGAAGCGCAAGGCATCGCCGATTTTCAGAAAATCGTTGCGCAGGGAATCAGCCCGCAATTGCTGGAATGGAAGGGAATTGAAGCCACCGAAAAGCTCGCGCTCAGCAATAACGCAAAAGTAGTGATCATTGGCAATCCCAAGAATGGGCTGCCTCTGGTTCTCGAACCAAAGTAGTTTGCTTAGGCGCTCATTTCAAGGGTTGCCTGCCAGTGGCACAGACTTCAGTCTGTGTCGTTTTCGCCGCATAGCGCTCGCGGCGCGAGAGTACGCCTGCAACTTGAGTAATTCTTAAATTATTGCGATGGCGGTTTTTCGTCTGATGGGGGCTTTTCGTCTGACGACGGCTTGCTCTCTGTCGCCGGAGGTGCTCCGGCGTCCACCGCGGCCTGCAATTCGGCGATACGGGCTTTCAGCGTTTCGATGTCTTCCTGCTTGGTGACAATTTCCTGCGCTTCGGCGTCCAGCTTCGCTTTTCCGTCAGGATCGCTCGAGAAATCCGGCTTTGAATAATACGAGTCGCTGTCCAGCTTTTCCTTCCGTTGCATCACGTCCAGTTCGCCTTCGGATTGCACTAGCGATTTCTTGGCGCGATCAAGCGCGGCGACGTTGGCCGCATGTTCTAACTTCGCTTTTTCGATGCTCGCGGCATCCGCCGGTTTTGCCGCGGCGGCAGCGGCCGGGGCCGCCGCGCTATCCTCGGTCTTTGCAGCATTCGCAGGTGCGCTTGCGTTGGCCGAGCCTGCTACCGGAGCGGCCGGAAGATCGTCCTCAGTCAGCGTCTTCACTGGTTTCGCTGCAGCCTTCTTCTTTTCACGAGCGCGCCGCGCTGCTTCCGCGACGGACTGCGCCGAATCATCCTGCGACTGCGCAAGCGCCGAGCCTGCCAGTCCGGTCAAAAAAAAGCCGGTCACAGCCAGCGCGATCAACGGGTAGGGATTTCTCATTTTCAGCATAGGGATACCCCTCTTGAGGGCCTATCATTCAACATACGCCCCGGCAACGGCCTGCGCAATGCACTAACCCAATCGCTGCCGCCAATGAATTACGCCCGAACGGTTTGAGCGGCGCCCGGCCGCCCCATTTCCATTCAATTTCCTGAGGTAGCCGCACCCGGCGGCGCCAGATCCTTGAACGAAAAATGTGTCTTCAAGTCTTTAACTGACTTGCCGCCTGCTTCGGCGTAGGGATAGATGAAAAAATTCAGCGGGTCGCCTTTTTGCTCTGCCGACAGCCGGATGTCCCGGCCATAGGTGAACCTGACCCGGTCCGCATCGACTGCGCCAAAAAAATAGTCGCGCTTGGCCGGGTTCTTCGACGCTTCCGAAGCATCCACCGGTACCCAGCCGATGCCATCCACATAAAATTCCGCCCAGCAGTGATATCCGGGAATGTCGCCCTCAGGTTTGCCCTCTGGAAGTGGGAAGCCAATTTCGAAACGCGCCGGAATTCCCGACGACCGCATCATCCCGATCAGCACCGAGTGAAAATCGGTGCAATTACCGCGCTTCGAGTCGCAGGCCCACATTTCATCGCCGCGGCCCCAGCCTTCGCCGGACTTGTCATATCGCATGGTCGACGCCACGTAGTTATAAATCTTGTGCGCTTTTTCGATTGGCTGCGTGACGCCTTCAGTTTGTGTGCGCGCCAGTTCCGCGATGGTCGCATTCAGCGGCACCATCTTGTCGGGCTCCAGGTAACGTTTCAACATCGTCTGATTCGCCGGCGTAGCATTGCCGCTCGCGGCTTTGAGATCCCGCATGTACTCGTGACGCGTCACTTCGAACCGCAACGCCACATCGTATCCCGCCGCCGCTTCCGCCGCAGCCGGAGCAAAAACGGCGTAGCCGTTGCCATACTCCGATTCTTTGCCGATTTTGTGCGCGACGCGGCTTTCGATTCTCAGCTTACTGATCGATTGATGCTCATCAGATTGTGGCAAGGGGAGCCACAAATGGCTTTGTCCCATGTCGGCCGGAGCCGGCGGCACATGAACCTCGTACGTAAACACAAAACTCCGTTGCGCACCGCCCGCGGTTTTCCCACCGGCCACGAATCTCACCCCCAGTACCGCCACGACAGCCAGTGCCACGCCGACAGCCAACAGCCTTTGCATGATTCGGTTGGTCATTGCCTGCTCCATCACCCAATTCAGGATCGTGCTTCTGGTTAGTGGAGTATACACTCACATCATCAGATGAAAATAAACGCGGGAAGTTTTGTAAAAAACCGCCATGAGCACGAACGGCCCGCTTGAAACCGGTTACGACTGTGCACGAATCGCCCGCCTGCCGTAAACTAAATTGGCGCTAACTATTAGCCTGGGGGCAACAATATCTTGGGTCTTCCTAATTCGATTTACACATTCGCACTCTCTCTGCTCTTCGCTTCCGCTTCGCTACTGGCTAACGCTGCCTCCTGCGCGCCGCCATCGCCAGGCGATTCCGTTTCACAGCTTCAACCGTGTAGGAACCTCCCCGCTTACTCACTTTCACTAACGCTTCCATCTCCGGGTAATCTAGCGTCATATCGTTCCGGCGAATTCACGCACTGCGGCGAGAATGCCTATTCGTTTTCGCACACCGTGCAATCTCCATCCGATCCCGCAAAAACTCAGACTGATCCCGCAAGTGTGGCGCCGCAGCCCAAACCCACCACGCCCGAACACCGTTTTTGGGACCGCGAAAACGACCTGTTATTTACCGCCGTTGCTGCGTCCCGCACACTCGATTATTTCTCCACGCTAAATTTCCGCCGCCGCGGCCGCGACGAGGTGTTTTTGACCAATGACATCGTGGACAATCATGCCGCCTTCGCCGCCATCGAAGCCGGCGGTACCGCCGTCTCCATCGGTGTCTCCTATCTTTTCCACCACTACCATCATCACCGGCTCGAGCGCTGGACTTCAATCATTCACGCCAGCTTGTCCACTACGGGAGCCGTGCGAAATTATTGCCTGAAGACCGCTCACCCATAAATACCGGCTTAATTCTTACTCGGCCCTGCTCTCTTTCCTCGCCCGCCCTCCATCTAATAAAGGGGAGGCATCCCAGCTCAACATCCGTCGAGCCGCGCCTCAACCCGCTTGCAGGAAAAGCACCATCTGGCGCATACTCGGCCCGCTTGTGGGGCTTGGTGGGCTCCCGCAGGGTGGATTCAGGAGCACGATGCGAGGGGGACGAATTTTGCTTCAACGCATGCGATGTGCGTTGTTACTCAGCTTGTTCACGGCGGTCCTTTTTCCAAGCGCCGCGCCCGCATCACTTTTCGCGCAGGAAACTCCCACGGTGCGCACTCCTCCGCCGCAACAAATCGAGCCTCCGGCGGACACTCCCGCCCCGCCTGCTGCCGGCGATGAGGTCCAGCGATACACCCTCTCGCACGAACGTTACGAAAAAGCGGTGGCCTACTCCCGCGCCGGCTACACGCTCTACTTTCTCTCGGTTTTTATCGGATTTGCGGTACTGTTCGTAACGCTGCGTTTCGGTTTCGTGGCCCGCATCCGCGATTTTGCCCAGCGCACTTCGGAAAATCGTCTGGTGCAAGGTCTGCTCTTCATCCCTGTGCTCGTCATCTTTTTGGATCTCGTTGAACTTCCGATTCACATCGCGTGGCACGCGCTCTCTTTGCACTACGAACAGTCCGTGCAGCGCTGGGGTTCGTGGAGCCTGGATTGGTGCAAAGCAGAACTGATCGCCATGGCCTTTCTTACCTTGATGGGTCTCATTCTTTTCTTCATCATTCGCAAAAGTCCGCGGCGCTGGTGGTTTTATTTCTGGCTTGTGGCTTTGCCGATTATCCTCGCCGTATTTATTCTTGAGCCGCTGATCATTGACCCGCTCTTTTTCAAATTTGACCCGCTCTCCGCCCAGCATCCGGCACTGGCTGCAGATCTGCAAAAACTCTCACAACGCGCCGGCTTGCAGATTCCGCCTGAGCGCATGTTTTTGATGAACGCCAGCAGCAAGACCAACCAGCTCAATGCCTATGTGACCGGCTTTGGCGCTTCGAAACGGGTCGTCATTTTCGACACGTTGCTCCAGAAAATGACACCGCAGGAAACGCTCTTTATCTTTGGCCATGAATCAGGCCATTACGTCCTCAATCATGTTCGTGACGGTTTTTTCTTCGCCGCGCTGTCGCTGCTGGTCGCGATGTATGTCTCCTACCGGCTGCTGCACATTCTCCTCGACCGTTCGGGAACCGCTTGGAAAGTTTATGGCGCGCAGGATTGGGCCGCGCTCGCCGTCCTTCTCCTCATTCTCGAAGGCATCACGTTTTTCTCTTCGCCCATTATCAATGGCTTCAGCCGCATGCAGGAGCACAACGCGGACGTTTTTGGGCTGGAGCTGATTCACGGCATCGTTCCGAATTCTTCGCAAGTCGCTGCTCACGCGTTCCAGGCATTAGGCGAAATCGATCTGGCCGACCCCAACCCGCCGCCCTTTATCACTTTCTGGATGTACTCGCACCCTCCGTTGGCCGAGCGCTTGGTGTTCGCGCACTCCTACGACCCGTGGGGCAAGAAGCAGCAACCGAAATATATCAAGGATCAAAAATAATTTCTTACGCGTGTTGCGCGCGGGCTTTCTCTGCACCGTGCCGCCTCGCAAACGCAGCGACCTTGCTCCGGTTTCCGCAATGCGCCATCGAGCACCACCGGCGGCGGTGGGTGCGTGAATCGTCGCAGAAAAGCACCTGGCAATTTGCGTTGCCGCACCGTCGCAACCGGCTCGCTGTGCCCTCCGCGATCAATTCCGCGCCGGACCTTGCTATCGCCGCCAGCAACCACTCGAGCCCTTCTTCTTTCGCCAGAAATCCCAGTCTCCAACGATCGCCACGCCATTCGAGTTCATCATGGCCTTCGGTAACCCGAAGGATTTCGTTGATCGGTTCAACCGTTTCGCGATGCACTCGTTGATTTCTCAATATCGCGGTGAGCGCGCTGCGCATGCCATCGCCTAGCCGTTCGGCCTGACTCAGCAGAGTTTCCGCGGCTTGCGGATCGCTTTCCGGCAGCGCCCTTAATTCCTCGCTCTTTCCGGCGGAAACAATTCCTTTATCTGACATGAAATCAATCAATTGCGGCCAGGAGCCAGTGCGCGGCCGTGGGTCTCCGGGATCGAAGGGCAGGTTCACGAAATCGAGACAAAGCCGGTTTCCCGGCACACGGGCTCTTGCATCAGTAGCCATGAACACCTCTCGCACTGCATCGCGCAAGCTAACCGGTTAAGGCTAGTCTAGCGGTTAGGTGTGGTCAATGCCTGTTTTCTGCAGCCGGACACTTTTTCTCTTTCTGGCAATCTCATATTGGCATCATCATCTTCTAACAGGTGGTTCTATATGCGTTGGAAATCGCTAGGAATAATCTCGCTGGGGCTAATGACCTGGATTGCTTTTAGAGCCGATCGGGCCGCGAGTTTCAATTCGGTCCGCGCTGCCGGCGCGCAAAGTTCGGCTGCTCACCCAGTGGTCCTGGAACTTTTTACTTCTGAGGGTTGTTCGAGTTGTCCACCTGCGGATGCGCTCCTAAAGCGACTCGACGAAGCCGGTCGGATCGGTGATACCGATATCATTGCTTTCGAAGAGCATGTTGACTACTGGGACCGCCAGGGCTGGCGCGATCCTTTCTCTTCCAGCGACTGGACCGAACGTCAGGAGCAATACTCCCGCGCGCTGCATCACGACGGAGTTTACACGCCTGAACTTGTGATTAACGGGCTGAGCGATCTGGTGGGCAATTCGGAACGCGAAGTTCTTCAACACATTAGCGAAGCTGCAAAAACTTCCGACGTTGTAGTTCGAATCGCTTCGATCAACGTGCTGCCAAAATCCGCCGAATTGACTATCAACGTCGAGGCAGACTCTACCGACGCGCGCTCCGCGGATCTTTGGCTGGCCGTTACCGAACGCGGACTCTCTTCGAATGTCCTTCGCGGAGAGAATGAGGGCCGTAACCTCTCGCATGCTCCGGTACTGCGTTCGCTCACGCGCGTGAAGACCCAGCACGCCGATTCCTCAAGTCCCGCGGAATACAAAGCAACGATTGGCCTCGATAAGTCCTGGAAGCGGGAGAATCTTCGCTTCGTGGCATTCCTGCAAGACCGCAAGTCTCTCCACATTCTCGGCGCCACAGCTTCTGCCGTTCCGCAGTAGCGGCTTGTATTCAGCCCTTCCGCTGCGGGAAACTCTTGCCGAGCCATTCATGGACAACAAATCTCCGCAGCGTCCAGTCAACGACGAATCTTTACAACCCGCGGCTCCCGCCCAAAATCCGCAACCGCCGCTCAACCGCGTTTCCGCAAATGACCGGCAGATGGCCGTGGGCCTGCGTCTTGCAATCTACTTGTTTCCGGTACTTTTTCTCTATTTTGTCTTGAGATCCGTTATCGGCGCGTTCTTTAATTTCTCCGAGAGTTCCGGCGCCTTTGCGGTCCTCATTTTCGTGCAGGAGCTTCTTTTGTTTCTGATCGTCTTTCTGCCGGCTTGCATGATGGCCCGGCTCGAAAATCGATCGGTCGGCGATTACGGTTTGCCGCTCCATTCTTTCGTTGGCAAGCGCTTTTGCAAGGGCTGTGTCATCGGACTCGCCGAAATTACGATCCTCATCGGCTGCATTGCGGCCTTCGGCGGATATTCTCTCGGTTCTCTTCATTTACATGGTGCGGCCATCTTCGCTTGGGCAGTCTATTGGGCATTTTTATTTTTGCTGGTTGGACTTTTTGAGGAATTCGCTTTTCGCGGCTACCTGCAATTTACGCTGGCCGACGGCGTCGGTTTTTGGCCTGCCGCTTTTATTTTGTCGCTCGGCTTCGGCGCCGTCCATCTCCAGAACCCGGGTGAAGGTCCGGCCGGTGCAGCCGGAGTCGCCACCATCGGTTTGATTTTCGCACTGGCGTTGAAGCGCACCGGCAACCTGTGGCTGGTGGTTGGCTGGCACGCTGCTTTCGATTTCGGCGAAACTTTTTTGTTTTCCGTGCCGGATAGCGGAACGGTGTTCGAAGGTCATCTGACAAACGCTTCTCTGCACGGCCCGGTCTGGCTGACCGGTGGGGCGGTTGGCCCAGAAGGCAGCATTTTCAGTTTCCTGACCATGGCTGCCGCAGCGCTGTTCATTCACAAAACTTTCCCACCTCGCCGAGAGGTGTAGGGGCGCAGCATGCTGCGCCCCAGCTTGCCCGGGTGGTCCCAGTCGCAAAAATCAGCCACTAATGCACGACTTCCGACACCAGCACCAGCCGCACGCCCTGTTTTTTCATTTCCGGCAACATCTCCCGCAAAGCTTCCAGCGTCGCCGCGTGCGGATGCCCGATAGCAATCGCTTCGCCTTTTTGTTTCGCGCCGCGAATCGCAATTTGCAATTGCCGTTTCACTGCCGCCGTGGTCTGCACATCATCCAGAAACGGCACATTGCGAAACGCCGTTTTCACTCCGTCGCGTTTGGCCGTGTCGTAGGCCACCGTCGCCGCGGTGGTGCGGCTGTCCACGTAAAAAACGCCCGCGTCGCGCAGCACCGGCATCAATTCATCCATTAGCACGCTGTTCGAAGTGGCTTGTGATCCCTGATGGTTGTTTACGCCATCCGCTTCCGGCAGCGACCTGAGCATTTCGCTCACCATGTCATCCACGTCGTTTTTCGAGAGGCCCGGCCGCAATTCCTGTTGCTCCGGCGTTTCATTCGCCAGCGATTGCATTGGCAGGTGCAGCATCACTTCGCAGCCTAGTTTGTGCCCTTCTCGCGCAATCTCCTGCGAATGTTCGTGATACGGCAAAATGGAAATGGTAATCGGCACATGCAGCGCGAAAATCGCATCCGCAGCGCTGCGGTCGCTGCCCAAATCGTCCAGCAAAATCGCGAGGCGCGCTTGGCCAGCCACGGGGTTTGCTGTGCTCTCCATCGGGTGCGAAGACAGCGTCTCGATTTCGATGCGATGAGTTGGCACGCCGCCGCTCCGTAGCGTGATCCGCGCAGTGGTCCCGGACACGCTCGCAGCATCTACCGTGAGGCGATGTTGGGTTGCGACTGCGTCGAGTCGCTGCTCCAGTTTGTCCACGGTGACTGCACTTCCGTGCAAACCGATATAAATTTCGTCCGCGCCACCGCTTGCTCCGCCTCTTGCTCGCCGAATTTTAATCAACGATCCGTTTGGCGCGGCTTCCGAGGCCGCCTTCGCCAGCTCCTGCGTAACTTGATGAATTTGCGATTGCGAAAGTTTCGCCGTGCGCTCCCGTTCGCAGCCCGCCGCGCAGAAGCACAACACTACCAGCAACCCGAAGAATACGGCTCCGCCCGCTCGGCTAAATCTCAATTTTAATTTCAGGGAAAGTTTCGCGGGCTCGCCGCCGGACTTCACGGAAAAATTACGCTGCCTTTTTTGCAGGCGTCTTCAGCAACTCAAGCGCTTTTCGGTAAACCGCATCTTCGGGAGAAAGCGGCCGCGGTTCCGCAGGGACTGCAGTCTGCGCTTCGGTTGAGGCATCTTCGTCATCCGCGTTGTCATCGGCCGCGGCAAGTTCCTGGCGAACTACTTCGGTCGGGGTCACGCCTTCTTCCAGAATCGACTTGCCGTTCGAATTGTAGTAATTCGCCACGGTCAGGATCAGCGCCGAACCATCCGGAATGGTGATCAGCTTCTGTTCTGAGGCAAGTCCAAACGTGCGCTCACCCACCACGTCGCCGCGATGCGCTCCCACCACCGCCGAAGCCAGCACTTCCGCCGCTCCGGAAGTTGTCCCGTCAATCAAAATCGAAACCGGGCCTTTCCAAACCACCTTGCTAGGCTCCGCAGCAAAGGTCTGCGCAGAGACCGTTTGGCCGCGCAAGGTCGCCAGGTTGCCGTTCGCGATGAACAAGCGCGCTACCGCCAGCGCTTCGGAAACCTGCCCGCGCCCGCAAGTTCGCAAATCCAGAACGACTTTGTGAATGCCCTGCTTCTCCGCGTCCTGCAATCTCGTTCGGATTTCGTCCGCGCGGCCTGTTTCAAGAGTCATCAGGCGCAATGCAAGAATGTCCGGATCGGTTTTCTGGGCTACAATTCTCGTCGGCGCCAGTTTCTCGCGAACTATGTCAACATTTTCCGGTTCATTCTTCCCGCGCCTGATCACCCCGACTTTCGCCCCGCTTCCCGGAGGCCCCTTCAGAAGGTTCAGTGCCTGGCCGACGGACATTTCCCGCGTGGTGAATCCGCCCACCGACTCAAAAATATCGCCGCCGTGAATCCCAGCTTTCTCCGCCGGACTTTCCGGCAACACCGAAATCACGATCACGTAGCCGTAGCGCTTGCTCAGCGTCAGCCCAGTGTCTCCGGGATTCGCGCTCGTCAATTTCTGTTTGTATTCCGTGTATTCCCGCGGCGTCAGGTAACTGGACTCCGCATCCAGCGATTCCAGCAATCCGTGCAGCGCACCCGCGGTCACCAGGTGCATGTTCGGCTCATCCACGTAGTCTTGCTGAATCTTCTGCAGTACTTCGCTGTAGACCGTCAGCGATTTGTAGGCGCGCTCTTCGTGGGTCTGCCCCAGGACGTGTCCCAGTCCGGCATAGCAAAACACCACGACAGAAATAGCGAGGATGGCGATCCGTGCGGTCCGGTTCATTCTTGGCCCTTCCTTAACTCAGTTCGCTGCGAAAAGTATAGCACCGACATTTGTTTGATGCGCTCTTGTTGTGACGGGCCGCATTGAAGAAGGCTAGCCTTGGAACGGTTGGAACGTCTCAAAATTAGTCGAACCGCCACGCTTAACTGCCGGTTTGTTGTGTATTTACCACACCCCTCGCGATCCCGGTGCTCAATATGTCCGTAACAGATTGAAAACAAAGAGCAATGAGCTCTAGTTAGAGTGGCGCAATACCTGCTATTCTAACGCCTATCCTAATGTTTCAGACCTCCATCCAGCATCCGGTTTCGACCGAAGGCGTTGGCCTTCATACCGGTGTTTTCGGCCATCTTCGGCTGCTGCCTGCGCCCGCCAATACTGGCATCGTATTCCGCCGCACCGACTTGGACAATTTTCTAATCGAGGCCAGCGGCCGCAACGTTGCCCGCGTTAGTTACGCCACCAGCTTGATGAAACAGGGAGTTCTTCTTTCCACCACGGAGCACCTTCTCGCAGCGATTTACTCCTCCGGAATCGACAACATATATGTCGACATCGATTCGATCGAGGTTCCCATTCTCGACGGCTCCGCCGAGCCATTTCTCCAGTTGCTCGACCAGGCTGGCGTTCGCCGCCAGCGCCGCCGGCGTCGCTACCTCAAAGTCATTCAGCCAGTTGAAGTGATCGAACAGGATCGCCACATCGGCATTTATCCCGCCGACGAATTTCGCGTGCAATGCTACGTGGATTTTCCGCATCCGCTGGTCGGACAGCAGCAAATTGAGATGGTGGTGCTTCCTGAAAGTTTCCGCAGCTTGCTCGCCCGTGCCCGCACCTTCTGTTTCGAACGGGACATCGAGCCGCTGCGTTCGATGGGCCTGATTCGCGGTGGTTCTCTCGACAACGCCATTGTGCTCACCAACGACGGCGTGATGAACGGCCCGCTGCGTTATCCCGACGAATTCGGCCGCCACAAAGCGCTGGATTTGATTGGCGATTTGGCGCTAGTTGGCCTTCCGCTGCTTGGCCGCGTCGAAGCTCACAAGGCCGGCCACTCGCTGCATACGCAACTCGTCAGCAAACTTCTCGGCGATTCGTCAAGCTGGGTCGTCACTACGGAAGACGAACACTCTGTGGAGAGTCACATGCTCGCTGAAGCTCCCGCCGCGGACTAATCTTTCCAGAACAATAAGAGTTAAATGCGCTACATCAATGGCGGGCTGTTCACGTCTGCGCCGCCTCGCATGCTGTAGCGAATCACACCGCTCTCGTCGGTGAAGAAATGGCGCGTACCTGAAGTTCCTGGCGCCACCGGGTCAGCCGACAAAACGTATTTCATCACGTGGCCGTCGGCATCCGGCTCTGCTGTGTAAAAAAAACGGTAGCCGCTTTTCACCGGAAGCGGCATGGCCAATTGTGCGTTCACCAAATCCTCGTGCGCGCATTTGTCGGTGTCCATCGCGCCCGGTCCGAGATTCGACAATTTCTTCGGATAGCCGACGTTAGGGCATGTGCTCGCGTATGTGACCATCGCGGTGTTGTAGACTCTCAGCGTCCCCACCGCGCTCGCCTCGTTCGCCGCCATCTTGGCGCGCAGCAAATTGGGAATCGCGATCGCCGCAATAATCAGGATGAACGGAACGAACGCCAATCCGATGTATCCCAGCACCAGCCCAGCAATGGCCATTCCCTGTCCCGCCAAACGTCCGGCGCTTCTCTTGATCTCCGAAAGCGCGAGGTGCCCGAGAATCACCGCCGCAAGCGCCGTCGCCGGCCACAAAAAGAAAATGACTCCGCAGACCAGGCTGGCGGTGGCCTTTCCGCTCTTCTCCTGCGGACCGCTCCACGCAGCTTGCGCCGCTCCCATCGTGGCAACCGCCACGTTCGCTCCGCAATACGGACATACCGGAACGTAATCGGCAAGGTTGCCTTTGCAATTCGGGCATTGTTTCACGGGGACTCCTCCTACTGCGCGTCGTTATCTTTATCTTCGTCTGACTCCCAATTTCCAATCGTTTCGCTGCGTGGTCCGATAATGTGCGAATCAGATTGCCGAATCACGCCGGTTTCATCCAGGAAAAAATAGCGCTTTCCGGTGATTCCGGGCTGAATCGGGCTGGCCACCAGCGCGAACACCGTAACGCGTTCCGCACCCGTGGCGCCAGTTGAATAAGCAAACTGATAGCCGGCGCGGATTGGCTTGGCGAGAGCCAGTTGCGCATCCACCAGGTTGGCGTGCGCGCAGTCCCCGCTGCCGGGCCCCAGCGGTTCGAGCGTGGCCGGATAAACTCGCTCCGGACACTTCTCTGAATATTTTTTCAGCGAATCGCTGTATTTCTTCATGGTTTGAATCGCCGCATATTCGTTGGCTGGGACGTTTTGCCGCATGGCCTGCCGTATCCCGATGCCGAAAGCAATCAGGAACAGCGCGGTAAACGCCACGCCAATATAGCCGAGCACCAGCCCAGCGACAGCCATGCCCTGGCCGGTCATGCGGCCGGCACTGCGCTTAATATCGGATAAAGCGAGATGCCCCAGAACTACCGCGGCAATCGAGGTCGGCGCGAAAAAAAACATGACCCCGCAAACCAGGCTGGCTATCGCTTTGTTGCTATTTTGCGGCGGCACGTACCAGCCCTGCTGCGCAGGCGCCATCTGCGGAACCGGTTGCGATACCCCGCAATAGGGGCAAACGGCCACGAAATCAGCCAGGTTGCCGCGGCAGTTTGTGCATTGCTTCAAGGCCGTTCCTCCGGTGCCGCGTCACCCGCACGCAAAGCCCTTACGCGAAGAATGCTCGTGCGGAAAATGTAAAGGAAATGACCAGTTTCGTCCATCACCCAATTTGCAATCGCCGCGTCCGTGCCGGACCTTGGCTAGCGGCCCGTTTGAGTGACTATTTTCGGGTGACACCCGGTGGTGATTGTCAAAGCGAAGCGAGCGGGAGAGAATAGCCGCACTATGGCGAACAAAGACGTGGTGATGGTGATTCTGGCGGCCGGCAAAGGCACGCGGCTGAAATCTTCTCGGGCAAAAGTTTTGCATCCTGCCGGCGGACGTTCGCTGGTTGAACACGTAGTGCGCCGCTGCCTGCCGCTGAAGCCGAAGAGAATCGTTACGGTTGTCGGGCATCAGGCCGAACAGGTGATCGCAGTCGTTGAGCCGTTCGAATCGCAAACCGTTTTGCAGCAGCCGCAACACGGCACGGGTCATGCGATGTTGGTCGCCAAGCGCGCTCTCGGCAACGCCAAAATTGCCATCGTGCTTCCGGGTGACGCGCCACTGATTCGCCAGGAAACTTTGAAGTCGTTGCTGGCCGCCCATCGCGCAGGCAACGCCGCGGCAACCATTCTTTCCGCGGTACTCGCCGATCCCAGCGGCTACGGCCGCGTCGTGCGCAAATCCGAAACCCAGGTTGGCGCGATCGTCGAAGAATCGCAGCTCGCACCCGAGCAGCGCGAACTAAACGAAATCAACTCCAGCATTTATTGCTTCACGTTGGCGAAATTGTGGCCCGCTTTGGCAAAGGTGAAACCCAACAACAAGCATCGCGAAATTTATCTGACCGATGCGATCGCCGTGCTGGCCGCAAACGGTGAAACCGTTCTCGCACAGATTGCGCCAGACGCGCGCGAAGTTCTCGGCTGCAACACCCGCGCCGAACTGGCCGAAGTGGATCGCATTTTCCGCGAACGCAAACGCGAAGAGTTGATGGCCGCCGGCGTCACCATCCAGTTGCCGGAAACCGTGCTGATTGATCCGGAAGTCAGCGCCGGAGAAGACTGCACCATCGAACCCGGAGTGCAGCTGCTTGGAAAAACAAAACTCGGCACGCGTTGCACCATTCAAACCGGCAGTGTGCTGCACCACTCGATTTTGGGCGATGACGTTCTGGTGAAAGCACATTCGCTGATCGAGGAGAGCCGGCTCGAAGATCACACAATTGCCGGACCGTTCGCCCGCTTACGGATTGGAACCCATCTGAAAACCGGCGCCCGCGTCGGAAATTTCGTGGAAACAAAAAAGGCGGTCATCGGCGAAGGCAGCAAAGTTCCGCACCTCTCATATATCGGCGACGCCAGGCTCGGCTCGAAAACCAACATTGGCGCAGGAACCATCACCTGCAACTACGACGGCGTGAACAAACATCAGACCACGATTGGTAATCGCGTTTTTGTCGGCAGCGACTCGGTGCTGGTGGCTCCAGTAAGAATCGGAGATGGCGCATACATCGCCGCGGGTTCCGCGATCACCGAAAATGTTCCCGCCGAATCGCTGGGAATCGCGCGCGGCAAGCAGGTCAATAAAAAAGGCTGGGCCGCGAAAAAGCGCCGCGAAATTGCCGCCGCTTCACACGGCAAATCCGCGAGAAAAAAATCCAAAAAGCGCCGCTAACTTTCTTCCTTCACCGCATTTGCGAGAAACATAGAATCGGGCGTGCGGCAGCGTTAACCGCTGGTCTCTGCCCAGGCCCACACTGAATTGTGTTACACGAAAAACATGTTACACTGTTCTCGTGAGAAAAAGGGAGGCCAGACGCCATGGCGAAACTGCGAAACGTCACGGTAACACTGGAAGAAGAGGTTGCTCGCTGGGCGCGTATCGAGGCGGCCAAGGCCGACACCAGCGTCTCGCGCCTGGTCGGCGAAATGCTGCGCGAGCGCATGGAAAAAGAGGAGAACTACCAGGAGGCGATGAAGCGCGCTTTGTCGCGGCCTGCGTTCCTGAAGACGGACGGCAAGTACATGACGAGGGAAGAGGCGCATGAGCGCACTCGTCTTCGTTGACAGCAACGTGCTGATTTACTCCGTCGACGCCGGAGACCCACAGAAGCGGGATGCCGCTCGGGCCTGGACGGAGGAACTATGGAGCAGTCGACGAGGAAGAATCAGTTTTCAGGTGCTGCAGGAGTTCTACTGGATTGCGGGTAAGAAGGTGCCTGAGGCGCGTGACCAAATCCGGGTGGAGATACGCGATCTGTTGGCGTGGGAGCCGGTAGCGATTGATGGGGCAGTTCTTGAGTTTGGTTGGAAACTGCAAGACCGCTATCAACTTTCGTTTTGGGATGCGCTCATTGTTGCCGCAGCAAAAGCGGCGGGCTGCGCATTCCTTTTGACCGAGGACTTGCAGGCCGGGCAGGATTTGGATGGAGTCAAAGTCTTGAATCCATTCCTAACGGAACCGGCATCGCTCGGCCTATAGCTATGTCGGGGTCGACTGTGGCGTCTGTGCTAAAATAAAAGTTCCCCAAATGCCATCGGGAGCCACATCACGATGAAATTTGCAGTGGTTGTCTTTCCGGGGTCGAATTGCGACCACGATGCGTTTTACGCCGTCGGAAACATCCTGAAAAAGCCCGTCGAGTTTATCTGGCACCAGTCGCAAGACCTGGCTGGTAGCGACGCCATTATCCTGCCCGGCGGATTTGCGTATGGGGATTATCTTCGCACCGGAGCGATTGCGCGGTTTTCTCCGGTGATGAAGTCGGTGGAGAAATTTGCCAAGGGCGGCGGAATTGTTCTGGGAATCTGCAACGGCTTTCAGATTTTGTGCGAAGCGGGATTGCTGCCCGGCGCGATGATGCGCAACGCCGGTCTGCGCTTTATTTGCCGCCATGTATACGTGCGAGTGGAGCAGACCGATACCGCGGCAACATGCGCGGCGCAAAAAGGGCAAGTACTGAAGATTCCGATTGCCCACAACGACGGCAATTACATGTGCGATGAAGCGACCGTGTCGGAACTCGAGAAGAACCGCCAAGTTGTGTTTCGTTATACGACGCCGGACGGGAAAGAAGATGCCGCCGGAAATCCGAACGGCTCAGTGCACAACATCGCGGGCATCTGCAATCGCGAGCGCAACGTGGTCGGATTGATGCCGCACCCGGAACGCGCCGTCGAATCAGCTCTCGATTCCGCCGACGGCCTGGTGATTTTCAACTCCCTGGTCGAATCGTTAGTGGGTGTTGCCAAGGCTACGGCTTGACCCGCGCAAAGCTTCGCGCGGGGTTTTGTTGTAACGCCGGCATCCTGCCGGCATTCCGGAAATTAACAAATGGCCACAGCAGCGACAGAAATTAAAGTGACGCCGGAGATTGCGGCGGAGCATGGAGTGACGCGCGAAGAGTACGCGCGCATCCAGAAAATTCTGGGCCGCGACCCGAACATCACCGAGCTGGGAATTTTTTCCGTGATGTGGAGCGAGCACTGCTCCTATAAATCGAGCAAAGTGCATCTGAAGCGGCTGCCAACACGCGGAAAATTGGTAGTACAAGGGCCGGGAGAAAACGCCGGCGTAGTGGACATCGGCGACGGGCTGGTCGCCGCATTCAAGATCGAATCGCACAATCATCCGAGTTATGTCGAGCCGTTCCAGGGCGCGACCACCGGTGTCGGCGGAATTCTGCGCGACATTTTCACCATGGGAGCGCGGCCAATTGCGGTGCTTGACTCGCTTCGTTTCGGCCCCATCTCGCCCGTTGGGGCGCAACATGTTGCGCCCCAGCTTGGCAGCCCACCACCCGACGAAGCGACTTTTGCCGCCAACCGCCGCATCCTCGATGGTGTGATTCGCGGCGTGGCGCACTACGGAAATTGTTTTGGCGTGCCGACCATCGGCGGAGAAGTTTGCTTCGAGCCGTGCTATTCACAGAATCCGTTGGTGAATGCGCTGGCACTGGGAATTGCCCGCAAGGAAGAGATTTTCTTAGCCAAGGCCAAGGGCGTCGGCAATCCGGTGATTTATGTCGGCGCGAAAACCGGGCGGGACGGAATTCATGGCGCGTCGCTGCTGGCTTCCGCGGAGTTCACCGAAGAGTCGCAGCAGAAGCGCCCGAACGTGCAAGTGGGCGATCCGTTCGTCGAAAAATTGCTGCTCGAAGCCTGCATCGAAGCCATGCGCACCGGCGCCGTAGTGGCGATTCAGGATATGGGCGCGGCGGGGCTGACCTGCTCGACCATGGAGATGGCCTCGCGCGGCGGCACTGGCATTGAAATTGAACTGGCCAAAGTTCCGCAGCGCGAAACCGGCATGACGCCGTACGAAATCATGCTCAGCGAATCGCAGGAGCGCATGCTGCTGGTGGCGGAACGCGGCCGCGAACGCGAAGTACTGGACGTTTTCAAGAAGTGGGGACTGGACGCTGTAGTGATCGGCGAAGTGAAGGATGGCGAACTGGCCGTGGTCAAAAATCACGGTGTGGTTGCCGCGGAAATTCCCGCCCATCCGCTGGCCGAAGAAGGCCCGGTATATCAACGGCCGCTGGCTGCGCCCGCGCCGCGCGTCGAGAGCGAAAAAGATTGGTTTGTGTTTGCAGCCGACGGAACGGATTTAACTGCAAATTTCAAAAAACTGCTCGCATCGCCAGCGATTGCGTCCAAGCGTTGGATCACCGAGCAATACGACACTTCAGTTCGAACGAACACGTTGGCCGGGCCAGGCGCAAGCGATGCAGCGGTGGTTCGTATCAAAGAATCGGAAAAAGATGGCCCGAACGGAAAAACGATGCGCGCGCTGGCATTGGCCACCGATGGAAACGGCCGCTGGTGCCAGTTGAATCCGAAATTGGGCGCGATGCACGCTGTGGCCGAAGCAGCGCGCAACGTGGCCACCAGCGGAGCGCGTCCAATCGCGGCGACGAATTGCCTGAATTTCGGCAGCCCGGAAAAGCCGGAAGTGATGTGGCAATTCTCGCAGGCAATCGATGGAATCGGCGAAGCATGCACCGCACTGGGCACGCCGATCACCGGCGGCAACGTCAGTTTTTATAACGAGACGCTGGGGAAATCGATTTACCCGACGCCGGTGATTGGAGTCCTGGGAATTCTGGATGACGCATCGCGCGTGGTGAAAATGGCGTTCCGCAATCCCGGCGATGTAATCGTCCTCCTCGATGGTGCATCCTCTCCGATTCGTCATTCCGAGCAAAGCGAGGAATCTGCTTTGCGTTCCGTATCGCAACAGTTCTCCTCCAGCGAATATTCGAAAACGGTTGGCGGAATCGTGGCAGGCGAGCCGCCCGCGATCGATTTGGCCGCCGAGAAAAAATTGATCGATTGCCTGGTCGCATTGGCCACGGATGCTGTCGTCGTATCGGCCCACGATATTTCGGATGGCGGGATTGCCGTAACTCTGGCGGAATGCTCTTTTCCCGTAGGGGCACGGCATGCCGTGCCCGCTCTTGGCGCAGACGTGAAATTGTCCGAAGATGCCGCGTCAGAGTTTGCAATCTTCGGCGAGCATGGCGCGCGCTGCGTGGTCAGCGTCGCACCAGCAAAGCTTGCCGCGCTTCAATCGATTGCGAGACAATACAACGTCGCGGCGAATTCCATCGGCCAAGTTACCTCTACCGGTTCGCTGCGCATCGAATATAAGGGGCACGCGCTAGTAGATTCCCCGCTCGAAGATTTGCGCGATGTTTGGGCCAATTCGCTGGAACGTACGCTCGCTTCGAAATGAAACAGCCGAGCCAAATGACCGAAAAACTTGCATTCGCTGACGATCACTTCCATGACCACTGCGGCGTGGTCGGAGTCTACGGCCACGAAGAGGCTGCGAAGTTGGTGTATCTGGGATTGTACGCGTTGCAGCATCGCGGGCAGGAATCGGCGGGAATCGTTTCGACCGACGGAAAAGATTTGTACGCGCACCGCGCGATGGGCGAAGTGGAAGAAATCTTCAAGCCCGACGTTTTGGAAAAGTTGCCGGGAAGCGCTTCGATCGGGCACACGCGGTATTCGACGGCTGGCGACAAAGCTTTGCTGAACGCGCAGCCGATCATGATCGATTGCAACAAAGGAAAAATCTCCGTCGGCCACAACGGAAATTTGACCAACGCCGCGGAATGGCGGCGCAAGCTCGAACACAAAGGCTCGATTTTTCAGACCAACAGCGATACCGAAGTGATCGTGCATCTGCTCGCGCGTTCGCCGGCGCGCAATTTATCTGGCGCGCTAGGCGATGCGTTGAATCAGTGCGAAGGCGCGTACTCGCTGGTGGTGCTCACTCCGGATGAATTGTACGCAGTGCGCGACCCACGAGGATTTCGTCCACTCAATCTTGCAAAATTCACCACTCCAACCGGTGAAACCGCGTGGATTGTGGCCAGCGAGACTTGCGCGTTCGATTTGCTCAACGCGCAGTACGTCCGCGAAATCGAACCGGGCGAGATGCTGCGCATTTCCAGGTCCGGGCTCGAGTCCATCCACTTCGCGCCGGAAAAGCCGCACCAGTTCTGCATTTTTGAGCATGTATATTTCGCGCGGCCGGACAGCACTATTTTTGGGCGCAGCGTGAATGACAGCCGCGAAGCGCTGGGCCGTCAGCTGGCGCGCGAACATCCGGTGGACGCAGATCTTGTCGTGCCGGTGCCGGATTCGGGCGTTCCTGCTGCAGTCGGCTACGCCATGGAGTCGGGCATTCCATTTCGCATGGGGCTGATCCGCAATCATTATATTGGGCGCACTTTTATTGAGCCGTCGCAAGCCATCCGCAATTTCGGCGTGAAGCTGAAATTGAATCCGGTGCGCAGGCTGATGGAAGGCAAACGCGTGATCCTGGTGGACGATTCCATCGTGCGCGGAACCACCAGCCGGAAAATTGTGCGCATGGTGCGCGAAGCCGGCGCAAAAGAAGTTCACGTGCGGATTTCCTGCCCACCGACAATTTCTCCGTGCTACTACGGAGTGGACACGCCTACCAAGGAAGAACTGATTGCATCGTCGAATTCGCCGGAAGAAATTTGCCGATTCCTCGGCGCGGATTCACTCGGCTACATTTCGATGACCGGATTGAAGCAAGCGGTGAATGACACCCAGGGCAACTTTTGTACATCGTGCTATACGGGGAATTACCCCACCGACCTGGTGCAACTCGAGGTGCGCGAGGGCGCGACAAACGGCAAGCTGGGCGAACCGGCGGCGGTAACGGTGGAACATGAAGGCTAAACCATCGGCAAAGAACAACGCGGCAAAGAACCAATCGACCAAGCAGCCGGCGTTGACGATGAAGGAAAAAATCAGCCGCGAGGCGCTGGCCTGGTTCTGGGTAGTCCTGATTTTTCTGCTCATCAATGGCGCGGTTGGTCAGGCGCGCGTGATTCCGTCTGAGTCCATGCAGAACACCTTGCTGGTCGGCGACCACCTGATCATGAGCCGCGTGGGCTACGATGCAGGCATTCCTTTCACCAACTGGCACGTTCCGCTGTGGCGAAATCCGAAACGCGGGCAGATTGTGATTTTCCGCGCGGTAATTCCCGGCGACAATTCGGACATCATCAAGCGCGTCATCGGGCTGCCCGGCGAAACAGTGGACGTGCGCGAAGGCGCGGTTTGGATTAACGGAGCCCGTTTGCATGAGGACTACACCGTTGGCCGCTCCGAACCGGCCGATCCTTCGATGTATCGCGCATCGTTTGCAGGTCGGGCCAATGTATTTCCTTTCATCGTGCCGCCGGATTGCTACTTCGTAATGGGCGACAACCGCGGCAATTCTCTCGATAGCCGTTTTGAAGGATGCATTCCGCGCGGCAACATTATCGGCACTCCGCTGATGATTTATATGTCCATAGACACGCCGTCGGAGTCCTGGGGCTCCGGCGCAATCGGCGATCGGGTTTCCGCTTATGCCAACGCCCTGCTGCATCCCAGCGAGATTCGCTGGCACAGGCTGTTTCGGTTATTCTAATAGTTGAGCGACCGGCCCTTCTTGGTAGACAAGAGCCGGACGCCGGTGAGACCCCGTGAAGGCTGAAAAAGTCCAAACCAAACCGCCGGAAAAATTGACCTTCGAGCAAAAGGCGCGCCGCGAAATCATCGCCTGGTTCTGGGTGGGACTGGTGTTTCTGCTCATCAATGGAGCGATCGGGCAGGCGCGGGTGATTCCTTCGGGCTCGATGGAAAATACTTTGCTGATCGGCGATCACCTGATCATGAGCCGCATCGGCTACGACGCAGGCATTCCTTTCACCAATTTGCATGTGCCGCTGTGGAGAAATCCCAAGCGCCAGCAAATCATAATTTTCAAGCCGCCATTCGATCCGACCCAGCCGGACTACGTGAAACGCGCTATCGGATTGCCGGGCGACATCATCGATATCCACGACAACGCGGTGTGGATCAACGGGCAGCGGCTTTCGGAGAATTACACGCTGGGAAAGACCGAGCGTATCGAAACGTCCGACATCAAGATGCCGTACAAAGTGCCGGACGATTGTTATTTCGCGATGGGCGACAACCGGCAAAACTCCTACGATTCGCGATTTTGGGGATGCGTGCCGCGCAACGACATTATCGGAACGCCGGTGCTGATTTATATGTCGCTGGACGCTGGAGAAGATCCGTGGAAGCCCGGCAAAATCGGAGAAAGATTTTTGGCGTACATGAACGGAGTCATCCATCCCAGCACCGTTCGGTGGAGGCGGTTGTTCCATATTTTTTAACGCCGCAGGAATGTCCCAGCAAGTGGCGAGCCCGCCTTCGTCTCTTAGCTCGGGGTTTGCAGGTATAAACCCCGAACCCCGGGCTGTGCGAAATACGCAAAGGTAGCGCCAACGAACATGAAATACGCCGACGCTGGAGTGAATATCGCCGTCGCGGATGACGCAAAAAATCGCATCCGCCATCTGGCCACCCGCACGTTTACCAACGGAGTTCTCGGAGGCATCGGGAGCTTCGGTGCGCTTTTTGAACTCGACAGGAAAAAATTCAAAGAGCCGATTCTGGTTTCGAGCGCCGATGGCGTCGGCACCAAGCTGAAAGTCGCGATCGCTATGAACGTGCATTCGACGGTGGGCGGCGACCTGGTCAATCACTGCGTGAACGACATTCTGGTGCAGGGCGCGGAGCCGCTGTTTTTCCTCGATTACCTCGCGCTGGGCAAAATGGATCCGCACATCGTCGAGCAGCTTGTGGACGGAATGAGCCGCGCGTGCCGCAAGGCAGGTTGCGCGCTGATTGGCGGCGAGACCGCGGAGATGCCGGGATTTTACGGCCCCGGCGAATATGATCTTGCCGGATTCATCGTTGGCGCGGTCGAAAAGAAAAATCTGATCACCGGAAAAAATGTAAAGCCCGGCGACACGCTGCTGGCGTTGCCATCTGCGGGATTGCACACCAACGGCTACTCGCTGGCGCGCAAGCTGGTATTTGAAGTTGCCAAGCTCAAGCCGGACACTTACGTCGCGGACGTCGGCAACAAAATCGGAGCGGAGCTTTTGAAGCCGCATCTTTGCTATGCGCCCGCGCTGCGAACGATTCTTGCGAACGGGTGGATTTCCGCGTTGGCGCACATTACCGGCGGTGGAATTCCCGGCAACTTGCCGCGCGTCCTTCCTGCAGGCGTCAAGGCACAAGTGGATCTGGCGTCGTGGCCGGTGTTGCCAATATTCAAGTATCTGGCGAAAGTCGGAAAAATGGATTCGGATTCGTTGCTGGAATCGTTCAACCTTGGCGTGGGGATGATTCTGGTGGTGCCATCGGCGCATGTGAAAAAAGTGGAAGCAGATCTGAAGCGCCGCCGCGAAAAGTTCTTCCAGATCGGCCGCATCGAACGCGGAGACACCGCCAAAGCGCGCGTGGTCTACTCCGGCGCACTCAGTTTGTAAATCGAGTGACTGGTGATTCGCGACTGGCGACTTGTGAAGCGAGCCGGCGATATCGGCACGGGAGGGGCGGCGGACGCGCCCGGAGTTCAAGTAATGGTTGAGGAGTGTGGAGAGGTAGGGGGTGTACCCCGGGGTACTTTTGCTAAGAGCGGCAAATACAGGACTTACGTGAAAAAGAGTGGCAAAGAGTGAGAAAGAGTGAAGGGGCGGTATTGAAAATAAAGGAGTTACGAGATCACTCTTTTTGCTTTTTTGTGCGTTTCCCGTAAGAGTGGCAAATAAAGGACTTAGCCGATTTTTGCGGTGGGCGGGGGGCTGGTGCGATGCAAGAAAGCGTACAGGAAGCGTCGCGCCGGCCACGAACACATTATCGCAAAGACTCAGAAAATTGTCAAGAAATATTATTAACGAAGTGGTAGCGGTTCGAACGGGATGCTAACTAGTAGGAAAAACAAGAGGCTAGCGAAAGGTTGCGGTCGCGGGCTGCACCTATTTTCCGCTCAGGGTTTCAGGGCAAGGCCCTGAGGGAAGAAGTTGCAAGTACAACTTGTTTTTCTAATGGTTTGTAAAACAACCCTGAAACCCTGCTCATTGGCCAGCGGGCGGTTGCCAGAGTTCTACCTTGTTTCCTTCTGGATCGATGACCCAGGCAAACTTCCCATACTCGGAGTCGTCGATTTTTTCGAGCACGTTGCAACCTTCTTCGCGCAAGACTTTAACCAATCCGAGAAGGTCTTCGACCCTGTAGTTAACCATGAACGTTGCGGTGCTGGGAGCAAACTGCTTGCTTTCTGCCGGCGTGATAGACCATGCGGTGGTTCCAGCAACCGGGTTACCGTCAGCGTCAGCCCAGGTGAATGCCGCGCCGCCCCAGTCTTGCACATCGATTCCCAGGTGCTGCTTATACCAAGCCTGTAGCGCCGGAGCGTCTTTGGCTTTGAAGAAGATGCCGCCAATGCCTGTGACTCGCTTCATGGAACCTCCGAGGTCGAGTGGTGGTGAGGTGAAGTATGTTCTCTGCGGCCTAACTATAAATATGCGCCATAAGAGGCGCCATTATACATCTTTTTCAAAATCCGAAAGCGTAGGCCAACCCGCAAAAATCAAATACAACTCAAAGATTGACCCACCCACTGGGCATGGGAATCATATCGCCTGGATGATTCGGTTTTGCAGACCGCTCAATGTTGTCGCGACTACCTCTTCGGCGTAGCGCCGATGAGAGCCAAACGGGAAGTCTGGCAACGTGATTAGAAGGGATGCGGCACCGTGAGCGGCAGTCAGCGCTGTGGTGCTGATGGCGAAGGCGTCGCCCCGTAGCACTCCCGCTTCAAGGCACGACTGCACGCACTTGAAGAGCAAGCGGAAAGCCGGATTGTTTTCCTGTATCTCCTGGCGAGTTTTCTTAACCACGGCTGGAGGCCGTACCGACAGGAACAGAATGCTGTACTCGGTCGGGTTTTCCTCGGCGAAAGCGATGTGGTCCAACATTATCTTCCGGAGTGCGCTTAAGGGTTCTCGCCGGCTGGTGCCTTCGTGTCGTTTGGCCAGTTTTGCAAACCCTTCCAAGGCCAGAGCAGTAAGCAGAGCCTGCTTGTCGGCGAAATAGGTGTACAGGGCCATCGGAGAGCACTGCATGCGCTGCGCGAGCTTGCGGAGAGTCAAACCTTCGTATCCCTCATCCTTAATTAGGTCGCGGGCCGCCGCCAGCGTGGCGGAACGCAGCTCCGAGCGGTACCGCTCCCTCAATTTGCTAGCCATTTTTCCCCTCAAAAATCCTGTAACTTTCTTCCTAGTATAGCATCTTATACGCGTACGGTAAAACGTTCTCGTAAGGAGTTATCGAGAATTAGCCGTGAGTCAGGAAGGAGAACCACAATGATGCATTCAGAAATTCACCTCCACCAGTCACCACATTAACGCCCGAGCAGTACATCGCCGGGCTGACCGACTTCGGGCCTGGCCGCTCGGAGCTGTTTGGCAACAGCGCCGACCAGTATCTGAAGGTGCACCGCGTCGACCAATCAGAGGCCGACGTCACGGAAGGCTCGGGCGGCATCTGGGAACGCCTGCACTACGACTGGTCCGATCCAAACCACGTCGTCCTTACAACGACTGACTCTAATGTGTGGGGAGGCGCATCGGGCCACACTTACACCTTCACGCGTCAGCCCAACGGCACGACCGACATTGATGTGGACGTTGTGCGCGAAGGGAAGAACGTCAAGGGACGGATGCTCGGTCTTGTGCTGAGGACAATCGGAAGGAACGTTTTGGAGAAGGCGTTTGAAAACTCTGTCAAAGCTATCGAAGTCCGTAACGGCGCGGTTCAGGGGTAAGCTGGAAGGCCAAGGAAGGAGAACTCTATGCGAGCAATGAGAGCGAAGGGATTCAATGGTTACGGAGATTTAGAGTTGGTCACTCTTCCGAAACCACAAATTTCGAATGAAAAAGTGCTGGTTCGGATGACGGCCGCGGGAGTTACGCCTCTCGATCATACGATCCTGTCTGGCCAATACCCCAAAGCGAAAGCGCCGCTGGTCCTTGGGAATGAGGGAGCGGGCGTTGTCGAGGATGGAGGCGGAACGGAGTTCCCAGCCGGCTCGCG